>MTLD01000541.1_pt1 | contig 66670 bp, 75 predicted proteins | sample 1982471 | NCBI WGS metagenome assembly MTLD01 (sample SAMN05712604, study PRJNA340218) | biofilm metagenome | isolation source: sample SPM anode biofilm adapted to -50 mV | place: USA | collected 2012-02-03
ATTTATGCTCTAATTAATTGCCGTGGTAATATCAAGCACGTTCGGGCAGTTCTTGCCATATAGGAGGCAGTCGTCTTTCCCCTCTGGTGGCACAGAAGCAAATGCCGGAATAGCAGCCAATGCAAGAGCGATAGCACAAACAGACACGGTGATTTTCTTCATGGATTAGTCTCCTTTTGCCTAGCCTGCCACGCTTTCCGCATGGCAGGACGGTTGAGGTTGTATTTAAGCAGAATCTTGTGAATCGACTGACGGCTCAAAGATATTCCTTGTTCTGAGAGAGACGTTGCCAGCCGTTGGGTCCCCCACTTGGGATTAAAGGCCACCAGCGCAAGTATTTTTTCCGGTGCTCCAAGTGCGGCTGCTTTCGAAAAGTATTTCTTGGGCTTTGCCTGGTAAATCTTTTCTGCTGCTCTCTGTTCAGCGAGTGGAGCAAGAGAGCGTACGGTTTTGCTTTTCAATTTCTCAGCGACACCGTCGAGGATCTCTGCAAACTCTGCTATGGTAAGCCGTCTAGGCTTTCCAACGTTTCCTGGACCCTTTGAAGCATCCATTCGGCACCTCCAAGTGGTCTAAACTTCCTTGCCATTCAACATTACTCTCAGTGATCTGATGCCTTCCCTGAAATTGGTGGTGCTGTAAGTCCCTGGCTGTCTCTTGCCAGGCTTTGTGCTGTATATTGGCTCTACCACCAGGCTGTTGCGATCACCCTCATTCAGGGTAATTTCCCTCGCAACAGCAATTTCGTCGTCAGGAAGCGCAACTACCACCTTGTGGAGACCAGCCTTAAGACGGAGATTCTTGCTGAAGCGGTACCTGATTCCGTCACCGGCTTCCGGATCCACCAGTTTCATCGGCTCGCTGTTTTCTTTCTGCAAAATGCCCTGTAACAGCACAGCCTGACCGTCAATATTCAACAGCAGCTTGTAATCCGGCGTTCCGTGAATATCCTTTGCGGAAAAGATGCCTGGTTTGTGGGTTTTCAGGGTGGCTGTTATTCGCAAATCAACATACCCTTGTGGCGCAGTCGCCCCATTCGTCAGTTCCTCATAAACATCGGTGCGTAAACTGGTGCTGTTCGCTTTGATCAACGCCGAGCTTTCCGCACATCCACTCAGCACCATAAGTGACAGCACTAATAACAGGCTTGCTTTTTTCATAAGTTAGCTCCTTTCTGTTAGACAGCCGCCGGCCCTCGTTCATTGGTCCTGATCTTCACTACGTCGTCGATTGTGGACACGAATATCTTCCCGTCGCCGGTGTTGCCAGTGTGGGCGTATTTCTGGATCACGTTGACAACTTCTTCGACCATCTCGTCATCCACCACGACCTCCAGCTTGACACGAGGGATGAACTCCACCATTTCGTAGAGAATCTTGTCTTTGGCGTTCCTTGCTTTACCCTTGCCGAACCCCTTGATTTCCGAAACCGTCACACCGGGCATCCCATCGATGGCGTGAAGCTCCTCGGCAACATCCCGTAATTTCCCCGGTCTAATGATTGCTTTTATCTCTTTCATCTAGCTCTCCTTTTCGTGTTGTCTGAAACTACATCTCTTCATCAACTTTTCGTTTCTCGAACCAGCCATACACCGCCGGGATAATCAGCAGGGTCAATAGTGTCGAGGTGATCAAGCCACCCACAACAACCGTGGCCAGCGGCTTCTGGATCTCCGAACCGGTGCCGCTGGCCAGAAGCATCGGCATCAGACTGAAGATGGCAATGGAAGCGGTCATCAACACCGGCCGCAGCCGATCAATGGCCCCTTTTCTGATGGCCTCACCGAGTTCCATCCCCTCATCCCTGAGCTGCGATATGCGCGATACCATTACCAGTCCATTCAGCACCGCCACCCCGAAGAGGACGATAAAACCGACCGACGCCGGGACCGAGAGATACTGGCCGGAGAGGAAGAGAGAGAAGATGCCGCCGATCAACGCAAACGGCAGGTTGGAAATCACCAGCAGCGCCAAGCGAATAGAGCGGAAGGTGACATAGAGCAGCAGCAGGATCAGGCCGATGGCTACCGGGCCGATGATCATCAGTTTCTTCATGGCCCGCTGCTGGTTCTCGAACTGACCGCCCCAGGTCAGGTAGTAGCCGGCCGGCAGTTTGACCTGCTCCTTGATCTTTGCTTTCGCCTCGGCCACAAAGCTGCCCATGTCCCGGCCGGTGACGTTCATCTCGATGCCGATCCTGCGAACGCCGTCCTGACGGCTGATCTGTACCGGGCCTTGCACCATCTTCACCTCCGCCAGTTGTTCCAGCGGGATGTTCATCCCAGATTTAGTGGTGATCAGCAGATTCTTGATGGTCTCCAGCGAGTTCCGTTTTTCCTCCGGCAGCCGGACGGTTATGTCAAAGCCCCGGTTTACCTCATAGAAGGTGGAAGCAGCCTTGCCGGCCACCGCTATTTCGATCACATTCTGCACGTCGCTGATGTTAAGGCCATAGCGGGCGATTTTTGCCCGGTCGATGGTGACGGTCAGGTACGGCTGGCCCGAGACTTTTTCCGTGTTCAGGTCCGTCCCTCCCCGGACGGTGGAGAGAACCTTGGCGATTTCGGCCGATTTATCATTCAAGACACCGAGATCTTCGCCAAACAGCTTGAGAATCAACTGGGCACGAGTGCCGGCCACCAGTTCGTCGATGCGGCACTGGATCGGCTGGCTGAAGCCGAAGCTGATTCCCGGAATGGTTTCCAACGCCTCGCGCATCTCGTTGGTCAGTGTTTCCTTGGAGATATCCCGCTTCCATTCGCTCTTCGGCTTGAACACACCCACATAGCCGGTTTTGTCCACGCCACGGGTATCCATGGCCACGCCGGTCTGGCCGATGCGGCCGATGACCACATCCAGCTCGTCAAACTTCTTCAGCTTGGCGGCGGCCTGCTGGTTGACTTCCAGCGCCTTGGCCATGGAGACTCCGGGGAGCATGGCAATATCCATATCAAATGAACCTTCATCCATGATCGGAATAAACTCCGAACCCAGCCTGGTCACCAGGAACAATGAAACCACCAGCAATCCGCCGGCAATGCCGATGACGACTTTTTTCTTGTCCAGTGCATACTCCAGCATCGGCAGATACTGGCTCTTGGCATAGGCCATGATTCTGCTGTCTTTCTCCTCCTCCGGCTTGAGAAACAGGCTGCAGAGCACCGGGATGATAAAGATCGAGAGCAGCAAGGAGGAAAGCAGGGCGATGGCCACGGTAATGGCCAGCGGGCCGAACATCTTCCCTTCGATCCCCTCCAGGGTCAGGATCGGGATGAAGGTCAGGGCGATGATCAGTTCGCCGAAGATGCTCGGTTTACGCACTTCCATGACCGCCTTGAGCACCGTGGTCAGCTTGGGATGCAGGTGCCCCTCTTCGCTCAGATGGCGCTGGACGTTCTCCACCTGGATGATGGTGGTGTCGATGATCATGCCGATGGAGATGGCCAGACCGCCGAGGGACATCAGGTTGGCGGTGATGCCGGTGAGCTTCATGACGATGAAGGTGGCCAAGAGCGACAGCGGCAGCGCCAGCAGGACGACAATGCTTCCCCGGATACTGTTCAGCAGCAGGTAGAGGACGATCAGCACGAGGATGGAACCCTCGATGAGCGCCTTGTTGACCGTGCCGACGCTCGCTTTGACGATATCGCTGCGGTCATAGTACGGGACCATCTTGACCCCGTCCGGCAGCATGTTGCTCTCGTTGATCTCCTTGACCTTGGCCGCCACACGGCGGACTACGTCGCGGCTGTTTTCGCCACGCAGCATCATGACGATGCCGCCGACTGTCTCGTCGGCGCCGTTCTTGATGGCGGCACCCATGCGGACCGCTTCGCCAACCCTTACTAACGCCACGTCACGCAGATAAGTCGGTGTGCCACCGGTGGATTTCAGGACGATGTTTTCGATATCGCTGATGCTCTGAATCAGACCGACGCCGCGCACGATGTACTGGTCCGTGCCCCGTTCCAGGACATTGCCTCCGACGTTGCTGTTGTTGCTGCCGATGGCGGTATAGACGTCGTCCACGGTGACGCCGTATTTCACCAGCTTCTCCGGTGACACCAGCACCTGGTACTGTTTGAAGTAGCCGCCGAATGAGTTGATCTCGTTGACGCCGGCGACGCTCTTCAACTGGGGGGTAATGACCCATTCCTGCATGGTGCGCAGGTTGGTCAGGTAAGCCCGTTTCTGTTCCGGGTCCTGGGGGACTTTTCCTTCCAGAGTGTACTGGTAGATCTCCCCCATGGCCGTGCCGATGGGCCCCATGGCGACCTGAACACCTTTCGGCACCTTTTCCCGCGCCTCGGCCAGCCGCTCGAAGACGAGCTGGCGGGCAAAGTAGATATCCACGTTGTCCTTGAAGACAATCGTGACAATGGATAGGCCGAACTTGGTCACCGAGCGCATCTGCTCAATGTCCGGCAGGCCGCGCATAGACATTTCTATCGGATAGGTGACATTCCTTTCGATTTCGACCGCCGACAGGCCGTCGGCATGGCTGACCACCTCCACCTGGATGTTGGTTACATCCGGGAAGGCGTCAATCGGTAGCTTGACGTACGAGTAGAAGCCAAAAACGACGATCACCAGCGCAGCGAAGATGACCATCCCTTTCTGCTTCAAGGTATATGCAATGAGTTTTTCCAGCATGCGTGGTTATCTCCTTAGTGTTCGTGTCCTTCAAGTTCACCCTTCTTCAGTTCCGACTTCAGTGTGAACGCCCCCTTGACGGCATAGCGTTCACCTTCCTTGAGGCCGGAAACCACTTCCACCATGCCGCCCGAGGCACGCCCCAGCTCTACGGCCCTCGGTTCGAACTCGGTATCCTTCTCAGCGACAAAGATCAGCTTCTTGCCGTCCAGTTCCTGTACGGCCTCTTCCGGCACCGCCAGCACCGGCGGCGCATCTGCGGCAAGCGCCAGCTCGACGGTAGCGAACATCTCCGGTTTCAGTTTGCGGCCCGGATTGGGTACTTCGACCCGCGCCTTGACCGTGCGGGTAGCTTCGTCGACCAGATCGGCTAGGTACGTGATCCGCCCTCTGAATTTCTGATCGGGAAATGCGCCGACGATGACGGTTGTCGCCTGTCCCCGGCGTACCTTGGCCAGGTCTTTCTCGTGGATGTCCACCAGCACCCAGACCGAGGATAAATCGGCAACGGTGTAAAGGCTTTTGGCGGGATCGGCAAGCTCGCCGACGATGGCATGTTTCTCGGTGATGATACCGCCGATGGGAGAGCGGACCGGCAGGAGCGGCTTCTTGTGATTGTCCCCTTGCAGATCGGCTACTGAGACTCCGTAGAGAGAGAGCCGCTCCTCGTCGGTATGCAGTTCGGTCTGGGCGGTTTTGTAATCGGTCTCGGCCTGCAGGATCTCCTTGCGGGCCGCAATCTTCTTATCTACCAACACCTTGATCCGATCCATGTTGGACTGGGCCAGAGTGAACTTGGTCTTTGACTGATGGTAACGGTTGAGGGACTCACCCAATTCAACGCTGTCCAGGGTTGCCAGCACCTGACCAGCGGCTACACTGTCCCCAAGGGAGGACTTGACGGTGACGATCTTGCCGGAAATACGCGGCGAGACATGGGCAATTTTGTCGGCATTGGCCTCCACCTTGCCGGTGGCGCTGATGACGCCGGCCAGGCGCTGCTTCTTGGCCGGGGCCACGACCACGCCGCTCTGTTTCTGCACCTCGGCGGACATCTTGACGAGTTTCTCCTCGCCGTGCTCATCGTGACCTTCATGCCCTGCCTTCTTTTCCTTCCCTTCGTCGTGCCCGCCCTTTTCTTCCTTGTGACCGGCCTCTTTTTGTTCGGCTTTTTCTCCGCCCCCGGTGGTGGAATGGGTCAGCCGGTAAGCGACGCCGCCCCCCAGAGCCAGGGCCAGTATGAGTCCGATGATGATTGCTTTCTTGTTCACTGCACACCTCCGTTGATGTCTGTCGCAACTGTCGATTCGAGTTTTACGAGCGCCAGCTGCCGGGCATGGAGCGCCGTCAGGTAGCCGTCGCTGACCTCGAAGAATTTTTTCTGTTCCTGGATGACCGAGAGAATTCCGACCTCTCCCAGCCGGTACGCCTCCTGGGTCAGTTTCAGGTTTTCCTCAAGCTGGGGAATGATGTTTGACTTGTAGAGCGCCAGCACCTTCTCGGCATTCAGAACGCTGGTGTAAGCGGTCTCTACGTCCCGTTCCACATTCCTGGTGGCGGCAGTCAAACGGCTTTCGGTGCTGCTCCGCTTGGCCCGGGCCTCCTGAACGCCGGCTTGATTCCTGTCGAACAGCGGGATCGGCATCGACAGTTTTACGCCGATTAGATAATCCGTATCCTTGTGTTCGACGCCACTAACTTCAATGGCAGTCGCTTCACGCCGGAATGCGAGACCGGCAGTAAGGTTTGGAATGGATTCGGACTGGGCCAGAGAGATATCCGCGTCTCCCCTTGATTTTTCCGCCTCCAGGGATTTCAGGTCCGGACGTTTCGCGAGCGCCAGCTGCTTCAGATCAGCCAGATTCTTATTGAGAGAGAAGCCGTTATCCAGGGCTCCGGCAATCGCCGGTGCTTCACCGGCAGGCAGCCCCATGAAGGTGAAGAGTCTGGCTCTTGTTTGCAGAAGCGCCCGCTCCACCTCGATCCGGGTTCCTTCACTGCGGGTCAGTTCCACTTTGGCCAGATTCATTTCCAATTCGGGGATGTCACCGGCAGCCAGACGATCCTTGGTGACCTCAAGAAGCTGCCGGTTGAGTTCAATGGATCGGTCCGTCAGCTTGAGCCGCTGCTCGGCAAGCATGGCGTCATAAAATACGGCCTTCACTTCTTCGCGTAATGTTCGTTCGCGATCGGCCAACTGCCAGCGGTATATCTCCAACTCACGCTCGGCGATGGAGAGCCGCTTATCCCGTTTGCCAGCCAGGAAAAACTCCTGCGACAGTCCTAAGGCCAGACTGTTTTCGTTGCTGCTACCGGTCAGGGCACCGGTGCCGGCTTCCAGATCGAGAGTCGGGTTCGGCAGAAGACCGGCCCTGACCTTACCGGCATCGCGGATACCTTTTTCCTCCCGCAGTGCTTTGAGCTCGCCATTATTTTGCAGCGAGTACTCGATAACCTTGGGCAATGACAGGGACGGCTCGTCAGCCCGAACCAGGGTGGACGACAATAAAACGGCAATTCCTGGCACTAGGAGCAAGGCTCCCCGTGCGAATACTGTTGTTCCCAATGAAATAACCTCCATATTCAGTTTTGTTACAACGATTAATAATAGGTGCGGACGTACCACAACGGACAACGCGGATGCAGTTGTCCCTTGGAATCAGGACAAACTACTCCCGTCACAGGGGGTTAAGCGTGGATTTGAGGGGGGATAAACTTGGAAAGATAGACTTCAGGTAGATACGTGAATGGTTCAGAGGTAATTAAATTTAAGATGATAGAATTGCGGCTCAGTTTGAATACTTGTACCGGCAGAGGAGCATGGCATGCGCAGTTGATGCAGGTGTCGCAGCCATCGTAGTCCTTATGCTCTGCAGGCGGAGTGCAAGGGCACTTATGGGGTGCAGAAAATTCCCCATGGCTGATGGCTGAATCGCTCGATGCCATGACATGACCCTGCATGGCGTGTGCGCTCTCGTGAACGCCATGTACCGTTACGATAAACATGATCACGAGCAGCAGTTGTGATACGAATTTTAGATGGATGAGTTTGCGCATAAATTTGTTATCGTAAAAATAAACAATTACTGTGGCGAATGTCAAGATGCATTATTCCGGCCAGCTAGGCAAACAGCTGCTGGAGGGGAGAAAACTCATCATTGCGTGCTCCAGAGAACGCAAAACCCCTCTGATATGATACGGTCCAGTATCGTCAGACAAGTAATAACTTTATCTCCCAAAAGTGATCATTACCGAATCAGAAATCGAAGTGCTGCGCTTATTGTCATGAATAGTCACAAGAATGTTCCATTCGCCTACTGGTTCTGAATTGTCAGCTTTAAGACGCATGAAGGCTTTTGCCAAATAAGCGTTGCTGTTTGATCTCTGAAGTTTTCCCGTAATTCCTTCCAGTCCGGGATATTTCTTTATTATATTTCCGGGTTTGATGATTTGTACATCGAAGGTCACATCAGCAAAATTATTCTCATCTACAAGTGGATTTGTAAATATGACATGGAGTTCAGCCTGTTCGCCGATCCTTAGGGTGTCAACTCTGGTAAAGTCAGGTCTGTTATCCGATGGCATGTTCAATATCTTATCAAACTCATCACCAGAAGTGACAATCAAGGCGGCATTGAATCCGGGGAGTGGCTCAAAAGCTTCTTGGCGCAGATCCTTCGAGCTGACCTGATGACGTTCCAAGCTGCCGGTAGACGCCAGGGAACAAACTGCCGGAACCGTCAGCAAGAATATTATCAGCCAAAACCTCATGCGGCCCCCAGCCCAATAAAGTTCACCCATACAGCAATTACTTTTCGGATGCAATCCTCTTATCTTTAGCATTTCAATAGCAAATCACCAAAATCTTGAAAACCACTTTTTCGCCAAATTTGTTTCAAAGTATTTCACTGTTATTCCAGCGCATTAGCAATGCATTTTGCCATTGACACATGAAGTTGTGGTCTGCTATGAAACTCGTATATTTTAGACTCTTTCAAAGAAAGAGACTCCGCTAGCTTATGCTTCCGGACAAACTTCTTCGGAAAGCCCGAGGAAGAATCGCCCCGGCAGGGATGAACTCTCCGTAAAGATCAGGCCGCTTTTGCCCCTTTTCGGATAAACATCGGAAGATTTTTTGGTCTTTCGAACAGTCGTTTGGGTAAAGCGACTTAAATAGAAGTACAGGTACGTCCTTTTTCGGACTCTGCCTGATAAATCAATCTTTGATGAAGAATAACGACCCGTTCCGGCATAGCCAGAGTGGGTTTTTTATTACCAATTCCGCGACAAGCCTTGTAAGCGGCGGATATTTTCACCACATCCCGACCGGGAGACACTTTGTTCTCTCCCTCCGGGACAGACATTTGCCTCTTTGCTTCGGGAAAACCAACAAGGAGGCAGTATGGCAAGTTTGAACCGCGTGGAACTCATCGGCAACCTGGGTCGTGATCCTGAAATCAGGTACACACCAGGAGGCACCGCTGTCGCAAGTTTTTCACTCGCGACCAGTGAGAAGGTAAAAACCAAAAGTGGCGAATGGGAGATCCGGACCGAGTGGCACAACATCGTCCTCTACGCTCGTCTCGCAGAAGTAGCTGGCGAGTACCTGACAAAAGGAAAGAGTGTCTACCTCGACGGCAAACTAAAAACCCGCAAATGGCAAGATCGGGACGGTAAAGATCGCTACACAACCGAGATCATCGGCGACAAGCTTCTTATGCTGGGTAGTAAAAATGGCAGCATTCCTGATGGGAGTGACGACCAGCCATCAAACAGCCAGGCACATGAGGACATTCCGCACGATGACACCGATCCGTTCTAGGTAACAGTCAGCTACCACAACTCAACAGTCCTACGGGGAGACATTACCAAATCCCCAAAGGGATTTGTCTGTCTTCTCTGTCGGACACAACCCACAGAAAAGGAGACAGACAGATGAACGCACCAGCTCAAATCATTCCCATCAGTTCCACCGCATCATCCCTCACTCACCACGCCGTCAACATCAGTGAACTGAAGGCCCAGGTAAACCTGATCCAGTACGTCATGCGTGACGTCATGAAATCAGGCGAGCACTACGGCACCATTCCCGGTTGCGGAGACAAAGCAGTTCTTCTCAAACCGGGCGCCGAAAAGCTCATGCTGACCTTTAGGCTGGCGAACGACGTGGAGGTGGAAACCATCGACATGCATCTCAGCCATCGTGAGTATCGCATCAAGGTGACGCTCTACTCACCTGCAGGCCAGCGTCTTGGTACGGGTGTCGGTTCATGCTCGACCATGGAAAGCAAGTATCGTTTCCGTGTCGGGCCAGTTGAACTGACGAACAAGCCGGTACCGAAGGAATACTGGGATATTCGCAAGGAGAACCCGGCAAAGGCGCAAGAGATCATTGGTGGACGCGGCTTCAGTGCAAAAAAGGATGACAGCGGCAACTGGAAGATCGCCAGGCAGGGAGAAAAAGTCGAACACGACAATCCTGCCGACTTTTACAACACATGCCTGAAAATGGCTAAAAAACGCGGCTTGGTGGATGCAGTACTTACCTCGACCGCTGCCTCGGACATCTTCACCCAGGACATCGAGGAAGATCCTGACCTTTACGGACAGACGGAAAACAACGGAGGAAACAGTGCCGGCAGCACCAGCACCACCTCCGGAACTTCGCAGGGGCCCAAACCGGACAGCGCCCAATCATCCCAAGAAGCCGAACCTGTTTCGACTTCCGAGATCATCGGGTATCTGACAGCCAAGGGAATCAGGATGGAACTCTCCGCAGACGAATCGGAGATATCCGCCTTCCCGGACTTCAACGACACCTCAGCCCGCCAATGGCTGAAAGACCACGGCTTCAAATGGGACGGCAAAGGAAAATGCTGGCAGTACCGGTAGAACCTGACGTTCCAGACTGAACCTCACTCACAATCTACCTCGACAGGGAGACAACGACTTTCTCCCTTCCGGGGGTGTCTTGTCTCCTCTGCCGGGTACAACCCACAGACAAGGAGACAAGATCATGACTACCCACATCATCAAACATGTAACAGTTAAAGGCTATCAGGTGCCGGTCTATGCACCAAGGAAGGAATTCCAGGTCAGCATCGACGTCACCAGGATCATTACCGGCGTTATCTTCGGTTCCCTGCTCACGGCAATCGGAGCCATACCGTTTCTGATCTGAAAGGAGATAGCCATGAGCAAACTCGCTGCGTTTCTGGGACGTGCTATTCCGACCCATCAGCAGAAACAATCCTCACACCTCGGTGACCGAACCTTGTACGTCGGAGCTTCCGATATTGCCGGCTGCCCACGCAAAGCAGCACTCGGCAAGCAAAACCCGTCCACTCACGATATTACAACACTTCTGCGTTTTTCCCGTGGCCACGCCGCGCAAGCCATGTATGCCGATTTCTTCAGGACCGGTGGCGCTCTCTTCGAAGAAGAAGTCGAAGTGCGGCATCCGGCTATCCCTGAGATCAGGTGTCACATTGACTTCCTGTTCTATGCGAACCGGCAGACAAAACGGCTGCACATCGTAGAAATGAAGTCGACCGACGGCATCCCCGACGAACCCTACGCATCCTGGGTGGATCAACTGCATGTCCAGATGGGCCTGCTGCAATTCACCCTTGATCCGGCAGTGGAAATCGGCGGTTCGATCCTGGTGGTTGACCTCAATGCGGGAACGTACCATGAGTTCAACAGCTATACACCCAACAGACTGGTATTCGATCAACTTGTTGAAAAGGGAAAACATATCCTTGCGGCAGCGCGAGGCGAGTGTGCCCCTCAAACCGAACCGGGAATTCTCTGCGGTTACTGTCCGTTTCGCAGCGGCTGTCCTTCCCATGCCGTCGCCCTGGATCTCCCCCGGGAGATACTTGATGCCGGCAGGAAGTATCTGGAGCTGAATGAACAGAAGAAGGCTCTCGAAAGCCGACTGGACGTCCTGAAAAACGACATCCTCACCTTTGCGGATGGCACGTTCAAAGGGGCTTCGGACGGAATACTGATCAATGTCACCTCAGTGGCAGAGTCAGTAATGATCGACAGCAGCAAGCTCAAGAGAAACTATCCTGACATCTATGATCAGGTCACGAAGCCGAAAGCCGGTTTCATCAAACTTGAGATCAAACCATTCATACCGCTTGTGGCACAGGCGGCCTGAACCAACCCCACCAGGGGGCATCACGCTCCCCATGGGAGATCTCCATTCATGGAGGCGTGTCTGCCCCAAGTGAAAGGAGATTACCGATGAAAATCTATCGTACCGGTACGTTACCGCCTGACCTCAAGTCCTTCACCCGCGAGAACAGATTCGAAGATCTAAAGGAGGCTCTTCAGACCATAGCGTCGCTGATCCTCATAGCTGCAATGCTCTTCGTGTTCATGTTTGCGGCAGCAACTCCACCGGAGCCCCAGGTTTATCCGAAAGGCTGGGAGGAGGTGCGAGGATGAATGGATCGGTCAATATTATCTGCTCAGGAGATGAAATTCATCTTCCTGCTGTCGCCATGGAAGAGGTCAACCTGTCACTGCATGGGGCAAACCGCTTCCTGGAGCGCGACATTCCGCTGGAAGCTGTCGAGGGTGTCCGTCACCTTCTACCGCTCCTCAACGAGAAGCCGCTCAAGTTCAGGTACAAGGGAGTACTTGTCGTTGCCCGTCTGGTCAACGGTTCACCCAGGATCATCACTGCCTGGAAAGTCCCTCCCTCAGCATAGCAATCACACGGCAGCACACTGCCAGAACAAGGAGGCCATTATGAGCCCAAAGATTCCACGGCCAAAGGCTGTTACCGGTTTCACCATCGAACGCCGGTCGTCATGCGGCAAGATCTACACCACGGTAACACTCTCCCCAGGCACCGCTGTTCCCATGGAAATATTCGTGCGCTTCGGCAAAGCCGGAGGGTGCGGTTCCGCCATGGCCGACGGCATTGCCCGGCTGGTCTCGTACGGTCTCCGTTCGGGACTGGAAGCAACCGATGCCGTCAAAGCATTGAGCGGTATCGGCTGTCATCTGGGGAGCAATACCTGTCTCAACTGCGTTGCCGAATCAATCCGTCTGGTACTCGCACATCTTGAAACCGGACGAGACCTGAACGACCTGATTGAGGAAGCGGCTCTTGCAGAGGCAAACGCCGTAAGCACCCACGAATTCAACTGACACACATTACCCATCGACACCTGGCAGGGAGAGCACGACATCCCTGCGGGGGAGTCTGTCTCCCTGTCCGGTTACCACACACTGCACAGGAGGCAGACATGAACTACGAAATCAGAAGCACGTTCAATATCGACGCGCCAAAATCAGTAACCATCAAGGGGAGAACACCGGGACATCCGGCGGTTCCCCAACAGGACATTCAGTACATCTTCCGGCAGTCAACCCTGTCGGATCTGTTCACCTGGTATCTCCTCGGTGAACGCTCACTCTACCTCACCGGCCCGACCGGTTGCGGCAAATCTTCTGTCATCATCGAGGTTGCCGCCCGCCTCAATATTCCCCTCTGGAATGTGGTCGCCCACTCCCGGCTGGAAACACCGGAATTGATCGGCGGCTACCGGCTCAATGCCGGCGGCGGGATGGATTTTGTACATGGGCCGCTCATCATTGCCATGAAGGAAGGTGGCTGGTTCCTGATCGACGAAATCGATCTGCTCGATCCTTCCACTGCTGCAGGGCTGAACGGTATTACCGAAGGCCGCCCCATCACCATTCCGGAAACGGGAGAAGTGGTGACGGCTCATCCGGACTTCCGTTTCATCGCCACCGCCAACTCCAATGGAGCCGGAGACGCCACAGGCCTCTACCAGGGGATACTGCGGCAGAACCTGGCGTTCCTCGACCGCTTCTACATGATTGAGGTCGGTTATCCCGACCAGGACATCGAAAAGAAAATCCTGACCGAAGTGGCGCCATCCGTCGGCAGCGACATCAGAGACCGCATGGTGGCAATCGCTAACGAAATCAGAGCCCTGTTTGTCAAAGGGGAGACGGAAGTCACCCTCTCGACCCGCACCCTGACCCGGTGGGCACGTATCACCGCCTTCCAGGGACGGGCCGCGGCAAGTCAGGGCATGTCCAACGGTGAAACACTTACCAAGGCCTTCGACCGGGCACTAGGCTTCCGGGCTGAACCCGATACCCGAACCGCCCTGCACGCAGTATTGCAGCGGCACTTCGGGGACAGGAGGTCGCCATGACCCGATACAGGAGCATCAAGTCATCACTGGATCTGCATCTGCAGGATCTGGTCAGGAATCACGACAAGGTCTATCACCTGGCGGTATTCGAGCGTAACGACGGCGGCTATGACGTCCTTTACGGTTACGGGCGTCGTGGCGCGTCCATGCGCATCGGCATCCTAAAGGGTGGTGAGAATCTCCGTGATTATCAGAGCGCCATCCGCCTCATGCACAAAAAGGAATCGGAACAGGTCCAGGGCGACGGATACCGGTATGCCGAAGGCATCACTCCCGGCGTCTGGAACAACCTGCTTGCCGCATCCAAAGCCACACAGAATATCCAACAGCAACCCCCACCACCTGAACCAGAGGCTCCCGCACCGGCAATCGGCGGTAACGGACCGAAGTCATGGTTCTGGTAACCAATTACAGTCCCACGAAAGGAGACATCATGAACAACACTACCATCAGCAAAGTACTCCAGGGCCTGGTCCTGGTTCATCTCAGTTTCTCCGTCTGGTCCGGTAAGAAGAAACTCCGGCCGGAAGATTTGAAGGGTGCGAATCTGCCGCCCGACAAGCTCGCCTCTCTCGGGTCAAAGCGCATTTTTGATCCTGATGCCCTCAAGGTGTTCGCCACCCTGAAGCGCCAGGCTGAACGCGCCTGCGAAGAGGTAGGAGTCAGATTCCTTGGTGGCTATGCCATTCCCGAGGAAAAACTGGCTCCCCTTATGGAGAAGATGGAACAGGTCGAACAGAGCTTTGCCACGGCAAAGACGAATTTCCTGTCGGCATACGACGACAATCTCAAGGACTGGCTCGCCGAAGCCGGTGAATGGTCCGAGATCGTCGCTCGTGCCGTTGAACCTGCCAATCGTGTCGCCGAACGGCTCTCCTGCGGTTTCACTGCCTTCAAGGTGGAAGCACCCGGAGAAACTGTTTCAGCGGTACAACCTCTGGAACGACAGGTTGGCGGTCTCGCGGATCAACTGATCCATGAAATCGGCGCCCTGGCAAAATCAACCTGGGAGGAATCGTACCGGGGTCGCACTTCCGTTACCCGGAAGGCTCTTCGCCCACTGAAGGCAATCCTCGACAAACTATCAAGCCTGACCTTCGTTGGCCCTGACACGATCAGCGGCCTCGTTGCCAACGTACATGCGGCACTCGCCACCGTACCTAGATCCGGACCGGTCACCGGGGCAACCCTGATGGGACTGGTCGGAGTATTGTGCGAGCTGTCAGACATTGCCGGTTTCATCACGACCGAGGAACGGGAAGAAATGCTGCAACCGCTCCCCGAACCAGAAGTCGAACCGGCACTATCTGCACCTCTTCCACCAAAGACTGTAACGATCATGCCGCAGCCGGTACAGCAGATTGAAGCGCCGGCTGTCTGGTTCTGGTAAGGAGTCGCTATGAAAACACGACCTCTTGCCCTGATCGCCAAGGTCCTTGGCCGGAAATACGATGTCACCGTAACCATTGCCGGACAGGTTGCCTGCACCAGCGGGAAGGAAATCACTATCCCGGTTGTGTCAGGCCCCCATGCCGAAGCGCTTGCCCATGGCTATATCGATCATGAAGCGGCGCATGTCCGGTACACCGATTTTTCCGTACGTCTCACGAACGATTTCGCGGGGGATCTGCTCAACATCCTGGAGGATGTGAGAATTGAACGGGCTATCGGCATGGAATATCCCGGCTGTATCGCCAACCTCCGCGAGCTGACCCGTCTTCTGGTTGAACAGGAAGGCGTATTCAGACCAGACCCGTCCCATCCATCCCAAAGCATCCTCGCCTGGATCATGGCCGTGATCTACATGGCAGTACTCGGTCATGACTCGTTGCGGCAAACCAGAGACAGCGCCGAACCTTTGGTCCGGCAGGCTCTGGGGCGAAACTTCAACCAGGCTTTGTTGCTGCTGGATCGGGCCGGGGCACTTACATCGACCCGTGAAGCAGCGGCGCTCCGGGATGAACTGATGAAGCTCATCCGCGACTCCGCACACCAACAACCGAAAAACGGGCAATCCCGGCCTTCCCAGAGTCAATCCGGCAGTCACGGAGAAAAAAACGACGGGACAGGCAGCGATCACTCCCGACAACAGAATGAAACCGGCAGCAACGGTGGTCGACAGACACAGAACGGGGATAAGCAGCAGAACTCCTCACAGCCTGCCGGGTCCGGACAGGATAAATCATCCGGACACTCTTCTCAGGGGCAATCAGGGACAACTGATTTACCATCCCTGGAATCTGTCCGCCAGGCATTAGCGGAAGCTTTGTCCGGCAAGAGTGTCGGCTCCTTCGGGAACGTGGGAGAAAAACTGGCCGAACTGCTCTGCCAGAACGCCACCGAAAGTTCATTCAACGGGACAGCCGTAGCAGCACCACGGCTGCCAACAGCCCAAACACTTAACCAAACTGGCGGATACGACGATCTTTCCGCGCTTCGTGTCCACACGGCAGCCTTGCGAGCCCGGCTTCAGGGGCTCGTCCAGGCATCGAAACAGAAACGATCAACCCCGGTCAGCGACGGGCACCGACTGGATTCCCGTGTACTGACCCGTCTTCGTATCTGCGACACTCGGGTCTTTACCAGGAAAGAGGAAAAACGGGCAGTCAACACGGCTGTCTGCATGCTTCTGGACAGTTCCGGCAGCATGGGCAACACCACAGTCCTCAACAAGATGGGCATCGCTTCCCGCGCCTGTTTCGTGGCGGCAGAGGCGCTCTTCTCCATTCCCGGAGTCCGTACGGCGATTGCCACCTTCAAGGGGCATGACAATCACGTCTTCCCCATGGTTGGTTTCGGGGAAAAGCCTGATCACAGTAGATTCAATATTACCGGTTCCGGCGGCACGAGGCTCGGCCATGCTCTTTGGTGGGCATGGGGCGAACTCTGCCTGCGCCGGGAAACTCGCAAGATCTGCATCGCCTTCTCCGATGGCGACACCGGCGATGGCCCTGTCACTCAAGCCGCTATCAAGCGGATGAGGGAATCGGGAATAGAGGTGATCGGGATTGGTATCCAGGACAGCAGCATCAAGCAGTATCTGCCTGACAACCATCGGATCATCAAGAACCTTGACCAGTTCACCCCGGCGCTGCTGGAACTGCTGCGGGAAAAACTGGTTGCCTAATCACAACCCACATCCCGACGGGGAATGCCATTCCCCTCGGGGATATGTGCGTTCTCCGTCGGTACTACACGAGGAGAACCCATGAAAATTACCATTTCAAACGACAAGGCTTCAGCAACGGTCATCTGCCGGGATCTGATCCTGGATGATTCCGTTGCCGGAGCCCGCAATCTCTTCTACCTCACCGCCTACGGCCCCACTCAGGAGATCCGGGCATTCGCCCAGATTCTTGCCATGAAGGGGTCACTTGAATGCCACGGAAAAGAAGACCGATCAATCAACATCTGGAGCAACCATCACCTGCGGGTCATACCGAAGATGGGCGAAGGGTATTCGGGGGTGTACATCACACCGTCGTCCGACTCGTCGTTTCTGATCGGCAGCTCGAAGGCGGATTGTTACCAGGTCTTTACCAGGATTCTCGATCAGCGGGAGTTTGTCCATCGCGATTGGTACGAAGTGCTGTTCAACGAGGTATCCACGGAAATCGAGCCCTTTGTTGGAAACAAGCGGTGCTGGAAATTTCGGGGCCACGAACTCAAGTCGGAGATAGTCAACCGGCTCAAATACGGCGGGCTCAAGATGCCTCCAGCAACAGCGCACTTCACCATCGAAAAGGAGGAACGCCATGCGTTATCCAATTGAACAGGTATCGGACAACTGGGAACGCCGGATCATCAATAACGGCTACGTTCAGCACCGTGAAGTCTACCGTAACGGTTCTCGCGGAGAGTGGCAGTTTTACATATCCGGCTTCGGGCCCACGGTGGAAGGAGGAACGGGACGCTGTACCGTCCTTAAGGAAGGCGGCAGCTATGATCATTCCGTCCCGATCGATGCCAACAACCGGATCAAGATCAATGGCCGCTGGTATGACCGGCGCTATTGGGATCACTGAGACGAAGAAGTAATTAATTACTATCCCTCTGCGGGTAGGCGGTTTTAACCTCCTCCCCGAACGGAGAGGGTGTTATCTCCGCCTGCCCCCTGTTACCAAGGAGACAGGCATGGAACTTACCACTACCATCAACAGCTCGTTTTCCCGCACCCGGGGGAATGAACTGAACAAGGGGTACTACCCGACCTTTCCATCTGACGTTCAGACGGTACTTCGTATCCTGGAGCCGTCATTCGGTTGGAAAAGCCGGCGCTACAATGCCCTGAAAACCATCTCCGTCCTTGACCCCTGCGCGGGTGAAGGCGAATTCCTGACCACAGTGACTCGCTGGCTCAAAAGGCGCTTTGCCGCCTCCAACGGTTCACCTCACGAAATCCTCTCCTATGCCGTTGAACTGGATGCCGGCAGATTCGCCAGGATTCACGGAACAACCCAGAAGCTAAATGCGTCGTTCTTCGACGTGGAGATTGCCGGGAAGTTCAACCTGATCCTGCTGAATCCCCCCTACAACCGGGCCGCCGGCACCGAACTGGCAACCTGGGTCGAAAAGACGGCTCCGCTGCTCGCCTATGAAGGGGTTATGGTACTCATCATCCCGGAATACGAGCTGAAGGGGAAACTCCTGGAGATCATCCACGGGACATTTTCCTTCCGGTACGCCTTCCTGAGCGAAGAACATGGCCGCTTCAAGCAGCTGGTGGTGTTTCTTGCCAAGGACCAGGACAACAGCGGCGAGTATTACCGGCAATACGCCTGCTTCCAGAGCTGGCCCCCGGCCAATCTGGAGGACGGAGCGGTGCGCACGAAATTCACGGCGAACGAACGCCAGACACTCTCCCTCAGAGGGAGCAACGGGAGCAACCGCCCGCTCATGACCGCCCGCGACCTGTCGGAGTTCTACCGGGAGTGCGAGGAGCGGCTCGACAAGGCGGCAGGGATGGTGCTGGACCGGCAGTACCCGTCGTCCTACGACACCAGCATCCAGCCCGTTTCGACCCTGCGCACGACCCACGCCGTGCAGCTGGCCGCCATGAACAGCCAGATCGAATCAATTACCATCAATGGCGAATTCTTCCTGGCCAAGTTCATGGTCATCACCAAAAACGAGACATTCAAAGATCCGGAGAACAACTGCGAGACGATGGTCTGCAAGCCTACCGTCGAAGCATTTCTTATGGATCGCCATGGGTACGTGAAACCGGCCCGGGAACACGGGTTCGATTATTACGAACTCAACAGCCGTCTCTCATCGGTGCTTTTGCAGAAACTCTCACGGCTCTACCAGCCCCTTCACGAAATCGGCCAGGACGAAGCATACCTGGTTGATGAACTGCAGGGGATTGGTCTGCTCCCCCCGCAACGGGAAGCGGTCAAGGCCGTCATCAAAGCCTACCGCTCAGGACGCCGAGGCATTGGCATTCGTGCCAATACCGGCACCGGGAAAACATGGATGGCGAAAGCGGTGAAGTACCTGACCAATGCGAAACGGACGGTCATGGTATCGGAGCCGCAGTTAATCCCACAGTTGGCACGGGAGTACGCCAACGAGGGGTTTGCCGTACATGTCATCGATTCCTGGGACGCCATGAAGGAGTTGGCCGCCACAAGGCCGTATGGACTCTACCTCATCGCCTACACGCGGCTCCGGATGCACCCGAAATACCGGCTCTGCCTCAAAAGCCGCAAATCCATCGTCAAGAAGAACGGGCAAAGCTCCGTGGAGTATGCGGAAGTCTGCCCATCATGCCGGTCGCTGCTAACCGAGAAGATCCGTAAGGGTGATAAGCCCAAATGCTGGTTTTGCGGCGAACCGCTCTTCACCTACATCCCTGAAAACGACCGACCCGCCATGAACTACCGGTGCTGGATCAGCGAAATCGAGAACAACGGCACCGCCACGGAAGCCCGGACGCACAACAAGCAGTTACCGTACATCCGGCTCCTGAAGCGGATACCGTTCGACCTCGCCATCTTCGACGAGGCCCATAACGCGGCCAACCTGATGAGCAATCAGGGAACTGCGTTCATTCGTCTCGCCGCCACCGCTGCCAGGGTGCTCGCCCTCACCGCCACCGTGACCAACGGCATGGCGAAATCCGTCTACAACATCCTGTGGGGGTTGAATCCGCAGCAGATGCGCGACGCCGGCTGGGAGATGAAGTCGGCCACTGATTTCCAGACCAAGTACGGAGCCTTCAAAGAGGTCCGGAAAACCGACGAGAAGAACCGGCACCGTGAATCGGAGCGTGTCACCACCTACGATACCGCCGGGATTTCTCCGGCAGCCCTGATCTATACACTCCCCAACTTCGTCAATGTGGACAGTGACGACTTCGATGATCTGCCACCAGTGGAACGGGAGGTCATCAAGTGTCCATCACACGCTCTGGTGGAAACCTGTCACCGGACCATCGAAAACATCATCGACAATGCAGAACTGCTACCGGAGGATCTCCTGGCAGCCGCAGCCGTCCGTAATGCCGCCTTTCTGCGTGTCAGTGACACGTTCCGGCATTACGACGACGAGCTAAAGCTGCGGGATGTTCCGCTCGGCACGCTGCACCGGCTGTCGCTTCCCGACGGGGAGCTGCTGCTGGAAAAAGAAGAAAAACTGATCGTTATCGCCCAAGGGGTGATCGACCGGGGAGAGCGTCTGCTGGTCTATACCGGCAACACGCAAAAGATCGACATGCGCCCCGTCCTGAAACGCATCCTTCGGGATAACGTCCAGGGCGCCAGCATCGAGATCCTTCCCGACTCGGTTGCACCTGAAAAACTGGTCGGATGGTTCGAGCAGGTAACGGCCCAAGTCGTTGTCGTCTCCTTCCACCGCGTCGCCACTGGTCTCAACTTGTCCCAGTTCAACAACCTGATCTGGTACGACTACACGTCCAACACCAGGCTGGCGGAACAGGGGGATGGTCGAATCCGCCGCGTCAACACTGCTGACATTCACCGTGCCCAATTCGGGGAAGTCCGTCCCGTCCGTTATTGGTATCTCACCTCTTCAGAAGTCCAGGCGCTGCAGCTTGCCTACACCCTGGAGAAGAGGATGGTCGCCAAGCTGGCGGAGGGGGAAACCCCGGACATCGACCCGGCGGAATGCAGCAGCAGCCAGTCGTTTTCATCACTCATGACCAAGGCGCTCAAGGAGGGGAGCTTCAACTACTCCGACCCGTCGGCACTGTTAAAGAAGATGACCCAACACGAGAACGCCCGTATCAGGGGAGACAACAAGGCCGCATCGCCAGTCAGAAACAACGTCATCCAGCTGCCGGTCACCAGACCGGAACCCGCTTCTGATCTATCATCCATTGCCGTCATCCATTGTGAAGGGGGCAAGGAGGTCACCCGGGAACTGCCGTTCGGCACGTACCAGACCTTGCTGGATACGGGAGCACTGGAATTCACCCTGTTCGGCGTCTATCTGCGCCAACCCGCTCCCTTGCGGAAGCGGGCCTGACCATCACCAACAACCCTCGCGGGGATCGACTCCCCGTAAGGGGGGCCGGTCTCCGCAACCAACAAGGAGTCCGACCATGACCGATACAAACACCGTAAAGCGCCTCATCATCCCCGTTCACGACAACAGCGAGTTCTTTTCCGACAACGCTGACTATGCCGTAATCGATCTTGATGCCGTGCTCATAGAGCGGATCAAGAAACTGGCGGTAGTCGTGAGGCAGATGAAGGCCTACAAGATCAGCGAATTCAACCATACCTGCGATTTCAGGACCGCCGAATGGGATGCCGAGCCAGACAACGGCAAGGTAGCCCTGAAGGAGTTCGAGGGGCGGATGGAGTGTTCCACTCTGAACGTCACCGACAGCGATTTCTTCTGGTCGGGATACTACAAGCACACCGATGTCCGGTGGGAAACCGACACAGTGCTGATCAAGTCGCTCGACGAACATGACATCCTGGATGAACGGGAAGAGTGTGTAATTTCCTGATCATCATTCACCAACCCCACCGGGGAGACACGTCTCCCTGCGGGGGAACTGTCTCCCCGTACCATCACATAAAGGAGACAGACCATGGCAGACTACTATTCACAGGCAGTATTCCAACCTTCAGTCCCCAAACAGCTCATCACCGACGAGGACCGGCGCTTCATCGAAGCGTTCAGCATCACCTTCGAAGCCGACGGCGAGGACAAGTTCTACCTCTACGCGGATGAGTGGTGCTGCAACGGCTACCTCGACTCGGAGGAGCCCGGAGGGGAAGAAATCGAACTCACCGAGGACGATCTTCTCAACCGGTTCCAGGAAATCATCCGCCGTTCCAACGGCGAACTCCCCTGGATCTCCAAGGAGAGCGCCTACACCTGCTCGAAGATGCGCCCTGATGGCTACGGCGGCGGTGCGATATTCATCACCGCCGACGATATCCAGTACTGCTTCACCGGCCAATGGCTGGAACAGCGGATCAGTGAAGCGAAAACCGGCGACATCGGCCCGGGAACGGATGACCCGTCTCCGGCCAAACCGGTTGTCGGGGTCATTATCGAAGGTGGCCTGTTGCAGAGCGTGGTCAGCACGGCGCCGGAGCAACTCCCGGATCTGGATTTGATCATCCTCGACTATGACGTCGAGGGGGCCGACGCTGGCGAACTGCTCCATGTCCCCCAGGGGGATGGGGCAACGGCTCAGGCGGTCGGACGGATCGAACGGATCACCCTGTCCGACATCGACCTTTCCGTGGTGCTCAGCAGATGCAGCAGAGGGGGTGGTGACATGAACCATCTCGACCGACAGAGTGACGAACCGACCAACGAGGATCGTGCCAACAGGATCGACACGGTCATGCAGGCCTACTGCCTGACCCTCGAAGGGCGGGATTTCGATGGCGACGAAGACGACGTGAAGGATCTGCTCACCGACCTGATGCACTTCTGTGAGCGGATGGAGATCGATTTTGAAGAGAATCTCCGCGTCGCCCGCAACAACTACAACCATGAACGGCTCGCGGAGCAAGGCGATACCGGCCAGCTAGGCTGCCCAGTGTGCGGCTGCTTACTGGAAGTCACCCGTACCGACACCCTGTTGGGGATCGACCGGGAGCTGTACGACTGCCAGGAATGCGACGAGACCTTCATCCGGGAGCTGAACTCCCCGGACAGCCCACTCCAGCGTGCCGTCAAATGCGTCGGCTGCGGTAACATGATCCCGCAGGCTTCAGCACGCATCCTGTACCAGCGGGACGACTACGCCCACTTCATCGGCGAGTGCTGCTGGGACGAACGGCTGCGTGAGTGAAAGGAGGCTGACAATGACCCTGAACGCAACTTTGCAGGCGGCACGGGATATGGGCGTGCCGGAGCGTTACGCGGTAATGCGCCGGCTGGCCTTCCTGCAGCCGCAGATCAAACATCTGGAACGGGAGATCTGGGGAGCGCGACGGCGGATGGATCGCAGTCGCGACCCGCTGATCACGGCCCTGTCCGAATCCTTCATCAGAGACCAGGAAAAGGAGCTGCGCCCCCTGAAAAGGGAGGCGAATGCGCTCCTGAACCATGTCAACGGCAAGGAGACGGTTCAGACGCCCGGCGGAATCACCCCGGAGATGATCGACCAGGCCCGGCAGTATCCCATTACCAGCATCATCGAATTCTCCAAGGGGCGGTACCGCTGCTGTCCGTTTCACGAGGACCGCAATCCGTCCATGGCCCTGTACAAAAACCATGTCCACTGTTTCGTCTGCAACCGGACCTGGGATTCGATCAGCGCCACGATGGTGCTGGATGGCGTGACCTTCCGGGAAGCCGTACTGGCTCTCCAGAGCTGAATCAATATCTATCAACCCTATGGGGGCGACGACTGCCCTCAAGGGGGGAGTCCGCCCCCGCTATCGGAGGAGGACATGAATCTCAATCTCTTCGGTGAACCGGTACCGCCGGTCACCAAACGAATCATGGTGCGCTCAATCGAGGCCCGCTACAGAAACGAAGTCGTGCGTGACGATGCCCCGGAATGGGTGTCGATGCGCTTCACGAAACCCGAGCAGGTCTATGAGATGTTCCGAGATCTCCGACGTGAGACGAAAGAGCATTTTGTGGTGTTGCATCTCGACGGCAAGAACCGGATCGTCTGCTTCGACCGGGTATCCATCGGCTCGCTCAACCAGGCCATTGTTCATCCTCGGGAGGTGTTCAAGACGGCATGCCTGTCCAACGCGGCGGCTATCCTGCTTGTGCACAACCATCCGACCGGTGATCCGAACCCCAGCAGCGAAGATATCGCCATCACCAAGCGTCTCAAGGAGAGCGGCGACATCCTCGGCATCCGGGTACTGGATCACATCATCGTCGGTGATGACGAGTTCCTGAGTTTTGTCGAACAGGGACTTTTGTAAATAACGGGGGAGCGGCGCTTCATGCGCCCTCCCTCGACTCTTCCCCCCGGCTCAAGAGGGTTCCCTAGAGCCACCGTCCCGCGGTGGTTGTAGGGAGCCCTTTTGGGCCACCAACAAAACTTCAAGGGGGATAGAGTCATGTCAGTCAGAGCACGTATCAACGGTAGGGAATTCACGCTGAGCTGGGAGGAATTTGAGAAGGCGCTGCACCGGAACAACATTGTCGGTGGCGAATTCGAGGTTCTTGCCATATATGCCGGCGGGAGACCCTGCTAACATCTTCAGGCCGGATACCCGTCCGGCCTGGATAGAGGCGGCCCATGTGGTCGCCTTTTTTCATTGTTCAGTTCGAGGCACAATAGACCAATAATTACCCACGTCCCTCGACCGCTGCCAGAGCCCAACTCAACGATCCGACATATCGGGCATTAATGGCCAGCAACTCCGCTTCAAGCGGGTTCTTTGGCTCCTTGGGTTTTCCATAATCATCCGAATTGGCAGTCACGAAGCAAATGGAATCTGCAAAGCCTCTGGTTCGCAGCGTTCGACCTACATCAAGAAAAGCCTCGAAGATTTCACAGTCCTTTGCCTCCTGCTTGCCGCGACCTGCTGGGGCCATATACTTTCGGACCCTGTTCATGGCATTGAGGCTGTGCGAATCGGCTATCTTCACCTTCTGAGAGACAGAAAGCAGTTGTCTTGAAAGGTTCTCAAGGTGCTCTGAAAGTTTAAGGTGTTCAATGCGGTGACCGACTTCGTGAGTCCTGCCGTAGACAATATCGACAGCATCGACAAGCCGGGACTTAAGTCTCTCAATTTTTTTCGATTCCCTTTCCAGCTCGGTTTTGACGGTATCGAGATTAGCAGTCCATTCGCCATGGACTGTTTCATTCGTCACAAGCCATACGCCAGGGGTTTGTTGTCCGTTCAGCCTTATCAAAGCCATAGCCGCTGAAATCTCTTCCACGGCGATCGACTCCCGGCACGGAGCGCGGAGCACGTCCAGTATTGTGCATGTATCGAGGAAAAGAACCGGTGCCTGCTTGGCTGTAATGACGGCACATACCTCGTCAACTTCAATGAACATGGTCATCTGCCTTCTTTGTAATCAAGAAGACCAATCGCAAATTCGTACTCGATTGCAAGGTCGTGAGCCCTGTCCTCTGACCAACCATCCTCCATCAATGAATGAATCAACAGGTCAGTGTCGAGAGAGATTCGCTTTCTCTGCACGGCGATGAGGAAATCAAACCAGCGATTCCGATCACACGGATGAGAGCTACCGGTTGATTTATTCGCCAACACTGAAAAATTATGGAGCAGTGCTGCCACATCTTCACCGACGACATCCTTCAGGTACAGTACGTCACTTGTCAATTCGGCTGTGACCGGGAGTCCTGCGATGGACGGGCGCACAATGGTGTCGAGAAAGTTTTCCAGAATCTTGTTGTACTGATCACGAGAAAGCTGGCTGCTATCAAGGGGAATAATGTTAGGGACGTACCAGGTGTCGCTCTCTTTCTGAAATAAGGAAAGTCCTGCCCTCTCAAGACCATCTCCCGCTGTGTGCTCAAAGCTGAAAGCCTTCTCCCCCATTGAACCGGCATGCTGCTCTCGATCCAATGCACGGTGCCAATTATCGCCACATCGAGCAGTGAACTGTTCAATAAGATCTTCAACCTTGGCCCCATTCAGCCTGATATACAAATCGCGAAAAACTTTCATTTTCTGTTCCTTCTCTTTGTTCCTTCAACGTAAACAGATCTACCGAAATTCAGCTCAACGCGAATAGATATACTCTTGCAAACCTTGCTCGATGTTGGATCGAAAGTATTCCTCGCTGAGCCTGGGATCAAGTTTGAATCCTGGCGACAAGGTCAGTCCTGAAGTTTGCAGGAGGCGCTCCGCAGAAACCGCCCGCTCAGTGACATCGAGAAAAGAAAGTGTCTTGATTGCCGCTGAATCAAACGTGCAAAGCGTGAGGTCTTCCTGTCTAACAAGAACTGCAAGCGATTCAATCTCGCCAGCGTGAACAGCTTGCTGACGCAACGGCGGCAACCGGCGGAGAACATCCTTCATCTCTTCGGGGGTTGCCGTAGTCTCAATCACTCGACGGGTTTCAATATACAGCTGACGAAAATTAACCTGAAATTTCTGCCCACCTCTGCGGAAAAACTTTACCTCATCGACCACCGTCGAGGCGACATGCAGTTCATGCATGGCAACGAGCCTGTCGAATACATCGATTTCGAGTAGTTTGATGATAACATCAGCATCAAGAAGCCATAATTTCAATCGACTCGCCCTCCACCTCACTCAATCCCCGGTATTCAAGAAACTCGTCGATATCTGCACGGTCAATGTCAAGCAGTTCAGAGAATTTGCTGCGCGAGATCAATCCTTTCCGGAGGCATTTTACTGCCAGAAGTGAGAATCGTTCCGAGGAGGGAGCCTCGATTGCCGTATCCCTTCTGATCCGACGGTCAATCATGAGCAGTTCATCGTTGTTTGCCAGGTCGTTCGCTTTATCCCACTCGATCAAGCGCATGTTAGCCATTCGATAGAGCAAAGCCTTTGTTGAAACCCCAAACTCCCTTGCAACATCTACTATGTCCGAAAAAGAGAGTTTCTGCTCCTTTATCCTCGCACTCAGTTCTTCCCGGACAGCACTTTCCGGCAGGAGAAGTGTCGATGCGAAACGCTCGGCCTTTTTCTCGATGTCTTTGAAAAGGACTTCATCCTGTTCAAGATCGGCAGGATTGAACGTATTCCAGGTGATGATATGGAAGAGCTCGTGGGCAAGCGTAAAATTGATGCGCCAGGGAGCTTCCTCACTATTGACTACAATTGCTGCGCCAAAATCCGGATGTACCGTTGAGGCTGCCGAACCAAACTCTGACAACTCCACGAATAGGATCTTGGTTCGCAGTACCTGCTCCATAACTTTCTGGAGAGACAATGCCGGTCTACTCCCCATATTCAGAAGGTTGCTCACTCTGGCCGCAAGCGCGTCGACCTGATGGTAGTTGCGAATATCTGCAGGTGAAACCGTTATTGCGAACCCGGTTCCTTCTTCAGCCAAGCCCAGTAGCTTTTCAAGCAGATGATATTCCTCGAACCTGTGCTTTATCGATGCCTCAATTTCTGCCTTCCTTTCGGAAGGCGCTCTCCGCCAGAGAAAATGAACTGCTGGCTGCGGTACATCTTCCCCCACCAGGAGGCTGTTCAGGCTGCAGAAATAGGTTTTGGCGAATTGGGTCAACTCACTCGCCTTGACCTCACGATCACCTTTCTCAATATTACTCAGCGTTTGGTAATTACCGAAACCAAGCCGCGTAGCAGCTTCGCCGATTGACAGCCCAACGGCCTCACGGGCCCTTCGCAGGCGCTCAGCCAACTCCATTCTCGACATCAAAATCCCCCCTTTCTGTTAACCATAAATATAATAATATTATACATTGCTGTCAATAATATAATATTTTATTATATTCCCCATTGACAAATCTACCCGCACTCCATATATTGACAATATCGGTGAAATTAACACCACATCTAGTAAATCAACAATCAAAGGAGAATGACCATGCCACGCAAGGAACATCATGTAGTACCAGGTTCAAATGGAGGATGGGATGTCGTGAAGCCCGGAGCGCAGCGTGTATCGGTGCATACCGAGACAAAGAAAGAAGCGATTGATCAGGGGAGAAGGATCAGCCAGAACCAGGGGAGTGAATTTATAATTCACAACAAGGACGGCAGAATTTCCGGATCAGACAGCCATGGCAATGACCCGTTCCCGCCCAAAGGCTAGCATGCGGCCACGACGCAGGAATGAAATCCGGAATAACGATGATGCGCTTTATCTAGAATACCGCAAGCATCTCTGGGAAGCCGGAAAGGCTGCGAGCGAGCACACCGACAAAGCAATCCTGACTCTTTCCGCCGGTGCGCTCGCCCTTTCCATGACTTTTCTCAAGGATATTGTTCCACTGAAGGATGTCATCGAGCTTCCGCTGATCATTGCCGCCTGGTGTGCCTTCGGCAGTTCGATTGCCTGCGTGCTGTTTTCCCAGTACGAGAGTAGGAAAGCAATTGACGTGCAGATGCAGCGGCTCGAATCACGGATTGCTAGTGATTTTGAAAGCGCGAATCAACCGAATCCTCACACCAACCGGACAAACAGGCTAAACATGTTCGCCGGTGCCCTTTTCTTTACAGGGCTCATACTCACCATTCTTTTCACAACGTTCAACGTCAGGAGGTACTCGGAAATGAACAACAAGATCGGATCAGCCAACGGTAACCGCGGATATGCACCAGCACAACTGCCATCCAACCCAAAACCAGGAGCAGGATACTCGCCGCCAAGCCTGCCAACCCCTTCAACAGGTCAGGGACCATCGACGTCCCCGCCACCGAAAAAATAGAAAAAAACCCTACAGACGGGAATTTTTCGCTTTCTCCTCACGATCAAGGAGTCGCTGCGCCCACTCCCGCGCGCGCTGGTATCGTTCAAGCTGGCTTGCCGTCGGCAACTGGCCGCTGGTCATGGCGCTGGATGCTTCAAGCAGCTCCTGAAGTGCAGCCAGTAAATCTTCGTAATCAACCACAGAATCCTCCAACAAATTATTCGTTACATTGAATGCGACTTGCCACGTCACGGAAAAAGTCGTGCGACCAGAGCGCAAGCTGTTGCTGATCTTTGACAAACGGGGCAACATCTTTACGTGCTTGGTTCACATCGAGCCGATCAATGGTCTCGAACAGCAGGTCTCTGAAAGATGTGAACGACAAAGGTTTCTCCCCGCTCCAATGGCCGGTCTGGCGCATCCTCTGCTCAAGATGGGCAAGGTGCAACTGAGGATGATTGGCGGCATACCAGACAAAATCATACCAGTCGCGCCCCTTGACCCGGTTTTTCCATTTACGGAACAGCAGCGCATGCATCTTGCCGGCAAAAAGGTCCGGGAGCGAATAGCTCCGAACGGCAAAGGGTATCGGTTGCAGCAGGTAACGGGTCGAGGTGGTAAATCCGGCAGGTGGATCGGTGTCCACCTCGATTTTCACTTTCAGCACCTGGCCTACGGAAATCTGTCCGGCGAGTTCTTCCCCAGCTTCGATAACCAGGAGTTCATTACGGGTATTTGCCTTGAGAAAGGCTGACTGCACCGCCGATTCTACAGCCTTGTCAACCATCTCCACCCGCACGTTGAAGCCGAATGCCAACAACTCCTCTTCAAGCGATGCCGTGAACCGCGCAAGGTTGAAGTCTTCTGACGGCTCCAACAGTGAAAAATCCAGATCCTCGGAGAAGCGGTCGAGTCCGTACAGGATACGCAGGGCTGTTCCACCGTAAAAGGCGGCGTGCTCGAAGAACTTGGCGCGCCAGAGCCCGAGCAGCGCCACTTCCTGGATGATCTCCCGTAAGGCCCTGACCGAATCGTCAACGCTCTTCGGTTCGTATTTGGCAAGCATCCGCTTCACAGCATCATGCATTTCTATCCCCCCTGCGTAACCGGCTGACCAAATCGGCCAGCAGCTTCACTCTGCGGGAACGATAGTTATGTGCAATCTCCGCAAGCCGAGCCGGATCGAGTTCTCGAAGAATGCCGGGATCAATTCGCAGACTTGAGAGCAGATAGTCGTGCAACTCTTTCTGGGTGGTAATACCGGCGCCCCGGTCGGCAACGATCCGGTCGGCCAGCGCCTTTTCCGGCACTGCGATGAGAAATGAACGACCATCGTCAAGCTCTACCCGGTCCATGCCGGTGCGGAATGCTTCCAGCGGAATCATGCGATAGGAAAACGTCCCGACCGGTGTGTCGAAGGTCCTGGAGCGACCGCAGGTAACCGAGGTCAGGGTTTCTGCCCGTTCCGGGGTCAGACTGTGATAGTGCAGCGCGTATTCGAGGGATACGTAGGATGGGCCATAGATGAGATTGGCAAGCAGTTCCCGGCAGAAGGGTCGACGTCGGAGTGACTCCCCTAGAATATAGAGTCCTTTCTTGACGCGGATGATATCCCCTTTGGCCAGCATTCCGGAGATCTTCATCCGGGGTTGTGAATATTCGTGAACGGAGTCCATCAGAGTCTGGTAGTCAAACTCCTCATAGGGGATGCTTTTTAGCAACTGGCTGTTCGTCATGATCACCATCTCCTGTACGATGGCTACAATTTAGCAGATAGCTGCATAGTATGTCTATAATAATTAGACATACTATGCAGCTAAACAAGAAACAAGCCGGAATGGTAAGAAATGGGAGGATTAGGCTCTGCCAGTCCTCTCAGTGCTTCACTGAGAACTTTAGCATTGGAAGTTTACACCCTCATACAAAAGAGCTTGTCGCCAACTGTGGTCTATCGGCAGCACATCATCTTTACGAAACCAGAGGTTTGAGCCTGCTGTTTCAGCCTGTGAATAGGCCCAGAAAGCTATCTTTTCGGTTGCTTCCTGATTATGGAGAATGCTGCGTGCATCGAACTCCCGGGCCAGTTCCTTGCCGTGAAGTTGATTCCTTTTCTGCCAGTTTTCCAAATGACAGGGTGCGGCAAGAAAGTCTCTCTTGCTCCTGTTGCAGACCGCATGGGCAAGAACGAAATTGTGGCCGAGGTCCAACGGATAACGGGACCATGGAACAAAGTGGTCAATGTCTCCGCCTTCACGGAGTTTACCTTTGCAGTAGAAGCAATCATTGACTTGAACATCTCTGAGCACCGCACGGAGTCCAGGTAACACAGTACGTTCAGCACCGAAAAGAAATTCGGCCAGATCGGATTCTCCCAGAAGATCGACGTTGAGAATTCTGACGTGTCGAATCCATGCGCCTTGCACCAGATTCCGGATCAGATCGTAAAATCTTCTGAAGTTATAGACAACTCCGGGATGGAGATTGATGGTATTACCACTGCCATGCTGTTCGTACATAAACGGCACGATCGAACGACCTACCACTTGAAGCTTCCAAAGGGGCATCTGTGCTATGGTCGCAGCGACCTTGTTCAGAAGGACGCCCCAGATTTTCGCGTCCTTGCGTGCAGCAGACAACGAACCATTGAACAGATTGTGAAGATCCATTATTCGGCTCAATACTACCGGTTGCTGCCCAGTCCCCTGCTTCAGAACCCGGACAGGAGCCTGTAGATTGCCGTGAGCATACGGAACAGCCTGTCGCCAGTAATACTCCACAAAACTCTCAGCAATATCTCGCGTCGTAAGCTGTAATGCCGCGCCGGAATCGTCGCCGTTTTCCACAGCATAGTCGGCAAGGGACATGATCAGGGCAAATTTGTAGGTTGCTACGAAAGAGCCTTCATCAAGGATTCGCTGAATGTTGGTGATGAATTTCAGTTGTTCTTCTGCGGCAGGTATCATCATAGCTATTCCCAATATGCTGCCTTATCGGGGAAGATCCAGCGCACTCCGCCGCGTGGGTCGGGCATGTCGCCTGCGTAGCGCGGTATCAGGTGGATGTGCAGATGCATGACAGTTTGTCCGGCAGCAGAACCATCGTTGATGCCTATATTGAAGCCATCGGGGTTATAGTCCTTCTTCAAAATTTCACGCATTTCAGCTAACAAATCGAGTATCGCAGTCTGCTCTTCTCTGGTTGCTTCAAAGAATGAATCTATATGCTGTTTCGGGATAACCAGGCAGTGGCCTGGAGAAATGGGGTAGCCATCGTAGATAGCGATGGCATGGGTGTTGGACTGAATTATTCTGGAATTGTCCAAATTACAGAAGGGGCAGTCAGTCAGTTTAAAATTCACCATTTTAGTTACTCATTTCAGGGGATGGCCCAATTTGTCTTAGCGATTTTACGGTCAATCTTCTTTTCCTGGATCACTTAATCACTTAGAAATCAATTGATTCTATCATTTCATTACCGAACCAGTTACTGGCTGTCTGAATCGCAGCGGTCGAAAGCTCTTGAGTAAATAGGATAGCCAATCGTTTCTTCGGTCGAGAACATGCAACGTAAAAGAGATTTCGATTTCGCTCAAATGCTGCTTCCTTAGCGGTTGGAATACGAGTAACATCACCAGCAAGTTCAAGCATTTCGCCAAAGTTATATTGATTCCAGCCGCGACCTACCACCACCAGAACGTTCTCGAATTCCGCCCCCTTTACTCCATGCTTCGTCTCAAACGGAGAATGCCCGGAGAGGTAACGACACAAGGCGATGATTTCCTGGTAAGGTACAGCCCGCAAAGATTCCAGTTCACTCAAGCCCCGTGGCATCTCTTCGCCGGCGTCCCGATCAAAATGAGCTAACTCCCGCTCGCGCCGTTCCACAGGATCGGGGAGTCTCGGTCGTCGGGCTTGCCGCAAGTGATCCATAACCTCACCAACAGTTCCGCGATCTCGAAGCTCAATAAGCCGTTCCATGGCAACCGTCCACTTCTCCTTATCAGCTTGACCTCGAATAGCCGGAACATGGCTGCCCAAAGCAAGGAACATTTCACCATAGCGTCTAGCAATGTACGCTTCACAGGCAGGTTCTAGTGTGTCAGCAAAATAGGCGATGTGTGGATGTTCCTTTTTTGTGAAGGATTCATTGTGGGCAAAGACTGCGGGTATGCTGCTGTACCCTTGCTTGCCCGCAAGGACACGATGCGTCAGCATCAAAATTTTGGTAACCTTCGATGAAAGGTCCCATCCATCCTGGGTAAGCTGGTTCATTACTACTTCGAGGGCTCGATCAGCCGAATCAGTAGGTAAATCACCTTTCCAATGAGGCCCTGTCTGCCGCTGTCCACGCCAGTTGTTTGTATGGAAGATACGGACACTACCGGCTTCATTCGGGTCAACAACAAATTGCGGCAACTCCGGACGCATGCGGTTTAAGCAGTCAACAACAGCCGAAACTGATCTGAAATTGGCTTGTTTACCGATCACCGTCAGACTGGGGTGTTCAATTTTGCCGCATCCATCACCATAGATTTTCTGCCAGTGGTCACCGAAAAAACCGAATTGAGGTGAACCTTCTTGACCTAGGAAGTGGTTCTTGATGGATTCTATCCAACCTTTATTCGTATCCTGATACTCGTCTACAAGTATGATGGGATATTTTTCCGCGACTATACGCCTGAATTTCATGCTGTCCATGAGGGATAACGTAAGAAGCAGCACGTCATCATGATGGATCGAGACGTGGTTATCACGGATGCTCCGATGCCCAAGGGAATATTCAATTAGCCGCCCCCCAAGATCTCCACCTGTTTCTACTATCTTCTCTTGCCAAGACTCTGACTGCTGCAGATACTCCCTCATCTGCCGCTGAAATCCGCTAATTAACGACCAGCAGAAGGCGTGGACCGTATCACAATACACCAACGGGCTCCGGTCGGTTCGGGCTTCGATTTCGTCCTTAGCAACGTTGGTGAATGTGATACAGGCTATTTTCTGGTGACGTTTTGTCAGTTTGTGCTGGTCACGCTTGATGAGGTATTGAAGAGCTTTGACAAGGGTATAGGTCTTACCAGCTCCTGCGCCAGCTTCCAGCAAAAAACTCTCGCCACGATCCAGACAACCGTAAACTTCACGTAATGCACGTATGCTGGCTTCTTCGGCTGGGTTTCTAGGTAGTTCCACCGTGTCAGTCATTGGTGCCACCTCCGTCTTCAACAACAGGAGCGGTCGCATCTGCGACTATTGGCACATCGGCAGTAGCAAGCCACTTCAGACCATCAAGAATGTAACTTGGCGCTTTCCAATCCGTTTCACTGATAGCATGCTTAAGTGCAAACTCTGATTTTTTAAGCTTGCCAACCTCAATCCAGGCATTTGTTGCCTTATCGTTTTCAGTAGCACCATGTATGTCAAAAATTTCAGGATTCGCGAGCATAAAGGCATCTTCAAATGTTCTTCCACATGGACCACCATCCGCCTCGGGTCGCTGAAAAGCAATGCGTTTCAGCCCCTTTATCTTATCGAGATCAGCTTTACCAAGAAGAGCGGCAGGTGAGTGATCATCGCCCGCAAACCACGATTTAAGGCAAGCGTTACTTGTAGAAGTCCCTTCGTGCACAGGGCATGCAGTTCCTCCAGCGACAGTTACAGTGTCGATGTCAGTGATGATGAGGCTGCGCAGCTCAAGAAAATCCAGGAGTTCGAAGAAAATGTGCGCATAAGCGCCTCCGACCTCCATTGTTGTCATGTACTGGCTGGACAGCTTCGGCATTTCTGCTTCCGCTGTCTCCAAGTTTCTGATGATCACGGGCAGCAGGATACGCTCAGCGGTCCCCTCGATCAATACAGCCTTGTCAGCGAAAAACAGGTCACAGCGTGTGAGGGTTAGGTATTGATGCAGGAATTTCTTGTAGTCTTCTGGCGTGTCCTTCAAACCGTCGCGCAGGTCTTTGATCTTCGTTTGACGAATGCCCTCGGTGCCTGTAACAGAGGTTGCTAAAAAATACCGTATCGATTCAAAACCGGAAGCGTTTGCTACATGTGACGAGTGTGTAGATACAACAAACTGAACCGGCCAAGGGATGTCTATTCCCTCTTGAGCGTTAAGCTGCTGAGCAATTTTGGTCAGTTGGCGGATGAACACCTCCTGCATTTGCGGATGAAGGTGTGCTTCCGGCTCCTCAATGAAAACCAAATGCACCCCTGGAGCAGTTGACTCTGCACGAAAGGTCCTGTAGAAGCTTACGATTTGAAGGAGGATGAAAACGAGGTTGCGCACACCGAGGCCATTGTAAGATTCCGGCAGCAAAATCCCATGGTGGCCGGCATACCTCACCTTGGTGTGGTTTGAAAGAAGCCTCTTGACGTCAAGTGTCGTTTCTGTCGCAATTTCCGGACCACCAAGACCGGGATAGCCGAATGTTGCCAGTGTAGGCATGAGGTCTTTTAACCTGACGTTGAACTCAGTATCGATCTTTTGTTGGATTTCTTTAACTGCCTCCTGCAAGGCTTGAGCGACAAGCTGATCTTCTGCATCTGATGTTGGCGAAGTCGCCATCGTGAAAAGACCTTCGAGAATTTTAGCCAAGACGTCCGTTTCTTTGGATGTATTGTCGTCGAGACCTCGCTGTGCATTTACGAATCCGCTTCTCACCAGAGAACGAAGCACAGCATGCGACACCTGCTTTCGATTCGTAGAATCGTTGGGATCTTCTGCCCATACATTGACGGTAAATAGAGCGGGGATTCGATCCTTAAGGTCGCGGAAGAACATGGCGCGAGTTTCGTCGTTCAATGCCTCCACAGGTTGTCCTTCAAACAGCGAGTCAATGGCACCATCTTTCAACTCATACCGCGCAACGGCTAGTGCTTCAGTGCATCCAGGATCAAGGTCTATAACAAAATCGCTGAGGGGACCAAGGTCCGGCTGTGTGGGATCGTAGTGGAAGAAAATGCGAAGCTCGATGCTTGGAATTAAACGCCGTATAGCGTCATCTTCTTCACCGGCGTTTTTGGCTCGTAGTGCATCACAGAATCCATCACAAGAAACACCAGAGAAGTCCTCTATTTGGAATTTTGGTCCTGGATCAACAAGAAACCTCCGGATCACCTCGGAAAGTGATGTCTTGCCACTGTTGTTACGGCCAACAACGAGAGTGGTATCGGTTTCTAGAAATAATTCAACATCGGCCAACAGCCGAAAATTTCTTACCTTCACCTTGTTGATGTGCATTTGGATTACCTTCCTTAAGACGCAGTGTTTACCCTAAACACCTTCATCACTTCATCCCCCAGGTGATTGATTACTTTCACCGCAATCCGCCCGGTCTTAGACTTTTCAAAGGGCCTGGAGGTATCGCTGTTCAAAGTTGCCCAGGCATCTTCGTTAATCTCGGCCTTGAGAGTGGATTTGAGGACTGCTTGAACCGGATTTTATTAAAAGGAAAAGCCGCCCGTCAGCGCTTAGCAGACAATGCGGCTTTCATATCTGGTGAATATTTACTGAAGGGCACAGAGCCCATAGCCTCACCCTCCATAACTGCGTGAAATTACGTAATGTTAATACATCTTTTTGACTGAGAAGTCAATCTTGTCAAACAATACCCTGTCCGATCAGGACAGAGTAGTACAACTTGCTGAAATATTTACATTAAGGTGTAATTTTGGATGTAATTTCGGATTGACAATTCATTTCAGGCTGGTCAAACTTAAGCTGAAATACTGAGGAGCATTGACTGTCGAGAAAGGAGGGAGGACATGCTGGCGAGAAAAGTTGAAGCTTTCGTTATTGCAGCGCTAGGAACCATACTCCCGTGCCTACTCGCGGGAGCATTGGTAGGAGTGTTTTTCATTTCGTCATTCTGGTATTGGGTTTGTGGAATATCGGGGCTGGCATTCTTCTACGCATGCCTAGACCGCATTCCGGTTCGCTTATTTACTGGAGTGCTGCAAGACCTTAAAATTCGGGATCTACTCAAATACGGCTATGCAAGCACTGATAAGAGGCCTGTGTATTGCGGATGTTGCCTGAATGACGAATGGAGACTTATCCGTTACCGGCGCTATTACCGGCACCGGTAACGGTTGTTGAAATATAATCCCACGCTCCCTTCACTTTGACCACCTCATCTCTCTCCAATTCAACACACCCCAAATACGTCGACACCAGTTCATAAGGCTCTGAATAATAGAAGAAGATAGTTGTACCGTCAGCATTCACCAAATGCTCAAGCGTCGTTGAAGGCAGCGTCAGCTGAATGCCTGGCAAATTAAGAATTGCACCGAACTCGGTAACTTCAAGATTCGCACCATCCGGACGATTATCGTGAAACCCAGGATCAAATCCGACAAGCGCAATTATTCCGTCAGATACAAACAACAACTTTTCAATCAATTTCTATCTCCTTGGACCGCTCGGCTGCGGGCCACCGCCTTTTGGTAAAGGCGATGTTCTGCTCTGATGCTGCAAGATCTTGCTGGTACGTTGGAGTTGCTGCTGAACATTTCGTGATTGCTGCTCTGCTGTTCTTGCAGTATCACGGATTGCGTTTTCTTCCAGTCTCTTGGTTGATTCGGCATTTTCAAATCGAGCTTTTGCCAACGTCCGATTCGGCTGGATGATTGAACTGACGTCATTTATCAAACCAGCGGTTTCACTCAGTGCCCCCTGTCCAACCGCAATTGTAGTTGCAGCCGAGCCCGCATTGATGGAATGACCATCGGTAAATTCCTGCGAAGCCGCACTGCCAGCCAGATTCTGTCGGGACTCGACCCTCGTCCCAACCACCTGTGAACTCGAATAATCCGCCTTGACCCCGCCATCAGCATGGATACTTCCAGTAATCCCACCGCCTGACCTGGTGCTGACCACCGCCGCGCCTTGCTGCGACATCTGAACGAACTGATCCTCGGTAATCTCGGAACGTTTGCCGGCTACCAGATTCCCGCTCTTGTCTATCTTCCCCTGCACCTGCGAATAGTGCAGATTGCCATCCTTGTCCTTGGCGTACATCAGCACATTGCCGTCGAGGCCGTTGGAGAACGAGCCACCCACCACCTCCATCCTGCCGGTCTTATCGTTCTTGGCATAATACCAGTCACCGTTGACCATCATCTGCTTGCCGCCAGCCTGGATCAAATAGCTGCCAGATTTTCTGGAAACATTCAGTGACTGATTCTCGTAGCCGGTTTTTATAAAATCACCGACGGTTTTGCGCATTCCTTTGTCGATGGTCGATACATTCCGGTCCAGTCGCTCCATGTCGGTACCAGTCCTGCTCTGACCGAGATCGAACTTCTGCACCCGCCCACCCTGATCGACGCTGAATGATGCGAGATTGCCATTGCGGTCGTAATCCGCCTTGTAGTCGAACGCCTGGCCTGACATCCTGGCGACATGGGCGGCGGCACTCTGGAATCCGGCCGCCTTGAGCTGCTTCTGCAGATCGAGCGACCTGCCCCTGTCTCCCTTGGCGACGGTGCCGGCTTCGGTGGAGTTCACGACGCCACCATCCATACCGACATTGACGACGCTTTTGCCGTCGGCGGTTGTGAAGGTGATGTTCTGTCCCTCCATTGCCTTCTGCATCTCGGCAAAGCCCCGTTCGGTCAGGTGGCCGTTCTGGTACATCTCCGGATCATTGGTAAGATGCGGAGCCACCTTTCCGACCATCTGATCAGCCGCGGAATGGACAAGCTGGTTGCGTGCGATTCGTCCCGACACGTCATTACCGATGAGCTGCTGGTAGTTGTCATATCCGCCGCCTGCATAGATCCCCTGGATCTTGCCGCCGGTCTCCGTCGCCACGACACGGCCAGCTTCCGTTCCTGCCGCCACTGGGCCGCCTAACTGATTCGAGAGACCGGAAACCTCGGAAGCCTGCTTACCCTGATTGAACAGGGAATTCATCTGCATCAAATGCGCTGAGGAGATCCCGTAGGAGTCGGCAATCGTCCTCACGGCATCGGCATTGGCGTAATCGCCCAGAGCAGATATCTCCGAGCGAAGCGAATTGAACTCACGCCAGCTGCCGCTGAACCCCAGTGACCTGGCACCGGCATAGGCGCCCATTTCCCCCTGGAGCTGCCCGACGCTCTTGTCCATGTTGGCGGTCAGGAACCCGGCATAGTTGTCGCCGTTACCAAAGACATTGGCCAGAGCCCGGTCGTTGGCAACTCCCATCTGGGCAAAGGCCTGGGTGTCGCCGCCGTAGCTGTTGCCGACCACATCTCTGACCGCCGCCGACTTGTCCAGACCCAGACGGCCATCGAAGGATTTCAGGTCATAGGATGAGGACAGTCCATTTTCCCGCATGGCCCTGCCGGCGCCGCCGAAACCGATGGTCCGGCCCAACTCACCGTCAGCAGCCATCCGGCTGGAAAAATCCATCCCGAAATCCCGGATCATGTCGCTCGCTGCCGTGGTCTTGGCCGACATGCCGACCAGCGACTGGGCCTGTCTCGCCTGAAAACTGTGCTCATTGCTCCATGCCTGGGTCGGCATGGCCGTCACGTTGCGCTGCATGGCTGACGCCCTGCCGGCTGGATCTTCCACCTCATGTGCCGCCCGGGTGCCTGCCGACTGCACCTGGTTGACCATCCCCCCGGCCATCATTGCCATGGCATGCCCGCCGAACCTGATCAACATCCCGGTGATGACCGTGGCCAGCATCATGCCGCTCATCCGGAGCGTGCCGAACATGCCGAGAATTTTCACGGTCTGGTCAGGAAAAAAGTAGAGCGCATCCATACCGAGCTTGTTCTGGCGCACCATCTCGTAGGCCTGGTTGGCGTAGTCCACGGCAAACTGGTGAACGATGGCATCGGTCACCCCCCAGGCGGTGAGCCAGATGAAGAAACCGGCGATGATCCCCACCGCCTTGCCGATCAGCGGCGTAGGGATAAAGAGAGCCAGGAACGGCAGCAGCCCGACAGCAATAGCAGTAAGTGCCGCCTTCAGAATCGGCAGCCACTCGTTGGCCGACTTCATGGCCCCGGAGGCGTTCAGCAGGAACTGGTAATTGGTGGCGCCGCTGGCATTGCCACTGCGGAAGATCTCCTCCAGCCGCTGGGAGATGTAGGCCTGCTTGAGGAAATCATCGATGCTCGCCGCCCCGAGTCCGGTCCCACTGTTAACGTTGTTCAGGACCGACTTGCACTGGGTGACGGCGGCAGCATCGGTCACGTCATAACCGAGGTTGGCGCAGACCGAATCGATGTTCTTCGTAAGGCTTGCCGGAGTGAGTGCACCCTTGATGTTGGTCCAGGCGTCGGTACAGGTAAGCGCCTGCCCCTGCGGGTTGGCGGCGTTGTAGTAGACCGTCCAGATGGCCGGGTTGACCGCCTTGTCCAGGGAACCGATAAAGTTGGTGGTCGTTTTCCGGAGTTCATCCACGGTCAGGTTGGCGTTGGGATTCATCAGGGCATAGGAGACGCAGTCCTTGACGTAGCGCCGCATTGAGGCATCCAGATTGCTGTCCACCGCCGACAGGGGGATGCTGGTGAGTTGGGCCAATCCCAGGAATCCTTTCCCGCCCGCCTGGCTCTGATAGTTCAGCGGATCACCAGCAGTGGTGACGATGTCCACCAGTCCCCGTTCGACCTTGTTCAGAATGCCGGCAACGGCCACCACACCATCCGGGATACCTCCAACTGCCTGGTTCTTGTTGAAGACCGGATCGTACACATGGATGGTTCCCTTCGGCACCACCAGGGCCAGGTAGACCATGACGCCGATCAGTGTCGGCACGATCCAGGTCATGACCGAACCGTTGGCGGTACCGAGCGACTTGGCGAACACCGTCACTCCGCCGAAGAATAGCCCGGCGGTGATGACCACGAAATAGAGCGACTTGTAGGCATTGTCCCCGAAGATCAGCGCCAGCTTGCCGAAGGCGTTCACTACGGCGTCATGGCCACCCCAGACGTAGAACTCCATATCCAGGGCCAGCGCCATGGTCGGAATCAGCACCAGCAGGAGCGCCAGCCCCAGCCTAAATACGGTCCGAATCGACATGCACGACTCCTGCGGCGATTAGTTTGCGGTTGCGCAGCCATGCGACGAACATGGCGGCAATGGGGATGATGATGAACACCGCCGTCGACACAAGGACGAAGTAGGCGGATATAAGGAAGATCCCCTTGAAACCCTGTACCCAGTAATAGACCTTGGCGACGGTTGCAGGCGTGGTTTTGGCGTAATAGAGCTTCGCCACGGCCCAGAGCACGTTGCTGTCCGAAAAGATCTTGAAGTAGAGGAAATGGAACGCGATGAAGGCCACCACCGCTTTTACGACCGCCCCAAAGACCATACCCCCCAGAAGGTTCAGCACCATTGCCCGGGTGTACTCGCCGATGAAACAGGTGGAAGCCTTAGCCATGAAGATGGCGTACCCCAGCGAGAACCCCAGCGCCAGCAGGAAAGCGCTGAACTTGTCGAACAGGGTCGGTGACGGGTCGCCGAACATGGGAATGTACTGCTCGATCACTCCGATGGCGATGGGAGTGAGGAGCGCCGAGACAATCCCCGAGGCAAAAGAACTCCGGAACCCCACCTCCATGAACTCCAGCCGCTGCTTGGTGGTCAGGAAGCGTGACTTGATCATGCAGCCACCCAGTTCATTGGCAAAGTTCTGGTCAATATACGAGATCGCCTCCAGGAGCCCTCGCGGGTGTATCTCGTTGCTCTGGGGAACCGGCATTACATCCGGCGAGCTGTTGCTGTCCTTCGACACTGCGTCCTCCTATCCCGTAAATGACCTGACCAGATTCATCACCCCACCCCCATAGGCAACGATGGCCGCCAGCAGCAGACAGATGGCGGCCAGGGTCGGATTGCGCTGTCGTACCCCGACCCAGAAAGCCGAGACAACCAGGGCGACGAAGAAGAAGCGACCCCAGAAACCATAGAGCATCGTGGCGAAGAGCTTCTGCCAGAAGCCGGTATATTCGGCCTGCCCCATGTAGTGCAGCGGATTAAGTTTCTCGATAGGCACGCTATTCCTCTCAGAAGATCGGGTAGGCTTTCGCCAGGATGCGGCTCTTGTCCACGAAGCCGAAATACCGCGAATCGTAGCTGTCCTTGTGCTCACCCATCACGAACATGGTCCCCTTTGGGACAATGCCGTTGTAGGCGAAGTGCTGCAGCGGTGCCCCCTTGAGTGAAAAGTCCTTGGCCCTGACCAGGTACTCGCCGTTGCAGTAGAACTTCTTCTCCGCATCAACAGTAAGCTGATCCCCCTCGTTGCACCCCACGAGCTTCATCATATCCTCCGACTTATTCATCCCGATCCTGTACGCCAACTCCTTGTCGTTAAACAGGACATATTCTCCACGTCCCACACGGTCTGGATTCCGGGTGAGCCAGTAGACCCGGTGCTTGAGCGATGGTGTCAGAGTGACGCTGACCTTGTACGGAAGCAGCGTACCCGCGACGAGCAGACAGGTGATCGCCAGCCAGAGCCGCCAGTTACGGAATTCAAGGTTTAACGGTTTCGGCATTGCGCACCACCGCGTCACCCATGATGATCACCCGGTTCTTTGGTATGGCTGTGATGACCGCCTCAAGACGGTCGAAACTCTTCCGCAGCTCTTCATCGCTCAGCTTGCCGGCAAGGTAGTTGTCCCGCTGCTGGGCGATGTACCCCTTGATATCGACGGCCACAACCTTCTGGGCGTACCAGCGGTCATACCCCGCGATGGTTGCCAAAGATGCCCCCAAAGATACCGCCAAGCAGACACTAATCAGAGTAAGTGTGCCAGGCTGCCGTTTTGGATACTCTTTGGGGTGCGTTTTGGGATGCTCTTTGGGTACCGAAACGGCATCCTCATTCTCACGGGGCTCGATTGCTTCGATGCTGGTCTCTTCACTCATTGACAGTAACTCTCTTTCCTTCATTCATTTCTTTAGACCCGGAGCGGCCAGAAGCGCAGCCAGCGAAGCCGCCCCGCTCTCCCTCCGGATCTGGTCGAGCACGTATTCCAGGCTGGCGTCGCCGTACGCCGCATAGTGGTCCGAGATGGCGGTGTTCTTGGGATCACCCTCGCTCAAGGCTACATCTTCGGCCTTGAGTCCGCGGGCATAGACCACAGCTGGAACCCGGTCGATCCGGAACCGGCGAAACAACAGGGGATCGATGACCAACCCTGCCGGCAGCATCTCGCAGTCACCATCCTGGGGACGGCAGGCCGGGTCGCGCTGCAGCACCGAAGCGATGAAGCCGATAGTCGGCTGGATCTTGGTCATACCGTCCACGAAACCGCGCATGACCAGGGAAACATTCGGGTCGCCCAGTCGAACCACGGAGGCTGCATAGTTCCTGATGGTCGCAAGCGGCATTGCCGACGAGATGAAGACGTAGACCCGCTCGGATGCGGCCAGCTTTCCCTTCGATGCTTCCTTGCCCTTGTCTGCGTAATAACCGGAGATCTTGTCTCCGAATACTTCCGACTTGATCCGCTTCGTCTCGTTCAAGACGCGCAGCTGGAATTCATCCGAGTGGTAGTAGGAATCGAGCGTGCCGGCCAGGGAGGTCATCTCCTTCTCATGCCGATTCCCGGGAACGGTCATACGCTCCGCAAGCCGGTCGGCATTGGACAGGGTATTGGCCAGGTCCGGCACGGTCAGCCCCTCCACGTCAGTCTCCTTCCAAAAGATTCCCTCCACGACAACCTTCACATTCTTAAGCCTCGTTTCGATATAGGCTCGGCCCGGTTTGCCGGTGCAGGCGCCGACTTTCCTGAGATGGACCGTATCCTCCACCACCCTGTCCACCACACAGCAGGTGTCGGGAGTGGCGACGTATCCGGGAGTGCCGGCAGCGGCAACCGCGCAGGGCGTGGCAATCGCAAGCCAGGAGATTAATTGAGCGCATAGCCGACGCAACAGACCCTCCTTCGTGTCAGTGACCAGAGAAAATTGTCCGGCGAGGTGTTGGTAGTCCCGAAGGGTGGATTCTTTGCCGTCCCCCAAAGCAACGACGGCCTGCCGATGGGGATGCAGTCGTTGCCGCGTACCGGCCTGGCAACCTGGAGCCGGTAGTTGCTTTTGACCAGAATTGGAGTGACGACACCGGCGCTGGCACACTGGTTGATGCCGGTATCATAGAGGAGCGTCTCGCGCCCGAGTTTGAACAGCATCCGGGCCGCCAAGCCGGCATTGACGTTGAACGGGTTGTTCTCGATCATGCTCCCCGATAGGGGGTAGAAAGAGCCCCAGCTTCCCATGCACCAGAACAGGGGATCGATGGGATAGGACATGGTCGCCCCCACGCTGTCGGCAACGCACGCCAGTTGCGACACCGGATTGCCGAACAGGAGCGCCTCCGGATTGATGATGAACGACAGGCTGTCGTCATTCCACATGGGGTCTACTTCCGTCATGTAGGCCAGGTCGAAGGCCTTGTTTTCGGCACAGGGGAAATCCATGAACAGCTTCAGGATCGACCAGGCCGGGAAATAGAAGTAGTGGGCCTGCTGGAAGGCATAGTCTGAGTCACCGTACTCCTTGCTCCGGTTCTCTCCGGACGAGAAACCCGGCTTCGGGTTTGTCATGCCGGTGCCCATGACCGGGAAACAGAATGGGTCCTTCACGGTCTCGATCAGGCGGGCATGCTCCCAGAATGCGGTAGAGACACCAAGGATCAAAACTCCCTTGCTGTCCGGGCAGGCACAGACCGGCGAGGTAATATTTCCTGGAGCCGGCTCGGCGCCATTACCGTAAGAGACGCTCCCCATCTTCACCGGGAACATGCACTGCCAGCAGATATCGGTCACCGGGTTGAGCACCTTCCCCTTGCAGGAGCCGCCGGCTCCGTAGGCGAGCGGCGCTGCCAGGATGAGCATGACCAGCGCGAAAATTGAGATGCTATTGTTCAGGTTCATCCTCATACCGCACCTTGTATTCGGACCCTTCGTCCGTGATGATGATTGACCGCTTATTCCCGGTCGGATAGCGACCGACAGTTCCTTTGCCAGTGGTGGAACTACTGTTGACCTGGAGCTGCTCCGGGGAGATCTCGCCCCAATCGCGGGCACGGAACCGGTTCTGCATTGTCAGCACCTCTTCCATGAACATCCCGTCGCTACTGAAATCATCCAGCACCCTGCGAGTCAGCACGAATTGCTTCCCCCGCTCGGCATCAGTCCCTTCGGAAGCAGGTCTGGTGGCAGCCCTGCCGGCCATCGCAACCCAACTGACCGGCGCCAGGATCGGTGCTGCCACGGATGGCAGGCGTGACGTCTCCTCAACCGTTGTCCATGTTTCATGGGAACACCCGGCACACAGCGCAATGATGCAAACTGTTGCCAGGCGGTGTGATTTTTGCGTCTTCATGGTGACCCTTTTCTGCCTTGTGCTGGTGTGCCGATAACCTTTGTCAGTTTGACCTCAGTTACCTCCATGATCCGTCCCTTCTGCCTGACAATTGACGGCACCGCCTTCAGCTTGAGCCGTTCAACGATTTTCCCGTCGGCATAGAACAGCGGGCGGCTGATCCGTTTCGACACGGCCCCGAAACTCCCCTCGGTGAGAAGGAGTGTCACATCGAGCCGCTTGTCGTACTCGGATGCGGCAAACCACTTCACCTGCCCCGGGTCGGTACCGTCGATTACCACCAGTGTTTTCGGGTAGGTCACATAATCGAGTGGGTTGAAGGTGTACCCTTTCGGATAGAGAACTCCCCCCTTGCCGTCTGGGACATCGATTTCGGTTGTATAGGTCATGTCAACCGGGAAGTTCCGGTTCCGCCTCGCACGCGGCAGACGCACCCGGTCCGGTGGTCCCTGGAAGTTCTCGACCTTCCGTTTGTCCAGCACCTTGTGCCAGTCCACATTTTTGGCCCGCTCCTCGATCTCGCCCAGGGCATCCCGCTCCGCGATCCGGTACGTCATGCCGAAGGTGCCAAGCTCTTTGGCCTGCACCGATGAAATGCACACCATCAGCCCAATCGCCGCCAGTCCGGTACGCATGGTCATTTCGTGGTCGCCTGATACTTGTTCTGGATATTTTGCATGATGGTCTGCTGTGAACCATCGATCTTGGTAGCAAGATCCTTCTGTACATCCTCGAAGTATTCCGACAGATCGATCCGCGAGAAATCCAGAGCCTGGAATTCATCGGGGGTGAAGCCGCGACAGTTGGGAGCTTCCGGTACACCCCAGGCGCCGTTCGGCTGAAACGATTGCAGTTGTGGTCTCCCTTGTTCATGGATGATCCTCGCCATTTTCGAGTTGAAGCAGCAGTAGCTCTTGGCTTTCTGTACACACCCCACCAACGGCCATTTTTTCTGGCAGTAATCCCCCACGTAGTGACAGTCCTTGGCCGCGTTTTGCATCCCGGTCTGGATATCACCCTGATCGCAACCACTCCCCATCAGCACCTTCATCACCACCATGACAACAATAGCAATGGCAATGGTGGCCGGATTGAACAGTGCGGCGGCATAGGCTTGGAGGCCGGCGCCAATGGCCGATGCTCCAGTAGCGCCACTGGCCATGGTGGCGTAGGCCCCGGTTGCTGCCGCACCTGACAGAGTAGTCGTAGTGCCGGTGGCGGTGACCACAGTCATGGAGGTGACTGCTCCCGTAGCGGTGGTTGAAATCGCAGAAATCTGGGCTGCCCCGGTCACCAGAGCATTCCCGTAATAGGCAACCTGACCGATCTCATAGGCCATCTGGATGCCTTGGACTGCCATTTGGATATTGCTACCGGTATCCTCCGACGCCACCTTGTCGCTCTCGCAGCAGTTGTTGAGGTACCCGACCGTCATGCCGGGAGGACGGCAGCGTGACGCCTTGCCGTTGAAGATGTAGATCTGGCCGAGGCACTGGCCGTTGGGATCACGCGGTCCATCATCCTGGAGCATCGACTCGTCAAGGGTGGTCGTTACCTCTGATCCGGGTGCTTCGGGATTGAAACAGGGGTTCGGGGAACACTGCATCTTGCCCTGGTATTCCATGCAAGCGTACTGAGTCCCGAGCGGACAGGTATTGAACCCCTCGAAGCAGCTGTCCTTCTGTGGATTGTAGATACCGGCAGCGCTGCAGATCGGCACCGCCTCGCACTTCCCGATGGGAAGCGGTGTGTAGGTCGTTCCCGCCGGACAGTCGTGCTGAACATCGGATACGCACTTGTCAAGCGTGGCAGAGAACGTGGTGGTAGCAGCCTGGGAGAAAGCAGGGTCCTTGGGACATGCAACGGGTTGCAGACACTTGAAGTCAGACTGACTCCAGCTGTACGTGCCGCAATTACGGGTCAGCGTGGCCTGGCAGACATTGAGGCTCGCGTCGTAGGCCCCGTTGGCGCATACCGGTGACGAGAAACAGAGATTGGCGGCAGCATCAAATGAGTAGGTACCGCAATCCCTGGTGATGGTTGCTTCACAGAGGTCCGTCGCCGTGTTCAGGGTGCCGTTGGGACAGGAGGCCGCCAATACGCACAGCCCGCTGGCGCTGTCATAGGTCCCCTGGCTGCAGGTCGGCGTATAGGCAGCCCAGCAGACATCCATGTTCGGGTCAAAGTTACCTCCGGAACAGGTCGGGTTGGTGGCGGACAGGCACTGGTTGCCGTTGATCAGCGCCTGCCCCTGGGGACAGACCATCTGGGTCGATGACATGGTGAACGAACCGGACAACATCCAGTCGCTGGCCGGCGAGCCGTCGGCACAGTAGCGGTCCATGAAGTAGTAGCTGCAGTTGCCGACACTGTCGCATTGCAACGCAGACAGGGCATAACCGGTGCTGGTCAACTCGGTCCTGCTCAGGAGGCTGAGGGGTGACTGGATCGTAATGGCATCAGAACCGAGACAGCAGTAATTGGCAGTGACATTCACCTGCCCCTGGGGACCACTGGGGCAGGAAATATTCACGTTGCAGCAGGAATCGGCGTAGGAGGCGCAGAGGAATGACTTCGGGCTGCAGGCGAGTACCTGTTGGGCGCTGGCACTGGTGATGGCGTCACACTTGTTCGTCACCACGTTGTAGGTGGTACCTGCCGGGCAGTAGGGAGCCTTTTCACAGCGCCCCCGGGAACTGTTATAGCTGTAGCCGCCCGGGCATGATGGCACAAAGGGCTGGGCGCATATATTGTAGGTGGCGTTATAGCTGCCATAGGTGCAGATCGGCGACCGTTCGCACTTGCCGGTCACACCGTTGTAGGCATAGCCATTGGCTGTGTCGCAGACCGGCATCCAGGCCTTTTCGCACCGATCCTTTGCCGCGATGAACACTCCTCCATCACTGCACGTAGCCGGCTTAACGCAACGATCATAGGTCGGACTGGCGGGATTGGCGTCATAGGCATAGCCCACGGGGCAATCGTTCTGAACCAGTTTTTCACAGCGGTCGGCAACCGGATTGAAGGTACCATTTTCCGGACAGATGACATTCTTCACGCATTTATCGATGCCGGCATCCCAAGTATAGCCGCTGCCACAGATGTTCTGGGCCGTGGCCTGACACATGTCACGGGTCGTCTCCAGAGTTGAGCCAGTTGGGCAGACCGGTGCGGTGTAGGTTTCCACGCATTCCGTGGAACCGACCGGGCAGAATTGTCCTTGTGTGGTCTGAATGCAGTTCGCCACTTCCCCCGGATCTCCGGCATAGCCGTTGTTGTTCAGATCCTGACCGCACATGATGTTGTTTATGGCGTTGGGGTCTGGAGGCGGCGGTGGAGGTGGCGGCGGAGGCGGGGTTATCGTGCCGGGATCGATGTACGACAGGGCACAGTCGAGCTTGCCGGGAAACTCGACGATCTGGGAGCTCCTCGTCCCATCGATACCGCTGGCCCAGATACCATCACTCCCCATGACGACCGCCTGCGGGTCCTGGCCGGTATAGGCACCGGCAGCCGGCCATTTCGTAAAGGCAAGCCCGGAACCGTCAATGGCGGTGAAGCCGACGGAGCCGAACTCCTTCCAGACATCGATATAGGTGCTCTTATCCGATGAGGATGCCCCCAGATAGGCCCCATAGCGCTTGATCAGAAAGTCCAGAGTCTGCTGGCTGTCCACGCTGACCGGTTTGGCCGCCCCGAACTGCCCAAGCGAAAGCATTCTCTTGAGCGATGCGGTGTCGGTGCCGGTCATCAGATACTCCCGGCTGATGTTCGCCGAGAAGTCGAAATAGATGTCGGGAAGCGACTGGCTGCCGCTGGCGGCTGATTTGGCGATGGCGTAGGTTTTGCCGTTGAATTCGGTGAAGAACGCCAGGGCGTCGATATAGCGATAGGTGGTCGCAGTCGAGATCACATCCTGACAACTGACAACAGCCTGTGCGGTGCCGGTTATCCCAGAGAGGGAAAGCAGAAGGACCGCATAAAGAACTGAATAGGCAAAGCGAAATAGCATCTGGTCTTACCTCGACTGCATCGGCTGTTTCTGGCCGCTGGAACAGATGTTGTCCTTGCCGGCCAGCCTGAGTGTCTGGATCACCGTGGCAGCCTCGGCAAACTCGTTGATGCACTGGCAATCGATGACGATTTCCTCGCCCGGGTCGGCAGGACAGCTATTGTTGATGCAGGTCTTGTAGAAGATGTCGTAGGACTGAGCGGGAACCCGCATGTCGTTGACCGTGCCGGTCGTCGTTACCTGGGTGTCGGTCTTGGCGATGCGGGTCTTGCAGGCCACTTCGCATTCCGAAGCCGGGTCCCGCTGCGGCAGATTGATGCTGCCATTTGCTATGGTCCAACCGGTGGGACCGAGACGCGGGTCCTGGAAGGTCAGGTTCGAGGTATTGTCGCTGGCGGAGGAGACCACCTGCCCGAAACGGGTCGCCACGTCGGAGAAGTCGTATTGCGTGCTGCCGCAGACATAGGTACGCTTCTTGTGCCACCAGTCCCGGCAGATCTTATTGGTACCCACCTGACCAGTAAAGTTCTTGCAGGACGGGAGCGGGTTAAAACCGGTTGGATTGAAGTTCTGGTAGGTCACGACACCGTCAATATCCTCTTCCTTCAGGCGGCAATCCGAATCGTTGGCCAGGGTTGCACATTTGTCTTCAACCCCTTCCGTGTAGGTATCTTCCTTGAAGTCGAAGAAATAGCTCCAGTCGAACGACACCCCCTGGGCCCCCTTGGCCGGGCAGACGATGCCGGTCTGAACAGAGGTATCGAAGCCGTTGATGATCCCGTCCACCGAGGCCGAAGCGGAGTTACAGCCGCCACCGCTCATGTTGTTCATGTTAAATGTGGCGGACATAAGCTGACCGAGCTTGGCCGGGTCCGGGGTCGAAACGGTCACGGTCTTGACCACATGCCAGCCATCCCCTCCGGGACTGCCGCCGCAGTTGTTGTGGGCCGCCCCCGGCCCGCCCGGGCCGGTGTCCAGATATTCCAGCTTGTAGGTCAGGTCATCGACCTTGTGAACCCGCATGTAGACCAGGTGATCGGTACAGAGTGAGCTGTTTCCGGAATCATTGAAGGATTTGACGGTGGTATCGACACGGCCAGCCCGGTCGACGGTGCAAATGCTTGATTTGCCCTGCGCCTGTCGTGCCGCTCCTGAGTTGGAAATCAGATAGTAAAAACTGCTGGGATCGGAAGACTGGGCGATGGCGGCAGAATCCCGAGCGGCGGTCAGTTGTGGCCAGTTGGTGTAGTAACTCGACAGAGTGGAGACGGTCGGTGATGAAGCAAAGGCTGAGACACTTGCCGCGGCGTTGTTCGTCTGGGTGGTCACCTGTCCATAGTAGGTGATGGTGGTAATGTCGGTGGCGACATTGGTGATGGTGAACTGGGTGTTGCTGGTATGGACGGCGTTGACGATACCACCGCCGATATCCTTGAGCACAATGGCGCTGTTAACCCAGACCAGGTTGCTGCCACAGCTGCTGTTGATGCAGTAGCAGCCCCCCAGATCGGTGATGGAAGCCGGCGCTTCGGTAATTCGGCCATCGGCATCGGCTGCCCAGGTGAAGTATTTGCAGTTCGACCAGCTGCCGGCGGTGCAGGAGATGAAGCCGTTGGCGCAGACTCCTGAAACGAGCACCGGAACGGTGTGGACATTGTCGATGGCGCCATCGGTATTGAGATCCTGGCTGACGATCACCTGCTGCAGGTCGCCGGTGCCTGACGGTTGGATCATTACCTCAAGGAACTTTGCCGATGAGGGGGCGTTCAGGGTCGCCGGGAAGCTGGTGGCACCGTTGACGGTCTGCATGAGGTTCGAGGAGTTGGTCATCGGCATCGAGATGCTACTGTTGACGCCGCTTTTGGTGCCGAACCGGGAGAGAGCCGTCTGACCTGCACTTTGGCCGGCGGTCTTCCCGTCAACGGCCAGGGCATTCGAACTCACGAGCGCCATAGCCATGGTCAGGCTAGCTGCGGTATTTCTTGACCATCTCACGGATCGCATCCTCATAACTAACTCCGCCATCCACCATTGCCTCTATTTCTGCGATCTCGCTCGCATCGGACGTGAACACGTAATAGGAGAACGGATCGACTGCCAGCCTGCCGACGCCGGTGCCGAATGGTGTGTCCATGAAGATCTCCGAATACTTGGGCTTGTTGCTCTTGGTTGACTTCAGAATCCGCATGGTGAAGTCGTCGTAATCGAGGAGCTTCTCGTCCAGGGCCTTCTCGAAGTCAGACGACTCCAGGAAGAACTTGAAGGCGGAGTTGTTCCTGATCACATCACCGACCCCACCGAACAGTTTCATGTCGAGAACCGACTGCGTAATGATGGTGAAGCTCCCGCCGTATTTTCGGGCCCGGCGGTACCCTTCCTCGATAACCTCCTTCAGAGTCGAACTTTCACCAAGGAACTGCCACGCCTCGTCAAAAACGATCAGGCGCTGGTCCGACTTGTCGGAGAGATAGAGATCCTGGGTGACGGCATTGATTACCTGGAGGGTAACAACCCGGAATAGCTCCTTGCGGGACTTGAGATGCTCCAGCTCCAGCACCACGAACTCGTCGTTGGAGATGTCGAGGCTGCTCTTGCCGTTGAAGAAGCGGCCAAAGGCCCCATCGCTCCGGAAATCGGCCAGGTTGAAAGCCAGCCGTGAGGCAGCCTCCTTGATCTCGCCCCCTTCGGAGGAATAGCGCTCGAAGTTGGCCAAGTACTCGTAGACCGTGTCGATGCCGGCGTCATTCCCCTCCTGCTGCCAGGCCCAGCGCACGGCCCCTTTGATGAGTGTCATCTCGGTTTCACTGGGGATGGTCTTCCCGGTGGAGAAGACCATTTGGGCAACGATGGGGGCAATGACCGGAATGTCGTATTCGGGGTCGATGATGTTGGTGAAGGGGTTCAGGCAGACCTGCGAATCCTCGCTGAAGTCAAGATAGCGGGCACCGAACAGTTTGGTCATCTTCTTGTAGGAACCGCCGATATCGATGATCCTGATCTTGGAGTTCATGGCGAAGTAGTTGTAGACCAGGTAATTGATGAAGAAGCTTTTTCCCGCGCCACTGGAGGCGCAGACCATGGCGTTGTGGTTGTTGACCCCTTTGTTGAAAATGTCCAGGCCGAACAGATTCCCTTTCCGCCCGGCAAAGAGCATGACCGGCTTGCCCAGCCCCGAGAAATCCCCCTGGATCGGCAGGGTCACAGCGATGCTGTCCACCGGCATGATGTGGTCACGGTCAAGAGTGTCGATGTTGCTGCCGTTGTCGTAGAGGCCGAATGGTAGCGACGAGATGAACAGGATCGGGAGAATCCCCTTGTCTTCCTGCATGACATACCCTTGCCCCTCCCAGACCCGCTTGGCCCGGGTAACGGACTCGTTAACCAGCCACTCGTCACTGCCGTAGACCCACATGATCGGGATGATCCGGTAGAACTTGGTACCCCGTTCCAGCTCATCCACGGCCCAGAGGTATTCATCTTTCTTGCGAGCCAGCGACGGGGCGAAGCTGCCCACCCCCTGCTGCTGCAGGACCAGGTTGCACTTGGTGTGAAGCTTGTTCTTCTGGTTACGCAATAGAATGTTGAGGGTGAAGAAGAACGGCGTCCGGATCTGATCGGAGTCGGTCGCCATCCCCATGATCCCGCCGAAGAGCTGGTTGGTCTGGATCGGGTCGCCATTCAGGGGGAACGATTTGGGGGTAACACAGCGGAAGTGTCTGTTGTCGAAGCGGAGCGAGGTAAAACGCTTCTCGATTTTCGTGCCGAGCAGCACCTGTTTGCGGATGATGTTCCGGTCATCATAGTGGGTCGAATTGCTGGACGGATCTTCGTTCAGCATCCGCCGCAGCCAGTCCAGCAGATGTCCCGGTCCCACCACGACCGGGGCGAGGCCGGCACCGCGCAGCACTTCCTGAATGGTGCCGAACACTTCGTCCAGGTTCACATGGCCGATCTCCTTGACCGGAAACTTCACGGTGAAAAACATCCGGAAGGTGCGCACCGGAATACCGCTCAGGCAGCCGAGCCCCTCCACCCCCTCCTGGAAAAACCGCATAACATTGTCGGAGACATCGTGGACCAGCTTACTGCTGCGCGTCTTCTGAGCCCCATAGGCATTGACAATCGGTTCGACAAACGGGTCGGCAAACAGGATGAACTGCATGACCGAACCTTCCGGCAGGTTGACGCGAAAGATTCCCTCCAGGGTTTTGATACTCGTTTCGGAGGCGAATGCCAGGGGAGCGCACTCCCACATCATCCCGAGGGTGTTGTCGGTGTTGAGATAGATATTTTTCCTGTCGTCGTAGGCGATCCAGGGGAGGTAATCGGAGAACTTCTCCCGACGGGATATCTGTTCCAGCTCTCCCTTGGTAATGCCGCCGTCCTTGCCGAATAGACCGGACATGATCCCCATTGCGCTATTCCTCCTCACCGGACGACACGGTGTCGCCCAGGAGCCAGCGCGGTTCGTCTACGAAGAAATAAACGTAGCGCAGCATGTAGAACTCATTGTCCTGCCCGGTATAGGGAAGCAGAAGCACCCGCATGGTCTTGGGGGGTGCAACGACCGGCGTAACCGGTTCCTTGAGGAGACCGGTGAATTTGTCGAAGAGTGCGGCACGGTATTTCGTCAAGGCTCCGTTCTCTTTCGACGCTGGGTTGGCTCCAACCGATTCCTTCGTGCTTTCGGTGCAGGCGCCGGAATTATCGAACTCTGGTCCGCAGTTCTCACGGGATTGATCGGCAGCCATATCCTTAGTTTTGGAAGCACCGCCTGATGATTCGCTGTATGCCGTCTGGACTGAGACGCATTTGCCGTTGTAACTCTCCGGGCAACTGAAATTGCTTTCGTAAGGATTGAGCAGGGCACAGCCGTTCAAGAGCAGCATTCCCGCCAGAGCCAGTGTTCTCTTCACTTTCCGCCTCCCTTGGCGATCTTTTTGATTTCCAGATTGATCCCCTCGCTGATGACCAGCGTCACCGGCTTCGTGGCGCCTACCTCGATGACCGGCATGGTCTGCTTGGCCAGTTCCATGTAGAACTTCTGGATCTCTTTGAAGCCGCTCGACAGCCCTGATCCGGCGCCTGACATGGCAATATCCTTTGGATCTACAGACTGGGTGGTGCCGAGAGGACTGACGGCCAAAGTTGTCGCCGACGCCTTGATAGCGTCACCGGCACCGCCGAAGAAACCGGCCAGCATGCTCCTCGCAATCATAGAACCCATCTTGGCCACGACCCGTCCCCGCAGGCCGATCTTGCCATCTGCGTCGACGACAAATCCCTTGACCTTCTGGTCAACCACGGCCTGCCCCTTACGGTCGAGGCATGACAGGGAGACCAGCAGCAGTTCGGCCCGCTCAGTAGCCAGGTTCCCCTTGCCGTCAGCGATGACAAAACATCCCTTGAGGTTGGCTTTCACGCTGTTGGGCAGAACCGCCGGAGTCTTGACCCTGAGCAGTACCGGGACCGGGTTACCTTTGGCTTCCGAAGTGGTCGGGGCGTCCAGGCCACTCAACAGGGTCGCCTCCATAAAGGAAGGCGGCAGATAAACTGAACCTGCTGCGTCTTTTTTTTTATCCTCCGATTCGGCTTTCGCCTGCTTTCCTGCCCCGGGTGACGACACGACGGCGATGTCGCCTATTTCGGTCTCGGGGAGTGATGGCGGTTGTCCGGCAGCCATCGTCTGCGCTGACGTGGGAGGAGGCGGCAGCGGAATGGAACTGGTCTGCGGAATTGGCGGTGGCGGCAGCGGCTGTTTTGCCAGTACGGATCGTCCCGAACCGGCTTTTTGAACCTGCCCCTGGGCAGATGCAGCATTGCGGGCATCACCTGATATGGGAAGTGACGTTCCCGGCTGCAGCACTGGAGCTGCCGGTGCATCTCCCTTTTTCTCCCGGGTTATTTCATCGAGCTTTTGCTGGAGTTCGGCAACCTTGTCATCCCGCTTGGCTATTTCCTTCTGGCTCTCAAGGTACTGCGACTTCTCCAGAAGCTTTGGTTCGATGCTCAACGGTGCCTGCTTTGCGCTCCTCACCGGTTGAGGCGACTTGCCGCGGTTCATGGCCATGCTCCCGAGCACGAAAGTCAGACCGAAAATGGCTACACCGCCCCCCCAGACTAACAGTCGCCTCTGGTTGCCGGTCAGGCCGTTCCAGTAAGACAGCAGCTTATTTTTCATCATCTGCCTCCTGGTCAGCCGGTGCCGGTTGCGGTTTCTGGGCCGTGTCCAACTTTGCCTTCTGGCTGGAAGCGGAATGATCCATGACCGGCAGCTCGCCGGCCAGTTTCCGGCCTTCCTGCTTTTCCGCCCGCTGCTCCACCACAAAGATCCGTGAGGTATCCCCCTGACGCAGAATGTGTCGTTCGAGTGCGACAGCCACCGGGTTTTCCGCCAGTTCCGTTCTCAAGAACATCTTCTCGTTCATCCTGAACTCAGCCGGCTCCCCCCGCAGGTTCGCCTCGTACTCCTTGATCCGGAGCCCTTCGCCTTCGATATCCACGGTGCGCTTCAGTGTCAGGACAATTTCCCTGAATATGGAAAACCGCTTGTCCCTGCGCACCACGGAGTAGGAATCGGGGATGTTCTCGGTATAGACGTCCCGAATGGCGCGAAGCAGCTTTTTCTCGAAGGGCAGACCTGCATAGAGCGAGAGGTTCTCCTTGATCTTGCGCTCCCTGCCTGACGAAAGTCGGATGGTCTGAGAAGGAACCCTCTGGGGAAACACGATCATGCTGAAGGTTTCCTCGCCGCAGACGACATACAACTCGGTTGGTGTGGTCGAATAAGAGAGCTTGTCACCTTTCTTCGTGACCTTGAACTTCACGAAGGCATCCTTGCCGGTGATCTTGATGGTGACCCCTTTTTCCGTGGAGGTGAGCGCCTCGCGGATCTCGGCCGGACAGGAAATACGGTTCAGATCCGAACTGGACAGGCGAATGGTGGTCGTCGCCTCCGGCAGCACCACTGTAGGGAATTCACTTTCGACCGGTTTCTCCATAACCTGGTCATCGGCGGTTCTCTTTTTTGGGATTGCGGATTGATCAGCCGCGTGGAGTAGTGCCGGAACCAGCAATGCTGCCAGTAACACAACCGTGCTGCGCATCATGCCCCCTTGCTTTCGCCTTGGGCCGGCTTCTCGTAGAGGCGGACCAGGATGAATTTTCCATTATCGATGCGGTACTCGATGAGATAGACCTTCAGGGTGTCCTCTGCCTTCTGGTCCACCATGTAGGTCTTCTTGGTGCCGGTGACTTCGAGCCGGCGCTTTTCGGTGTCGTTGATGATCGACTGGATGTAAAAGGCGCTGGAGGCCCTGGTGTTTTCAATTTTGTCGGCCAGCTCGTACAGCTCTTTCCTCGCTGTCTGGAACTGGGAGGGATCATAGACGGCCAGCAGTTCGCTGAACTGCGACCGGGCATTGACCGGGTTATAGGTCAGGGCCAGGTTCAGGATGTAACGGGCAAATTCCTTGAGGTACTCGTCAGACGCCTTGTCCCCGGAAACGGAGATCTTTGAGTTGACGACCGGAGGCACGAGGATGACCCGCTGGCTGTTCAACGCCATGAACAGGCCGGCGGTATTGATGACGACGGCGATACCGAGAGCCACAACCACGAACTTGAGCAGCCGGTTCTCGGCGAAAATGTTGGAACTTTTCTGCAGGAAAATATCGAGGTTCACTTCATTGCTCCTGTGGTGGTCATTCCAGGAAATCCTTATCGAAAAACTGCGGGTACCCCTTCATCGGCGCCAGACCGAGAAAATAGAGCGCATGCCGCAGGAAGCCTCGCGGATACTGTCGTTTGAAGCGGCTGTAGGCCCACGGCACGATGATCATTGTCAGCCAGAGCCACCCGCCGAACTGCTGAGCCAGGATGAAGCTGGCGGTCATGATCGCCAGGTCATCGGGTTCGAACCAGAGAACCTGGAACGGCTGGGTCAGGTATTGGGGAAACTTGCGGGTCACATCCGGCTCCGTTCACAAAGGTGGTGAGGGGGGGCTTTCGCCCCCCGTTGTGTTCAGATGATCATCCCGAGCGAGGTGACGATCTTGTCCGAGTTGATGACAAGTACCCCCCCCAGGATGCAGAGAACTGCCGGGACCATCTTTTGCTGGATCATGACGACGACGCCGGCAATGATCGACAGGACACCGGCAATGGCGCCGAAGGGTCCTTTGAGGATGTTGTTGATGAAGAAGTCGTAGGCCTCGAAACCGAAAGAACCGGCTACCGGGGCAACGAGGGCCATGGCCTGTGATGCCACCAGGGTCACGATCATGGCGACGGCGGTCATCAGAAGTAATTTCCGTTTGTGCATTCATTTCTCCTTTGTGCTGGTTACGTGATGGTGCTGCGATGACAGTGGTACAGAATCAGTGTGATTGCGGCTTGCTCACCTCCTTTCCCTTGTCCAGAAGCCCGGATATCCGTTGGATGTCCGCACCATTCACGTGAGCACCTTCGATCCAGAGTGCCGGTGTTCCCCGAACCCCAATCCCAGCCGCAATCTTTTCCATCTCCTCCAGCTGCTGTTGCTGCACGCCGTCGGCGATGGCAATCGGTTTGCCGTCCAGCTGTCCGGTAAAAACCTCGTGAAAAGCCTTGCCCCTGTCGGGCTGGGACAGGATGTAACGGGCCTTCTTTTCTGCGTCGGGATGGATTCTGCGGAGCGGGACGAAATAGATGTAGCGAGTCACATCCGCGCGTTTTGCAAGGAAGTCGTCGACCTTTCGACAATAAGGACAGTCGGGGTCGGTGAACTCGATGACCTTTTTCGGGCCATTACCGATTTTCAGGGCTTTATCGAGGGGGAGACCATTGATTCGTTCTGCGACAACCTTTTCCCGTATTTCGGCGGTCAGGTTCTTGCCGTCCTTGGACCAGATCTCCCCGAAGAAGAGGTATCCTTCAGGGCTGAAGTAAAATACCTGCTCGCCTGCGGTGATCTCGTAGAGTCCTTTGAGCGGTGATTCTCTGAAACTGTCGATTTTCAGGTTCGGGAAGCTCTTCATCAAATTCTCTTTCTCCGTCTTCACGTCATCGTTCGCCATGGAGAACCCTGCGACCGCGACAAGAAGCAGTATCAATCCGCCAACCATCATGGTCCTGCCGTTAATGATCTTCACTTCTCCTCCTTTCGATGTTCCACGATTTCCACACGCCGGTTCAGGCGTTTGTCGGTCGAAACAGGGCAGCACTTGCCTTTCCCCTCCACAGTCACCACATTAAAACCATTAGATTTCATTATCCCTGCTACGTGATTCGCTCTCCTGATCGACAACCTCTTGTTGTAGCCATCAGTCCCAATCGTGCAGGTGTAGCCCTTCAGTCCGAATGTGCTCTGCTTCGACAATCCCGCCAACAGCCCATCAAATCTCAATCGCTCGTGACGTGACAGCTGATCGCTGTCGAAATCGAACTGCACGCTTGTGAGCTGCATTTCTGTCTCGATGGCGCCGTGGGTGGATGACTGGACAGGCTTTGCCTCAAGTGCAAGTTGCGGCTCCGGCTTGACCGGGTCGGAGAGTCGCATGGCAAGCATGGGTTTCACCGGCAGGAGGGAAAGCCTGTGATCTTGGCAGTCGGAACAGACGACGAACTGGTCATCCGGTTTAGCCGCAACTGCATCGAGCGAATAACTGAATGGCCGCTGGCGGATCTCTGCGGCATGGGTTGCTAGCGGAAGAATCAACGCCAGTACGGTGATGCTGAACGATTTCATCAAGGGGGACAGGCCTCCAGAAGGAGTGTGCTTCATTCACATAATCTATAGGGGGGGCAGGTGCAGTTGCCGCCAATGATCTGACCAACGCGCCATCTCTGGCTCATCTGCTCAAATACGACTCTGTGCAGGATGGATTGCATGGGGAAGTGATTAGGTACTGGAAGCATCAGGATGCGGAATGATCATCTACATCATTGGTGATGGTCAGGCCGAAGTGAGGGCTGAAATGAAGAACCTGCTGGGCGGCAAGGGGGCCAATCTGGCGGAAATGACCAGCACCGGCCTGCCGGTCCCTCCCGGCATGGATACCCTCAACGTATCTGGATTTTTCCAGCACGTAATTTTTTTCAGTAGAATTATTAGCAAGTTAAACGGTTTTATCGAGTCAGATCACGAATTGCACCTGCCCCCCTTATAGATATTAGAGACAGGGAGAAACACCAAGAACGGAGGAAAGGCAATGGAAGCACTTTTGAGGCAGCGTGACCTGATGGAAATCATGAACGTATCGCGTGCAACACTCTGGAGGATGCTGAGATACCAGGATTTTCCCAAGCCGGTCATCCTGATGGGATGCAAGCGCTGGAGGGCTGAAGATGTCGCTGTGTGGATCGAGGCGCGAAAAAGTGTCTGAAGGCAACACCAAACTATCAATGAGGATGAATCGGGAGGTTCCGGTTGCCTGACCACCTTCAACCGACCCTGTTCGCGGACGCCGGGAAAACACAAGCGTCCGACACGTTTCAGGAACTGCTGGCAAGTATCGCTGCCAGACCCAAGTACCTGCCAGACTGGCCGGAGAGTCACCGGGCTTTGCCCAATGAGATTCTGCGGTCGGCATTATTCAACTGCCGTAATAGGAACCTGCCTCGCATGTTCCTGAAGGAGGTTGAGATCGCAGTGATTGGAGATGGTCAGGTTATTTATCGAGGGGAAGAGCTTCGGCAGGATGACGAGCTGGTCTGGATGCACCTGATGCATTTGATCAAGAAGAGCCCGCTGGGAGAGTGCGTTGAGTTTACCCCTTATTCGTTCATCAAGGCGCTCGGATGGCCCATCAAGGGCCAAAACTATGATCGGCTCCGGAATTGTCTGAGTCGCATGCAGGCCACGGCGCTGCGCATACAGTCCAAGCGCTTGCACAGCTTTGTCAGCATTTCATTGATCCTGAAATTCCTTTCCAGAAACGAGCGGAACGAGAGCCTGCCCCGATGGCAGGTATGGGTCGGGAAGGAGATGCAGTTGCTATTCGACGAGGAGTTTCTGACCAGGGTGATGTGGGAGACCAGGCGGTCGTTACCAGACGGCATTGCTTCGAAACTATTCGGCTACTGGGCCAGTCATCGGAAGCCGTACCCGGTTAAAGTCGAGACTCTGCTGAAGCTGTGCGGTTCCGGCATGCAGACAAAACACTTCAAGATTGAGCTGAAAAGGGCTCTCAATCTTCTCACGGAATCAGGATTTCTGGAAGCATGGGAGCTTAAGGATGAACTTGTTGTGGTTGTTCGGAGACATTGACCTATGACCGACCTGACATTGACTTTTGACCGACTGACTATTGACCTATGGCCGACCGGTACTGACTTTTGGCCGACCGAACTATTGACTATTGACCGACCGAACCCATGACTTTTGGCCGACCGCCACTGTCCTGATTTCAATGAACAATTGATTGGTTAGAAGGTTATCAACACCCCGCTAACCTTCTTCTAACCATTTTTAACCATAAGAGGCGTCGGATTGACAGGAAGGAATACGATGATCTGCCCATTCCCGGATGAAGCAATGAAAACAGTGGTTTCGTATTTGCGCCGTTCAGGCCAGACCGTTGTCTTTTCGGAAGGTTCATTTGTCCTTGCGGAGGGGACTCCGAATCTCATCGTCATTGAGCAGGCATGCGCTGACGGTGCGATATCCCTTACCGAGGACGGGTCGATTCAGGTGTGCGGAACTAGGATAATGGCCGAGTTGGACACAGTGAAACTCCGCAGAAGAGTTGAAGACCACTTACGAAAATCGGCTACTAAGCAGGACATCATCCGCATTGCAGCATGTTTGGGGATCAGGCTGAAGTAACTACTGACCCCGTTTCCCCTGAATAAGTTTTCCCCTAGGGCAGTATCGCGTCTGTTTTCGGCCTGAAGCCGTTTCAGTCGCTGAATCGAATATTCATTCTGGCACGGCCTGGCTCACACAGCTGAGCACAGGCAAAGCCGGTCATCGGAGCACGACTTCGAGGCCGGCTTTTTTTTATTCGGAGCGAGACCATGGATTTTGACAAGGCAGTTGCGTGGGTCGAAGAAAATAAGGCGATGATCAAGGGATATATCGCCAAGTACCGGAATTTTTCACCGTATGAAGAACGTGATTACATGCAGGAAGCCTACGAATCTGCTTTCGTAGCCGCATGTCGCTGCGGTGAGAAGAAGATCAAATTCGAGGCTGCCTTCTGGAAAGTATTTCGGAATCAGATCAGTGTCATAACGCCAGCGCCGGATATTCTGACCCATGGATCGAATTCGATTCCCTCACATTTCTGTTCTGACGACCTTTCGGCTGTTACTGAAAAACGCTCACAAGAAAGACAGAAAGAGCCAGACATCGAGGCGATATTCCAGTCGGTGCGCCATCACCTCACGGAAAAGGAGCAACAGGTCCTTTATTGGGCTCTCGGAATCGGTATGGAAGGACAGATGTCGAATTACGAGATTGCTGATCGGCTTGGATGCGTTGTTTCGAACGTCAGAGATATCCTCAGCAGAGCACTCGACCGGATCAAATCCCTTGTCGAGAAAGGCAGCATCGATCCCAAGAATTTGGTCTGATGTTGCAGCAGATGCGCGCCATCACGAAAGGAGATGCACGATGAACCTCGAACAGGCAGCACAGCAGTATAAACCAGTACCACTGAAGGCTCTGAAACGAATGGTTAGCGAAGAGCTGTTGACTGAGCCTTTGGATGAGAAAGATCAACATGCGCTGCAACTGCTTTCCCGCATTTGGTCGGATGAATGGTATGTCGCCCGGATGAACATGTCTTTCAAATCAGACAAGAGAGCGCTGATGCTCGCATTCCCGAACTTCGGCAAGATAGAGCGCTATATTCTGTGTTCATACCTCCCGAAAGAGCACGGACCCAGGTACAGGGTCTCGGTGCGCGATGTTGCCAATAACCTCCGCGCCTTTTTCCACATCGAGTACCCGGAGTTCAAGATCAAACGTATCCGTCAGATTGCCTACAACATGTTGCGCAGCTGCAGGGGAGAGAGTCGGAGACTGTACCTTTCCTTGACGGCTTTGGAACATCAGTCGATGGAAAAACAGCGCAGGAAATCTGTCAAATAATCCAACTAACAAACTTTTCTAAGGAAAAGTCTTAATAGAAAAGTTTGTATTACGACAAGGAGCCAGCAATGAAAGTTGAAGATATCGAAGAACTGCTCAACACCCGGATCATCGAAGCGTTTTCGAGAGGATTCAGTGTCGTTGAGATCACCAGGGCGCTGAGGAAAACTACCGCAACTTCGGTCTATAATCTGCTGCGCGATACTGGCCGTATCACAGTCATGGGTAGAAGCGAGTACCGCCGCCAATACGATATCGACCCGAGGTTGGCGACCGCATGCCGGCAAAAGGGATTCTCCTTTGGACGATGGTGTCTCAGTTGGCGGCTTGATCCGCATATGGCCGTAGCTGAGCTGAAATCTGCCCCTGACGGTGAGGAAGAGAGTGCTGCTCATGTGGCGCTGAAGAGAGATTTCCCGGATATCTATCTCAGGCTGTACAATGGGGCAAAGATCAAATCGGTGAAAAAGGGTAAATACCGGTCCAAGCCTGCTTCTCTAATGATCGAATGGAGTTCGGAGCGGAAAGCGTTTTTAGCGACTGTCCCGGAATGTCCAGGCATCGAGGCCAGTGGCAAGAACTGGGATGATGTTTTCTACGCCATAAAGTCGCTGCATCTGATGCACGAACATGTGAAACGGATTGACTGGCTTCTCAGCAGATCTGCCGGTGAGTTTTGTCCGGCCAGTGGAGTCGAATAGTCACATCTCCGTATATGCGCCATATTTGGCACCAAGTTTGTTACCAAATTTGCGCCAAGTTCCGGAGGTGGCAAATTTGTCACCAAATATATCCCCATATTTGCCACCGGTACCTGCCCCCCCTATAGATATTTTGTATGGAGGCGTACCCGCCTTACAAAAATTCTGGGGGTTGATATGAATGTGCTGGTGTGTGATCTCGGGTTTTCTTCGGCCAAGTGGATTTACGGGGAGCGCAAGGGAAGGATCATTTCGGCGTTCAGCTACAACGGCGACAATCTGCTTATCGGAGAAGATTCCCTGATGGCGTCGGGTTCTTCCTATCTGAAAACGATGGAAGAGCTTGTGCGCTACTATCCGGTATTTGTGGAACAGTGCCTGAAGCAGGCTGGCTGTGAGGGGGACATTCTTCTTGCCGTCGGGCTGCCATACTCCTATTGGCAGGAACAACACAAGCCGGGCGGCGCCGTGCCGGCCTTGGCCAAGTCATTGACCGACGGAGCAATCAAGGATGTGGCGGTGTTCCCGCAGGGGCTGGGCGGATTGCGGGATTATCTTGATGGACTTCCGGAGCGACCGACCGGCAATGTTCTCGGCATTGATATCGGCTTCAACACCATCATCTTCACCCTGTTCTCACCACAAAAGAAGCAGATCATCCATGGCAAGACCCTCAACAAACGGGGCGTTCACCAGATGGCTACCAGCTTTCTGCTGCCACGAATCAAGAACCTCGCCCCATCAGGCACCTTCACTCCCGTGGAAATTGCCTTCCTGATCGAGAAGGGCTATTTGCAGTACGGCTTCGAGCGGCACGATGTCACCCGTGAAATCCAGGAAGCCGGCGTTGCGTATATCGAGCACATCATCCGTGACATTCAGGGTGAGTTGCAGGCCCATGTCGGCATGCATGCCGATTTTGATCGTGTCCTGCTGTTCGGTGGTGGTGCCGCCTTCCTGAAGAACGGCCTGCCTGCCAGAAACATCGAGGTTATTGTCCTGCCGGAACCGGAATATGCCAATGCCAGGGGATTCCAGGCACTCGCCTTTGCCAAGGGGGTGTGATGTGCCCTTGTACTCGCTCAAGCTTTCCACCTATGACCCGGAAATCATCGATGCCTTTGAACGCTTGCGTAGAAGCAGAAAGCAGGCGACATTCACCCACGAAGCGATCAAGCAATTCCTTTCGACAGAACGGGGAAGGCAGGTGCTGGCCAACATGGATGGGGGCACATCTGATCAGCAATTGCCAGTTCTTACTTCCATGGCGGTTAAGAAGCCTGCCGACAAGCCGCCGAATGAGACGATGCCCGGGAAAAGTGCTTCCGGATTTGTTCAGGACGTCGATTGCAGCGATGTTTTAAGCAGTATCCTTAAGTAAAACCACAAGTATTAACGATAAGTATAATTGACAACATGAACATGATATGTAATTTATATTTATCATTATGACAAAGAAACGTATCGTTATGTACCCAGCTTCCATGAAAGAAATGGATGCCTTGGGGCAACGGCTCAAGGATGCACGGCTTCGCCGTCGTTTTTCCATGGAGACGGTTTGTGCCAGGGCAGACATTTCACGTCCGACTCTTTACAAAGTTGAGAAAGGCGATCCCACCGTCGCCATTGGGATCTATGTCAATGTGTTGCGTGTGTTGGGTCTGGTTGCAGATTTGGGAGTGATTGCCAAGGAAGATGCTATAGGGCGGCGTATTCAGGATGATGCGCTGCCCTACCGGAAAAGGGCACCACGCAGAAAGAAACTAGAGCTAGAGATTGATGCCTAAAGGAAAGTCGTTTCACTTCATGGTGATGAGGTCAAGCTGACAAGGTATCCGTAACTCCCTCGTTCCAGGCTGCAAGCATCCGGTCTCCCACTTCCCGAAACTCCGGATGCTCCTCCATGTATGCTGACAACATACTGCGGGTATCGTTCACTCCCCCGGCAACCTCTTCGAAGATCTGCCCGACTTTTCCAACTGGCAAAGCCAGGTGAGCCAAGGCAAACTTCTCCAGGATCTTCCTTGGCCACCACTTCTTAGTACCTGCCAGCGAGAGCGCTGGAACATCCTTGGGGATATATGCCACCGTAGTCACCATATCGTACACCGGCGCCAACCGGACCGGTTGCCCTGGCCGCTCGTACAGCACTCCGAAATTCTTCAAATGGGCATCGCCATTCCTGATCATGCAAGAAAGTACAAGTGAAGCGAAAAACTGCTCACGTGCTCCCTGCAGGAACTCTCCCGACACGAAGTCCTTGATCGACCGCGCCACCCGCTCGTAGGTGCTGCCGTATTTCTGTGCCGTGCCCACGGCCTGTAGGGAGCACATATCCTCAAAGCCCAAGGAATATCCATCAGCGGCCACATCGAACCGCTTCATCACGAACAGCCCGCCGTTCTCCGAGATATGGAATTCCGGACCCGGCAAACCGGCCCGTTTGGCTGCGGTCATGCAGAAGAATTCATTCGCCGCCAGCTGCGGGTAATCGGCTCCCCAGGATTTCACAATGTAACCGCCAACGGCGGCGGTTCCCCGCTCCGTCGCATCCAGCATGACCTTCGGCTGTACTCCTGACACCCCGGAACGGAGGGCATATTTCGCTATCAGGTCGTGAAACAGCTCCTCTGTGTCAGGGTAGGACAACAGCTCATCCAGCGATTCGGCAGATTCTACAATACCGGCTGACGTATCTTCCGGCAGGGAAAAGCGATTCCGGCCGATCTGGTTACCGCCGGTGACGCGGAGAATGGTCAAATCGTCTTCACCGGCGAGTTTGGCAATAGCGCGCCGAATAGCCTCAAGCAACGCCCCTTCAGGCAGGTTCATCTGGAAAATAGGATGGAGATCCCGGCTCAGCCAGCTTTCCAGGCGCACCGGCATGGTGAGTGATACCTGGGCATCCGGTGATGCTGCGGCCTGATCGTAGGCAAAGACATACTGGCGCTGATCCAGAGTCCGGTCAAGAAGACCGGCACGGCAATCAGCAGCCCATACTGCCAGGGTATTCGCACTCATTTCTCGCCCCTCAGCTCATCCAACGTCGGCGGCGCACCAGATGGTCGCACCCGGAGTTCCAGATCGAGATACTCCAACATCCTGATCAGCTTGCGGACACCGATTTCCTGAACGGTTCCCGATTCGATCTGGCTGATCGTGGCACGGCTCATCTCCAGGTCCTTCGCCATCTTTTCCTGGGATACCTTCCGGCGCTTGCGCTCTTTGCGTATTTCTTCACCGATCTCAAATAGCATATTTGCATTCTATGCGATACAATTATGCAAAGCAAGTTTATTTTGTTTTATATGCAATACACTAAAATGATGCAAACTTCGCACAATCGGAACGAAGCTTCTCATTTCTTGCCCATCAGTTGGCGCCGATACCATTTTTAGACAATACCAATCCTTATCTTTACAAAATTGACGTTATCTTTATGAAAGTTGCAGATCATGGCATTTAACAGCAAGGAATTGACAATTTCTTCAAAAAAACAGATGAGTCTTAGCTTCAAAAAAAATCATCAAGCATTTGCAGTCATCAAAACAGATTGCATCCGATAATCAACCCTGACATTTCCTTTAACATATCAGCATGTTAGATAATATGCGGATGCAAAACGGATGCTAGGGGTCGTTTGGAGAGATATAAGACCCGAGTTTGAGTTTTTTTCCGTTAATTGCTCTGGTCTGCAGTGCAATTTTAGGTAAATGTTGCATCTTGTATCTCTGGGTTGTAGGTTGATTCACGTTCGTTCAAATACAAACGGATGCAAAAACGGATGCAAAGCGGTCACTGGCAAAAAAAGAGGGGCTAGGCATACTGCCTAACCCCTTGTTTTTATTGGAGCGGGAAACGGGACTCGAACCCGCGACCTTCAGCTTGGGAAGCTGACACT
>MTLD01000490.1_pt1 | contig 66283 bp, 60 predicted proteins | sample 1982471 | NCBI WGS metagenome assembly MTLD01 (sample SAMN05712604, study PRJNA340218) | biofilm metagenome | isolation source: sample SPM anode biofilm adapted to -50 mV | place: USA | collected 2012-02-03
CTATGGTGTCCGCTATTGACAGCACCCCTCAATGAAGGTCACCCGAAAGAAAGATCGTTGTAGATACTGTTTAGCAGGAGAGAAATGTCCTTCCTGTGTTCCGTTGGTAGTTCAGCCCGCGGGACCAGCTTTTCGGCCCGCCAATCTGTCTCACCTATTGAGCGGAACCGCTCGATAGTCTGCTCGATGGTCTTGATGTTGATTTCATCCACACGCACAACGGCCTGCAAAGCAACACCGCTATGGCTTGAGTTGTCGGTCACAAACGACTCGAAAATTTCAGGAGGTTCGTTTCGAATAATCTCGTTTGCGAGCTGGTCTTCATACTCCCAGAGGGTTAGCCCGCCAAATTTGTCGTAATGGAGTTCCTCAAATGGAAGTAAATCAAAATCGTTATTTATTCTGCGCCACACAGGTTTGACATCCAGACCTGCTTCTCGCTCCCGCTCTTCAGGAGTCAGCATTTCCCACGCGCGCTGTTGGGCAATTTTTTCGACTGTGCGCCAAAAAGCATTGGCAGTGGTCATTATTTTCGCATTCCAGACTGTCAGTTCGTCGGAACCACAGAAACTAAAATTAGCCACATGGTTGTAAACCGACGATGTACCTTGCCTACAAATGTTCAGGCGGCTTATGAATTGCCCTCCGAAGAGGTATGCGGTACACCGGATGCGCCAGCGCAGCCTGACGTACATATCGCGTCGTTTGTGTCGGGGGAGATGGATAAAAGGGGTGTGTTTTTCAAATGACTTTTTCATGTTGTTTGCAGTGGTAATCTATTAAAATATCATTTCAATCTAGTAAAGCGTTGCCATTAGCTTTTATCTTTTTTTAAAGTTATATATAAGTATAATAATAGTTATAGTTATATATAATTTTACTAGAAATATATAGAATATCTGTACTATATATTTTTGTTATAATATGTATATATGTTTTCGTAATTCATACAGGTACTAGCTATATAGCAACTTAATATTATATATCTTCTATAAAACTAAATTATAATCCAATATCTGTAATCATTGTCAATAATAATTTAAAGAACTTCTAAATAATAATACACAATAAGTTGATTAAATACACAATATGTGATATGTGTCTAAAACTTAGCAAATTTTAGATGCCTTTCGCAGCAGAATAAAATGTTCTGAACTGACTTTTTTTATGACTCACGTCGTCATCGCTTTGATCCGACCTCTCATCGAAAAAATATCGATAGGTTACCTATCGATGGATGGGGCACCAAGAATCATATACCGGACTGATTTCTGTGCCGATTCATATCCAACAGCGGCAATTCAATAGGTGATTGACGAGCTTCATAACTCACAAGGGAGATTCATTTTACAAGTGTAACTTGTAAAAATCAAGTAAATACAAGTGTGGCTCGGTTTATTCTTTCCCCTATGTGCATGTACCCTGTGCTTTAAAAAGGGCACATGATGCGACACGTTCTGACGAGCAAAGAAATAGGTGTAATAATAGGGGATACTCGGAAGCGAAAAGGCTTGACGCAGGAGCAACTTGCAGAGAAAGTTGAGGTGTCGCAGCAGCAGATTCAATTGTATGAAAATGGGTCTTCCAGACTTAATACCGATAAGCTACAAGCCATTGCGTTCGCTCTCTCTGTACCGGTGGGGACATTTTTCGGAGAAGGTGATGCTGAAGCCTTCCTTTCGGCAGAAGAACAGAGGCTCCTTGATGGTTACCGCGCTCAATCAAGCCCAGATGTTCGGGATTTTATCTTAAACAGTCTTTCCCGGTCAAAATGAGTTTAAGTCGAGTATTGTGCTAAAACTAGATTTACACTGACTTGTGAACAGTTCACTGGCTTCATTCCATTATACCAATTCGAAACCTAACCAAATTACATTGAAAACTGAGGATTTCTGCCGTAGCTGAATGACAGAATCCAGCCAGAAAGTTCTCACCGCATTATTGGAATTGCTGAAACCAGCAGTTTGAGCAGTTCGCAATTGACGTCAAGCGCGCATTGGCTCAAAATATGAACAAAAGTCACTTGATCACCTATTCAAGGTGATAGTATGTGTTCACGTTTCACTTCTTTCGCCAGAACTTTTGTCTGTAATAAGAGAAACGTTCAATCTTCCGACTACTGAAATTGAGCCACGCTACAACATCGCTCCCACGCAAATGGTGTGGGTTATACGCAATGAGGGAGAACACAATCGACTTGATATGATGAAATGGGGGCTGGTGCCTTCTGGGCGAAAGGCCCCAAAATTGGAAATAGCCTTATCAACGCACGCAGTGAGACAGTCCACGAAAAACCATCATTTCGCCACGCAATTAAGCGATAACACGAAGTCGTCACCACTGGGTAGTCATGACCGTAGATGATGCATTGTACATGCTGGTGCTTGGAAATGGTTACGCTTCGCATAAAAGCTAACCAGCATGATTTTTCAAAGACTTATGTGCCAGAGCCGTATTCGCATATCTACTAACCGTGCCTTGGAAGAAATTACACCAGGGCGCGCCTGTTTTTCGGTTTTATCGGAGCCGGGTAAGCGAAAGATTTGGGCAGTGAGGACAGGCGACCAGGAACTGGAGAAACATCCGTGTCGCTGTTGCAATGTTCTTGGACTTCTCTTGATGGACTTGGCTGACTTGCTGAAGGAAAACGTCTCGCAACAATTGAGCGGAGTACGTATTCAGCGGACCTAAAGTTTGCAGCAGATTTGCCACTGGTAGGCGGTAGTGGCGAGCTGCGTGCCACAATGCGCTTTCATCCAGTTGCAGAACTCTAAAAATAAAACCGGCGCACGAACCTTTGAGTACTCAGTCGCAGGACGTACGATACCACAACCATATTGAGCGAGCTTGTTTTCTAGAAAAGTAAAGCCAATAAACCCGTATTGTTGTCCTTTAACATCATTTTTCTGGAAAATCTCAAAAAGCCCGTAAACACCGACTGTAAAAGAATTTGCAGATTTTCTAAAAAATAAAGAGTTGAGGGTAGATTGGGTTGTTGTGGTGGTTGCCGTCCTTGTGATGAACGGTCAACTGGTCAAGGTGGGCGGCGTCGAAGCTACGGCCGCATTTGGCGCAGACCGGGCCGTGGATTCTCAGGGACTTGGTGCGGTAATTTTCATTACTCTCCACTTCGCCCCGCATCTTCTTTATGAGCGTGTTGGCCTCTTCAGCGCTGGGTAGGGTTACGGTTTTCGGTCCTCTTGGTCTCATAGGGCATGTACCTCATGAAAATCGAAAGATTCCGGCGCTCCTCATTAATCTGTCAGCCCGTTGAGGAGCTTTACCGTGGTATAGCCGTCCGCATAATAATCGATGATGTTATGACAACCGAAGTTCTGCTCAATGTTGAACATTCTTGCCAAAGGCGCGCCAATGGCGTTGAGAAGGATGATACGGTTAACCCCGCCGTGTCCCACTACCAGGACTTCCTGCCCCTGGTGGTGTTCAACGATTTCGGTTATGACCGGCATGACGCGGGCTTCCACATCCAGCAGATTTTCGCCTTCCGGTACCCGGTAGTTAACCAGGTCGGCCAGCCTGGCCTGCCATTCATCGGGCCAGCGTTGTGAAATCTCTTCCCAGGTCATCCCTTCCCAGATTCCGATATTCAGCTCCCGCAACTGACTGCGCTTTGCTGGCTGGATGCCGAATTGTGCGCAGATAATGTCCGCCCCGGTCACGCAACGTGAAAGATCGCTGGTATAACAGGCGGAAATCCGTGTCGCTGCCAAGCGCGCCTTAAGGCGGTGATACTGCTCGACTCCCAGGTCAGTCAGGGCCACATCGGTCTGGCCGTTGTAGCGCGGCTGGTCGTATCCCGCCACCTGGCCATGACGGATGAGATGAATACGGGTGGCAGGGGTCATACATCTTCCCGGTTTTTGATATACGGGCCAAGGATCATGTCATTGTATCCCTTGCCCTGGGGGATCAGCGGAAACACGGTTTCTTCCCGGTCGGTCACGATTTCCAGGAAGCAGGGGCCTTCCGCTTCCAGAAAAGCGTCCAGCGCGTCTTCAAGATAGGGGCGGCTGTGTATCTTACGGCACCACTCGAAACCGCATTCCCGTGCGATATGGGCAAAGTTGGCGTCAAAGTCGCGCTCAGAGGCGGTGTATTGCTTGTTGTAGAGCGAGTCCTGAATTGATCTGACCATGCCGTCTGCATGGTTGTTGATCAGAAGCACCTTGATCGGGATGCCGAGGGAGCCGATGGTGTGTAATTCCCCCATGTTCATCTTGATGCTGCTGTCGCCGTCGATGGCGATGATTTGCGCGTCGGGGTTGGCGAAGTGCGCTCCGATAGAGCAGGGAAGAGAAAAACCCATTGTGCCGAAAGCGCCGGAGGTCAGAAACGACCGTGGCTGAGCGGTCTTGAGATACTGGGCGGCCAGCATTTGGTGATTGCCGACGCCGGTGGTGATGATGGTCCTGTCGGTCAGACGGTGTGACAGCAGGTCCATGACTTCGGCGGTCTGGATCATCCAGGCTTCGCGATTGCATTCGAGCGGGAAATTACGTTTCAGGGTTGCCGCTTCCTGCTGCCACTCCTCGATGCTCAACGCGATCTGATGTTCACGAGCATAATCCACCAGGTCCTGCAGTACGATGCGCGCGTCGCCGATGAACGAGAATTTCGGATTTCGGGTAACCCTGACTTCCTGCATTTTTTCCGCGTTGATATCGATATAGGCAATCTCGGCATTCAGGCCGGATTCGCCTACTTTCTGGACAACCCGGTCATTCCAGCGCACACCAAAGGCAACAAACAGGTCCGTTCTCTGGATGGCCATGTTGGCATAGGGGGTACCAAACATGCCGAGCATGCCGAGGGATGTTTCGAGCGATTCGTCCAGGATACCCTTGCCCATAAGGCTGTTGATGGAGGGGATAGTGAACATGTGGTTGAATTCGCGAATCTTGTCGCTGGCCGCACGGGAATTGAGCCCGCCGCCGATATACAGCAACGGGCGTTTTGCCTGCTGCAGAAGCTCGAAGAACTGACGGCATTGCTTGTCGCCGAGGTGGGACTCTTGATCGTATTTGTAGCGGTATCGTTCAATATCGATTCCATGATAAATGCCGGTTTTACGCTGGGCGTCCAAGGGGAAATCGATTACTACCGGCCCCGGCTTACCTGCTTTGGCGAAAAAGTAGGCATCCTTGACCGCGTCCTCAATGTCGGTGCTGTCGTTGATCAGTACGACTTTTTTTGCTGCCCTGGCAAAGACATCCTTAACGTTTATATGTTGAAACTCGTCAGTATCGAGCCTGCTTTGTTGAACCTGACCGGCAAAGACCAGCAGGGGAATAGAATCGGCAAAAGAATCGGCAACAGCGGTCAGGGTATTGGTGATGGCTGGCCCGGACGTGACCACCGCAACGCCAACCTGATCGCTTGACCGCGAATAGCCTGCCGCGCTGAACGCGCAGGACTGCTCATTGGCATTGACGTTGATGGCCAGGGGACTTTGCCCCAAGGCGTGGAAAACAGGCAAAATGGCGGCTCCCGTATATCCGAAGATCCGGGTGACTCCCAGATCCTCCAGGCTTTTAACCATTATTTCAGCTCCCGTCAGTGTTTGCACCGTGGGTTTCTCCTCATATCAGTTTGGGATGATATCTATCACAGATTGTCATAGCACATTTTTCAGGCGTGGTCCATGCGGGGTTGAGGTGTTTATTGTCGTTTTTTTATTCACGTTCGAAGGTGATTTCTCAGAAGGGAGGAAATGCCCAATGAAACGTCATAAAGAAAACCCGGCGCGGCAGAAAAGAGCCGGGCCGGGTTTTGGTTCACCATAGAGTACAGCTTGCTAGTACTAAATCTTGTCGCCCTTCAGATCACCGGCAAACAGCTTGCCTGCCCCGCGTGAAGCGCAGAAGTCGCCGCACATGGTGCAAGTGGCCTCGTCTTCGGGGGTGCGGCTGGCGCGGATGGCCTTGGCATCTTCCGGGAAGAGGGCCAGTTCGAACTGCTTCTGCCAGTTCAGGTCGCGGCGGGCCTTGGACATTTCCTTGTCGCGTTCGCGTCCCTTTTCCGGGTACTTGTTCATGTCGCCGATATAGGCGGCAACTTTGGCTGCCTTGACGCCCATGCGCACATCTTCTTCGTTGGGCAGAGCCAAGTGTTCGGCCGGGGTGATGTAGCAGATCAGGTCGGCGCCGAAGCGGCTGGATTGGGCAGCGCCGATGGCGGCGGTGATGTGGTCATAGCCGGGAGCCACGTCAGTGGCGATGGGGCCAAGCATGTAGTAGGGAGCATCGCCGCTCATGCGTTTCTGCAGCTGGATGTTGCCCTGGATCTCGTCCAGAGGCACATGGCCGGGGCCTTCCACCAGCATTTGGCAGCCCATGTCGCGGCCGATTTCGGCCAGTTCGCAGTTGATGAGCAGTTCCTGGATCTGGGCGCGGTCGGAAGAGTCGTGGATGGCACCGGCGCGCAAGCCGTTGCCCAGCGAGAGAACCGTGTCGTATTTTTTGAGGATGGAAACCACGCGGTCGAATTTCTCATAGAGCGGGTTTTCCTTCTGATTGGCGATCATCCAGGCCACCATGCTGACGCCGCCTTTGCTGACCAGGCCGCCGTAGCGGTAGCCCTGCTTGCGCAAACGCTCGATGGTGTAAAGATTGATGCCGCAGTGAACCGCCATGAAGGCCATGCCGTCTTCGCACTGTTTTTCGATCAGGTCAAAGAGCATTTCTTCGTCCAGTTTATTGGGGTTGCCGTATTTGCGGGCCGCCTCGCAGAAGGCCTGGTAGAGCGGCACGTTGCCCACAGGCAGGTCAACGGCGGCGATGACTTCGCGCCGCACGCGATCCAGGTCGCCACCCACGGAAAGCTCCATCAGGGTATCGGCGCCTGCTTCCTGGGCTACCTTGGCCTTGCGGACTTCCGCGGCATAGTCAACGATATCCGATGATGTGCCGATGGAGGCATTGACCTTGGTACGCAGTCCCTTGCCGATTCCGGCGACTTTCGGCTTCTTGTTGTGGTTCCAGGGAATGACGATCTTGCCTTCCGCGACCATCTGGAGGACGTATTCCTGGGTGACATTTTCTGCGGCTGCTACGGCCGTCATTTGGGGGGTCAGGATGCCCTGACGGGCGGATTCGATCTGGGTAAGCATGTTTTTCTCCTTGGTGATGATGTGAAGTGTGTGTGGTTAGTAGTGCTAATGTAGTTCCGGTTCTATAATTTTACCTTCCCGCCAGCCTCTGACCGAGTTGATCAGCCAGAACGTGTCGGCGTTCATGATGTCGTCCAGGGTCAGCACCGCTTCGCGGATGATGCCGACTTCCATCAGCTCTTCCCGCAACACTCCCGGTAACAGGCCGCAACTAAGCGCCGGAGTCAGAAAATCACCCTGTCGTGAGACGACGATGTTGGTATAACTTCCTTCAGTTACCTCGCCGCGTTCGTTCAGGAAAATGACTTCCTCGCATTCCGGGTGCGCCCGGAGTTCGGCCTCATACAGGGCGCGCCGGGTTGTCTTCTGGTACAGGAACGGATCGGACGAGTCGGTTCGTTGTTGCGATACTGCTACCTGCAGTAACGGCCGCGAGTCCGGGGCACCGGATATTTCCTGAGCTTCCAGGGACACATCGCCATTTGCACCCAAAAGAATTCGCACTTTGTGCCGGCCGGTCAGGGAGTGTCCAAGCAGTTTAAGCTGCATTAGCAGTTCATCCCGGGAAAAAGGGAAGTCAAAATAGGTTGCCGACTCTTCCATGCGCCGCAGATGACGTTCTATTAGTAGATAACCGCTTTGGTCGTGCAGCAGTGATTCGATCAAGCGGAAGTCGTCGGAGTCCCTGGTCAGGAAAGCGCCCTTTGTCAGGCATTCGCGAAATTCGGCATCAGGCCTGGAATCCCAGGTTATACCGCCGCCGATGCCGATACTGCCGTTACCTGTGGCAGCATCCAGGACTGCCGTACGGATTGCCACGTTGAAGACCGCTTCTCCGCCGGGGGAGACAAAACCGATGGCGCCGCAGTAGACGCTGCGGGCTGATCGCTCCCGCTCGCCGATGATCTCCATGGTGCGCCGCTTGGGTGCTCCGGTGACCGAACCGCAGGGAAACAGCGCCCGGAAAATATCTGTCAGCCCCGTACCCGGCCTGATCCTGGCGGTGACGGTGGAGGTCATCTGGTGTACGGTCGGGTAGGTGTCCACCTCGAACAGAGCCGGTACGCTAACACTACCGGTTTCGGCGATCATCGAAAGATCGTTGCGCACCAGGTCCACGATCATCAGGTTTTCCGCCTGCTCCTTGGCATTGGTTGCCAAAAGTGTCTGTTGCAGCCGGTCATCGCGACCAAGCGGCTTGCGGGGAGCAGTTCCCTTCATCGGCTTCATGGTCAGGCATCCGTTTTCCAGAGCGAAGAAAAGCTCCGGCGAAGCGGAGAGGATGTGGTGCGTGCCGATGTCAAGCCAAGCGCAGAAAGCGGCACGCTGGTTATTGCACATCCTTCTGTAGAGCGCGAAATGATCGCCGCTCACACAGAAGCGCTGCCGGGTGGTGAAATTGACCTGATAGGTCTCTCCAGCGGCGATGCATTTTCTGATCGCCTCGATCTCGCGGACGTATTCTTCGTGCGATATCTCCAGTTCCGGCGGCGAGATCATCTGTACTGCGCTGTATTCCCCGATTGTTCCTCCGACGCAGGGTCGCCGCTTGCCGAAAATGCCAAACCAGACTAACGGCAGGTCGCCATTCTCGCCGCCGGGCAGTTCGGGGTTGATGCCGTTGGCTGCCTCGTAGGAGACAAAACCGGCAGCATGCCTACCGCGCCCGACAGCCGCTTCCACTTCCGCAAGCGCAGGCATAACCTGGTCGGATGTGCGGGCCACTATGATGGATTCCAATTCTTCAAATGCGAAAGAGCGGGAAAACGCTCCGTTGGAAAATGATTCCAGCAGAGCAATCGGATGATGCGAACTATGCGCTGTTGCTACGGTTTCGTGCATATCAGGTTCGACAGTACCGGTATCAGAACCAATGTCGCGATTTCGACCAGTTCATTGATGCAGCCGATGACATCACCGGTAATGCCGCCGAGCTTTTTGTTGAACCAGGCCCTGATCAGCCAACTCATCAGCATGGTAAGTGCCAGTATGATGAGTCCGTTTACTTCAAACAACAGCCAGGATATGCCTGCGGTGAGAACCCAGGCAACCAGCAGGCGGATGTTTCCGGCACCGGCGATGATGGCTGAACCAAGCCCGTCCTGCCGGGCGTTTCTGGCATTGACAATGGTTTGTACCTGGCAATATCGTGCCAGGACGGGAAAAAACAGCAATGCCTGCCATTTCAACCCAACCGGAATCGCAGCCAGCGCTTGCCACTTGAGCAGGATCCCCAGTACCAATCCGACCGCGCCGATGGCGCCCACATTGGAATCCTTCATGATGGCCAGAAAGCGTTCACGGCTTCCCCGTGCGGCTATGCCGTCGCAAACATCGGCCAAACCGTCCATGTGCAGAGCGCCGGTCATGGCGGCCAAGGCCGTAATCAGCAAGGCATCGGTCAGCGGCCGGGCCAGGAAGGGAGCGATCAGCCAATTCAGTCCGGCCAACAGCGCCCCGATAGTCAGGCCTGCCAGCGGAAACACAACCAGCGAACGGCCCAGATCATCCTTGCGCCATTCAAGGTTGAAGGGCAGGGGAATGATCGTCAGAAACTGCATGGCAATGATGTAAAAGCGCATGGTGTAAAATTCCAGGACTGGGGACCGGGGATCAGGGACCGGGAAAACCCGAGGTCTTTACCGGTTCCTGGTCCCTACTCGTGAGTTACCCCGGCTTCTTCGCGGGTTGCCATTTCTTTGATGATCTTGACCCCGGCTTCGATCAGCGACATGGTGAGGGCCGCGCCGGTGCCTTCGCCCAGCCGCAGATTCAGATCGAGGACCGGTTGGACGCCGATGCGCTCCAGCATGATACGATGGCCGATTTCCGCCGATTGGTGCGCGGCAAAGATGTAGTCGCGTACGTTGGGGTGTAGTTCCGAGGCGATCAGCGCTCCGGCGGTGGAGATGAAACCGTCGATGACCACTGGGATCGAGTTGGCTGCGCATCCCAGCACCAGTCCGGCGATGGCAGCGATTTCAAATCCACCGACTTTTGTCAGGACATCCAGCGGATCGGACGGGTCAGGTTTGTTGACAGCCAGCCCCTGCTCGATGACGCGAATTTTGTTGATCAGTGCAGCATCGTCGATGCCGGTGCCGCGATGAGTGACTTCCCGGACCGATTTTCCCGAGATTGCGGCGATGATGGCCGAAGAAGGGGTGGTGTTGCCGATGCCCATCTCGCCGGTGCCTGCCAGGGTAATACCTTCGGCCTTGCCCTGCTCGGCCAGATCGAGACCTACCTGAACGGCTGCCAGCATTTCATCCCTGGTCATGGCCGGTCCCTTGGCAAAGTTGCGTGTGCCGCGGGCTACCTTGCGGTGGATTACGCCTGCCAGATCGCCGAAATCGTTGTCAACGCCCACATCCACCACCCGTACTTCGGCACCCACGTGGCGAGCCAGCACATTGACCCCGGCACCACCTGCCAGGAAGTTGTACACCATCTGAGTGGTGACCGCCCTGGGGTAGAGCGCCACGCCCTCATCAGTGATTCCGTGGTCTCCGGCAAAGGTGAAAATGACTTTTTTGGACGTATCCGGATCGCTTTTGCCGCTGATGGCTACCATGCGGCAGGCAAATTCCTCCAACCGACCCAGAGCGCCGGGGGGCTTGGTCTTGGCGTCCAGTCTGACCAGAGCCTGATGCAGCAGTTCCTGGTTTACCGGTTTGATGCGTTCAAGTGCGGTTTGGATGGCTTTCATGGTTTCTCCTGCTGATCTGTAAACTCTAAAGCGGTAATTTTTTTATCGTAGGGGCAAAGCAAGTTTTATCTGCTTTGCCCGCTTTGCGTCATGGCAGCAGGGCGAAGCACGAAAAACCGTGCTGTCTCCCCTACGTGAAAAACGGTATATTGGTTCGCTTTGAATCCCATATCTATTTCAACCGCAGCGGTATGCCGCTTGCCACCAGCCATGCCTCGTCAGCGGCGGCTGCCAGGATCTGGTTGGCCCGTCCGGCGACGTCGCGGAAGATGCGGCCCAGCTTATGTTCCGGCACGATTCCCATGCCGACCTCGTTGGAAACGATAATGACCGGTGTTGTCATGGCAGCCAGAGTCGTTTCCAGGTTGCGTACTTCGGCAATGATCAGTTCCTCTGTTTCATCTCCCGGCTGCTCGTGAAGCAGAAGCAGGTTGGTGAGCCAGAGCGTCAGGCAGTCGATGAGGATTGCCTGGAACCCCTTGTCATGGCTGGCCAGGGTTTGTGCCAACCGCAGCGGTTCTTCCATTGTTCGCCAAGCGTCACCGCGCCGTTGCTGGTGTTTTATGATCCGTTGATCCATTTCCCCGTCCAAAGACTGGGCAGTCGCCACATATCCCAGCGGCGCGCCGAAATCAAGGGCGATCCGTTCGGCAAATGTGCTTTTACCGCTGCGCGCTCCACCGGTGATAAAAATTGTTCGTGCCATGAATCGACTCCAAAACCTGAAACGAAAAAGCCCCTGACACCGGAAGTTGGGCAGGGGCTCGAAACACGTGGATAACAGTTTGGGTACTATCCGGCTTCGGCTCCTCGTTCCACGGAGGTCCCAAAAGCTATCGGATCGGCAGGTTTCCTGGCTTCAGGGTCATCTTACTCGCCGCGCCTTCCCAATCGAAATCAGTGGCATTCATGCGGCTTTCATCGCCTGTTACAGTTGCGGGTCAGCGAGGGATTCAAACCCTCTTCCCTTTTAACCGGGACTGTGCGAGTCCTCGGCACCAAATCCGTTTGTAGAAAATTATGGGGTGTTATGTACCAGACCGGGGGGCTGAAAGTCAAAGGGAAAATCCGAATAATTATATCATGAGAAGACATATATCCAGAGGTATGGTACCTTCTTTCAAGTATCCAGCGGGCTTTGCCTCAACAGACTCTCTTCACTGGCCATGGTCAAAATCAACAGGGGAACCGTCATGAACAAAACCGCCGTGCTGTTATTGCAGATGGGTGGACCGGACTCGCTGGAAGCGGTGGAGCCTTTTCTCCGTAATCTTTTCTCGGACCGGGACATCATCAAAATAGGTCCGGCCTTTGTCCAGCCTCTGATAGCCCGGTTTATCGCCAGACGTCGTTCAAAAAAAGTGGCGGATCATTATCGTCTGATCGGGGGCAAGTCTCCCTTGCGGGAACTGACCGGAAAGCAGGCTTTTGAACTGGAAAAGGTTCTGGGGAACGGATACCGCTGTTTCGTGGCCATGCGCTACTGGAAACCCGATACGGCTGAGGCGCTGGAGGCGATCAGACGCGAAGGTGTCAGCCGTATTATTGCCCTGTCGCTCTATCCGCACTATTCCCGCGCCACGTCCGGTTCAAGTTTTAATGAGCTGGAGCGCACTCTGGCGCGTTACCCCGGACAATTCGAGATAATCTGCGTCCGGCAGTTTTACGATCATCCGCTGTATGTCGCGGCGCTTGTTGAAAAGATCGAACAGGCATTGGCGGGCTTTGCCGACCAAAACGCCGTGAGCCTGCTGTTCAGTGCTCATGGCTTGCCGCAATCATTCATCGATTCCGGCGATCCCTATCTCGACCAAATCCGGGCTACCGTTAGTTTGGTCATGGAGCGTTTCAAAGATGTCTCTTATCACCTGGCGTTTCAGTCTCGAGCTGGACCGGTCAAATGGCTGGAACCTTCAACTGAGGATAAGATCAGGGAACTAGCCAAGGTCGGGTGCAGACAGTTGCTCATGGTGCCGGTTTCTTTTGTGTCGGACCATATCGAAACCCTCTATGAAATCGATATCCAGTATCGCGATGAGGCACGAAATCTGGGCATCAGCGATTTCCGGCGTGTCGAATCACTGAATGCATCGCCATTGTTTATCAAGTGTCTGGCGGAGTTGGTCTGGGCGGTGGCTGAAGGGCCATGACTCAGAATTTACCTCAGAAATAATTACGGCACAGCAGGTTTAAAACTCACACCTTGGAGGCGACTGTGCGGACTGGGGCTGTCAGCCCCTGGTCGGTCATGGGTGACGGCAGCGAAGGCTTGAGCGTGAGGGTCCGCTTGCGGAAAGGGCTCCAGAGCAGTTTCAGGATGTCCGTTTTTTTCATGTAACGTCCAAACCTGCGCAACAGCTTGATTGTCTGGAAGGGGCGCCAGAGGATCCTGCTGGCGAACAGAAGCATGTATCCTTTTTGTCTGGCCCGATTCAGAACATTTCCCGCCAGGATGTCCGGGTCGATATCCGAACACTTGAACCACTTATTCCAGTCACGCTTATCATCGATGATCCCCCGGTCGACGTAATCCTGCCACAGGGGGGTGCCGCGGTAAGAGCAGAGGCGATTGAAGCCGAATGTGTCCAGCTTGAGCCGTGCTGCAAAACGAAAACTCTCCAAGATTTCTTCTTCCGTCTCTTCCGGTGAACCAATCAAAAAGAAACCGTGGATGGTGTCTATTCCGTACTGCTTGGCCTCATTCACTGCGTGCTCGACCTGCTTTAGCGTTTGCTTTTTCTTCAAACGGTCGAGCACCTTCTGTGTGCCGGCCTCTACTCCAAAGGCGAGAAAGTTGCAATTGGCCTTGGCCATTATGGGAAACTGGTCGGTGGCGACCGAATCGACCCGGCCTTCACAGCCCCAATTGAACTCCAGCTTACGGTCGATGATGCCTTGGCAGATTGTACCGATACGCTTGCTATTGAGCAGGAACTGGTCATCCGTGAGATAGATGGACCGATAACCCTCATCGTTCAACTGCTGCATCTCGCCCAGCACATGCTCGGGGGAGCGATGACGCCACTTGCGATCAGCCAGGGAAGGGATACCGCAGTAGATACACTGGTTGGGGCAACCGCGCGAGGTCTGCATGGTGCAGAAGCGGTCCAGTGAGAGAACTGCGGGAACGTCGAGCGGCATGGACTCAATATAGTCGATCGGAAGACTTTTGCGGTCAGGGTAGGGAAACTGGTCCAAGTCTTCGATGATCGGTCGAGCTGGATTTTCGATGATGTCGCTCCCCGAACGCCACACCAAGCCACCAACTTTCCCGGGCGACGTCAGATTCAGAAGAAATTCCGGTAAAAGTTCCTCACCTTCGCCCCTGGCAACATAGTCGATGTCGGGAGAGTCCGCCAGGATCTCCTTGGCGTTTATGGTTGCGAACACACCCCCGACAATAACCGGCGTGCCGGGACCGGCCTGCTTGAGGTGGTGCGCCATACTGCGGGTGGCGGGGTAAGATGTTGTTGACAGGAACGAGAGTGCGATCACATCCGGTTTTTCGTCGCGGACCGCTACGGCGATATGTTCTTCTTTCATAAGCGGGTGACAGGTGTCGAACATCCGCACTTCGTGACCGTGCTGGCGAATAATCGGCGCCAGAGTTTCGATTCCGATCGGGGGGAATGCCATCACTTGGACGCGTCCTTCACTGAATCGCGAGCCTCCGAGTTCAGATGGGAGAAGCCTGTAAAAATCCTCGTCTCGGACATAGATCAGAAAAATTTTCATAAGTTTTGTTGTGCCTTTTTATTAATGAATTTGATCGAATAACATCCTTGTGAGAAAAAATAAATGATGTGCTGCCTGAGGGAGGCAGCTTTCGAGGTATTGTCCCACACTCCCTTACAGATAGCCAAAGAAAAAGTCTTTTATGGATTTTGCAGGGCGTGAATCCTGGGAATTGCGGTAGGTCGGCGCTCAGTGCGCTGCGCCGGTGTCTTCGGTGTGTGTGCTTTTCTTGAGCAACAACAGTAGGGGAATGATGGAGAGAAAGGCGAGGCCGATGACCCAGAAGACATAATTGAAGGCCAGTGCTCCGGCCTGACGGCGGATGGCGCCGTACAGCATGCTCAGGGCGGTCTGGTCGGCCTGGGTGGCGGAAATGCCCTTGGCTATCAAGGCCTGTTTGAGATCGTGCAGGCGTTGCTGCCAGACAATGCTGGAAGGCGCGGTATGGGTAACCAGGCTGGTCTGGTAGAACTGTTCCCGCCGGCTGAGCAGGGTGGCAGCCATGGCAATGCCGACGCTGCCGCCGATGTTACGCAGTAGGTTGAACATGCCGGTGGCGTTGCCCATCTCCGTGCGCGGAATGGTTGCCAAAGTTACGGTGGTGAGCGGTACGAAGATCATGGCCAGGCCGATTCCCAGTACGATCCGAGGCCAGACGAAATCCCCATAGGCTGCCTGAAGGCTGAGGCGCTGCATGATGAACATGGCAGTGGCTCCGATGACGAGGCCGCAGAAGACGATCTTGCGTCCGTCCCGCTTTTGCAGCAGGGCACCGATCATCAGCATGGTGATCAGTGTAGCTATTCCCCCCGGCGCCAGCACCATTCCGGCATCAGTGGCCGAATACCCCATCAGTGTCTGGAGGAAAAGCGGAATCAACGTGATCGAACTGTACAGGCAGAAGCCCACCACAAACATGATGAAGTTACCGGCAGAGAACGAGATGTTTTTGAAAAGCCGTAGGTTAATGATCGGGTGTTCGTTGGTCAGTTCGACCCATACCAGTGCTATCAAGGAAACGACTGTGACGATACTGAAGGTGATGATGAAAGAAGAGCTAAACCAGTCTTCCTGCTGCCCCTTGTCAAGCACCACTTGCAAGCCTCCCATGCCGGTCGTAAGTAGCAGTAGCCCCCAGTAGTCGATTTTAATGCTCTTTCCGGTGGGCTTGAGATAATCGGGGTCAAAGATGAAAACAGTGCACATCAGTAAGGCAATGACGCCGATGGGAAGGTTGATGTAAAAGATCCAGCGCCAGGTGAGGTTGTCGGTGATCCAGCCTCCCAGAGCCGGGCCGACGATTGGGCCGAACATGGCGCCGACGCCGAAGATGGCCATAGCCAAACCACGCTGGTGAGGCGGAAAGGTTTCCATCAGGATGGCCTGGCTGATGGGAATCAGTGCTCCCCCGGCAGCGCCCTGAATGACGCGGAACAGGATCAGCGTGGCCAGGGTAGGGGCGGCGCCGCACAAAAGCGATGCCGTGGTGAACAGCACGATACAGGTCATCAGGAAACGCTTGCGGCCGAACATGCGCGCCAGCCAGCCGGTCATGGGAAGTACCACCGCGTTGCTGACCAGGTAGGAGGTCAGCACCCAGGTGATTTCGTCGGTGCCGGCGTTAAGGCTTCCCTGCATGTGTGGCAGGGATACGTTGGCCACCGATGTGTCGATAATCTCCATGATGGCTGGTAGCATGACCGTGATGGTGATCAGCCATTTGTTTATGGTTCGTTGTTCAGAGTTCATGAGTTCAAGGGTCAAGGGTCAAGGGTCAAAACGGCAGCAAGTCCTTCAGAATATCGCCGATTGAGCGGTTCACCAACACAGTAGGGATTACGCTCATTCCCACCCGCAGCAGGTGGTTCGGGTCGCTGTTGCCGTCGATGAGGATCTTGACCGGTATGCGTTGCACTACCTTGACATAGTTACCCGTGGCGTTTTCCGGCGGTAGCAATGAAAATGCCGCACCGGTGCCGGCCATGATACTGTCCACGTGTCCTTTGAACGTCCTGCCGGGATAGGCGTCGACCGTGAATTCGACCTGTTGCCCCGGCCTGATGTACGTGAGTTGCCCTTCCTTGTAATTTGCGGTGATCCAGGCATTCTGCAGCGGCACCAGAGCCAACAGCGGCTGGCCGGCCTGGATGTTGGCGCCCGGTTCAACGCTCTTGCGGGTAATATACCCGTTGGCGGGGGCTACGATATTGGTGTAGGAAAGCTGCAGACGCGCCTCGCGCAACTGGGCCTGGCGTTGCAGTACCTTGGCCTTGTTGCCGCCGTTGCCTGACAGCCCGGCTTCGGTCAGGGCCCGTTTATGCGCCTCCTGTGCTTCCCTGAGTTGGGATTCCGCCACTCGCTGAGCAGTTCTGAGACGATCCAGTTGTTCCTTGGGAATGACCTCCCGTTTATAGAGCGCTTCGCCTCGCCGCAGATCGAGCTCGGCCTGATCAAACCTGGCTTTCGCGGATTGGGCCGTTGCTTGCGCTCCCTCTGCTTTTCGGTATTCGCCACCGGTTTCGTTTTCAGCCACTCCCACACCGGCCTCGGCCTTGGTAACTTGCACCTGGTAATCAACCTCATCCAGTTCCACCAGCAGTTCGCCCTTTTTAACGTGCTGATTGTCTTCCACCAGCACACGTTTGACCGTGCCGGGTACTTTGGAGGAGATGGCTACGGTTTTTGCTTCGATAAAGGCGTTGTCGGTTTCGATGTGGGTTTTGCTTTTGATCCACCAGCGCATGCCGAGCGTGGCGCAGATCAGAGTTGCTACCAGCAGGATGATCAAGGCGCGGCGTTTTTTGCTGTTGCCATTATTCTCTTTTTTTGACGCCGTTTCCGGCTGTTTCTTTTCTGCCAGTTGGCTTTCTTCCGTCATGATTCCTTCTCCTTCAAATTACGCTTGCTACAGTTCTCCCATCGCTCGCTTTAGCCGGGCTGCGGCAACCTGCCGGTCAAACAGAGCCCGGTAATAATCGGTCCTGGTCTGGGTCAACAGGGTCTGGGCATCCAGAACTTCAGTAGCGGTGCCGACCCGTTCCTTGTAACGCTCCTGATTGATGCGCAGGTTTTCCTGGCTCTGGCGTATGGCCGCCTCAGTCACGTTGATTCGCTCTTTGGCCACCCGTAGATCGTTTCCTGCGGTATCGATTTCCAGCCGCACCTGTTGTTCGGCCTGGCGCAGCAGATCCTGGCTACGGGAACGATTGTACAGGGCTTTGTCGCGGGCCGCACTGGTGGCAAAACCGTCGAACAGGTTGATTCTTATTCCGACAGTGGCCGACATGATGGTTTGCTCGCGGTACTTGCTGTTCTGGGCGTAATCCAGTCCCAGTTGAGCGAACAGCTCAGGAAAAAACTCCGCCTTGCTCTCTTGTACTTGGGCCTGGCTGGCTTCGACGCCCTGTCGCAGGGCAAGAAGTTCCGGGCGCCGGGTGAGGGCGCTCGCATTGTCGGCTGGCGTACGGATAGTGTCCGGCAAGGAAATTTCTTCGTTCAGGTCGGCTTTGAACGATGCATCGCTTCCGGTCAGATAGTTGAGTTGCAGCCAGACGTTGTCCAGGCGGTTTTGCGTAGCCAGCATGTTTTGGCGGGCGGCCGCCAAACGTACCTCGGCCTGAAGGATGTCATTGCGGGTGACCACACCCTCCTCATAGAGTGTCCGGGCTACACGGCGGTGCTCTTCAACCTGGGTGATTTCTTCCTGGGCGGCATTGATCAGATGGGCTGTTTCAAGGATACCGAAATAGGCTTCTATCACCTGCAACGAGACGTCCGTGCGTTTCGCCTCAAAGGTGTTGCTCGTGGCGTTTGCTTGTGCGCGGGCTTGCCGCAAGCGCGTATCCCGGCGGCCAAAGTCATAGATGGTGTAAGTTGCGGCAACTCCACCATGGGCATAATCCGCGTCCTGTAGCTCAGATGTGAGCCCCATTATCTTTGCGGCCTGGGCTTCCTGTTGAACGGTATAACCGGCCTGGGCGTCCAATCGTGGATACCAGGCCGATGATGCCTGACGGACGGTTTCTTCTGCCATGCGACTGTCCCATGCGGCAGTACGCAGACCAGGGTTGTTGGCCCTGGCTTTTTGCAGGCAATCGCTCAGGGCTAAGCCCGCTCCCCAGACGCGAGTTGCCAGCAGAAGCCAGGCAGCAACAACGAGGCTAGCACGATGGAACTTCATAGAACCTCCGGTCTTCGCGCATGACCCCAAGCATCCTTTTGAGCTCACGAACTTCCTCTTCGCTCAGCCCGTTGGTTATTTTTGCCAGGGCGCGCCTGGCGCACTCCGTCAACGGTGGTTCCAGCTCCCTGCCATGGGCGGTTAAGTAGATCATGTGGGCACGCCGGTCCTGAGGATGTGGCCGTCGCGCTACCAGCGAAAGTTTTTCAAGGCGATCAATCAAGCCGCCGATGGTGGTCCGGTCTATCTGCCCTTTTTCGGATAGTTCCGTCTGAGTCAGGCCATCCTGTTGCCAAAGAAACGTCAGCAGGCAGAATTGCGGCGGTGTCAGATCGTAAGCGTCGATTTCCTCTCTCATGATTGCCCAGGCGCGCTGATAGGCCTTTGAAAGAAGAAAACCGACACTGTTTTCAATATCATACATGGATGGGTAACCTCATCTGCGAAATTTGGTCATTATGCATATAATCAGCATGCTGTCAATATATGCTCCCTCCGAAAACCATTTACATAACGCCGCTGTTTTCATATCATGCCAGCCATGTGCGAACACGCAGCAGTAACCATACGCCCCATGACCCGGCTCGATTTGGATGGCGTTCTTGTCATTGAGCATGCCTCGTTTTCCTCTCCCTGGAAGCGTGAACATTTTCTGCAGGAAATCCATTCCCATCTTTCGTTTCCCTTTGTTGCCGTTTGCGAAGGAACTGTTATCGGCTATGTTTGTATGATGTCTCTTTTCGAGGAGGCACAGATCATGGATATTGCCGTTGCGCCGGAGCATCGCGGCAGTGGCGTTGGCCGCATGTTGGTGGATCAGGCCATTGTTGTTGCCCGCGAAAAGGGAGCGGAGCGGCTGGTACTGGAAGTGCGTCGGTCCAACGTGTCGGCCATCAAGCTGTATGAGCGGTTCGGTTTTGTGGAATATTTTGTGAGGAAGGGCTATTACGAGGGCAAAGAAGATGCGCTGCTGATGGAGAAGGCGTTGGCGTAATGCCGTAATCAAAGATGCAACACACGGTAAACCGCAAGGAATAAAAAACAAATTTCGTGTAAATTTACACATATGTTCAAGGAGTCTTTTAATGCAGTTCACCGCAATGGTACTTTCCAATGTCGAGGTTTCGCCCGGTTATTGGCGTATACGTCTGACCGCGCCTCCTGAATTTGCTGCTGCCCGGCCTGGACAGTTTGTCATGACACGAATCAATGACAGCATCGATCCTCTGCTGCGGCGACCTTTCGGCATCTTCGATGTGTCCACCTATACGCCTGCTCACAGCGGAGCTGTTGCCCAGCCCTGTTTCGAGATGCTCTACCGGGTTGTGGGCAAGGGCACTGCCATGCTGTCGATCCTTCATGAAACCGACTATCTAAATATTCTCGGTCCACTGGGAACCGGCTTTGATTTGGGGATGGGTGGCCGGGAGAAACTGATTGTTGGCGGCGGTGTTGGCCTGGCGCCGCTCTATCTGCTGGCCAGGGAACTGGTCAAAAACTCTTCGGTGCGGCTCTTTGCCGGTGGCAAGACACGGGATGACATCCTTTGCATTACCGAGTTCGAACGCCTGGGGGTGGAATGTTACGTGGCTACCGAGGACGGCTCGCTGGGCGAATGCGGCCTGGTGACCGAAGCATTGATAAAACGGCTGGATTTGGTTGGCGGTGAAGCAGAGATCTTTGCCTGCGGTCCCCACGGCATGCTGAAAGCTGTGGCCGGTATCGCGGAGAAACGCGGCATAGCCTGTCAGGTCTCCCTGGAAGGGTACATGGCGTGCGGTGTGGGGGCCTGTCTGGGGTGTGTCACGCCCGGTCATCTGCATTCACCCGAGACGCCCGACTATCGGTGCGTTTGCAGCGAAGGCCCGGTGTTTCCGGCCAATGAACTGGGATGGGGGGAGTGAAGCCATGAAACCGGATATGACCGTCAAATTTGCGGGTCTCACCCTGCGCAACCCGGTAATGACCGCTTCCGGCACCTTTGGATATGGTCAGGAATTCGCAGAACATGTCGATCTGGAGAAAATCGGTGCATTCGTCACCAAGGGGCTTTCATTGCGGCCGCGCGCCGGTAACCCAACTCCGCGTATCGTGGAAACGCCGGGCGGCATGCTCAACGCCATTGGCCTGCAAAATGTGGGAATCGAAGCCTTTATCACGAAAAAGGTGCCGTTTTTGCGTACGGTGAAGACACCGGCCATTGCGAATTTTTTCGGCAGCACAGTTGACGAGTATGCCCAACTCGCTGGCCGCCTGAACGAAATCCCTGAAGTTGCCGGTTTGGAAGTCAATATTTCCTGCCCGAACGTCAAGCAGGGAGGCATTGTCTTCGGCACCGATCCGAAATGCGCGGCTGAAGTGGTGTCGGCCTGTCGGGAGGTAACTTCCAAACCGTTGATCATAAAACTATCTCCCAACGTGACCGATGTGGTGGCGATGGCAAGGGCCTGTGTCGATGCCGGTGCGGATGCTTTGTCGCTGATCAATACGTTGACCGGCATGGCAGTTGATCTGCAGCGACGCAAGCCGGTGCTGGCCAACATCACCGGAGGGCTGTCCGGCCCTGCCTTAAAACCGATTGCGTTGCGCATGGTTTGGCAGGTGGCGCGGGCAGTCAACATCCCCCTGATCGGTATCGGCGGGATCATGAACGCCACAGACGCGCTGGAGTTCATCTTGGCCGGGGCCAGCGCCGTACAGGTGGGAACCGCCAGTTTCATTAACCCTTCCGCAGCCCAGCAGATAGCTGCTGACATGGAACAATGGCTGGTTGAGAACAACGTTGCCAGCGTGTCCAGTCTGGTCGGCGAGTTGGAAGCCTGAAAATCAGTTTCATTGCTCAGGATTTTGAACCGGCTGTCGGGTTTGTTATGCAGGGAGGCACGTCCGTCGCTGGTGGGCGGCCCGGTCTTCAAAACCGGTGGGGGGGATGAGAAATCTCCCCGGTGAGTTCGATTCTCATGTGCCTCCGCCATTAATGGTTCAGGTTACAATGGTTTAAGGGTAATGACGGCAACAAAATTTCGCCCTTTGCTTGCAATAATTATTTTCTGGAGCATACTTAATCCGCAGGTACTTATTTGCCCTCACGGCCGCCCCTCCTGGCTATGGGGGCTTTTTTTGTGAAATATCGGCTCTACAAAAAAATGGCTGTTTTCTCGTGGGTAATCCTGCCAGAACCGCTCCCTACCGCAATCCAACTCTTGAATTCCGCGAATTTACCAGCTCCTATCCTTTACCCTGAACTCTCCCGTGAAATAGATAAGAACAACAATTTCGGGTCAGGTCCGTGGCGACCGATACTTTTCATGGCGTATTTGATATAATACAAAAAGAAATCCGGTTTCTCCTTGTCGAGAGGAGTTGATTCAGATGAAAGAAATAAGCTCGACATTAATCAGAATATTCGTTGTGGGCCTGCTTCTCATGCTGGTTCCCACAACCACCCCGGCAGAGACTCTGCAGGCATCACAAGGGCCTCCTCCGGTTGCGCAGGCATTGATGCGCGAGGGGACACTGGCTACACGGCTCGCCAATAGCTTGAATCCCGATCTGGCCACGAACGACGAGGTTGAAGCCGAGAACTGGTTGGGAGAAAAAGGCATATCGCCTAAAAACGGATGGATCGCGGATTATCCGGTGACGCCCGTTGTTATGGGCGACGTGAGGGAAGCGCTTGGCAATGCGGCGGATAGCGGCAAAATTACGCTATCCAGGGATGAATCCCTCAAGCGGCTTGACATCATAACCAGCGAACTTGCCATAGCCAGTCCGCCAGCCAATGATTCCGAAGTCGTAACAGTTCTTCCCGAAGGGGAAGATGTGGTCGATCCGGGTGCCGTGGATACTTATTATGCCGAAGAAGGCCCACCAGTAGTGACCTACTACGCTCCGCCTCCTGATTACGGATATCTGTATTCGTGGGTTCCCTATCCATTCTGGTGCGCCGGTTTCGCGTTCGGCGGTTTCTTTATCCTGAACGACTTCTACAGGCCCATATTCGTCGCTAGCGGTTTCTATGACCGTCATCATCACCATCATAGGGCATTCGTTTCCAATCATTTCCACAATAACATTACCAATCGTGTTGGCCGCGTCGATCCGGGGCTGGGGGGGCGGACTGCTGTCCGGCTCAGGGGAAGCGGAGGCGCATTTACGCGGCCGTCGGCAGGTATAGCCGGTACGCGGGGGGGGATCCGGACAGGCGCCGGTTTGCAACGTCCGCGGTCTTCAACAGGCATAAGGTCTGGTTCGATGAATGCACCGTCGTTACGGACAATGCGTAGCCGTCCGGAAGGTGGCTTCGTTAACCGTCAGTCAGGACGGGCGAACATTTCGCGCAGCATTCCGTCAGCGGCAAGAGGCTTGGCGCCGACGAGTGGTTATTCTTATCCTGTGAGACACAACGAAGCCGGACGAAGTTTTGCTCCTGCCCGTAGTTCTGGATCAGGCGCTCATTCAATGTCGCCGTTCCGCAGTAACGTTGGTGGCGGGAGTGGCAGCGGATTCAGCCGGGGGGGAGGCAGCAGTTCATCTGGCGGGTTCAGCCAAGGTGGTGGAGGTAGAAGCTTTTCCAGCGGATTTTCGCATGGAGGCGGCGGATTCTCCGGTGGATTCTCACATGGCGGTGGTTTTTCCGGAGGGCATGGCAGGCGCTGATGAGGATTCGGCGTGAGTCGTAATGCGAGTCTGGAATGAGTATGTGCGGATAAGTACTAAGGAGAAATACTATGAGCTATCAGCTTAAAAATAAACGAGCTTTGGTGACTGGCGGCAGCCGTGGAATCGGTGCCGCCATTGTTTCACGTCTGGCTCATGAAGGCGTACACGTGGCGTTGACCTATGTCAGCAAACCGGATAAGGCCGATAATGTGGTGTCGGCGGTAAGGGAGTTGGGCGTGAAGGCGCTGGCAATCCGGGCCGACAGCGCCGACGCCCAGTCAGTTGTTTCCGCCGTGGAGCAAACAGTGAGCGAGTTTGGCGGAATTGACATTCTGGTCAACAATGCCGGTATCGCTGTCATGGCGCCCCTTGAAGATTTTCAACTGGAAGATTTTGATCGTATTCTGGCGGTAAATGTGCGTGCCGTGTTTGTTGCCACTCAGGCTGCGGCCAGACACATGCAGGCGGGTGGGCGGATCATCAACATCGGTAGCTGCAATGCCGAGCGGGTACCCTTTGCAGGCGCTGGCGTCTATGCCATGAGCAAGGCTGCGTTGGTTGGACTGGTCAAAGGGCTTGCCCGTGATCTTGGCCCGCGCGGCATAACAATCAACAATGTGCAGCCCGGCCCCGTGGATACGGATTTGAATCCTGCGGGCAGCGATTTTGCCAAGAAGCTGATGCCGGTGATGGCAGTGCCTCGCTATGCTTCCGGTGACGAGATCGCTTCGTTGGTTGCCTACCTGGCTAGTCCCGAGGCGTCTTTCGTGACCGGGACCAGCCTGACCATTGATGGGGGATTCAGTGCCTGAAACAGCGAGGCGGGTAAAATAGCTGGGACAAAAGGCGTGTGTCTGTATATGAAGGAGGGAAAAATGAGTACTATGGATGAACACTGCCACAAGGCTTTGAAGTGTATTGCCGGTGAACATAACGGGACCGCTCCCAGCGGCGGGTGCAGGATCAAGCCCGAGGCCGCTTCCGAGGTTGAATTGCTTGATGCCTATTCCCGTGCGGTCATCACGGTTGTTGATGCCGTTGGTCCTGCGGTTGTGGGCGTGACGGTGAGAAAATCGGCCAATGCCCATGAACCGGAGCAGCAGGGTGCAGGGTCCGGAGTGGTTATCGCTCCTGATGGTTATATCCTTACCAATGATCATGTTGTTCAAGGTGCCGATGCGATTCTGGTCACCCTCCAGGACGGCAGAAGCTTCGAGGCAACGCCTGTCGGCACCGACCCTGCCACGGATCTGGCAGTGCTTCGTGCCAGCGGATCGGGATTTCCCTTTGCGACGTTGGGGAATTCTTCCGCATTGAAAGCAGGCCAACTGGTGATAGCCATCGGCAATCCTCTCGGATTCCAGTCCACGGTTTCCACCGGGGTGGTCAGCGCTCTCGGCAGGGCGTTGCGCAGCAGGGAGGGGCGGCTGATCGAGAACATCATCCAGCACACCGCGCCCCTCAATCCCGGCAACTCGGGCGGGCCGCTGGTCGACTCCCGGGGAATGGTGGTGGGGGTGAATACGGCGATTATTGCCATGGCCCAGGGGATCGGCTTTGCAATTCCGGCCGATACCGCACGCTGGGTTGTTTCGCAGCTCCTGACGCACGGAAAGGTGCGTCGCGGTTCACTTGGCCTTGCGGCTCAGCAACTGCCGCTCAACCGGCAACTGGCCAGATTCTATCATCTGCAGAACAATAATGCCGTTGAGGTCGTATCAGTCAATAAGGCGGGTGCGGCCTACAAAGCCGGTATCAGGGAGCGGGATCTGATTGTTTCCATAAATGGTCATACCGTGGAAAGTGTCGATGATATTCATCGCATTCTTTCCGAATGGCCCATTGGGGAGGCAATGCCGCTTAACATTATTCGTGGTCAGGAACGATTGGAGTTTGAAGTTGTTCCTGCTGAAGCTGCTCAATAACGGGCGGGCAATTTCCCTGGTGTTTTTTTGCAGACTACCCGTGATATAATGTGTCATCACACCGGTGAAAGCCGGATTACTTTTCAGGAAGGAGAATTCACTCATGGAACGTAACAAAGTTCATGGTTTGCTGAATCCTTCCGACTGCGCGCTGGCAGTGATAGATTATCAGCCGGCGATGTTCTCGGGGGTTCATTCGCATGACCGCACCTCGATAATGCAAAACATCCAGATACTCGGCAAGAGCGCCAAGCTCTTCAAAGTGCCGACGATTCTTTCCACCGTAGCCGCAGACAGCTTCAGCGGCGCAATGATTTCCGAAATTACCAGTATCTTTCCCGGCCAGGCACCAATCGACCGCACCTCAATCAATGCCTGGCTCGACCCGCATTTCAAGAGCGCTGTCAAAAATAGCGGCCGCAAAAAAATCGTTGTGGCCGGGTTATGGACAGAGGCTTGCGTACTATTTCCGGCAATTGATCTGCTCCAGGCCGGGTACGAGGTCTACATTCCCACCGACGCTTGCGGCGATATAAGCGTCGAGGCTCATGAACGCGCGGTGCAGCGGCTCGTCCAGGCCGGGGCGGTTCCGGTGACCTCGTTGCAGTTTCTGTTCGAAATGCAGCAGGATTGGGCGCGCAGCGAAACCTACAACGGTGTCATGGAGATATTGAAGGCTCATTCGCCCTATGGTATCGAAGTCCGCTTCGTGAAAGAATTCCTTGGTGGACACGAGGCAGAGGAAGAGGTTACGTGGCATAAGGCCGCCTGATACCCCTGTAAACGGCATGTCCGGGCAAGGGGGTATTGCTGCCCGGACGGGAAGTTGAATCGAATGACCGGCACTGGTTTCCAGGCCGGTCATTCATGCTTTGGGGAGGACAGTTATGAACGCAAAGAGCCCATCTTTACCTGAGGCTGACATGATCATCCATAATGGCCGCATTGCTACTCTGGACCAGGATCGGCCTTTCGCGGCAGCCGTTGCCATCGCCGATGGCCGGTTCATCGCCGTGGGGAGCGAGCACGAGGTTATGGAGCATAAAGGCGCTGCAACAAAGCTAATCGATGTCAAGGGCAAGACCGTTATTCCCGGATTGAACGACTCTCATATCCACGTCATCCGCGGAGGTCTTAACTTCAATATGGAACTGCGGTGGGATGGTGTTCCATCCCTGACCGTGGCGCTGGAAATGCTGCGCGAGCAGGCCCGCCGCACACCGCCGCCCCAGTGGGTGCGGGTTATCGGCGGCTGGACCGAATTTCAGTTTGTTGAACGGCGCATGCCTACTCTGGAGGAAGTCAATGCCGTGTCACCCGACACACCGGTCTTTGTTCTGCATCTGTACGACCGGGCCATTCTTAACCGGGCTGCCCTGCGGGTGCTGGGCTATACCAGGGAAACTCCCGACCCGATCGGCGGCGAGATCCAACGGGACAAAAGCGGCAATCCGACCGGCCTGCTGATAGCTAAACCAAACGCGTTGATTTTATATGCCAGTCTGGCCATGGGGCCAAAGCTCGGTTTCGAGGATCAGGTCAACTCTACCCGCCATTTTATGCGCGAGCTGAACCGGCTCGGCATTACCAGTTGCATCGATGCCGGTGGCGGTTTTCAGCGGTATCCGGATGATTACCGGGTTGTGGAGGAATTGGCTGCAAAGAATGAATTGACCCTGCGCATTGCCTACAATCTCTTTACTCAGCGCCCTAAAGAAGAGTTTGACGATTTTGACGGATGGACGCACATAACCTCACCCGGCACGGGAAACGACATTTACAGGCTGAACGGAGCCGGAGAAATGCTGGTCTTCTCTGCAGCCGATTTCGAGGACTTCCTGGAACCGCGCCCCGAACTGCAGCCGATTATGGAAATGGAACTAAGAAAAGTGGTCAGTCTGCTGGTCGGAAGGCGCTGGCCGTTTCGTCTGCATGCCACTTACGATGAATCCATCTCGCGTTTTTTGGACGTATTCGAGGGCATTGACCATGAAATACCTTTCAATGGGCTGCGCTGGTTCTTCGACCATGCCGAAACGATCTCGGAAAGAAACATGGAGCGGGTACGCAGTTTGGGCGGCGGCATTGCCATCCAGGATCGCATGGCCTTTCAGGGAGAGTACTTCGTGGACCGCTACGGACAGGAGGCGGCCAGAAGGTCCCCGCCCATCAGGCGGATGCTGGAATTGGGGATACCGGTTGGTGCGGGCACGGACGCAACCAGGGTGGCAAGCTACAATCCCTGGGTATCGCTCTATTGGCTGGTAAGCGGCAAAACGGTTGGCGGGCTGTCCCTGTATGACGAGAACAATCGTCTTGGCAGGAGTACAGCCTTGCGGCTCTATAGCGAGGGAAGCGCGTGGTTTTCGGGAGATGACGGGATCAAGGGAAAGATTGCGGTGGGGCAACTGGCCGATGTGGCGGTGCTGTCGGCCGATTATTTCAGCGTGCCCGAAGAGGAGATCAAGGGGATCGAGTCTCTGCTGACCATTATGGGCGGACGCATCGTGCATGGCAGCGGCGAATTCGGCAGTCTGGCTCCTCCTCTGCCGCCGGTCAGTCCTGACTGGTCGCCGACTGGCATGTATGGCGGCGCTTACAGGAGCGTACAGAGTGGCGGTGTGGCTGCGTCCGCTTTGTCGTGCGGCAATCCGCTCCATCAGCATACCCATACGGTATTTGGCGATAGCGGTCACTGGGGAATCGGTTGTACATGCTTTGCATTCTGATAGTATTTATCCTGAATCAGTCACGATTTCAGGTTTTTTTATAAACGGTCCTGAAAGGAACTCACATGAGTACACGCTCCATCGCCAAGCTTTTCAAGAGCCGTCCCACTATCGAGGGGGCCGGAGTCCATCTCAAACGCGCTTTCGGTTATTCCCAGGTTCCGCTTTTCGATCCCTTCCTGATGCTGGACGATTTCCACACCGCCAATCCGGCCGAGTACTTGCCCGGTTTTCCCTGGCATCCCCATCGGGGTATCGAGACCATCACCTATGTGCTCGATGGACTGGTGGAACATGGGGACAGCATGGGCAACAAGGGAGTGATCAGTGCGGGCGATGTCCAGTGGATGACGGCCGGCAGCGGCATCATTCACCAGGAAATGCCGCAAAAGAGCCCGACCGGCATGATGTGGGGCTTCCAGTTTTGGGCCAACCTGCCGGCGGAACAGAAGATGATGGCGCCACGCTACCGGGATGTGAAAGCAGCCGATATCCCGGAAGTCAGCCTGGATTCGGGAATCAGGATCAAGGTGGTCAGCGGTCGGGTCAATGGCGTCCAAGGGCCGGTGCAGGATATCGTTATTGATCCGGAGATGCTCGACGTCAGTATACCTGTTGGTACAATCTTTCGTCATCCGGTCAAAGAGGGGCATACCGCAGTTGCCTATGTGCTTGACGGCGAGGCGTATTTCGATGAGCAACGCGACGCCTTTGCCTACGAAATGGTCGGTTCGGGATGGATGGATCTTAACCGGCGCTGCATCTGCGGGCATGAAACTGTTGTGCTTTATGAGCGGGAAGGAAGCGACGTTGTTGTCGAAACCGGAGAACAACCGGTCCGTTTCCTGTTTATCTCCGGCAAACCGCTCAATGAGCCGGTTGCCTGGTATGGCCCCATTGTCATGAATACACAGGAGGAATTGCGGGTCGCTTTCGAGGAATACCGGAACGGGACCTTTATCAAAAAGTAAGTGAACATCTGGCAAAAATTTGAAAAGTTCCCTTCCCCCTGGCGGGGAAGGGTTAGGGTAGGGGGGAAGTTGCCATGATATCGGCATGATGCGCCTTCACCCACCCCCCAGCCCCCTCCCGTCAAGGGAGGGGGAGCTAATTTTTAGGATTTTTGCAAGAGAACTCAGGTGTAAGGTTTTTTATGAAAAGGGGGCAGCATGCAATTCTCCGTGGATTCCTATTTTCCCGATGACATACACGAGGCCGACGATACGTGCATGGCCGGTTTTGAAGAGAAACGGCCGTTGTACATATCCGGCAGCAAGAACTTTCTCGACCATTACCGGAAAGAAATCAGGAAACTTCACGTGGCCGGTGCATCCGGCACTGAAGTGACCCATCTGATCTGCAAGATGATGGATGAATTGATTAACAGGTTGTTCCACTCGATTGTTGACGATCTTGACACCAGCGGCGGTTACATGGAGCACGTCGCTCTGGTTGCGGTTGGCGGGTATGGACGGGGCGAACTGAACCCCTTTTCCGACATCGACATAATGTTTCTGCACGACGGCAGCATTCCGGTTGCGACGGTGGAGGACATTGCCCAGAAACTGCTGTATTTCCTGTGGGACATGCGGCTCGACGTGGGGTACTCGGTACGGGTGATATCCGATTGCATCGAAATGGCTGCGGCGGATGGGACAGTCAAAACCGCACTGATGGATGCCCGCTATATGAATGGCAGCAAATCTCTGTTCGACAGCCTGTATAAAGCTATCTTTACCCAGATTCTGACCCGTTCCAGCGACAAATTCATCAAGACAAAAGTGGTTGAGATGAAGGCCCGCCGCGAAAAGTTCGGTTCAACCGTGTATCTGCTGGAACCTAACCTGAAAGAGGGGGAGGGGGGCTTGCGCGATCTGCAGACCGCTCTCTGGGTGGCGCGCGTCAAATATAAATTCAAGGATACCAGGGAACTGGTGGTCAAGGGTATCGTAACCGAGGAGGAACTGGACAGTTATTATGCCGCTCTTGATTACCTGTGGCGCATCAGGAACGAGTTGCATTACTTCAGTAAACGGAAAAATGAGCAGCTTACCTTCGACGCCCAGGTGCACTTAGCCAAGTTTTTCGGATACAAGCAACGTGACCGCGTTCTGGCAGTGGAAGACTTCATGCGCGACTATTACCGCCATGCCAACCGGGTGGAGTACCTGGTTTCGACCATTGTGTCGCGCTGCGTCTGGCGCGATGAAGGCGCTCTCAAAATACTGGGATATTTCATCCGCCGTCAGGTGAGCGAGGGCTGCTATGTGCTCAAGGGTGAGCTGATCGTGCCGGACGAAAGCATAATAGAGCGCGACCCGGTTGTGCTGATGCAGATCTTCGAGCTCGTCCAGAAGCATGGCGTCGAATTGAGCATTCCGGTAATGGGGCTGATACGGAAAAACCTGCACTTGGTCAATGACAAGTTCCGCCGCAATCGCCAGGTGTGCAAGTCGTTCATGAATATCCTGCGGTCGCCCCATGATGTGGCCAAGACGCTCCGCCTCATGCATCACCTGGAATTCCTGAATCATTTAATCCCTGAAATGGAGCATATCTACTGCAAGGTCCAGCATGACATCTATCATATTTATACCGTTGATATTCATACTCTTTTTGCCATTGAACAGGCGGAAAAGATGGTCAGCGGGGAGCTGAAGAACGAGCTGTATCTGCCTTGCGAGGTTGCGACCCAGATCAATAAACCGGAGCTTCTGTACTTGTCGGTCATGTTCCACGATATCGGGAAAGGGAGCGGAGGCGGCCATGCCGAAAAAGGCGCAGCCATGATGCCGACCATATCGCGGCGCATCGGATTGTCCAAGGAATGCAGCGAGCGATTGGAATTCCTGGTCCGCAATCATTTGTACTTTGCCCATATTGCCCAGCGCCGCGACCTGAACGACGAAAAGATGATCATCCAGTTTGCGCAGCAGATGGAAACCAGCGAAAACCTTAATATGCTCTATCTGTTGACCGTGGCCGATGTCAGGGCTGTGGGGGCGGATGTCTGGACCACCTGGAAGTCGATGCTTTTCCAGGAGCTGTATGAAAAGGCGTTCAATGTGATCGAGCGCGGCGAATTCCGTTACGAAGCCAGCAGCGAACGGGTCAAATCGGTTATCAAGAAGGTTGCGGGAATGCTGGAAAACGAATTCTCCCATGCGGCGGTTTTGGCGGAGCTCAAAGCCATGCCCATGCGGCTTTTGCTTTCCAATAACCTTGAGATGATCTCCGATCATGTCCGGCTTTTGCTGGGGCTTGGGCATTCTCCGGTTCTGACGCGGCTCGAACACCGCAACGAAAACGATTTTTCGGAGTTCACCATCTGCACCCACGATATGCCGGGGCTGTTTTCACGCATAACCGGTGTTATGGCCGCCAATGGAGTCAATATCCTCGGGGCGCAGATCAATACCAGCAAAAATGGGAAGGTCCTGGATATCCTGCAGGTCAATTCGCCCGTAGGGACCATCATAACCGATGAAGCACGTTGGAAGAAGGTGCAGGACGATACTGCAAAAGTCATCAAGGGCGAGGTGGATGTGGCGCTCATGGTGGAAAAACGCCAGCGGCCATCCTTGCTGACCGCCAAACCCAGACCACGGTTTCCCACCCGGATCGAGTTCGACAACGAGGTTTCAGAAAAATACACGGTCATCGACATCTATACCCACGACAAGGTCGGGCTGCTCTATCTGATCACCAGCACCCTGACCCGACTGGGGCTTTACATCGGCGTATCCAAGATTTCCACCAAGGTGGATCAAGTGGCCGACGTCTTCTATGTGCGCGATATCTTTGGCCAGAAAATTACGGAGGAAGACAAGCTGGAGAGCATTAAAGAACGTTTGATAACGGCCATCGACGAGTGGGTGTAATTCCGCTTCCGGAATAGGGGAATGTGAGCTTTCGTGAAAGAAAAGGTCAGCATCCTATGGCATGACATTACCCAGTTGGCGGTGGATGCCATTGTCAATGCCGCCAACTGCAACCTCTCAGGAGGCGAGGGGGTGGATGGCGCGATCCACTGGGCCGCCGGAACGGGCCTGGATGAGGAATGCGCCGCCATAGGGTGGTGCGATACCGGCGATGCCGTTATCACCGGCGGCTACAATCTTCCGGCTAGATACATCATTCATGCGGTAGGGCCGGTCTGGCGCGGCGGTGATCAGGGCGAGGCCGAGGCGCTCGTAAAATGCTATCGCCGTTGTTTCGAGATAGCGAGTGGCCATGATATCCGGAGTATCGCTTTTCCTGCCATCTCAAGCGGCGTCTACGGTTTTCCGCTCGACAGGGGCAGCGAAATCGCCATGACTGAAGCCTTGGCAGCCCTGGAAAAGTTTCCGGGACTGGAACAGGTCTACTTCGTTGTGTACAGCGCCAGGGCGCGTGAAATCTATGTGCAGGCTTTTGATAAGGTCTTTGGCGGGGCGTGAAAGCGGACTTTTCGCCTTTTACGGATGTTTCAAGATATTTCGGCAGCGGGTGATACAATTTTGGTACGGATGGCAGACTGTTCCGGCCAGTACTTCAAAAGGAGGATACTCTGATGCCGAAAGTCAAAATAACGGTATTGAAGAGGATGTTTAACAAGGCGCTGGCCGATGAGTATTCATTGCCCGATACTGTGCCTTGCGAACTGTTTGCCGAAAAACAGGAGTTCCTGGTGCATGGCCTGGCAAAGCCGGAAGGGTTCTGCGACTGGGCCTGGAATGATATCCATAAGTGCGTAATGACCCTGACGTTTGGAGGCGGATTCGGCTGCTGGATGAAGGAAAAAGCCACCATCATCGTCTGTTGCACCGATGGCATCAGGCCGGTGGTATTCAAACTGGAGCGGGTCAAGGAATAGGTTTGAACGAATATCTCGATCTCTTTATGGAATACCTTGCCGTGGAGAAGGGGCTGGCGGCCAATAGCCGCGAGGCCTACAGCCGCGACTTGAGCCGCTATCTGGATTTTCTGGAGCAGAAGGGACGGAGTACTCCGGCCGCAATAACGCCTGCGGATATTGCCGCGTTTCTCGTCCGGCTCAAGGATGCGGGCATTGCACCGCGCAGCAGGGCGCGCTGCCTCTCTGCCATTCGCACGTTCCACAAGTTTCTGATGATCGAGAATTATTGCGCCGAAAATCCATCGGCAATTATCGAGGCGCCGCGAACCCTGCACAAGCTGCCGGAATTTCTCGACACGCACGAGGTCGGGCGCCTGCTTGCCGCTTGTGCGGGCTCATCGGGCGAGAATGTGCGCGACCGGGCCATGTTGGAATTGCTCTACGCCACTGGGCTGCGGGTGTCGGAACTGGTGAACCTGAAATTGCGCGAGGTAAATCTGGACGTCGGTTACCTGATGACCGTGGGCAAGGGGGACAAGGAACGGCTGGTGCCCATCGGCGAATCAGCCCGCGAATGTGTCAAAAACTATCTTGTGGGTGTCCGGTACAAGCTCGATCCTCAGGGCCGCAATGTTTTTCTCTTCCTGTCCCGCCTGGGGGACGCCATGTCGCGCCAGGCATTCTGGAATCTCATCAAGAAACGCACGCAACTTGCCGGAATCCGCAAGAATATCTCACCCCATACCCTGCGGCATTCCTTTGCCACCCACCTGCTGGAAAACGGAGCCGACCTGCGTAGCGTGCAGATCATGCTCGGCCACGCAGATCTTTCCACCACACAGATCTATACCCATGTCACCCGCGAACGGTTGAAACTGTTGCATCAGAAGATTCATCCAAGAGGGTGATAGGGGGGAATAGGATTATCCTGAATTCGTGACGCTTTCATACCGCTGGATGGTAGGGTGGGCACGGATTCATCGTGCCCACGCGGTAACTTTTGCAACAATATTGACTCGTATAGAACGTGTTTCCCATTCAATGTCTATTTATGTCTTTCTTAACGTGCTTTCGCTGCAGCCCCTGAATTCAGCACACAAACATTCCCACCTTTAGGCATCCGCAAACAGCCGTTGCAAGATACGCAGCGGGATTTGGCGCGGTCCCCGCTCTGCCAGCGATTGGGCAGATCCGGTTCTGACAGCAGGGGACGCGACAGCGAGAAAAATTCAATCTTCGTCCTCTCCAGCAAGCCCTCAATGACTTCGGGAGAACGCAGTCCGCCCACCAGTATTACCGGCGCCTTGATCTCGGCAGCAATTCGGGTTGCATATTCTGCGTGGTAAGCTTCCTTTTCAGGGGTGTCGATTTTCGTGCGGGCCGGGGTTCTCTTCCCTGAACCGGCACCGCCGCCACTGACCTCAATCGCATTGATGCCACGTTCGTCCAGCATTTTTGAAAGCGCCAGGCTATCCGCTATGGTTGCCCCGCCATCAATGAAATCCTCACAATTGATCTTGATCATCACAGGGTAATCGTTGCCGACCCGCTTGCGAATCTCATCGTATACTTCCAGGATGATGCGGGCCCGGTTTTCGATGCTGCCGCCATATTCGTCCGTCCGGCGGTTGTAATGGGGATTCATGAATTGGCTGAGCAGATAGCTGTGGGCGCCGTGAATCTGCACTCCGTCAAAGCCCGCTTTTTTGACACGGTCGGCAGCATCGCCAAAGGCTGTCACCAGTGTTCTGATGTCTTCACTGCTCATGGGTGTCGGCACCACGCCCGTTGCCAGATCGGCCACTCCTGAAGGACTCCAGATGAGCCTGCCTTCCGGCGGATAGTTGGTAAAACTGCCGCCATAGGCAATTTGCATGACGATACGGCTGCCCTGCTCATGCACCATGTCCGTGAGCTTGCGGTATTCGTCCGTGAAGGTATCGTCGTAAATCCCCATCATGCCGGGATTGGGTTGTTCGTCGCGTGTGACAAAGGCATAGCCGGTAATGATCAAGCCAGTACCTCCGCGCGCCAGTTCTTCATAAATCTTGAGCAATTGCCCGGTCATGTGCCCCTTGTCATCGGCCATGTTTTCCCAGGTTGCGCTGCGCACCAGGCGGTTTTTCACGTCGAGCCGGTTGATTTTTGCCGCTTCGAATATTTTTCGCATGGTTTTCTCCTTTGGGCGGTTGATTTCTTTCTGTACGACGCATTCTTTTTGAGCTATATTTTTGCATAAGATGATTTTTGTCAATTACGTACAATTTTGTAACGTAGTACCTCAAAATATACGTAGTATCATTTTGGGAACTTTGGTTCTGCTGTGTTAGGTCAGTCCCTCACCCCATCCCCACCCTAACCCTCCCCTTGAAGGGGAGGGAACTTTTAGCTCCTCCCCTTTCAAGGGGGAGGTTGGGAGGGGGATGGGGTGAAAAATGACGCAATAACAATGTAATACGACAAAATAGAACGAGAACGGTGAAGGAAGTGTACATGCAAAAGAATCAGGCGGCCGAGGACCTTATGGTCTATCGGGAGAAGGAGTACAAGTGCGGTATTGATGTGACTCTTGCGGTAGTTGGCGGGAAATGGAAGGCATCGATCCTCTGGCACTTGGCGCAGGAGACCATGCGTTTTTCCGACCTGCAGCGCCAGTTTTCCGATACGACCCGCAAAATGCTGACCCAGCAGCTGCGGGAACTTGAAACGGATGGGCTTGTCCATAGGGAAGTGTATCCTCAAGTGCCTCCCAAGGTGGAATATTCATTGACTGAAAAGGGAAGGAGTATCCATCCGATTCTGGAACAGATGTGTGAATGGGGAAGGATGTATCTGAATGGTTAGTTTTTGCCTGAATCCGCGATTGCCCTTGAAAGTCCGTCCCATTTCTTGTATATAAAATAAGTTTTAGTGACTGGCCGTGCATAGACCGACGGCTCGGAACCTGCGCGTTGTAATCTCCAGATATCACTCACGTTTTGCTTCGGCGCATGAATTAACCGCAATCTCTGGAGTCCATGTGAAAATTTGCTCGCTGGCTAGCGGCAGCAAGGGAAACTGTCTCTATCTGGAGACCGGCGATACCCGCGTGCTGATCGATGCGGGTCTGTCGCTGCGCGAAACCCTGTTGCGCATGGAGGAACGCGGTATCGATGCCACTCATGTTCATGCGGTGCTGGTGTCCCATGAGCACATCGATCACATCCGCAGTGCCGGTTCCTTTGCCCGCAAATTCAAGATCCCCGTTATTGCAAGTCACCTGGTTAACCGCACAATGGAAAAACAGTTCAAAAAGGCCCAGGTGATCGAGTTTGAATCCGGCTGCGCCATGACCTTCCGCGATGTCTGCATTGATCCATTTCCCATCACTCATGACGCTTGCGATCCGGTCGGATTCATCTTCGAATCGCGCGAGGGACGTTTCGGCTCGGCTACGGATCTGGGAATAGCAACCCGCCTGGTGACGGAGAAACTGCGCGGTTGCCGCGCGCTCAACCTGGAATCGAACCACGACGTGGACATGCTGATGAACGGTCCCTATCCCTGGGTATTGAAACAGCGCATCAAGTCCCGTCACGGCCACCTCTCCAACGAAGATTCGCTGGGACTCATGTTTGAACTGGCCCACTCCGGCCTGGATGCACTGGTCATGGCCCACCTGTCTGAAGTAAACAACCATCCGGATCATGTGGTCCGTACCACCGAAACCTTTCTGGCGGGCCAGAACATTTGTGCCCCGGCCGTAGTTATCGGCGACCAGTACCGGGCAAGCCGGGTGGTTGAGTTGTAATAAAATATATTCGAGGAGTTTTGCATGATTGAACGTTATTCCCGCCCTGAAATGACCCACATCTGGACCGCTGAAAACCGTTTCCGGATCTGGCTTGAGATAGAGACCCTGGCTTCCGAAGCCCAGGCAGAACTGGGGGTTATTCCCAAGGAAGCCGTGCCCGTGATTCGCGCCAAGGGCAATTTCGATATCGACCGCATCAACACCATCGAAGCCGAAGTCAAACATGACGTGATCGCTTTTCTGACGTCGGTGTCCGAGTATGTTGGCCCTGAGGCGCGTTTCATCCATCAGGGCATGACCTCCTCGGATGTTCTCGATACCTGTCTGTCGGTGCAACTGGTTCAGGCTGCCGATCAGTTGCTGACCGATCTGGACATGGTATTGGCATCGATCAAAAAGCGCGCCTTGGAACATCGCGATACGGTTTGTATCGGACGTTCTCACGGTATTCATGCCGAACCGGTTACCTTCGGCCTCAAGCTGGCCTCCTGGTATGCCGAGATGCAGCGCAACCGGACACGTCTGGCCGCAGCCCGCGAAAACATCGCCACCGGCGCCATTTCCGGCGCGGTCGGTACGTTTGCCAATATCGACCCCTATGTTGAAGAGTATGTCTGTGCTAAAATGGGGCTCAAACCGGAGCCGGTCTCGACCCAGGTTATTCCCCGCGACCGTCATGCCGAATTTTTCTGCACCCTGGCTCTGATCGCCTCGTCCATGGAGCGCATCGCCGTGGAGATCCGCCATCTGCAGCGCACCGAAGTGCTGGAGGTTGAGGAGTTCTTCAGCAAGGGACAGAAGGGGTCCTCTGCCATGCCCCATAAACGCAACCCGGTCCTTTCTGAAAATCTGACCGGTCAGGCCCGCTATATCCGCTCGCTCTGCATTCCGGCGCTGGAAAACGTGGCGCTGTGGCACGAACGCGACATCTCCCATTCCTCGGTTGAGCGTTATATCGCTCCCGATGCCACGGTGGCCATGGACTTCTCCCTGCGACGCCTGAACGGCCTGATCGATAATCTGGTGGTCTATCCCGAAAACATGCTCAGAAACCTGAACCAGATGAAGGGTCTGGTCTTTTCGCAGAAAATTCTCCTCGACCTGACCCAGGCAGGAGTGTCGCGGGAGGATTCCTACCGCCTGGTCCAGCGCAACGCCATGAAAGTCTGGGAGCAGGGCAAGGATTTCCTGACCGAGCTTCTGGCCGACCAGGAAGTGGTGGGAGCGCTGGGTGAAGCCAAGATCCGCGAATCCTTTGATCTGAACTATCATCTCAAACATGTGGCAACTATCTTTAAGCGAGTTTTCGGTGAGTGACATGCTGCTTGGATTGCTGCAGAACTTTTTGCATCCCCAGGAGACCGACAGCGTACTCCTGGTTTGGGCCAAGGAACTGCTGGGAGCATTGCTGATCCTGACTTCTTTCTGGTTGCTGGCCCAACTGGTCTGCTGGCTTCTGAACAAATGGGGACGGAAGCTGACCGCTCTTACCAAGACCGATCTGGATGATCGCCTGCTGCAGAGGGTTATTCCCCATGTCTCGCGCCTGCTTACCATGTTGGGAGTCTACCTGGCGCTCCTGTCGTTGCCGCTTCACGAAAAAATAGTCCTGGTCTGTTCGGGGATACTGTTCATCATCCTGGTGATCATCGTATTCAATCTGATCTATCACGCCATGGACGAATTGATGCAATGGTACATCGCCGGGACGCAGAAGGGAGGCGACTCCCTGATTTCGCAGCAGGCGCTTCCCATTGCCGAGAAACTGGCCGTTCTGTTTCTGATGGGCGCAGCCCTGATCGTCATCCTCAAACATTTCAACTACGACATTTTTTCCCTGGTGACTGCCCTGGGTATCGGCTCCTTGGCCATCGGCATGGCGGCAAAGGACACCCTGGCGCACATGATATCCGGCTTTACCCTGATGCTTGACCGTCCCTTCCACATCGGCGACCGGATCAAGCTTGCCAACGGACAGGTCGGAGATGTGATCGATATCGGGTTGCGCTCCACCAAGATTCAGGGGCTCGACTCAACGGTTATCGTTATTCCCAACTCGGATCTGTGCAACTCTGCCCTGATCAATATGGTCCGGCCGACCATGGTAACCCAGGGGCGCATAACTCTGGGAGTCGGCTATGACAGCGACGTGGACCGCGTCAAGGAGCTTCTGGTGGATATCGCCCGAGAAAATCCGGGTGTGCTGGAAGATCCGGCTCCTCTGGCTCTTTTTACCTCGTTCGGAGATCATGCCCTGCAGATGCTGCTGCTGTTCTGGGTCAGCGACCCGGGCGTGGCCGGAACGGTTACCGATGAACTCAACTGCACTATTATCCGCCGTTTCCGAGAAAGCGGCATCGAAATTCCGTTCCCCATCAGAACGGTGATTATGGAAAAAGGATTGGATCGCATATGCCCAACAGAATAGAGATCGGCCTGAAGGAAGGTGTTCGCGACGCCCGCGGTGAACGGGTCAAGCGGGAGATTGAACATTTTTTACATCTGCCTGTTGACGAGGTGCGCACCATCGACGTGTACACCGTTGACGCCCAGCTTACACCGGAGCAGTTGAAACAGGCTGCCGAAGGACCTTTCAGTGATCCCGTCATCCAGCGCTGGAGTATTGATTTGCCCCTGGCGCACGACTTCGATTTTGCCGTGGAAGTCGGTTTCCGGCCGGGCGTGACCGACAATGTGGGACGTACGGGCCGCGAGGCGCTCTCCTATCTGATCGGACGCTCCCTTGCCGAAGGGGAGGGGGTCTACTATTCGGTGCAATATCTGCTCAAGGGACGGCTCTCTTCGGGCGACGTGGAGCGGATCGCCACGGGGCTGCTCTGCAACACGCTGATCCAGCGCTATTCGTTCCTGCCTGCGGCCGAGTTCGTTGCCAAGCGGGGTTTCCCCGCAGTTGCTTCCAAGGTAACCGCCCAGACCAAGGCCCAAGTGCTGGAAATCGACCTGGAAGTTTCCGATGATGAGCTGATGCGCATCAGCAAAGAGGGGATTCTGGCCCTGACGCTTGATGAAATGAAAATCATTCAGACACACTATCGCGATCCCAAGGTTCTGGAAGAGCGCAAGAACGTCGGGCTGGGCGCCAAGCCGACCGATGTGGAACTGGAATGTCTGGCCCAGACCTGGTCGGAACACTGCAAACACAAGATTTTTGCCGGTACGGTGCAGTATGAGGACGAAAAGGGCAACAAGCAGGAAATCAAGTCCCTGTTCAAGTCATTCATTCAGCGCACCACCAAAGAGGTCCGCGAGAAGATGGGTGACAAGGATTTCTGCCTGTCGGTTTTCAAGGACAACGCCGGTGTTATCAAATTCAACGATAAGCACTCCCTGGTCTTCAAGGTGGAAACACATAACTCCCCCTCGGCCCTGGACCCTTACGGCGGGGCTCTGACCGGCATCGTGGGGGTCAATCGAGATCCTTTCGGGACCGGCATGGGCTCCAAGCTGATCTTCAACACCGATGTGTTCTGTTTTGCCGATCCTTTCTATGCCAAGCCGTTGCCGTCGCGCCTGCTTCATCCGCGCCGCATCTACGAGGGTGTTGTGGAAGGGGTCGAGCATGGCGGCAACAAGAGCGGCATTCCCACGGTAAACGGGTCGCTGGTCTTTGACGAGCGCTTTGCCGGCAAGCCGCTGGTGTTCTGCGGCACGGCCGGGATCATGCCCGCCAAGCTGAATGGCGAACCCTGCCATGAAAAGTCCATCAAACCGGGCGACCTGATCGTGATGACCGGCGGCCGCATCGGCAAGGACGGCATTCATGGCGCGACCTTCTCTTCCGAAGAGCTCAATGAAAACTCTCCGGTTACTGCGGTGCAGATCGGCGACCCCATAACCCAGAAGCGGATGTTCGACTTCCTGATCCGTGCCCGCGACAAGGCGCTCTACCGCTTTATCACCGACAACGGCGCTGGCGGGTTATCCTCTTCCGTGGGCGAGATGGCTGGCGAATGCGGCGGCTGCCGCATGGATCTGTCCAAGGCTCCGCTGAAATACCCCGGCCTGAATCCGTGGGAAATCCTGATTTCCGAGGCTCAGGAACGCATGAGCCTGGCCGTGCCGCCGGAAAAACTGGAAGAATTCCTCTCCATGGCGCAGCGCTTCGGCGTGGAAGCGAGCGTGCTGGGCGAATTCACCGACAGCGGCATTTTCCACATGCTCCACGGCGATCGTACCGTGGCCTGGCTTCCCATGTCGTTCATGCACGAAGGCCTGCCGCCGCTGCAGCTTCCAGCCAAATGGACTCCGCCAAGCTACGAGGAACCGGAATTGATCCGCGCCGATACGTATAACGGCGATCTCATGGCGCTGCTCGGTTCCCTGAATGTCTGTTCCAAGGAATCGGTGGTTCGTCGTTACGACCATGAAGTGCAGGGCGGCTCGGTGGTCAAACCTTTCACCGGCGTGGCCAATGACGGTCCTTCCGATGCTGCGGTGGTCCGGCCGATTCTGGACTCCTTTGAGGGCGTGGTAACTGCCCACGGTATTTGCCCCCGCTATTCCGATATCGATACCTATCACATGACCGCCAACGCGGTTGACGAGGCGCTGCGCAATTACGTGGCCGTGGGCGGATCGCTGGAACTGGTGGCAGGCCTCGACAACTTCTGCTGGTGCGATCCGGTTCTGTCGGACAAAACACCGGACGGCCCCTACAAGATGGCCCAACTGGTGCGCGCGAACCAGGCGCTGTACGATGTCTGCATGGCATACAACCTGCCGCTGATTTCCGGCAAGGATTCCATGAAAAATGACTTTTACGACGGCACCACCAAGATATCCATCCCGCCCACGTTGCTCTTCTCGGTGATCGGCAAGATCGAGGATGCCCGCAAAGCGGTTACCATGGACGTCAAACGGCCTGGCGACATCGTCTTTCTGTTGGGCAAGACCGGCGATGAACTGGGCGCTTCCGAATTCTTCAATCTCAAGGGGCGGATCGGCAACAAGGTTCCGATTGTGGATACCGCCAAAGCTTTCAAACGCTATCAGGCTTACCACAAGGCTGTGCAGGCCGGTACGGTAGCTTCCTGTCACGACCTGTCCGACGGCGGCCTGGCCGTGGCTGCTGCGGAAGCAGCCTTTGCAGGCGGTTTTGGTCTGCAGCTTGACCTTTCCCGCGTGCTCTGGAAGGGCGACGTTGCAACCAAAAACGACGTGGCGCTGCTCTTTGCCGAATCCGCCTCAAGACACCTGGTTACCGTGCATCCCAAACAGCGTGATCAGTTCGAAAACATCATGAGCGGCAACTGCTTCGCATCCATCGGCGTGGTAACGGAAGAGCCAACCCTGACCATCGCCGGTCTTGACGGCTCGACCGTAATCAAGGCCGGATTGGCTGAGATGAAGAACGCCTGGCAGGATACATTGCGGGAGTTGTAGCAGCAGACAATTAATATTTGGAGGAATTGTCATGAAGATGGTGCTGCTACTGGCTACGCTTGTATTTCTTTCTGCATGCACGTCCATAGACGTGAACAGAATAGACGGATCTAAGTATCCCATGAAGTTGCTCTGTATCGAGGAAAATAAAGACATCACGGTACTCAGGTTGATTGAGGACGCAGCGAATGTGAGAGGGATCAATACATCGACTTATAAAGAAAAGCTACCCGCACAGTGTGAATACTCACTTTCGTATACCACTGACTATAAATGGGATCTCGTTTCTTTTCTAGCCGACGCCCAGCTCCTAGTCAAGAAAAGTGACACCGAGATTGCAACCGCTAAATACCATCATTATGGTGGTTTCGACTTTAGCAAGTTCGCAAATGCAGAATCAAAGCTAACTCCAGTGTTGGATTCCCTGTTTATGGATTTCAAGAGAGTTGCCAAAACTTCAGAGGACAAAATGATATCCAACAAATACAATTCGCTTAGGGAAGCCAAAAAACTACTGGATGAAGGTGTGATTACTCAGGAGGAATTCCAGCGAGAGAAAGCGAAGTTTTTCGCCGATCCTAATTGAAAGTCAGCTAGGAATGCGGGAGCAAAAGGCCGGGTATAAGTTATTGCTTGTTGAATTTTGTACGTGGGAAAAAGAAAAAGGCCGCACCTTGGCATGGGACAAAGACAAGATATAAAAATGGTCTATTAGTAAGTTCCGAGTCCCTAAATGAATCAAACTGGTTAGCAATTGGTATTTCAGTGGCCGTGGGGACAATACTGACGGTGGTGCTCTCGATTGGAATGAAATTCTGAAGTTAACGTTTTACTGTTGGAATTTACTGGAGGGCTTTTAATAGGTAAAACTCTTCACGACCAACACCAAACAGGATTCTTTGGAAACAATGCTTCAATCGTTAAAGTAGAGACTGCCGGAGTTGCAAGTACGCTATGGCGTGAAGTTGCTTGAAATCTTTGGTTCTTATGTACTGGGACAACAGAAAAGAAGTAAAATCCCAAGCACGATTTTGATAGAATAACCATTGATCCGGAGCAGATGTATGGCCTACCGTGCATCAGGGGGATGCGGCTGACCGTAAACGTGTTCTTGATGTATTAAGCTTTCTACCCTGATAGTGCAGAACTTCTAGGGTAATATCAATAGCTTGAGGACGATAATATCAGACAGACATTAGCCTATGTGGCTCTGACAATGAATGATTCCATTACTTTGCTTGACAAAGCAGCCTGAAGCGCCAAAGGATCAAGGTCAATCTCTAATTAGCTTCAGGAGAGGATCACGCAATGGCCGAACGCAAGAGTACGAAAAGACTCTCCACCAACACCAAACAGGATTCTTTGGAAACAATGCTTCAATCGTTAAGGGAGAGACTGCCGGAGTTACAGACGCGCTATGGAGTGAAGTCGCTCGGAATCTTCGGCTCTTATGTTCACGGACAACAGAAAAAAAGTAGTGATCTGGATCTGCTGGTCGAGTTTACTGAGCAGGCTCCTGTGACGCTGGTCGGTTTTGTGGCGCTCGAACGAGAACTTGGCAAACTGGTTGGGCGCAAAGTCGATCTGGTCGAGCGGGACACGCTCAAGCCGGTGATCGGAAGACGCATTCTTGAAGAGTTAATCCCGGTATGAAGCAGCATGAACGCTCATCTGCTGACTATTTGAACGACATTCGTGACGCTGCGGAAAAGGCGGCAAGATTCGTGGCAGGTCTGACGTTCGAGGAGTTCCGCGATAACGACGAAAAGGTGTATGCCGTTATCCGCGCGCTTGAGGTAATTGGAGAAGCCTCCAAAAGCATACCGGCTCATTTGCGGCGGCGCTATCCGGAAGTTCCCTGGAAAGACATAGCAGGGATGCGGGACAAGCTGATCCACGGATATTTCGGTGTAAATCTCAAGCGGGTATGGGATACGGTACAGCTTGACCTGCCATCTCTGCGGAATGTTGTAGAGAGAATGTTGAAGGAGAACGGGTAGCATTTATGAACGCTCACATGCTCACAGGCCCGTTCCCTTTGAGAAGGCAATGACAGCAACCATCCACCATACCCTCAAAACCGTCTTTGGTTTCAGCGCGTTCCGCCCTCCCCAGCAGGAAGTGATCGAGCGGATTGTGGCTGGTGAGGATGTCTTTCTGGTCATGCCGACCGGCGGCGGCAAATCGCTCTGTTACCAGATCCCGGCCCTGCACCGGGAAGGGGTGGCTATCATTGTGTCGCCGCTGATCTCGTTGATGAAGGATCAGGTGGATGCGCTCCTGGCCAATGGCGTCCGGGCGGCTTGTTTTAATTCATCCCTTTCACCTGCAGAAGCCGGGCGCGTATCCCGGCAACTGGAAAACAACGAGCTGGATCTGCTCTATGTGGCGCCGGAACGACTGATGCTGCCGGAGTTTCTAGAGCGGTTGAATAGCCTGAAACTGGCGCTGTTCGCCATTGACGAGGCCCATTGCGTATCCCAATGGGGCCATGATTTCCGGCCCGATTACGTCAAACTCGGCAGGCTGCGCGAACTCTTTCCTGCTGTGCCGATGGTGGCCATGACCGCCACGGCTGATCCGGAGACACGCAAGGATATCATCAGGCAGTTGGGAATCGGGCAGGCCAGGGAATACGTGGCCGGTTTCGACCGCCCCAACATAACCTATACGGTCATCCCCAAACACAAACCCCTGGCCCAATTGCTGGCTTTTCTGAACAGGCGACAGGACGAGGCAGGCATTGTCTATGCTCTGAGCAGGAAGCGGGTCGAACAGGTTGCCGAACGGCTGCGTTCCGCCGGTTACGATGCTGCCGCCTACCATGCCGGCCTTCCCGATGATGAGCGCAGTCGGGTGCAGGATGCCTTCCGGCGTGATGACCTGCGTATCGTGGTGGCAACCGTGGCCTTTGGCATGGGCATTGACAAGCCCAATGTGCGTTTTGTGGTGCATTACGATCTGCCTAAAAGCGTGGAGAGCTATTATCAGGAAACCGGCCGTGCCGGGCGCGACGGTCTGCCGTCCGAGGCGCTGATGCTTTTCGGCATGGGCGATGTCATGACGGCCCGCTCGCTGATCGAAAACAGCGGCAATGCCGAACGTGTCCGGATAGAGCTTCAAAAACTGAATGCCATGGTGGCGTATGCCGAGGCGCTGACCTGCCGCCGCCGGGCGCTGCTGGCCTATTTCGGGGAACACCAGGAGCAGGGCTGCGATAATTGCGATATCTGCAATGATCCTCCCCAGCGTTTTGATGCTACGGAAGCGGCAAAAAAGGCGCTCTCCTGCGTGTACCGGGTGGGCGAGCGTTTTGGCAGCCGGCATGTGATCGATGTGTTGCGGGGCGCCAAGGGGCAGCGAATCATTGACCTGCGCCACGATACATTGTCAACCTACGGTATCGGCGTCGAGTTTTCGGTTGTCGAGTGGGACAACATCATGCGTCAGTTGATTCATTTGGGCTATCTGGTGCAGGATTTTTCCCGTTTTGGCGCTTTGGGGCTTTCTCCAACGGCCCGCCCGGTTCTCAAGGGGGAAACGCAGGTAATCCTGGGGCTTCCCCGCGACGTAGCCCGGGCCGAAGAAAAAGTGTCGCGCCGCGGCGCCAAGGGAGACGGGGTACATAGCGCTCTGTTCGAGGCTTTGCGGGTTTTGCGCAAGCAACTGGCCGATGCGGCGAGCGTACCGCCCTTTGTGGTGTTTTCCGATGCAACCTTGCTGGAAATGTCCACGAAACAGCCCCGTGACGAGCGGGAACTGCTGATGATAAGCGGTGTCGGCAATCAGAAGCTGCAACGCTATGGAACGCAGTTCCTGGAAGTCATCGCAGCCCATGGGCATACGGCTGAGGAACAGGCGCAACAGCCCGGTTCCCTTGAGTCCCATCCCGATCTCAGCGATACCCTGCGCGACACCTACCGGCTGTATCGTGAGGGGTACTCTCTCTCTCAAATGGCCGCTCGGCGCGGCTTAAAGGATTCAACCATTGCCCTTCATCTTGAGGAACTGGCTGCTACGGGGCTGGACATCGACTTGCGCCGTTTCGTGGATCAGGAAAAGCTCTCTCTGATCGAGGCGCGGCTTGAAAGTCAGGGGCCGGGAAACCTGCCAGCCCTCAAGGAGGGACTTCCTGACAGCATCACGTATTGCGATCTCAGGCTGGCCCGGAGCGCCTGGAACAGGGAACGCAATAACTGAGGGGCGCAAAGATATCCCTGAATCCAATGACGCTGGAATACCGTAGTGCCTGAAAGAGCCGGGGCCACAACGCCGCCTGTGTCGTTGCAGTCGTTCAGTTCAGGTGAGTCTCCGCCGTACCGTTACATACCGCGGAAGCGCCCAAGGCAGAGGCCTTTCAGGCTAGCGGAGGTATGGAAGCGTCATTGGATTCAGAATGTCTTCACTTTTTTCCTCATTAGTACGATAATACGTCTTTGACATGTAAGGAGAAGAACAATCAATGGCAAAAATACGCGCGATCGTCATTACCGGTAACGGCACCAACTGCGAGATGGAGGCGGCCCACGCCTGCCGCCTGGGAGGCTTCGACGAGGCGGTTATTGCCCACATCGCCGAGATTCTCTCCGGAGAGATCAGGCTGGATGATTTCCACTTTCTCAATCTGACCGGCGGATTCCTGGACGGTGACGATCTGGGGAGCGCCAAAGCCCAGGCCAATCGCCTGCGGCATGCCTCCGTGGCCGGAACGAACGAGAAACTGGTGGAACAGTTTATTCGTTTCATAAACGACGGAAAACTGATCCTGGGGGTTTGTAACGGTTTTCAACTGATGGTCAAGATGGGCGTTCTGCCCGGCCTTGACAATAATTATCTGACGCAGTCGGTGACGCTGAGTCACAACGATTGCGGCCGCTTCCAGAATCGCTGGACCTATCTGAAAGTCGATCCCCAATCGCCTTGTGTCTTCACCAAGGGAATCGAGAAGGGGATTTACCTTCCCATGCGCCACGGTGAGGGAAAATTCATCTGCGACTCCGAGGAAACTCTGCAGAGTATCGAACGCCAGAAACTGGCGGTTTTCAAGTATTCCGATGCCGATTACACAGCCCCGACCATGGAGTTCCCCCTCAACCCCAATGGATCGCAGAACGCCATAGCCGGTATTTGCGACCCCAGCGGACGTCTGATGGGGCTGATGCCTCACCCCGAAGCCTTTGTGCATTATACCCAGCACCCGCGCTGGACGCGTGAGACGTTGCCGGAAGAAGGGCAAGGGCTGATTCTGTTTAAGAATGCGGCGGATTATGTGCGTACGCATTTAGTATAATTCCGCTTCCAAATCCTTGATATCATCTTTGATTTGAAACCGGAATACCTCGTAGTTTTCATGCGTAAGGAGCACGATTAATGAACTTTTACCGGCCACACGAAGAATGCGGTGTTTTTGGTGTCTATAACCATAAGGAAGCAGCCAACCTGACCTATCTCGGGCTGTATGCCCTGCAACATCGCGGGCAGGAGAGCTGCGGTATCGTCTCTTCGGACGGCGCCTACCTCCATGCCCACAAACGGATGGGGCTGGTTGCCGATGTTTTCGGCAATCCGAATGTTTTCAAGAAATTAACCGGTAAGTCGGCCATCGGCCATGTGCGCTATTCAACAGCAGGCGCCTCGGTCGAGAAGAACGTCCAGCCGATCATGGTGGATTACTCGCGGGGCTCCATAGCCGTGGCCCACAACGGTAACCTGGTCAATGCCCAGATTCTCAAGGCGGAACTGGAAGCCTACGGTTCGATTTTTCAGACCACCATGGATACGGAAATCATCATTCACCTGCTGGCGATCTCGCGCAGTAATTCGTTGGAAGACCGCATCGTTGAGGCGCTTAACCGCATCAAGGGGGCCTACTGCCTGTTGTTTCTCACCAAGAGCCGCATGATTGCGGTGCGCGATCCCCACGGATTCCGCCCGCTCTGCCTCGGCAAGCTGGGAGACTCCTGGGTGGTTGCGTCGGAGAGTTGCGCCCTTGACCTGATCGAGGCCCAGTTCGTGCGGGAAATCGAACCGGGCGAGATGGTTGTCTGTACAAAGGACGGCGCCATAAAGTCGCTGTTTCCTTTCAAAAAGGTCACTCCGACTCCTTGTATCTTCGAGTTTGTCTATTTTGCCCGGCCGGATTCCTATATTTTCGGAAAAAATGTCTACATGGTCCGCAAGGAGCTTGGACGCCAACTGGCCCGCGAACATCCCGTGGAAGCCGATGTGGTGATTTCAGTGCCGGATTCCGGCATGCCGGCTGCCATGGGGTATGCTGAGGAGGCCGGTATTCCCTTTGAGCTGGGACTGATCCGTAACCACTACGTGGGCAGGACATTCATCGAACCGGCCCAGTCGATCCGGCACTTCGGGGTCAAGATCAAACTCAACCCGGTGCGGGAACTGCTCAAGGGCAAACGGGTCGTGGTAATTGACGACTCCATTGTTCGCGGAACCACCTCGCGCAAAATTGTCAAGATGGTGCGTCAGGCCGGGGCCACGGAGGTGCATATGCGTGTTTCGTCGCCTCCCACCAGCTATCCCTGCTATTACGGCATCGATACCCCAAACCGCAAGGAGTTGATTTCCTCCTCCCACACCATTGAAGAGGTTTGCCGCTACATCACGGCCGATTCGCTGGGGTATCTGTCGCCGGATGGTCTGGTAAATTCGGTGGGAATCGGCTGTGGAACCGTTTGCAAAGCCTGTTTTTCCGGAGAATATCCGATTGAATTCCCAAAACCCATGGAAACTCCGCAGAGGGGACTGTTCGAGGAAGGTGAAATTTTTTATGAATGATTATGAAAAGCTGAAGGGTATCATCCGGGAACTGTCCTATGAAAAACGGAAAGTAACGCTGGCTTCGGGCCGGGAAAGCGATTTTTATTTTGACGGCAAGCAGACCACCCTGCACGCCGAGGGCGGTTTTCTGGTGGGTAAGCTCTTCTATGAAGCCATCAAGGATGTGGAAGGTGTGGAAGCGGTCGGCGGCATCACTTTGGGCGCTGACCCGATTGCAACGGCAACATCCATTGCCGCGCACCTTGCTGGAAAGAAAATGCACGCCTTTATCATCCGCAAGGAACCCAAGGGGCATGGTACCGGACAATGGCTGGAGGGACGCAAGAACCTGCCTCCCGGTACTCGTGTCATCATTGTGGAGGATGTGGTCACCACCGGCGGCTCTTCCATGAAAGCGGTCCGCCGCGCCGAGGAAGAGGGGCTGAAGGTGCTTGGTATCGTGACCCTGGTTGATCGCGAGGAGGGTGGCCGCGAGAATATCGAAGCCGAAGGATACTGGCTGCGGACAATCTTTACCAAATCCCAGATTGTTGGTTGATGGCAGGCAAGCAGCGCCTGGACAAACTGCTGGTTGAACGGAACCTGGCTCCCTCGCGGGAAAAAGCCCAGGCCCTTATCATGGCCGGTCAGGTGATTGTGGGTGACCATGTGGTTGACAAGGCCGGTCAACAGGTGCTTTGCGATGCGGACATACGCATCAGGGGCGAAGTGCTCCCCTATGTCAGCCGGGGCGGCCTCAAGCTGAAAAAGGCGCTGGACGAGTTCGACATCGATGTCAACGGCTTGGTGGCGCTGGATGTGGGTGCATCCACCGGCGGGTTTACCGATTGTCTCTTGCAGGCTGGGGCAGCAAAGGTTTTTGCGGTTGATGTGGGCTACGGCCAATTGGCCTGGAAGCTGCAGCAGGACCCACGGGTCGTCAGCATGGAGCGAATCAATATCCGTTACCTGACGCCTGAACAGCTTGGCGGAGAGCCGGAACTGGCGGTGATCGACGCTTCCTTTATCTCGCTTTCCAAGGTGTTGCCCGCTACGGTGCAGTTGGTCAAGCCGGGAGGCCGCATCATTGCCCTGATCAAGCCACAGTTCGAGGTGGGCAGGGGCGAAGTGGGCAAGGGCGGTATTGTCCGCGATCCAACTGCCCATGAAAAGGCTGTCAATGGGGTCCGTCAGACGGCGCGAAGCCTGGGGCTGACCGTTGCCGGATTGTGCGATTCGCCCATTACCGGTGCGGACGGAAACCGGGAATTCCTGATCCTGCTTGATGTACCTGTTCACTCTGAAAAGGAGGTCGATTTGGAAAACTGCATTTTCTGCAAAATCATTCGCGGAGAGATACCGTCCAAGAAGGTCTATGAAGACGAGCAACTTCTGGTTATCGAGGATGTGGGGCCCAAAGCGCCGCTGCATCTGCTGTTGATACCGAAGCGGCATTTTGTCAATTGCCTTGATATGACTGTTCAGGACGATGCACTGGTCGGCTCCATCTTCAGGAAGGCCGGTGAAATCGCCCGCGAAAAGGGATACGACGCATCCGGTTTCAGGGTCGTGCAGAACAACGGCGCCGGTGCGGGGCAGTCGGTTTTTCACATTCATTTTCATTTGCTGGCAGGGCGAGCGTTCGCTTGGCCGCCGGGTTAGAACTTATTCGTAAATGTTCTTAGTCTTTGGAGGGTGGATATGAGAGTATTGTTTGTAATCGGCATTGTGCTGGCATTGGTTGCCCCGCTTCACGCGGAATCGTATTCCTGGCTGGATGATAGCGGAACCTTTCATTTTACCGAGGATTATTCGCGGATACCGAAGAAATACCGCAATAAGGTGAATCGGCGCGGCGACATGTCATCGGAACAGGCACCGGCACCGGGCGGCCCTGAAGAAAAGCCGGGCGCTGGAGATGCGTCGAAGACCGACGCATCCGGCGGCAAAACCGCGGCGAAGTCCGGTGATTCCAACCAGCAGTTGTTCGCCGGCAAGACGGAAAATGCCTGGCGCAATGAGGTGGCGCTTCAGGAACAGGAGTTGAACAAGCTGGAGGGGACTCTTGATACGTTAAGAAAACAGGCCGCGGCTCGTGACCTTTCACCGGAACAACGTGCGGATCTGAAGAAGGAGTATGATGAGGCTCGCGCTGCCTATAATCAGAAATATGCAGACTATAACAAGATGCTTGAATCGGCAAAAAAAGCCGGGCTGCGTGTGGAAATGAGATAATAAGCTTACCTTGATAGAAACGAAAACGGCCTGCCGGAACTTCCGGCAGGCCGTTTTCGTATGCAAAAAACAGTGAGGTTGGAATTGGCTATTCCATTATTCAACTCGTTAAAAGGTCAGAAGATTTTTGATAGCGCCGGGAAAGGCAATATCAACGGTCATGACAATAGTCAGAATTACCATGATCACAACCGTCAACCAGGCGATAGCATTGAAGATGGGGCCGTTGACGAATTCTCCCATCAGGTTCTTATCATTGATCAGCATGATCATGAACAGCAGCACAAAGGGCAAAACTGCGCCGTTGACCACCTGAGAGATAAACATGATCATCATCAGCGGCGCATCGGGTATCAGGATCAGGCCCGCACTGATAATGATAATGACGGTAAACAGCCAGAAAAACTGGGGCGCCTGCTCGAAGTCCTTGTCGACGCCCGATTCCCATCCCATCCCCTCGCAGATGTAAAAAGCCGTGGAGAGCGGCAGGATGCAGGCGCCGAACAGCGAAGCGTTGAACAGGCCAAAGGCAAATAGTGATGAGGCGTGTTTGCCCACCAACGGTTTAAGCGCCAGGGCCGCGTCGGCGGCAGTTTCGATCTTAAGCCCCTGCACATGGATAGTCGAGGCGCAGGCCACCATGATAAAGAAAGCCACCACAATGGCCAGTACACAGCCGATAATCACATCCAGACGGCAAAAATTGTACTGATCCGCGGTAATGCCCTTCTCAACGACGGCGGATTGCTGATAGAACTGCATCCAGGGGGCAATGGTCGTTCCGACGATACCGATCAGGGTCATCAAAAAGGCGCTGTCGGAGGCGACAACCGGAGTAACGCTTGCCTTGAGAACGATATCCCATTTAGGTCCGGCCATGAAAGCGGCGATGGGATAGGAAATATAGACCAGACACGCCACCAGAAAGACTTTTTCCACGGTCTTGTAGGACCCTTTGACGATCAATAGCCAGACCAGAATGCCGCTGACCGGCACGGAGATGTATTTGCTGATGCCGAAGAGTTCAAGACTGGCGGCGATGCCGGCAAATTCGGAAATGGAATTGCCCATATTGGTCAGAAGCAGGGCGATCATGACATAGAACGTGACCTTGACGCCGAACGATTCGCGAATCAGGTCCGAGAGCCCCTTGCCGGTGACGGCGCCCATGCGGGCGCACATTTCCTGAACCACAACCAGCGCAATGGTGGTGGGAATCATCATCCAGAGAACAGTGTAGCCGTAGTTGGCAGCAGCCAGCGAATAGGTCGTGATACCGCCTGCGTCGTTATCCACGTTGGCGGTAATGATGCCCGGTCCCAGAATGGCCAGGAATATCAGCACATTTCGCGGGCTGAAGTTCTTGAGCGGTTTTAAAAACCTGAATTGTGAAATACTGGTAAACATAGCAGAACCTTACGCCGTTATCGGCGTTTGTTTTTGACGATTTGCGGCAGGTAATGGGCCAGGACGTCATCCACCGTGACAATGCCTGCCATGTGGTCATCCTCGTCCAGTACGGGAATGGCAATGAGATCGTATTTTGCGAGCATCTCCAGCATATCTTCCGGTTCCGCATCCACGTGGACGAACTTGACGTTGTCCTCCATGACGTTGCCGAGAGGGGTTTCGGGGGGACTCATCAGCAGAGTCTTGAGCGAGACGACTCCTTCGAGGTTATCGTCATCATCCACGATGTAGCCGTAATAGATGGTTTCCACGTCATGGGCGCACTTCCTGAGAATATCCAGAGACTGGCCGGTGGTAATCCGGGCGGTCAGACGGAAGTAGTCCGGCGTCATCAGGCCGCCGGCGGAATCCTCCTCATGCTCCAGCAACTCCTGAATGTCCTCCGCATCCTCCTGGTCCATCATATCCAGCAGTTCCTGGGCTTTTTCCTCGGGCAGATCACTGAGAACGTCGGCAGCTTCGTCGTGCTCCATCTCCTCCAGAATGTCGGTTACCTGCTCATCATTGAGCTGGCTGATAACCAGGTTGCGCATTTCCGGTTCCAGCTCATAGATGGTGTCCCCGGTTGTTTCGGCGTCAATGGAGTCAAGCACCGTGCGGATGTTCTTGATGGGAATGTTTTCGATAATATCGGCCAGGTCGGCTGGGTGCATTTCGTTCATCTGGTTGCGGGCAATGTTGAGCGCCAGCTTGGATGAATTGGGCTCCAGCGGCTGAACATACTCCCAACTTATTTCGCTGTGGGGTATATCCTTTCTGATGGCCTGCGCGAAGCGTTCCCCGAAACGCTCATACCCCAAACGCCGCAGGAGACCGCGAAAACCGATATCCACCGAAGAGATGCACAGTTTCTCGTTTACTGCGCCCAGTTTGATGTCATTAACCCGCACAACCTTGGCACCGTCCACATCCACGATCTGCTTGTCCAGCAGGTCGCGTTTGACAAGAATCTCTCCTTCAGATGGGGCGTAGTTGATCAAGCTGGGCGGCTTCACGCCGGTGACGGAAATCACCACATGCGTAAAAAGGGTAACCTCGCTCCACAACACGGATTTGAGTTCCGTGCGAACTTTGATTACGATGTGCGAAACCTCGGGAAATACTTCGCCCGGCACCATGATCAGATCCCGCAATGTGCCGATTTGATCGCCCTTGCTGTTAATCACTGAACAGCCGATAACCGTGCTGAGGTAGATTTCGTTTATTTCAGTTGGCATCGCTTCACCGCCTTCAAAACAAAAGGCCCTTTCGGGGAGAAAGGGCCTGAATAGAACGTGCCGGCGCCAATTCCCCTCTGGTTGGATTTCGGCAGTGCACAACGTAGGCTTGGAACCAGCTGCATTAGGTTAAGCCTTAATCCGGCAAAACCTGTTGACCGCATTGGCGTCTTTCGACGTTTCTGGGTAGCAGCCTGTGTTTGTGCAAACGCCTCATTCTAACGAGGAATTTTTCTAAAAAAGTATGATCTGTATGCGCGGTGCTTTTCTTTAAATGGCGATTTCCGTATAATGAACGCCGAAGCAACAGACTTTTTTTATACATGAGATAGGGGGAGCGGTAAAGTTAATTTTGTGAAACTTTTTCATTTGAAAGCCAAGATAGCGCGCCCCTGTATTTTACAAGACAAAACAGCAGATATAATGTAATAACTATTCATAACTACGATATATTGCCGATAAAATAACAAAGCGTTTCTCAGAGGGGGTTCTTATGTCGCTTGCCCAGATCTCTCCAACCAGCGTGGTTGCCAATCCTTCCCATGTCAATCCGCAATCCCAGAACACCCAACTTGCGGCAACTGCCCAGGCAACCCAGGCAGCCCAAAGCGCAATCGCAAAGTCCAAAAGCGATACGGTTACTCTGTCGCCGCAGGCATTGAAAAAGAATGCCAAAGTAAGCGATCAATCCGAAGAAACCTATGAGCAGATGGTTGAAAGGCCGGAAGCAAAGGGCAAGGGTAAAAACTGATCGCATAACCTGCCACGTAATGTTTATAATGGCAAAGTGACGGGAATCTGTTATTATGGATTTTTATAGCTATTGATTCTTCGGAAAAACCTGGGCATTCCCTTTCCAAGGCATATCTGTTAAGATAATCTTATGGGTGAAAAACTGATTTGTAACAATAAGCGAGCCTACCACGATTACTTTATCGAGGAAAAGCTTGAGGCCGGTTTGGTTCTGCAGGGTACCGAAGTCAAGTCGTTGCGCGCGGGAAAAACCAATCTGAACGACTCGTTCATGCTGGTGCGTGACGGTGAGGCCTTTCTGCACAATCTGCACATCTCTCCTTATGATTTCGGCAATCGCCAGAATCACCAGATCGACCGCAACCGCAAGCTGTTGCTGCACCGCAAGCAGATCGACCGGTTGTACGGCAGAATCAGAGAGCAGGGCTACTCCATCATTCCTCTCCGTCTCTATTTCAAGGATGGCTTGGTAAAGGTGGAAATAGGGCTTGCCAAGGGCAAGAAGCTGTACGACAAGCGCGAGGACATGAAGAAAAAGGACAGTCAGCGCGAAGTGTCCCATGCGCTCAAGCAGAGAAACAGGGAGTAAGGCGATCCAAGGTTGTACTCCATGAGCAACAAACTACGTACTTTGAACTATTTTAAGGGGGTGTAAAGGTTTCGACGGGGAATTGAAAATCTGGGTAGCACCGGGTCGGGGCAGGTGGCCGACCTTAATAAACCTGCACGGCATTAATTGCCGACAATTATAACACTCCTGTTGCCTTAGCGGCTTAACAGGCGTCCCCAATGAAGATGCCGGTGGTACAACGGGGACGTCATTCACTACCGGATAGGGAAGCGCAACGCCCGTAGCGCAACCCGAAACCCAACGGGATCGCCGTCCGGCTGCCTTGTTCGTTGCGCAGCCAGCCGGTTAAATTGAGCAACGGAATAACGGTGTAGAATCTCAGATGCTAGATTTTTCGGACGCGGGTTCGATTCCCGCCACCTCCACCAATTGATAGTCCGGCAATGTCCGGCTAAGACCAAAAGCCCTTGAGAAATCAAGGGCTTTTTCTTTTTGTGTGCGCTCGGCCCCTCACGGAACCGTTCGCTGTGGAACCAGCATTCAGGAAACGGTATTGACTCCCGTTACTTGCCGCTCGTTAGCAGCACAAAATCATTCTTGCCGACTTTGGATCTGGTCGGGATTGAATCCCGATCGATCTGACCTTTCAGGGTGAACGCTAAATCGTCGTACCAGACCGGATCCTCCAGGTACCATGAATGGGAAATCATTCCATCGATTACCGTGAATTTCCTGTCAGGCACGGCAGTGTAGCGGGGGCCGCAGTCCACATCCAGCGCTTTTTCGTGGGCCGGGGTGTCCACCGGCATTCCGACCCTTCCGACACGGGAATTGATATCGATATTCTTTACATTCGAGACCGCCAGGGCTTCGTCGTGGCCGCTGAAGTAATTGGTCAAACGGCCGCAGTGTTTGAAGACGGGAACCATATCCGGACTGTCCGGCTCAAAACATTCCGAGGAGATGTCTGCGGCAAAAAGGACCATTTGTCCGATCCGCCAATCGTTGGGCAATTCTGCCATCCTCCCCTTGTCGACGGAGCGAAACGCCTCCCGAACGACAAAACCTCCCATCGAATGTGCCATTACATGAACGTTTATGGGGCACCCCTGAACCGAGTATGCGGCAAACGGGATAATGCCCCCTTTCACCAATACAGAAGCCGCATCCTGCGCTTGGAACCTGTCGTAGAGATACATCGCAGCATTTCCCGCAGTCGGCCAATCAAAGCCGATTACCATGCACCGGCAACCCCGGGCACTGAGTTCCTTTTCGACCAGTCGTTGCCGCTTCAAAGCTTCCGGAGAAGGTGTGTTGTATCCGTGGACGAAGAAAATAATGTCGAGTTTTTCCTCTGGCTTGTCTTTTGAAGGATTTGCCTGGGCAATGATGGTTTCCATCCACTTTTTTACACTGCTTACTTTATGCGTTGCGACCGGTTCCGAATCCCCCTCCGGAACCTGCAAGTAAGACGGGGGTCCTATCTTGGAGCCGAATGTGCTTTTGTCGCCTTCTTTTTCTATATTTCGCACACAGAGAATAAAGCTGTTCATTGGTTCCTCCTGAATGAGTGAGATATGATACAAGTGATCACTAACCCCAACAGCGCGGCATCCGTAGCTATCTCCTGGTAAAGTTTGCGAAGCTCAACCGGCGTTCAGGAATTCAGCAGCTTTTTCCACATCATCCTTGCAGCCGATGTAAATGGGCGAGCGCTGGTCAAGGCTCTCCGGGACGATGTCGAGAATCGGCCGTAGGCCGTCGGTGGCTGCGCCGCCTGCCTGTTCCACCAGAAAAGCCATGGGGTTGGATTCGAAGATCAGGCGCAATTTGCCCTGGGGCGCATCCCGCAGTGCCGGATACATGAAAATTCCCTTGCCTTTGAGCAGAACGTGGTTGATGTCCGCCACGAATCCCCCTGAATAGCGCAGCTTGGCTCCTCGTTCCTCCAGATAGTTGATTACTTGGTCATGCTCCGGGGAGTATTTTGCCCGCAGCCCGCCAGGGGCGTAAATGTCGGCCGTAGGTGACATCTGGATATTATCTCTGCTCAGATCGAATTCCATAAGCTGGTTCATGGTGAATTCAAAAACTCCCTTGCCTGCCGAATAGACCAGCGAGACGCGCGGGCCGTAGAGGATGTACATGGCGCCGACCATGTTGCGGCCCGGCTGGAGAAGGTCGTTGCCTTGGTAGATTCCCACGATGGTCCCAACGGCCAGGTTCAGATCCACCAGCGGCGAACCGTCCAGCGAGTCGTAGACAACTGAGAACAGGCCGTGGGGGTTGCTGGAGATGGTGACGATCTCGTCGGTCTTTTCCGAAGCAATGGTGCCGACAACGCCAGAATGCATCAGGCGTTTGCGCATGATGCGATCGGAGAGGACGTCCAGCGGCACTTGTTCCTCGCCATAGAGGTTGGAGGTACCGGCCACGCCCAGGTCGCCGGTTCGGATCGAATTAACCACATATTTGCTGGCTTCCGCGATTTCGCAGATCAGGTGAATAAAATTGCCGCTCAGATTCTGATCGCGCAGATGCTGGCGCAAATTGATCTGGAATTTGGTTTTACCGGCTTCCCTGTACACTGTTTCCTCCTTGAGAAAAATTGAATCGCCTGTTGCCGGGTTCTAGGCACTGTTCGGGAGCGTCCTGCCCGGCAGCATACGGGTGTCGTTTGGATAGCCCTCTCATGATACTCCTTTGAAAATAGTACTGCAATCCGCTGGGCATGCAATCGTTGCGCTGATGTGCCCGACATTCCTTGCCTAAATGGCCGGGATGGGCTATTAGTTACGGGTAATTTTTGCAGGGGCGAAGCAAGGTTTATCTACTTTGCCTCTGCTACAGTCAATTATGATGGATTCGCACATTGTCATTCCCGAAGCGATTCTGATCGGGAATCCAGACTGTAACATGATTGAAATCATGGATGCCCGACAAAGACATTCGGGCATGACATATGGAGTTTGCGAGGGCATCAATCATACGAGAAAAGAGCGTAATTAATGGAATTCATCAAATCCCTGCTGAAAGATGCTACCCAAGGTGAACTCCGTGGATGGTGAAACAGGCAAAATCAATGAAACAGTCCGCGATCTGCGCACGGTGATCCGCTCATTGACTGCCGAGGATGCTTATTACAATCCCCGGAAAAGTGAGGGTGATCAGTCTGACTATTTCCATGTGAAGATGCAGCTTCGGCAATTTCTTGATATGGGGTATGCCGATGCTGTTCTGGATTTGGGCGAGGAGCTTTGGGGACGGGGTAACAAGCAGCTCGAATACTCCTACGGTGAGAGGGAGACGGCTAAGGAGTTATCCTCTTGCCTGGAAATTATCGTTCAGGCGCTGCCGGATACTTCGCTTAGCCGGGCACAACAGTTGTTGTGGCTCATCGATCATGAAATGGACGACGACTACGGTTTGCTTGCCGGGTTGGATGACCTTGCACGTGATTCTCGCTTCCGGGAAGAAGACTGGCGCGAGGTTGCATCGGTTCTGGAAGAACGGCTACAGGGAATGAGTCAGCCACGGGTGGGAGCTTATTCGGCAACATTTCGCCGTGAGCAAATAACGACATGGCTTAGCACCGCCTACCGGCGGAGCGGGCAGCAGCAAAAAGTTATTCCGCTCTTGGAGCAGGAAGCGGACAACTGCCGTAATTACGAGATCCTTGTGAAAACCCTGCTCGAAATGGGTGAGCGGGACCGGGCGCGTCATTGGTGTGTGCAAGGGTTTGCCAAAACCATAAAGGATGCTCCGAGTATTGCGAAAAATCTGCGGGACATTTTGCGTCAACTGGCTGAAAAAGAAGGTGAATTGGAGCTGGTTGCCGCGTATCGCGCCGAGGATTTTTTTGATTACCCTTCGGTGAAATGTTATGAGGAATTGCGCAAGGCTACGGAAAAAATCGATGTGTGGGGCAGTGTCCGCACCGCTATTCTTGATCTCCTGCGCACGGGGATGTATCCCGCGACTGATGATAATAATGAAAACAACTGGCCTTTACCGAAACTGGAGGTGGGCCAAAGGCGGACAAGAGGTGAAAATGATACTAATCCTTTTCCCCTGCGGGAGCTGCTGATTGATATTGCCATTCTTGAGAAGCGTCATGATGATGCCGTAGCCATATATGATGAGTTAAACAGTATCAAACGCTGGAGCTGGCATGTAGATGAACGTCTGGCCACGGCAGTTGCTGATAGTCATCCCGATGTTGCCCTGCAGATCTGGAAAAGCAGTGCTGATCGCCTTATGGGGGAGGACAAGCCCGAGGCGTATCAAAATGCCGCCGGATACCTGACCCTTATGCGCAAGCTGTATGAACGGAACGGCCGGCTGGCGGATTGGAAGGCGATGATTGACGGCCTGCGCGCAGAGCACAAGTCGAATCAGTGCCTGATGGAAGTGCTGGACAGTTTGGAAAAAATGTAGAGTAGTTTTCATCCGGGAACTCCGGATGAGAAACTATCGGTTTTCAATTCGGAAACGTGGAATTTTTCGTCCTGGCCAGGAAATCAAGGGATTGCGCGGAGGCGTACATGGGTACGCCGCACAAGTAAGCCCGTGGATTGACGCCGCCAGGGCGGAAAAGAACCGTTTCCGGATGAAAACTAGAGTAAATGACGAATACCTGAACAGGAGACCATATGAAACAATCACTTGGCGCAAAAACTTTGATTTTCCCCGCTCCGGTCCTGATGGTCGGAACCTACGATCAGACCGGAAAACCGAATTTGATGAATGCAGCCTGGGGCGGCATTTGCTGCTCCGATCCTCCCTGCGTTACCGTGTCGTTGCGCAAGGCCAGGCACTCCTATGCCGGTATTGTGGAACGCAAGGCGTTTACCGTCGGTATTGCCAACGAAATGAAAATGACGGAGGCGGATTATGTCGGCATTTCCTCCGGCAAGGACGTTGACAAGTTTAGCATTGCCAACCTGACTCCTGTGCGAAGCGAATTGGTGGATGCTCCGTATGCGGAAGAGTTCCCCATAATACTGGAATGCCGCCTGCTGCATACGCTGGAGATCGGGATACATACGCAGTTCATTGGCGAGATCGTTGATGTGAAGGCAGACAAGGCGACGCTGGGTGAAGACGGCCTTCCCGATATCCTCAAGATAAAGCCGCTGGTCTATGATACCGCACACAAGGGGTATCATGCCGTCGGGCCGTTGCTTGGCAAGGCTTTCTCCATCGGGAAGAAGCTGCTATGAGCGCGGAACCGTCCTCACTGGATAAAGCTCTGGCGAAAGTATGCGAGTTTTGTCCGGTCTGCCTTCATGCCCGTTACCATCAAAAGGGGATGGTCTTTGATTTCGTGAAGAACATCGAGCAGGATATCTGCCCTTTTTGCAAGGCCTATGAACGGGTACACGGTAAAAAAGCCCATGAGAAAAGAGGATGACCATGTCAACCATAACGATAATGGCAAGGCTCACGGCAAAGAGTGATGCCATCGAAGCCGTAAAAGCCGAAGTCCTGAAGATGGTGGCGCCGACTCGCCGGGAAGAGGGCTGCGTTGAATACCGGCTGCATCAGGATAATGACAATCCGGCTGTCTTTGTTTTCTACGAGAACTGGAAAAATCTGAGCTGTCTGGAACAGCACTTACATTCCTCCCACTACAAGGCATACGTTTCAGCAGTCAGTGATTTGATCGACGATAAGATCGTCCACAAAATGACTGAAATTGCATAAGAAGATGAAATGCTGAGGAAAGTTTACGTCCGGCTTTTTCTGGATTCACCCATGGCATCCGCCACCAGTATTGCATTCAGAACCTTTTCCGGCGTTATCTTGCCTGCTTCGTTGTGGATAGATTCGTCCAGGGCGCAGGTTTTTTCGGCAACCTTGATCAGTTTTTTGGGGTCGCAGTTCTTAAGGCCAATATCCGCAAGGGTCGTGGGCAGACCGACTTGTTCACAGAAAGAGAAAACGGTGTCGGATTCTTCCGGCAGGGCATCGGTAAGTTGAAGTCCGGCCAGCACGCCAAAGGCAACTTTTTCCCCGTGATAAAATTGGTGGGTTTCTTCCAGAGCGGTAAAGCCGTTATGGATGGAATGGGCGCTGGCCAACCCGCCACTTTCAAAGCCGATTCCGCTCAGCAGAATATTTGCTTCCACAATATGTTCAAGGGCTGGCGTGACGATATGCCGCTCGGCGGCAACCTTGGCGGCTGCACCATAGTCGAGAAGCGTGTCGTAGCACAGCCTGGCAAGATTGAGTCCTGTCAGCGTGCCGAGACCGCCGCATACATTTTTCGACTGGGTTGCGCTGCAGGACTTCGCCTCGAACCATGTTGCCAGAGCGTCACCCATGCCCGCCACCAGAAAGCGGACCGGCGCTTCCGCGATTATTTTCGTATCGACAAGAACCGCGGCCGGGTTCGATTTTTGATAATAAACCGATTCATAGATGCCCTGTTCGGAATACAAGACGGCGCAGCCGCTGCAAGGCGCATCGGTTGATGCAACGGTGGGAACCACGATTACCGGGATATTTGCGCGATCAGCGGCGATTTTTGCCGTGTCGATGGTCTTTCCTCCACCCATGCCCACCAGAACATCCACCTTCTTTTCCCGGATGATGCCGCTCAACCGGGTCAGCTCCTTTTCGCAACACTCTCCCGAAAAACGGTCGATGAGCAGGGAATCGGAATTTTGAGCGATGCCGCTTTCAGGAATGATTTTTCTGAATGACGTGGGCGAAGCAAGAATAAGCCCTTGTTTTCCGAACATCCTGATCAGCTCCGGCAACTCGGCAAGAGCACCGGCGCCTTGAATGTATTTCCCTGGAAACAATGCTTTCTTCAACATATACACTCCTTTTCAACAATCTGATGCAATCTCCGGAGAGGACATGCGCACTTAATGCATGCCTGAATGGAGAATGAAATCCCTTTGTGAGTTCCGATGACTCTTCTTGTGCGGCATGAAATTGTTTTGCTGGCAGCAGGAGTCATGAACAGGTTTTGGTGCAAAAATACCGCGCCAGGACGCCATCGATGCAGGTCTTTTTGTCTATTTCAAATCCAGCTCTGGTGAGTAATCCTTCCATTATCCAGTCGAACGTGGAGTGTTCTTTACGCAGATGTCCGTGGAGGCTTTCCACGATTTCCGCTCCCATCTTGCTTTTCATTGCATCGACCCATGCAGCGATATTTTTTTCGAAATTGTCTTCCGAAAAGACGACATCTGCCAAAAACAGGCGGCCTCCCTTTTTCAACATTCCGTTAAACCGTTGCAGTGCCTTCAGTTTCCAGAAGTCGGGAAGGTGATGAAGCGCAAGGCTGGTCGATATGGCGTCCAGAGGTTCGCCGTCGTGAGTGTGCGTGAGAAAACCGCCGTGGCAGCAAGTGATGTTGGTCAGGCCCTGGCTTTCCGCTTTCCACTTCACGTAGTCCAGCATTGCCGGTGAAATGTCGATAGCAAAAACCTTGGCGCATTTTTGAGCTGCCTGCATGACGAAATTCCCCGTGCCACAGCCGAAATCCGCTATGACATGACCACTTTCGAGGCCGAGGCCTTTGATCGTTTCTTCAACCTCTTTATCTATATCCCGGAATTGCCGATGATAGGCGTCATACGTCTCGACTACCTTGCGGTCGGCGAAATCCCTGCCGAGTTGAGTCATTTCATCGTATTGCCATGAAGATATGTCCATGATGAGCTCCTCTCTGTTCGTCGCTGGAAGAATGGTAAAGTAAGCAGGTGGCAAGGTCAAACTATATTCAATTAATAGTATGCAGGTCCCTCTGTTAAGCGCTATAACAAGAAGAAACACAGCAATGTCCGGTTAGTTTTTGCTGCAAGTCAAAATCCCCCTCATCCGCCCCTCCGGGGCACCTTCTCCCTAAGGGAGAAGGAATGAAAATCAGCCCCTCTCCCAGCGGGAGAGGGTGGCCGAAGGCCGGGTGAGGGGTTAAAGCAGGGTTTTAGTGCTTGTGCATTACCTGACTGGACAAAGCTGGAAAAAACAGTTCAAGGAGTATGCTGTTGCCCTACAGAGCTTTAACGACTGCCGGCTGGCTTGCCATGATAAGCGCCTTCGTTTCCATTCCTTTGACATACGTATCGTATTGTCTGGCGGATGGCACCGATTCAACCTCAATCGGTATCCAGGTTCTCATTCAGGTCGCTGGAGTCCTTTTGTATGTTACCATCGCCGGATTCCTCAAGAAGCTCCTTAACAGCAGATTCACCTTCCATGATACGGACAAGAACATTGCCCTGATGATCATTGCGAACATAGTCGCGGCTGTTATTGCCATAGTTGCGCTTTGCTTTCCGCAAACAAGAGAGACACTGGACGTTCCGGCGTTCGCAGTCCTGGTGTTTCAGGGGATAGTACAGATTCAATTTGGCTATAAGCTGCTCAATCTGCAAAATGATTTGGATAGGATGTTAAAGCCGTTCTGCTATTTGAATATGGCAACCGGCGTGTGCCTGGCTTCGGTTGTTTTTCTTATTGTTGGGGTAGTGGTGAGTTCAATATCGGATTTGATGCTGGGTACCATATTCTTCCACGTGGCCCAATTGGCAAAAGAGCCGGATTTGACTGGCATGGATACATAATGTTCGTGCTATGCGGTACCTAATTTTGAAAAAAGAGGACTTGCACACCTGGCGCTGCAAGTCCTCGATCAGCTTTTCAAGCGTCACAATTCAGCGGTCTCTGCACATGAAATGTCATTGCCCGATTATATATGTTTTCCTTTCGGGACAACGTGTTTCTGTTTTTTTGAACCATCATACAGGGTTTGCTTTATGAGCCCCCGCTTTTCTTTAAGGTCCTTCTTGACGTCGTCCACCTCAACCTGGAGTTCGGCTTCTCTGGCCAGTTCTTCGATTCTTTCCTCTTCTTTTTCGTCAAGTTGAGCTGTCATATAGAACTCCCCCTTTTTTTGATCTTGTCTTATTTATTGTGCAATTATTCCATAACAAAGTAAAAATCCAAGTGCATCAGCTTGGTCAGTCACGAAAAAAATAGTAATCAGGCGGTTAGCGGCGTACAGTTTTTGCCTAGGTTTTTCATTGGAAAGGAAATGGTGCGTGGATAAAGAGATTATCAGGGAAAAGGCGTATGAGCTGGGGGCGGAACTGGTTGGTTTTGCACCGGTTTCCCGCTGGCGCGATGACGCGGGGATTCCTGAGGAGTATTATCCCGACAGGGTCTGGCACAAAACCAGAACAGTCATTTCCTTGGGGCTTCCGGTATGGCTGCCCATCGTTGAAACGCAACCGTCAGCCTGGGGCCGGGACCAGTACGGAATCGTCAACAACCTGCTGGATGAAATTGCCTATCGTTTGGCGTCATTTCTCAATCGGCAGGGAATTGCTTCCATCAATGTCAGCCGTGACGGCTATGGAGATATCGATGCCTTGATACGCAAGCCCGCTGCGGCGTTTTCCCATGTCTGGGCCGCCCATTACGCGGGTGTGGGGAAGGTCGGCTGGAATCACACACTGCTTACCCGGTCGTATGGGCCGCGTGTCCGTCTGGTCTCGGTTCTTTCCAGCATCGAGATTGAGGGAGATCCCTTGGTTACCGAAGATCTCTGTGTGAACTGTTTCCTCTGCAGGGACATCTGTCCTGTCAACGCTTTTTCGGGAGACAGCGGCAGCTATGGAGCTATGGATCGCGTGACCTGCGCGACAAACAGCAAACGCCTGCGCTCGTCATATACAAACCCCTGCGGATTCTGCATCAAGGTCTGTCCGGTGGGGGAAGACCGGAAGCTGTTTGACAGCCGTGACGTCCAAAAATACTTCCGGGAACAGGATAAGGGGGCAAGCGATCGGCAAGAATTCGACAGTTGGAGGCACATTCGCGCGCATGGAAGCCTCCCCTTGGATGGGAGCGAGTGATTCCGTAAGGGGCAAAGATCACCGTCCGACACCTGAATGCGTGACGTCTTCCCGGCTTCATTCGCTCCAATGCCTCAGTCCCGGCGATTCGGGCATGATTCACGACATGCGCGCTGACTACCCGGCACAATTGGCATGAAGCGTCACCAGCGGCGATTGACACCGGCATTACGCTCATTACGCCGTACAGACGCCACGCATTCAGGTTCTTCTTACCAGTGAAAAAAAGGGCGTCAACATAAGGACGCCCTTTTTTCACTGCTCTTGTACCAACCCGCAAGGCGGTTGGAAAACCATTTATGGTTTCCCTTACTTCCGCGTGTAGGTTATCTCCGCCATTTTTTCTTCCTTGCCACCATCGTCCTTGGAGTACATCTCGCACTTATAATGGTTGTCATCCAGGAAACTGGTTACGGAACGCCATGTTAGCGGGCCGCGGACAGGGTCGTCAACGCTGCCTGTCTGGGTAATGGTCTTGCCGTCTGTGCTGGCGGTTCCTTCGAAAAAATAAATGCAGGTACCCATGGAGTCCATCCACGTTGAAACATATTTTTTCGCGTGGTTGTCGTAGCCGGTGAAACCGATACCTGTAAACGGCGTACCCATCATATCGCCTTTGTAATCCTGCTGCACGAAGCGTCCATCAAGCACCGGTTTCTGCTCGGAAGTGCCGGTCGTATCAATGCGCTCTCCACCCGATTCCATCAAACACCAGCTTTTGGCGTTCCAACTTCCCACCAATTTGGTCAGCAGTTTGTGAGGGGCGCTCGGAGTTCCCATTTCCTGGTAAATGTCCATCGCTTCCTGCGCTTTTATCTGTGTTGATTCTCTTGCCATGACAATTCTCCTTTTTGCTCTCAACGGTCGAATGCCGCCGTGTCGATCAAAGGCGATGAAAAAGCCAAGCGCCTGTTTTTCTCCGAGCGGATCACCGCTCTTGAGTATAATCAGCGGCCATTCTTCCGGTTTTGTCAATTATGAAACAACCCCCTTTTGTGGCCCATGCCTTTTCTTCAGCCGGGAATTGTTCCCCCTTGTCTTTGCCCCATTATATCAATTTTCGAGTCTATGGGGGTGTAGGTAATTTGAGGTTGTGAAATTTCCCGATAGAATTGCAAATTGAACACATGGGGCGTGTGAGATTGAAATTGACAAAGTTGTTAACTGGCCCTACTACGGTAAGAGCAGTTCCTTGATCGCTCTTGGTTCCGTGTGTCAGCAAAATAAATTTGAGGCTCTGACAAAAGCCAAAAATATCCCCTCCCCCTTGGCGGGGGAGG
>MTLD01003032.1_pt1 | contig 65638 bp, 59 predicted proteins | sample 1982471 | NCBI WGS metagenome assembly MTLD01 (sample SAMN05712604, study PRJNA340218) | biofilm metagenome | isolation source: sample SPM anode biofilm adapted to -50 mV | place: USA | collected 2012-02-03
TCGACAACTGCCGCGCCATCGTGCAGTCGGCGCGAAACGAGTTCGAAGGTGGAGGATTGAACGAGGTCAGGCTGTTTCTCGACCATGCGGTACTGGAGTACCTGGGGGGACGGACCCTCGATTTCCTGCACCGCGGAGACCTTGCCACAGCCACCATCCTGGCCTCGGTCCTGCTGGAGCAGGCGCTGGCGCTGATCTGCGGCAGCAGGTCCATCCCATCCGGGAGCGTCCCCGAAATGAACGAGGCGCTCTACCAGGCAAAGGCATACCAGGTAGGGACCTATCAGCGGGTAAAAGACTGGTGCTACATGAAGGATGACTTCATCGCCGGAGATGGCTCCAGGTACCGCACCGCCGACGTCGAGGACATGCTGCGCGGGGTGCAGAAGTTCATAGCCAAGGAGATCGGGTAAAAACAGAATGATATTGAGATTAAGATAGAGGAAAAACTTAGATCGAAATGGGGAGATGGAATACCTGTTGAGACAGGTCGTGATCCGATACTTATAAAAGAAAGGGGAAGCCACAAACCGGCTTCCCCTTTCTTTGTTTCTCCTTGATCTTAACCTTGATCTATCTACTTCTTGATGACGCAGTCGATGACGGCGTTGATTCTGCGGTTCTTCGCCCGTCCCTCAGCTGTGCTGTTGTAGGCGATGCGCCGCGTGTAGCCGTAACCCTTGGCGGAAAGCCGGCTTTTGTCTATGCCGAAATTTTGCACAAGATACTGCACCGCGTTATCCGCACGCTGTTGGGACAGCTTCATGTTGTAGTCGTATCCGCCCACGTTGTCGGTGTGACCTTCGATGACCGCCGTAGTAGTGGGGTACTTATTCATGTACTCCCCAACCTTGGCCATCTCGTTTCGGTACTGAGGCTTGATGTCCGCCTTGCCGCTGTCGAATTCAAGCAGCAGGGTCATGCAGAGCCGGTCCGGGGGCTGAACTTCCTTGACGTCGAATGCGCAGTCGATGATCGCTTCGATGCGACGGTTGGCCTGCCTCCCCTCGTCGGTGCTGTTGGAGGCTATCGGGCGCGACATCCCGAAGCCGCGGGCCTCCAGGCGCGAGCGCTCGATTCCGTAGTTGTCGGCCAGGTAGTCGACGACTGCTTGGGCGCGGCGCTTGGAGAGATCGAGGTTGTATTCGGGGTTACCGACGTTATCGGTGTGCCCTTCGATGACTGCGGTGGTGGTCGGATACTGCTTCATGAATTTCCCTACCGTTGCGATCTCGTCGCGGTATTCCGGCCTGATCTCAGCCTTGTCTATGTCGAACTCGCCCTGCAGCGTCACGCAATATTTGTAGTGCCCCGGAGCAGGTTCTGCAGCCGGCACCGGCTCCAAGGGGGCTTCCTCGGCCGGCGGTTGCACAACGGGCGCCGCAACGGCAGCCGCAACTGGAGCGGCTGCTACCGCCGGAGCGGCTTTCCTCCCGCCGAAAACGAAATCGATCCCGATGCCGTATTCCAGGTTGTGGAAGGTTTCATCATGATCCCTCATCACGATATGGCGAACATCGCCCCTGAGCGCCATGGCATCGGTCAGGAAATACTTAACCCCGCCGCCATAGTTGAAGGCGGCGCGGTTCACTTCACCGTCCCTCTCATAGTCGCGCCAGTGTCCGCCGAAGCCCATGGCCAGGTAGGGGACCAGCGTGTTTTCAGGCATGAAGTGATACAGCATGTCCAGGTGATAGTTGAGTGCATCCACATCCCCAATCCCGGAATACGCCTTCCCTTCCGTGCTGATGTAGGTCAGCACCGCCTCTAGCCCGAAATTGCTGGTGAAGTTGTAGCCGCCGCGCAATCCGGCGGCGGGCCCAGTCTCCAGCCGGTCTCTCCCCAGGAAACTGTAACCGGCGACGTAGGGAGAAATAGAGAAACTCTCCGGCTTTACCTCTGCGTACACCTGGGCAAACATGCTCAAAAGCAACACCGGTACCAGAACAAGCTGCAGGTAGATTTTCATCTCACACCTCCTATCGTAGTTGATTTCTACTGGGCTGAAGTGCAATTCGGACAACGGGACGCGTTGACAGGTATAGGGGTGCAGCAGTGGGGACATTCCTTGGTGGCAACCGGAGGTGTCGGAGTCGGGAGTAGCCTGTTCACCTGACGCACCAGCAGGAACAAAGCAAAGGCAATGATGATGAAGTCGAAGACCGCGTTCAGGAAAAGGCCGTAGGCGATGACCGGGGCCCCCAGGGCCTTTGCCTCGGCGACAGAACGGACCGGTGTGCTGGAGAGATTCAAGAACAAAGAGGAGAAGTCGATGTTTCCGAGGAGTTTGCCGATGGGCGGGGTGAGTATGTCCGAGACGAAGGAGCTGACGATCTTGCCGAACGCGGCACCCAAGACTACAGCTATGGCCAAGTCCAGCACGTTACCCTTGAGTGCGAATTGCTTGAATTCTTTGAACATTTTTTGCGCCCCCTTTGTGATATGACCTCAGCAAAAAAACACATGGGAAAGGCTACCACCCTTTGCACCGTGCGCAAGAAAATTGGGTTGTGTTCTGGGTCATTACGGCGGCAGGGCTTCATCGCCAGCCGCCGTTGATGGATACCAGCATCGCCGGTAAAACGCGTAAGGAGAGCGACATCAAAACCTTGCGCCAGGATAGGAGGTAGGATGGGAAAAAAATTTCTGCTGAGCAATGCGTCGAAGCAGAATTCCTGTTGACACACCAAAAGTGCTATGTTATACACGTAATCTCTTCGCGGGACGGGGTGCCAGAGGCGCTCCCAGCGCGGGGAAACACGAGGTTAACAACTCGTGTAACTGAATATTCCCCATTAGCTCAGTCGGTAGAGCGGGTGACTGTTAATCACCATGTCCGTGGTTCGAGTCCGCGATGGGGAGCCAAAAAAACCATGGCCGATTCCTAAAAAGGAATCGGCCATTTTTGTTCCGTGTGCCGAAGTGCCTCCCCGCATACACAGACTCCAACAATATGATCCAGCTCTCTTAGAAATACCCTGGCTTACTTTTAGTTGCACGCCTCCTTCGCCGTTGGCCCAAAAGAAAAAGGCGGTCGTTGACCGCCTTATAGGCTCACCAGTTCTATTTCAGGTTAAAAGTACCTGCTACAGGGCTGCTGACACTGCCGTCTTCATAGTTGCGCACCAAATAAATAACCTGGAACGATGCTGGGGTGCCTGAGCTGAGGAAGAAGTACTCCGCTTTTACCCAAGGATACACGAGTATCAATACGCCATCTTGGAGGACCCACTGTCCGGCGATAGGCTGACCGACTTTCAAATTCTGCCCTGTGAAGGTCCCGTCCGGGTTGAAAGTGACCACTCCATACCCGTCTGGCGAGATGGTGTAGTCGAAGGTTTTCCCGTTCACCATCTCGGCAACAAACAGCGCCTCCGGAGTGGCGCTCAGTTCAGTCGAGACTGCCGATTCTCCTGACTGGTTAACCGCCGTGACGACGAAGTAGTAGATTGTCCAGTTCATCAAGCCAGTGAGCACACAGGGTGAGACGGCGCCGACCTTTCGCGTTGCCACACTGGGCGTCACACTACCAGTGGTAGACCAATATACGTTGTACGAAGTGGCATTGGCGACGGGGCTCCAAGAGATGGTGACTTGGCCATCTCCCGGCTGTACCGTGACCCCAGTCGGCGCCCCCGGAATGGTAACCGCCGGGGGCGACACCGGAGTATCTACTGTACCTCCCGTACCGCTGCCATTCCCGCCTGAGGTGCTGTCACCGGTTCCACCGCTGGCCCCAGTCCCGCCAGTGGGGTTCGTGATGCTGCCGGTGCTACCGCCTGTTCCGCCATCGGTGCTGTTGTTGACAGATCCGGTATTACTGCCTCCGCTGCTGCCTCCACCACCACAACCGAACAGGAGTGACATGACGACGATCGTTAGAATCACCAGTAACCTTTTCATCTCGTACCTCCCAGTTAAACCCGGTGATGCTTTCCCATGGACGAGACGTCCCCGTCGGGTCGCCCCCAGTGTCCGCGCCAAAGTGGAGGCGGCGCACGGTTGCGATACGCTTCTCCAGTCATGTCAACCTCCTCTTTGTACCTGAACTTGAATCTCTTCAGCAGAACCAGTGGGTAAAAATGGCGTCAGCCTGGTTGCAAGCGGCGCCTCAAAAAGTGCATCCCGTTTTAAGTCTGGCAAAACGGGTTTCGACCAAGAAAACCAATGCTCAGAGAAGGAGAGCCGGATGCTGTTAAAGTCTATCCCTATTGGATGCAATTGCATCTTGGATTTCGTCAATGCCACTGCACATTGAAGTGAGCGCGGAATGCTGTCGGTTTTTGGGATTAGGACTCACGCCTATAAAGAAGTCCATCAACCTTCAACCAGTGAAGATTCATTAGTACGGGGTCGATACACTGCAGCTAACCGCTTTGAGTTTGCGCTTCGTGCATCCTACAGCCTTCTGCCTCCAGACCTTACGCCGTGTGGCTCAGTCCTGCGCGCGCTTGCGCTCGGTGCCGTGTAAATCCCTTTGGCGGGAAGGAGCACCGCGTGCGTAAATGAGATTTAATTATTATTCATTTAAGCACATGACATGCCAACGACAACCACAACGTTTACGGCCATTTGCAGGTCTGAGCCTGCAGCCTGCTGTGCAAGAATTGACCATGTGCAGGAACTTGGGGGGGCAGAAGCGTGCGCGAAAGGAGCTAGAGGCGAAGAGGTAGCAGCTGGCCTGGGCATTAAAATGGCACAAACGCGGATATCTTTTATAGTTTTGAAGCCATGTTTTATCGAAAACTTGTCGTATTTAAAGTGTAAATGAATTATTTGCTTTACACCTCTCTTTACAATAAAACATTTTTTTATTACTATTGTTATGCTCGCGAGTAAGACGCGGTACGGAATGGACGCCGCCTGCCCGAAAACGATGGACAGGCTTCAGGACTCGACTCGGCCGACACGGATGACACGGCTAATGAAGGTAAAATCAACGGGGGTTAAGATGGCTCAACGCGGGAAATGCATGCCGAGGGTTCTTGTCCTCGGCTTCGGCAACACCATTATGAGCGATGACGGTGTGGGCGCAAAGGTGGTCCAGGAACTGCAGCGGGAGTACCGATTTCCGGCTGGAGTCGATGTCGTCGACGGTGGAACTCTTGGTCTAGCGCTGCTGCCGCTTCTGGAAGGAAAAAGCCATGTCATCATGGTTGACGCGGTCGAAACCGGAAAGCAGCCAGGTTACTGCGTCAGGCTGGTCGGGGAGGAACTTCCCTCAGCTCTGGACACCAAGCTTTCACCGCACCAACTGGGGCTGAAGGACCTGCTGGGTGCAGCTCAATTGATGGGGCACACCCTTCCGGAACTGGTCCTTGTCGGAGTGCAGCCCAAGTCCCTCGCGCTGGGTTCCGAACTGAGCGCAGAGGTCAACCTGCAGGTGGAGACCATGAAGGGGGCTGTGCTGAAGGAACTGGAGCGGATCGGAGCCCACGTCGAACCTGTCTCGCCTCCCCCTTCTTACCGGTGGGACCAGTGACCGCGGAAGAGCTGTCCGCGCGCGGGACAACCTTACCTTACCCCCACCGCGCTACATAAGCCTCCAGCCTTGCCAAGGCGAGAGGCTTTTTTTGTTCACGGGGGTAGCTGCCGCCTGGATCTGGGGCTGAAGAGTGCCGACAACCTCGCTTTCGCTTTTTCAGTAAAAGCGTCTCGGCATGCGGCTGAGGGCCGTGAGCTAATGAGTCCGCTCTCCTCATAAATTTCTAGAGCCTTTATGATGATTTGCTTATAATGCCGCGCTACATAACGCCTGCACCACCCAGATATTTTCCCACGCCGACAGCGTGCGCCTTCCCAGGAGAGCTGCGAGAATGGACAAGACCAGTGGCACCCATAGCTTCGCCTTTCTGGAGCATATGGTCGAGGAGCGAACCCGCGAGTTGAAACAGGAGATACAGGAGCGCCTGCGGGCCGAAGGGCAACTGGCGGAGGCGCGGGATCACTACTTGAACATCCTCGCCGAGGCACCCGCACTGATCTGGCGCGCCGACACCCAGGCCAGGTGCGACTGGTTCAACAACACCTGGCTTTCATTCACCGGCCGCACCATGGAAGAGGAATACGGAGACGGCTGGGCGCAAGGTGTCCATCCCGACGACCTGGAACGCTGCGTCGCCATCTGGGTGGGCGCCTTCCGCCAGCGGGCCCCCTTCGAGATGGAGTACCGGCTGAGGCGCCACGACGGCATCTACCGGTGGATACTGGACATCGGGCGTCCCTTCAATGGGCTAGACGGCAGCTTCGCCGGCTATATCGGCTACTGCTTCGACATCACAGACCGAAAGCTCGCCGAGATGGAACTGGTTTTCGCAAGAGAGGCCGCCGAGGCCGCCAACCGGGCCAAGACGGAGTTTTTGGCCAACATGAGCCACGAGATCAGGACCCCGATGAACAGCATCGTCGGCATGGCGCAGCTTCTTGCCTACACGGAGCTTTCCGCCGAACAGAAGGAGTACCTGGACGGGATACTCACCTCGTCCGAGGGGCTTCTTGCCATCATCAACGACATACTCGACCTCTCGAAGGTGGAGGCGGGAAAAGTCGAACTGGAGTCCAGAACCTTCAGCCTCAGGAACAGCATCAACGAGATCGTCAGGACGCAGACGGCGACGGCCCACGAAAAAGGGCTCCAGTTGAAGCTCTGTGTCCCGGAAGAGGTCCCTGACACGCTGGTAGGGGACCGGCTGAGACTAAAGCAGGTGCTCCTCAACATCGTCGGCAACGCCATCAAGTTCACCGCATGCGGGAGCGTCGCCTTATCGGTCGCCCTGACGGTAAAGCAAGAAGATATGGCCCAGCTAAGATTCAGCGCGAGCGACACCGGCGTCGGTATAGCGCCTGAATCTTTGGAGCGCATCTTCGCCCCCTTCGCCCAAGAGGACACCTCCACCACCAGGAGGTACGGCGGCACCGGCCTCGGGCTTTCCATAAGTGCGAAGCTGGTCCGGCTCATGGGGGGGCGGATCTGGGCGGAGAGCAGCAAGAACGCAGGCAGCACCTTCCACATGGAGATTCCCTTCGCACTAAGGACCGAAGAGGGCGGGCAGCACCCCTCTCCCAAGAACGACAAGGTCACCTGGGACGAGGCGAAGCTGAACATCCTGTTGGCTGACGACCAGGAGATGAACCGCAACGTCATGGCGAAGCTCCTTGGGAGGCTGGGGCATCGGTTGGACAGCGCGGCGGATGGCGGCGAAGCGCTCGCAAAGTGGAAAACCGGAAACTACGACCTCATCCTGATGGATGTGGAGATGCCGGGCATCGGCGGCACGGAAGCTACCCGCCTCATCAGGGAAGCCGAAGCTCCTCTGGGAAAGCGCACCGTGGTAATCGCTCTCACGGCGCATGCCCTGAAGAACCATGAGGAGATGCTACTTAAACTCGGTTACGACGGGTACGTCCCCAAACCGGTGGAGATGCCCACGCTGTTGCGGGAGATGAGGCGCTGCCTCCGGCTGCCCGAGCCGCTGCCGCCCGGGGGGCCTGCCACTGCCTCCGCAATGCCGACATGCGCGGCAAACCATCCAGGCACAGTGGACAGGCAGCAGCTTGCCGATATACTCACTGCAGTCAGCACGCTGTTACGGCAAAGGAAGCTGGAGGTTTTAGACAAGGTGAACGACCTGTCCGAACTGATTCCGGGCTCATCTTTTCTTGAACAGCTGAACCTGCAGATACGGCAGTTCGATTGCGCTGGCGCTTTGAAGACAGTGGAAGAAATCCTTCTTGAATACGATATCCACACCTGACACAGTTTCTGTGCCTGCTCACAGGGAAATGAGGACAACTTGGTCAAGAAAAAACTGTTGGTTGTCGACGACACCCCGGAAAATTTGATCATCATCTACAAGATCTTGCGTAAGGAGTACGAGGTCATCGGCGCCAATAGCGGGAAGGAGGCGCTGCTGGCCCTGGCGGACAGTCGTCCCGACCTGATACTGCTCGACGTCATGATGCCCGAGATGGACGGCTTGGAGCTCTGCCGTATCCTGAAGGGGGACTCAAGGTACCGTGACATCCCGGTGATTTTCATCACTGCGCTAAGCGATGAGGTGGACGAGTCACGGGGATTTGCAGCCGGCGCTGTAGACTACCTCTCGAAGCCGCTTAAACCGGCCATCCTGAGCCACCGTGTCGCCGTGCATCTCGAACTGCAGTCGCAAAAAGAGGCGCTGGCCAGGAAGAATCAGGAACTGCAGGAGGCGCTGTCCAAGGTGAAGGAGCTCTCAGGTCTGCTCCCTATCTGCATGACCTGCAAAAAGATTCGTGACGACCAGGGGTACTGGAACCAGTTGGAGAGCTACATCACACTCCACTCGGGGGCCCTTTTCAGCCACGGCTACTGTCCTGAATGTGCCGCTGACGCCATGAAGAGGATCCCCCCTGTGCCGACCTTGAGATAGCGGCAGCAACGAAGGGGCCATCCGGGCTGGGGGCTGGCGCTCCGGCCATGCTTTTGCGGCGTAGCGCTCACCTCACCAGGACGAAGTCGGCTATGATGTGGGCGATCCGGTCGGCAGAGCAGCGGTCGTTGTTGAAAAGGAGATCGTAGAGGGCGGGATCGTGGTCGTCTTGGCTCAGGAAGTCACGGGTGAAGTGGTCGCGGGCTTTTTGCTGCTTGTGCATCAGCTTGTCCGCCGGCTCGATTTCCAGCCCGAGCCGGCTGGCGAGCGTGGCGGCCTTGAAGGCGGGTGACCCGAAGAGCCTGAAGTGATAGGAATTCTCGATGTGCCTGGCGATGATGGCGCCGCCAAGCTCCAGGATGATGACGTTACCCTGCTCCGCCAAGGCCACCACGTGGCGCGAAAGGGGGAGAAAGTAGTCGTAGCTGCTTTTCCAGCGCGGCGAGAACGTGGCGAGGATCTCGTCCAGGATGCGGTTTTCGGCCCCCAGCGTCTGCAGGATCTCTTGTGAAAGGTTGTGCCTTTGCGCCACCTCTTCGAGCACGGCCTTGTCGATCAGCACCCACTCGTCGCCGGTCCTTTGCATCAGCAACTCGCGGAGCAGCTCCGCCGTCGGGTACCCGGTGCAACCGAACTCGCGCGAGATGGTGATACAAGGACGGGGCTTCGCCTTGGCGTGCCGCAAAGACGCCTTATCCTTCTGCCTGCGGTTGTATTCCTCGAGCGATCCGATCCTCAGGTCGACCGATGGGATGAAGAGGTTGTCGGGCACGGGTCCACTCCTTTGCCGCCACGGCCGGGTTCCCGCGGCGCTTCAGCTCTGCTCCTTCAGCTCCCTGATCAGGTCCACCTGCCGCTGGAAGATAAAGCGCGAGATCACACCCTCCACATGCGGGTCCGACTCGATGGAAAAACGACACACCTCGCCCTGCTCCTCGCGGGCAACGGCGACCACCTTCGACCTCAGCTCCAGCTGGGTCTCTCCGTTTTGCAGCAGGTTCGGCACCATGACCCTTAGCAGTGCCCCCTTCCCCTCCCGCAGATACGAAGGGCGGGAGGCCCTGATGGATACCCCCCCGAGGGAGATGTCGAGAACCTTGCCGTCAATGGGTTCGGCGTCGCCTATGATCTGGGCGTCGCAAGGCGGCTCCAGTTTGAGCCGCAGCGACACGCGCTGTTCCGCCAGGATCTCCACGAAACGGAAGTTGGCAAGCGACGCCATCATCCGGCGCACGTCGGCGTCTTTCACGTCGGCGAGCATGGGGCGGTCGAAATAGCTACACTTTACGAAGGTGCATCCTGTTTGCTCCAATGCCACCGCCTGCTGGGGATGGACGTCCAGTTCCAGGACAGTGCCGGTAAAGTCGACCGGGGTGGCGGGGTAGCTGATAGGGAGTCCTTTGAAGTAGTTCACCAGCTTGAGCTGCACCCGCAGCCCCCCCTTGATGATCTCCCTGAACCCTGCAGCTATCTCGGCGCTGTCATCCTTGAGCGATTTCCTGATGTCTTCCCGGTAATAATAAGGTTCCATGCCCATGTCCTTGCCACGCTCAGGCGCGCCATCAGTTGATCAAACGGTACCTGCGCAGCAGTGCCAGCAGATCGGCCCGCACTATCGGCTTTACCAGATAGTCGGTGCAGTCGCCGTCCCAAAGCGCCTGCTCCATCTGTTCTGCCGAGGTAAGCGCCGTGGTCATGATGATGACGGCTTTCTGCTGCGCCGAAACCCCCTTCTCCCTTTCCGCCTGGCGCATCCGTCTCAAGGCCTGCTGCCCGTCCAGCTTGGGCATGACCACATCGAGCAGCACCAGGTCGAACCCCTGGCCGCCGGCAAGCGCGGTTTCGAAAAGTTCCACTCCCTCCTGCCCGTCAGTCGCCAGTTCCATCTCGGCGTGAGGCGCCAGAAAGAGACTCAGGGTTTCGCGGGAGAAATCGTTATCCTCGACGATTAGACACTTCATGCTGCTCCCTCGCCACCTGCTCGACTACATTTGCGGCGGCACAAGACTTTGATCCGCCGGGAACGGGTCCCTGGCACTCTTGGTCTTTTCGGATGCAGCTAATTAACCTTGAGCTTTTTGCCGCTAATTTTATTCCGGCGTGAAGGGAGTTGCGACGGGGTATCTCAGTTGGGCTCTGCGGGGAGGGCGCCAGCCTCCTCAAGCGCCTCTCTCACCGCGTCGTCGTATCCCGTCAGTCTAAGGGGAATGACCTTGCGAATCTCGTCGTCGTGGCAGACGACCTCGTTGCCAAGCCCCTCGATCAGGGGGCTCGAAATCGACGGTTTTATCGGGGTGACCAGCCAGACCCAGTAGGAAGAGAGTTTGGGGGTGAGAAAGGGGACCGGCAGGATCTTGATGAACTTCTGCTCTATCCGGGCGAAGCGCTCCATCATCTCGCGGTAAGAGAGGATTTCAGGTCCTCCGATGTCGTAGGTCTTCCCAGCCGTCTGTTCGTGCAGCAGGCAACCTACGAGGTAGGCGATGACGTCCCGCACGGCTATGAACTGGCAGCGAGTTGAGACCCAGCGCGGCGTTATCATGACCGGTAGCCTCTCGACCAGGGCCCGGATCATCTCGAAGGAGGCTCCCCCGGCACCGATGATGACGGCCGCGCGCAGGTAGGTGGTATTGAAGGGGCCCGGCTGGAGGATGCGCGCAACCTCCAGCCGGCTGGCGAGGTGCTCGGAAAGGTCGTCCTTCTCCTCGCCCAGCCCCCCGAGATAGATGACCCGCCTGAGCCCCTGCCTTGTGGCCGCGGCGACAAAATTCTCCGCTGCTTCCCGGTCGCGGCGCTCGAACCCGGCGCGGTCGCCGGACATGGCGTGTACCAGGTAGTACGCCGTCTCGATTCCCTCCAGCGCTCGGTCCAGGCTCTCTACCTGCAGCAGATCCCCTTGGACCACCTCTGCGCAGGGGGGAAGCGTCGACTGGGGGTTGCGCACAAGGCAGCGCACCGGTATCCCCTGTGCGGCAAGGGCGGCTACCAGCCTTTTGCCGATGAACCCCGTAGCCCCTGTCACCAGGACCATGGCTTTCTTGCTGTCGGAACTGCTCATTTTCCCCCCACTGACTCAAATATCCCGCTATGCCACGGTCTAGTTTAGGTGCCGGGAACTCGATGTCAACTATGAGGGACGGGGCAAGAACGGGATGAGGAACGCTTCTGCGGATGACTGCAACAGACGTTTAACTTTATTTTGATACAGGCTTTGGTCTATGATTGTCGCTCGAGTTGATACCGGCAACCTTTGTAACGGGAGAAAAGGGATGAAAGTACTGGTAGATCTTTGCGTGGTTCCTCTTGGCGTCGGCGTCTCGGTGTCGAGTTACGTTGCCGCATGCGAGAAGGTACTTGTCGAGGCGGGACTCAAGGTTGCATTGCACAGCTACGGGACCAACATCGAGGGGGAATGGGACGAGGTGTTTGCCGCCATCAAGCGCTGCCACGAGGTGGTGCACGGCATGGGGGCTCCCCGCATCACCACTACCATCAAGCTCGGCACCCGGACCGACCGCGACCAGAGCATGGAGGACAAGATCAGGAGCGTGAGGGAAAAGATGTGACTTCGTCCTGCACCGAAAGCATCTCGACCTCGAACAGTACGACGGTGCCGGAAGGAAGCGGCTCGCGATAATCGCGGTTTCCGGGGATGGAGAGGGAGACGTCCCCTCCCGCCCCGGGACCGAAATCGTAGGCTATGCCGGGGGCCGTGCCGGTGCTGAAGGCAAAGTGTGATCCCTTGGGGAAAGGGAAGAGCTCCGCTTCGGCGGCGGGGACCCGTACCACGCGATGGTCCCCCTGCTGCATCCCTAAAAGCCCCGCCTCCAGCGTCTTGGGGACTCGCCCTGAACCGACGAGAAACTCCAGGGTGTTCCGTTCGCCCACGAGGTAGACCCGGCCGTCCTCCAGTTTGCACTTGTACCTGATCTTTACCCTTTTCCCTTTTTCCGTTTCCATGAGGCACCGCCTGTGTGAGAGCTGGTGGCCTGGTGGGCCCGGCTTTCGGGGGGGGCTGCCGCAGTTGCCGGGGGCCGGGGCCGGCCACAAAGATCAAACTATAGCAGCGGCCTTTGTAATTCAAACCAATGATAAGAGCCGTCGCTTCAACAAGCCGCGCCGGCGCCGATCCATGCTGCGCCGAAGACCCCCGCCGAGTCCCCCAGCATGTGCTTCAGCACCGGGGTGCGCAGGTCGTTGTGGAAGGCGTAATGCCGCACTCGCTCGACACCTGCCAGGTAGAGCTCGTCTATGTTGGAGAGCCCACCGCCCAGCACCACCGCGTCGGGGTCGAGGATGGAGATGATGCCGCCCAGGCTGCGCCCGAAGTCGTCGAGAAAGGCGTTGAAGGCGGTGGCGCAACGCGGCTCTCCGAGCCTAGCCCCGGCCACGATCTCCTCCATGCTGAGGCTCTCGCCGTAGCGGGCAGCGAAAGAGGCCTCCACCCCCGATCCGCTGATCTTGGTCTCGATGCACCCCCGGTTGCCGCAGTAGCACGGTGCGCCCGAGGGGTCCAGGGAGAAATGCCCCCATTCCCCGCAGATCCGGTGCGGCCCCTCGCGCACCACACCGTCGATGCTGATCCCCCCGCCGCAACCGGTCCCCATGATGACTCCGAAGACGAGCCCGTAACCGGCCCCGGCCCCCTTGCGGCATTCCGCCAGGGTGAAGCAGTCGGCGTCGTTTCTCACCTCGATCCTCCTGTTCAGAAGATGCTCCAGATCGGACTGAAAAGGGCGTCCTATGAGACAGACCGAGTTGGCGTTGCGCACCAGGCCGCTGACCGCATCGACGGAGCCGGGGATGCCGATTCCAACCGTGCAGCGCCCGCCCGCCGGCACCCGGGAGGCCCCCTCACGCACCAGGTCCGCCACGCACTCCAGCATGGCGTGATAGCCCTGCAAGAGCGGGGTCTCCCTCCTCTTCCTCAAGACCACCGCGTCCTGCGGATCGAGCAGCACGACCTCCGTCTTGGTCCCTCCCAGATCCACTCCTATACGGTACGGCTCGATTGCCGGCATTGCCGCTCCTTTTGCTGCGGGAAAAGGGAGGGCGCTACTGCGCCTCCGGTTCCGGCGCCTTCTTTTCCTTGAGAAAGACCACGACCGCTCCGCTTCCACCCATGTCGCCGGGGGCCTGGATGAACTCGGAAACCATCCCCTTCCCCTTCTCCCTTAGCCAGCCGGCCACCGCGGATTTGAGCACCGGTTCGCCTGCGGAGTTGTTCCCCTTGCCGGTGATCACCAGCACCCCCTTCTGCCCGCGGTTGTACGCCCCTTTGACGAAGCGATCCAGGTTCTCCAGGGCCTCGTCACGGGTGAGGCCGTGCAGGTCAAGCTGCAGGTCGATCCTGATCCCGCCGCGTCTGATCTGCCGTAGCCGGTTCACAGGATTCTGACGCTGCGCGGGCTCCTGCTCCGCCAGCTCGTCCTGAAAACGGACGTCGAGCTTGAGCTGCTCCAGGGCCTGCAGAAAGGCACGCTGCTCTTCCTCCTCGCGCTCGGCCTTTGCGGCGCTGTGAGCTTTGGCCTTGGCCGTGGGAACGGCGGCGGGACGCAGGGGGCGCACGCCGGCGACCGCGTCGAGGAAGAGGAGCTCGTCTGTCAGGTCGGAGACCGGTTTCTGCTGTTTTTCGGGCTCCGGCGCCTGGGGCTTTGCCTCCGGGCGCAACTCGAGTGCCGCGCTTTTCAAGGCCTTGAAGGGGGAGGCGCTGAACTCCTTTTCCTTTTGTTTCGGCTTTTCCTTCTTCTTCATGCTGCGCCCCTCTCTATCTGGTCGGCCTGGTGATCGGCCGATTCCGGTACGGCGGCGGTTTTGCCGCCTGTTTCTAATGAGTCTCACGCCGCTAGGTCGCCAACTTGGCACCCTTACCCCGAACAAGGGGGGAGATTGGGCAGGCGCGGCGTTATTTCGCGACCGCGGCCCATCCTCCCAAGTTGTATAAGTCTTTGTTACGCAAGGGAAATTACAGCGGGGCCGTCGACATTTTCTTCAGAAGAGTTAAATTAGCCCACTCCAATCGGCATGGTATACTACCAAGGATTCGGGACCCATGTCAATGAAGAGTGTCCGCGAAGGAAGCCAATCTAAAGAGGGCGGTCAGCAAAAGCGCGGGGGATGGTGCATGGAGAGTCACGGCAACTACCAGAAGGAGGCGGACCGCAAGGAAGGGGTGGACGATTCCGGCCTTGAGATCGCCGCACTGTTGATGAAGTCGGGTTACCTGGCCGACGCCCAGCTGAGCTACGCGCAGCGGGTGAAGGCGAAGCTCCTATCCCCGAGGACCCTGGTGGGCGTGCTGCTGGAGCTAGGCTTCTTCACCCGGGAGCAGCTCAGGGAGACGCTGCGCAGCAACATGGTATCGGTGAAGCTCGGCGCCCTGCTGGTGGAGCTTGGCTACCTGAAGCCGACAGAACTGCAGGCGGCCCTCGGGATACAGCGGGACGGGGAAAACTCGAAGATGCTGGGCGAGATCCTGGTCGAACAGCGCTTCATCGAGGAGTACACCCTGGCCGAGGTGCTCGCCTTCCAGCTGGGGTTTCCCTTCATCGACCTGGACGCGGCCAGCATCGACCGGGCCCTCTTGGCCCGGGTTCCCCAGCACTGGCTGTCGCAGCACAGCTTCGTTCCGGTCAAGGAGGAGGGAGGCAAGGTCCTCGTGGCGATCGCGGACCCCCTGAACCTGGAGGGGAGAAAGACGGCGGAGAAGCTCTTCAGCCAGAGCACCACGTCCTTCGCCATCTGCACCATGAAGGCGATCCGGGACGCGCTGAGCCTTTTGAAGCGCGGGATGGTGCAGGGGGACGGCACGGCGACCGACGAGCACACGGTGACGGGGATCGTGAACTCCATATTCGAGGAGGCCCTGAAGGAGGGGGCCAGCGACATACATATCGAACCGATGCGCAGCGCGCTCAGGGTACGCTTCAGGCGGGACGGGATGCTGGTCCTGTACAAGGACTTCGCCAAGGAGCTGGCGCTTCCCGTCAGCAGCAGGATCAAGGTGATGGCCGAGGCGGACATAGCGGAGAGAAGAAGGCACCAGGACGGCAGGATCTGCTATGAAAGCGCCAAAAGTGGCAGCACCCTGGACATGAGGGTCTCCTTCTACATCACCATCCACGGGGAGAAAATCGTGCTCCGCCTCTTGAGCATGAAGGGGGAGCTCCTCGACCTCAAGGAGATCGGCATGCCCGGGCGCATGCTGGAGCGTTTCATGGACGACGCGCTGGACACCCCAAGCGGCGTCCTGATCGTCACCGGTCCCACCGGCAGCGGCAAGACCTCCACGCTGTACAGCTGCGTGCACCACCTAAACGACCTGAACACCTCCATCGTCACGGCCGAAGAGCCGGTCGAGTACGTGATAGAGGGGATCGCCCAGTGCTCTATCAACCAGAAGATCGGGGTGACCTTCGAGGAGACCCTGAGGCACATCGTGCGCCAGGACCCGGACGTTGTCGTCCTCGGGGAGATCCGCGACAGTTTCTCGGCCGAGACCGCGATCCAGGCGGCGCTCACCGGCCACAAGGTGCTCACCACCTTTCACACCGAGGATAGCGTCGGGGGGCTTTTGCGCCTGATGAACATGAACATCGAGGCGTTTCTCATCGCCTCGACCGTGGTATGCGTGCTGGCACAGCGGCTTTTGCGCCGCATCTGCCCTGAGTGCAGCGAGAGCTACCTCCCCACCCCGACCGAGCTCCGGAGGATCGGCTACAGCAACGCCGAACTGAGAGGGGCGGAGTTCAGGATCGGCCGGGGGTGCGCCAAGTGCAGGTACAGCGGCTACCGCGGCAGGGTGGGGGTGTTCGAGATGCTGATCCTGAACGAACTGGTGAAGGACGCCATCCTCAGCAAGAAGACCTCCTACGAGATCAGGAAGATCTCCACGGAGAGCACCGGAATGGTCACGCTCCTGGAGTCGGGGTTAGCCAAGGCCGCCTCGGGCCTTGTGTCGCTGCACGACACGGTGCGGCTCCTCCCCAGGATCGGCAAACCGCGCCCGATTGCCGAGATCAGGCGCCTTTTGGGGGATTGACATGCACAGCAGACCCTTCGTCGAGGTAGTGAAGGAGCAGCTTGAATCGGAATCGCTCAACCTGCCGGTGTTCCACCCCATAGCCATCAAGCTGCAGGGGATCCTGGCGGCCAAGGACTTCAGCATCGACCAGGTGGTGGCGCTGATCATCAAGGACCAGGCCCTCACCAGCCAGATCCTGAGGCTCGCCAACTCCGCCTTCTTCAGCGGACTCGCCAAGGTCACCACCATCACCGATGCGGTGGTCAGGCTGGGGGCGCGGGAGATCGCCAGCGTGGCCATGCTCGCCTCGCAGCAAAGCAGCTACAACAGCTTCACCATCCCTGAATTGAAGAGCCACTCGCAGCTTTTGTGGAAGCACGCCATCGGCTGCGCCATCGGGACCAGGTGGCTGTGCGAGAAAAGCGGCTACAAGCAGCTCGCCCAGGAGGGTTTCATAGCCGGACTGCTGCACGACATCGGTTGCCTGCTGATTCTAAGGGTGCTGGAGGGGATCATGCTTGCCGACGGCGGGCAGAAGAAGGTGTCACGGGAGTTGACCAACGAGATCATGACGGCGATGCACGCCGAGTCGGGATACCAGCTGATGCAGAAGTGGAACCTGCCGGAAATCTACTGCACCATCGTCAGGGACCACCACAAGGAGCAAAGCGACACAAACGACGTGCTCCTCGCCCTGGTGCGCCTGGTGGACCACGCCTGCCGCAAGCTCGGGCTAGGCTCGCCGCCGGAGCCGAACCTGATGCTGGCCGCGACCTTCGAGGCCCAGGGTATGGGGATCAAGGAGATCATGCTGGCCGAGCTGGAGATCACCATCGAGGACGCCATGGAGATGGTCACCTCTGCCGCCTGAGGAACTCGAAGATCCCCTGGTCGAAGACGCGCTGAATCTCCCACTTCTCGCCCCGCTCTTTCGCCACCAGGATGGCCCGGGCCTGGCACCCCAGAAACCCCGCCAGAAGCGCGAGGGCGATGGCTATCTGCAGGCGGCGGCGCAAAATGGAGGGGCGCTCCAGCGGAGAAAGCACCCCACGCGGTCCGTGCTGTGACATCTGGTGCAGTTGCTCGGCCGAGAGGTAACCAATCAGCCGGTCGCGGTCGGCCTCGTCGATGAAGCGGTACCGAAGCGCCGTGCTGAAGCGCACCCCGTCGGGGAGCGCCTTCACCTGGACCACCTCTCCGATGACCTCGATGATCTTCGAAGGGTGCGGCAGATAGAAGCTCAACTCCACCAACTCCCCCTCCTTGAAACGCTCGGCGATGTTGAGCCGGACCCCGCCGCCGCTCAGATTCGCCGCCACGGGGGGCGCCGCCATGCGTTTTTCCAGCCTTGCCCTGATCTCCTCCCTGCTGTCCGTCACTTCCTCCGGCTCATCCGGCTCCGGCTTCTGGGCGGCGAACTCGATCTCCCTGCGCGACTCCTCCCAGCGCAGCCGCACCTCCTCGGGGAACTGGCTTATGGTGCGCCGGCAGATCAGGGGAACGTAAACGTCCTGGCGGAAGTACTCCCTGGGCTCGAAGGGGCCGACGTCCTCCACCAGCCGCAGCAGCAGCCGGTGGTCCAGCTTGTCGTCGGCGACCAGCACGCCGCGGCAGCCGAGCGTTCCCTCCTTTCCCTTGAGCGCCAGGTCGAGGGTCCGCCCCAGTTCCAGGCGTGCCTGCTCGGGAAGCTGGTCCCTGGAGAGGTAGAGCTGCAAAAGGTCGTGGTCCAGCGACGCCACCACCCCCCATTCGGGGAAGGCTCCCCCCCCCTGGAGCGGCACCCCTACCCTGACCCGTCCACCTTCCTGGAAATGCGCTGCGTACTGCTCCAATTGCTCGGTCATTATCGCCTCTCCGGACACGCTTTGTTCATCGGAAACCCGACCAGTCCAACAGCTGGCCAACAAAGATCTAGTGCGCCTCGCTCCAGTTGAGCCCGAAATTGAGGTCGACCTTGAGAGGCACCGACAGCGGCAGTGCTCCCTCCATCTCGGTACGCACCAGCTCCTCCATGAGGCCGCGCTCCCGTTCGGGGACCTCGAAAACCAGTTCGTCGTGCACCTGCATGATCAGCCGGCTCGCCACCCGCTCCTGCTGCATGCGTCGACTCACCCTGAGCATGGCGGCCTTGATGATGTCGGCGGCGGAGCCCTGGATCGGGTAGTTCACCGCATTTCTCTGGGCGAAGGCGCGCACGTTGCCGTTTTTGCTGGCGATCTCGGGGATGCAGAGCCTTCTCCCCATGATCGTGGTGACGAAGCCGCAGACCTCCGCCTCCCGGATGCAGCTGTCGAGAAAGCTCCGCGCGCCGCTGTGGCGCTCGAAGTAACTGTCGATGAACGCCTTTGCCTGTTTGGGGGTCACCCCCAGCTCCTTGGCGAGGCTGAAGGCCCCCTGCCCGTAGATGACGCCGAAGTTGATCACCTTGGCCTGGCGCCTCATCTCGGAGGTCACGAGCTCCGGGAACATGCCGAAGACCTCGGAAGCGGTGCGGCGATGGATGTCCTCGCCGGCGGCGAAGGCGTCGCAAAGCACGCGGTCGCCGGAGAGGTGCGCCAGCACCCTGAGCTCGATCTGGGAGTAGTCGGCCGAGAGCACCAGGCTCCCCGGCTCCGCGATGAAGGCGCGCCTGATGCCGCGCCCCTCCTCGCCCCGGATAGGTATATTCTGCAGGTTCGGGTCGCTCGAGGAGAGCCTGCCGGTGCTGGTCACGGCCTGGTTGTAGGAGGTGTGCACGCGGCCGGTGGCGGGATCGACGAGCTTCGGGAGCGCGTCGGTGTAGGTCGATTTCAGCTTCGAGATGCTTCGGTACTGCAAAAGGAGCCTCGCCACCTCGTGCTCCTCGGCCAGCCGCTCCAGTTCCTCCACGTTGGTGGACCAGCCGGTCTTCCCCTTGGTCTTCTTCCCGACCGCGAGCCCCATGCGCTCGAAGAGCATCTCCCCGAGCTGTTTGGGCGAGTTGATGTTGAAGGGGCCGCCACAGTGCTCGTGGATCTGCGCTTCCAGCTCGATCAGCTGTCTGCCGAACCCTGTGGAGAGCTCCTTCATGAGTTCCACGTCCAGCTTCACCCCGTGGAGCTCCATGTCGGCCAGGATCCGCATCAGCGGCATCTCCAGGTCGAAGAGAAGCTCCTCCATCCCCTGCTCCCGCACCTTGGGGAGCAGTATCTCGTGCAGGAGGTAAGTGGCGTCGGCGTCCTCGCAGGAGTAGGGACCGGCGCGGTCCAGATTCACCTCGGAGAAGTTCAGCTCGCACTTGCCGCTTCCCGCCACCTCGGAGTAAGAGATCATGCGGTGGTCCAGGTACTCAAGCGCCAGGGCGTCCAGCCCCTGGCTGTTGCGCGCCGGGTTCACCAGGTAGGCGGCAAGCATGGTGTCGCACCAGATCCCCGTCAGCTCGATCCCCGCTATCCGGAGCACCTGGTAGTCGTACTTCAGGTTCTGGCCGATCTTGCGGCGCGCCGGGTCCTTCAAGAGCGGCCCGAGGAGCTCCAGCACCAGGGTTTCCGGAAGCTGCTCCGGCGCCCCCAGGTAGCGGTGCCCGACCGGGATGTACCACGCCTCGTGCGGGCGGCAGCTCACCGCGTATCCCACGACGCGCGCCTCCCTCGGGTTCAGGCTCGTGGTCTCCAGGTCGATGGCGAAGGCGGGGGCCTTTTCCAGCTCGGATACCACCTGGCGCAGCTCCGCCTCGGTCAGGACCAGCGAGTAGCGGTCGCAGGAGAGGGTGGGAGAGCTGGTCAGGTCCTTCAAGAGGGTGGCGAAGCCGTACTCGCGGAAGAGAGCCGCAAGACGGCGGTTGTCGGGGGGCGTGACGGCGAAGTCGTCGATGCTGTACTCGATGGGGACGTTGCAGTCGATGGTGGCAAGGGTGCGGCAAAGGCGGGCCTGGTCGGCGAACTCCACGAGCCTTTCCCCGTTTTTCCCCTTCACCTCGCCGGCGCGGGCCAGGAGCTCGTCGAGGGAGCCGAACTCCTGCAACAGCTTCTTCGCCGTCACCTCGCCGATGCCGGGGACCCCGGGGATATTGTCAGAGGCATCCCCCCAAAGGGCCAGCACGTCCACCACCCGTTCCGGCGCCACGCCGAACTTCTCGTACACGTCGGCTATACCGAAGCTCTTCTCTTTCATGGTGTCGAGGAGGGTGACCCGGTCGGAGACGATCTGCATCAGGTCCTTGTCCCCGGTGACGACGACGCAGGACATCCCATGGGCCTCGCACTTCCTGGCGATGGTGCCGATGATGTCGTCCGCCTCGTACCCGGGCAGCTCCAGCGCCGGTATGTTGAAGGCGCGCACCATCTGCTTGATCGGCTCGATCTGCTGGGCCAGGTCCTCCGGCATGGCGCTCCGGGTCGCCTTGTAGGCGGGGAAGAGCTCGTTTCTGAAGGTGATCTTGCCGGCGTCGAAGATGACGGCGACGTGGGCCGGAGCCCGGTCCTTCAGCACCTTGAGGAGCATCTGGGTGAAGCCGTAGAGCGCGTTGGTGGGAAAACCGTTGGGGGAGGAGAGGTGCCTGATGGCGAAATAGGCGCGGTATATGTAGGAAGAGCCGTCCAGAAGGTACAGCGTCTCTGTTTCAGTTGTCACTAGGGCTCCTCGCGTGTGAATACTACAAAGGCCATGGCGGGGCGGCGGCTTGCGTCGCGCATGGCGAACTGCAGGGTGTCGAATTTCCACCCCTTGCGGGTCCATTCGTTCAACGCCTCCTCGATCGTTTCCTCGGAGACGTGACTCAGTTCGACCACCTTGTACTGCACCATAAAGGCTCCTTCGTTGGGGCAAATTCCCGCCCATATTATCCGATAAACCCTTGTGGTTCAAGGCGAAATGTTCTGTTGCAAAAAAGTGCCAAACTGCTATGATTTGGAAAACTAAAAAGGGGGTGCAGCAGGTTCAGCGCATTTTGGTAGTCGACTCACAACAACCAGGATCAAGGGGAGCCAGCATGGCACGAGACGAAGAGAGAACCATCGACGAATTGACACAGGAGATGGAAATCAACCTGGCAGTGGATTACGACAAGAAAGACCTCAAGGCACAGCGGGAACTGACAAAGCAACACCTCTATGACGGCTCCAAGAAACTGAAACACACAATTCCCAAAGGAAAGAGAGTCTAAAAGACGGCAGGATAGGAACAACGGGGAGGGGGCTTGAGGAGACGGCCCCCTCCCCTTAATTTGATATCTGCATTTTGGGGCGCCCAGGCGCCGGACGGAGGAGAGCGATGGCGATCGTCAGGTACAACCCGTTAAGCGAACTCAGAAGCATGCAGGACAAGATGAACCGGCTTTTGGACATGGCGTGGACCAGGGAGATCGGCGAAGAGATAAGGGAAGGTGTCTGGCATCCCCCCGCCGACGTCTATGAAGACGCCGCGGCGGTCACCGTCAAGGTCGAAGTTCCGGACATGGAGCAAAAGGACATCGAGATCAAGGTGGAGGAGCAGACCCTCACCGTGAAGGGGGAGCGCAGGCACTCCGAGGAGATCAGGAAGGAGAACTTCCACAGGATCGAGCGCTACTTCGGCCCCTTCCAGAGAAGCTTCGCGCTGCCTGGCGATCTCGACACCGACCGGATCAGCGCCAGCTGCGACTACGGCGTCCTCACCATAGTGATCCCCAAGCTGGGAGCCAAACCGGTCACAGTCGAGGTGAAATAGGGCGCCGGCTCGCGCCCTACCCCTCGTTCATGCTTCCGGTGCGATATCCCTGCAGGTCCAGCGATACGTAGGTGAAGCCGGCGGCGCGGAAAAACTCCAGGGTCCTCGCTCTCAGCGAGGGCTCCAGCATACGCAGCAACTCCGCCTCGCTCAGTTCGATGCGCGCGCTCTCCAGATGAAACCTCACCCGGTACACGGTGAACCCCTCCCCCTTCAAGAACTCCTCGCAGCGCTCCACCTGGTTCAGCCTCTGCTCCGTGATCTCGGTCCCGTAGGGGAAGCGGCTGGCCAGGCAGGCATAGGCCTGCTTGGCCCAGGTGGGGAGCCCGAGCCCGCGGCTCAGCTCCCGGATGTCACTTTTAGAAAGTCCCGCCTCCAGAAGCGGCGAGCGCACCTTCAGCTCGCAGGCGGCGGTGCGTCCGGGGCGGTAATCGCCCAGGTCGTCGGTGTTGCTCCCGTCGGCGACGAAGGAAAGGGAGTGCTCCCGCGCCTTCTCGGTGCAGATCCGGAACAATTCGCTTTTGCAGTGATAGCAGCGGTCCTTGGGGTTGTGGCTGAAACCGGGGATCTCCAGCTCGTTGGAGACCACGAGCTCCTGGCGGGCCCCGATCAGGGCAGCCAGCCGCGTGGCCTCGGCAAGCTCCGATTCGGGATAGGTAGGGGAGGTGGCGGTGATCGCCAGCACCCGTTCGCGACCCAGGGTGTCAAAGGCGGCCTTGAGAAGGAAGGTAGAGTCGACGCCGCCGGAGAAGGCGACCAGCAGGGATCCCATGTCACGCAGGATCTCCTGCAGCTTCAAGTACTTGTCCTGGGGAGTTTGCATAAGGTAGTGTTCGGGCGGGGTCAGAGGAGCCGTCAGGAAATCTCCTGGCGCCCCCCCTTTCCACCCCGCCCCTAGATGAAGTACATGAAGCGGTGGTCCTGCTCCCGCTTGATGCCGAGCGACTCGCCGCGGTCGCACAAGGTCTTCAGGGTGATGGACTCGAAGAACTCGTTCAGCCTGTTGTTGGACTCTTCCCAGACGGTCTGGGTGACGCAACTGCCGTCGAAGTTGCACTCACCCTTCTTGCGGCCGGAACAGTCGACGATGAGGGTATCCCCTTCGGTCGCCTCGACGACGGCGCGCACAGTGATCTCCTCCGGGCTCTTGGCGAGGCAGTAGCCGCCCTGAGGTCCGCGCTTGCTCTTCAAAATCCCGTGCTTCTTAAGCCCCTGGAAGATCTGCTCCAGGTAGCGCGGCGAGATGTCCTGCCGGCGCGATATGTCCTGGATCTGCGCCGGCTGGCTCCCGGCGTTGTAGGCGATGTCGAAAAGAGCCCGCAGTCCGTAGCGGCTCTTGGTGGATAATCTCATGATAGTATCTCCCCTGTTTTAAAGGCTAACTGAAGATACAGTACCACATTTTCCATGTCAAGAATATAAACAGGGAGGGCCCTGCTATTGTCTACCTGGGCAAAGTGGCTTGGTTACCAGTATCTCTGGGGCGGTTCGACCCTTCCCACGTGGACGATGGCCGAGTCGACCACCTCGAAAACGTCGCCGTAGGCGTTGGTCCACTTGTCCCCTTCCTCCATCGGTATGGGAACCTCGCGGCTCCCGAGGAACACCTCGGCGTCGCCGATGTAGGCGTACCATTCGAGATTCCCGTTCATCCAGATCCTGTTTTTCAGCTCCATGAAGCCTCCGTGTCAAATTTTCCCCGATCTTACTTAAAAGATGCACCGCGGGTCAAGCTACTCCGGTTTTTTCTTGTTGGACTCCGCCAATTTTGCTATTAGAGAACCATACTTTTTCCGGGGGTCATTCCTTATGAAATTCACAAAGATGCAGGGTGCGGGCAACGACTACGTGTATGTCAACTGTTTTGAAGAGGTGGTGCACGACCCTGCCGCCGTGGCGATAAAGGTCTCCAACCGCAACTTCGGCATCGGATCGGACGGGCTGATCCTGATCATGCCGAGCCAGGTGGCCGACGTGAGGATGCGGATGTTCAACTCGGACGGCTCCGAAAGCGAGATGTGCGGCAACGGCATCCGCTGCGTGGCGAAGTACGCCTACGACCATGGGATCGTGGCGAAAAAGGAGATCACGGCGGAAACCGGCGCCGGAATCCTGACCCTGCAGCTTTTCACCGGAGCCGACGGCAAGGTCGAAAAGGTGCGGGTGAACATGGGGCCGCCGAGGCTGACCAGGAAGGAGATCCCCATGCTGGGAGAGCCGGACGAGCGGGTGGTCAACGTGCCGCTCAACGTGCTCCACTCCACCTTCAACATCACTTGCGCCTCCATGGGTAACCCGCACTGCGTCATCTTCGTGGACGACGTGGACGCGTTCCAGGTGGAAAAGTACGGCCCACTGATCGAGAACCACGAGCTGTTCCCGCGCCGCACCAACGTGGAATTCGTCCAGATCGTTTCCCGCACCGAGGTGCGACAACGCACCTGGGAGCGCGGCGCCGGCGAAACTCTTGCTTGCGGCACCGGCTCCAGCGCCGTCACCGCCGCCTGCGTCCTGAACGGGCTGACCGAGAAGCGCATCCTGAACCACTTGACCGGCGGCGACCTGGAGATGGAGTGGGGCGAGGACGGCAACATCTACATGACCGGCCCTGCGGTCGAGGTCTTCACTGGGGAAATCGACGTATAAAACTTTATAGAACCAATTGACAATTGACGATTGACGATTGACAATGCAGCGCCCCCTCACTGAAGCCCGCTTCACTGGTGCGTGCGCTCTCCGCATTGTCAAGCCGGTTTCCGTTGTCCATTGTCAATTGTCCATTGTCAATTCGCTTTTCGCCTTTCCTTGTCCATTGTCAATTGTAAATTATTAATTGATATTAAAAGAGGTTTTATGAACTGCCCTATCTGCAGCAAGTGGCAGGACGATCCGGACCAGAGGGTGGTCGAGCTCAAGCACACCCTGGTCTCCTTGAACCGGGATCAGTTCTTTCCCGGCTACTGCTTCGTCTATCCAAGAAACCACGTGACCGAACTTTTCCACCTGAGCGAGCCGATCAGAAACGGGGTGATGGCCGAGGTGACCGCCGTGGCCCAGGCACTGCACACCGTCTTCACCCCCGACAAGATCAACTATGAGCTGCTGGGGAACATGGCGCCGCACATGCACTGGCATATCGTGCCGCGCCGCGCGAAGGACCCGCTTTGGCCCCGCCCGCAGTGGAGCGAGCCGCACCAGGAAGTGGTGCTCAAACCCGAGGAGTACCGGGAGCGGGCCGAGCTGATCAAGGCACAGCTGAAGCTCATCCTGGGCTAGCAGTCATCACCCTCCCCTCCCCATCGAAGGGGACCTGCCAAAAAGGAAAACCATGGACCTGCTGGGCGCACACGTCTCCATCGCCGGAGGCATCCATAACGCCGTGGACCGCGGAGTCAGCTCCGGCTGCGGCGTGATCCAGATCTTCACCCAGAACTCGAACCAGTGGAAAGGAAAGGCGGTCTCCCCGGCCGACGCGAAGCTGTTCCGGGACAAGCTCGCCGCCTCGGGGATTTCCCACGTGGTGAGCCACGACATCTACCTGATCAACCTGGCGGCTGCTCCCGGCGAGGTAAAGGACAAGAGCCTCATCGCCTTCACGGAGGAGATGCAACGCTGCGCCGCGCTCGGGATCGAGAAGATCGTCATGCATCCCGGCTCGCACAACGGCGACGGGGAGGAGACCGGCATCCGGCGCATCTGCGAGGCCTTCGACCAGCTCCTCGCCGAGGTCCCCGAATACACCGGCAAGGTGCTCTTGGAGAACACCGCCGGCCAGGGGACGAACCTGGGCTACCGCTTCGATCACCTGAAGGCGATCATCGAGGGGAGTTCCTATCCCTCCCGCTTCGGCGTCTGCTTCGACACCTGCCATGCCTTCGCCTCGGGGTACCCGATCGCCGACCGGGACGGCTACCGCAAGACCTTCGACGAGTTCGACGCCGCGCTTGGGATCGACAGGCTGATGGCCTTCCACCTGAACGACTCGAAGAAGGGGCTCGGCTGCAAGGTGGACCGCCACGAGCACATCGGCGCCGGGACGCTCGGGCTGGAGCCGTTCCGCTTCATACTGAACGACCCGCAGTTCAAACTGGTCCCGAAGTTAATCGAGACCCCCAAGGGGGACGCCGACGAGATGGACGCGGTGAACCTTAAACTGTTGAGGAGCCTGGTCGAAGGGTGATCGGGCCGGAGGTCCCTTCATGAGCGCTGACAAGCTGAGCGAGAGGGTCGAGATCGTCCGCGGCGACATAACGAAGCTTTCCGTCGACGCCATCGTCAACGCGGCAAACAGCACCCTTTTGGGCGGAGGGGGCGTCGACGGCGCCATCCACCGAGCGGCAGGTCCGGAACTCCTGGCGGAATGCCGGACCTTGTCCGGGTGCGCCACCGGCGAGGCCAAGATCACGGCAGGATACCGGCTGCCCGCGCGCCACGTGATACACACCGTGGGGCCGGTCTGGCACGGCGGCAGCCGCGGCGAGCCCGAGCTGCTCCGCTCCTGCTACCGCAACGCCTGCCGCCTGGCCCATGAAAACGGGCTTTCCAGCCTGGCCTTCCCGGCCATCAGCACCGGGGTCTACGGCTACCCGATGCGCCCCGCCTGCAGGATCGCGCTGGAGGAGGTGAAGGCGGCGCTTGAGCGCTACCCGGAACTGGAAAAGGTGGTCTTCGTCCCCTTCTCGCCCGAGGCGGAAGAGATTTATCGAGAGCTGCTACAGGAGGTCTTTTCGTGAAGGCGGTAATCCAGAGGGTGAAAGAGGCGAAGGTCACGGTTGAGGGGAAAGTCGTCGGCGAGATCGGCGAAGGGATCCTGGTGCTTTTGGGCGTGGAGATCGGCGACGACTGCGCCCAGGCGGAGTGGATGGCGGAAAAGATCGTCAACCTGCGGATCTTCGCGGACAGCGAGGGGAAGATGAACCTGGCACTTTCCGAGGTGAAGGGGGAGATGCTGGCGGTTTCCCAGTTCACCCTCGCCGGCAACTGCTCCAAGGGGCGCCGCCCCTCCTTCGACACCGCCGCGGCCCCCGAGGAGGCGAACCGCCTCTACAACTACTTCATGGGACAGGTCTGGGAGCGGGGAGTGCCGGTGCAAAGCGGGATCTTCCAGGCCGACATGGCGGTCTCCCTGGTGAACGACGGCCCGGTGACCTTCATCCTGGAGACCCCGCCCAAGCGCTAGTCAGATAAGAGGGCGCACCTCGTCCACTTTGAAATAGGCCACCAGGGTCACGGCGGAGCTGGCTTCCGGGCTCGCCACCTGGGCCGTACGCGACTTGATCTTCTCCAGCATCTCCCCCTCGCCGGACTCCTCCTTCATGGTCAAGCTCAACCTCCAGCCGCTGTAACCCCTGGACGGCGCCAGGTACAGGTAGCTCGCGTGCGGGTTCTCCCTCAGGTTGGCGATGCTGCGCCCCTCGCTGAAGCCCCAGGCCAGCGTCTGTTCATCCACCACGTGCGGTATGGCGAAGACCGCCTGGTTCACCACGCCTGCCGCGTCGGCGGTGGCAATCACCCCTCGCCCCCCCTCCGGAAAGAGCTCTGCTAGTTTCATGTGTTGCGCCCCCTTTTTCCTTTAAGCTGATTTACCACTATGATAATCTAGCAGGCTCAAAGGGATTGTCCATAAAAGGTGGGAGCGCTGCGCCAATGAGAAATCGGCTGGACCTGAAAAACATCCTTGAATCACTTTACGCCGCCCGCTCTCAGGAGCACCTCGCCAACGACCCGCTATCGTTTTGCCACCGCTACCAGGACCCGCGGGACCAGGAGATCGTCGGCCTCATCGCCTCCTCCTTCGCCTACGGCAACGTGAAGATCATCAAGAAGAACCTCGCCTCGATCTTCGACCGGATGGGGGACTCCCCGCGACTTTTCGTGGAGCGGTTCGAGCCGGAGCAAGGCTTTCGCCTATTCGCCGGGTTCAAGCACCGCTTCAACGACGCCCGCGACCTCTGCGCGCTCCTTTTCGCCTGCCGCACCATGCTGGAACAGGCGGGCTCCGTCGAGGGGTGGATGCTCAGGTTCCACGCGCAGGGACGCGAGGACCTGACCGAGACCCTCACCGGGTTCAGCGAGGCTGTGAAGTCGCTCGACCTGACGCCCGTCTTCGGCGCCCCCTCCCCCCCCGGCGACTCCTACTTCCCCTTCTTCTTCCCCTCCCCCGCCTCGGGGAGCGCCTGCAAGAGGCTCTGCATGTACCTGAGATGGATGGTGCGGCCGGCCGACGGCATCGACTTGGGAATCTGGAAGGGGATCACCCCGGACCAACTGGTCATCCCCGTCGACGCCCACATCCAGCGCATCTGCAGGCTCCTCGGCTTCACCAGCCGCAAGCAGGCGGATTGGCGCATGGCGCGTGAGATCACCGCCGCGCTGCGTAAGCTCGACCCGGCGGACCCGGTGAAATACGACTTCTCCATCTGCCACCTGGGGATCTCCGAGGGATGCGACGGCAAGGACCGGCTTAAGTGCCTTGCCTGCCCCATCGCCGGGCTATGCCCCGTCGGTTCGCCTTGACCGCGCTCGGAGAAAGCGAAACGCTTGAGGGGTGCTGCCCCGAGTGGATCTAGAAGGTGCCCGGGCGCTCTTTCTGGTAAACTCGGTGCGCAGGCGGCGCCGGGCGGCGCTGCAGTCGAGACAGCTTTTAAATTAATTTCCCAAGGAGATGAACATGGAACAATACGGATTTTTAGGATTGGGGATCATGGGAAGCGCGATGGCCAAGAACCTGCTCAAGGCCGGGTTCAAGGTGACGGTCTGGAACCGGTCCCAGGAGAAGTGCGCGGAACTCGCGGCGCTCGGGGCAACGGTCGCCGCCACCCCCGCCGAGGTCACCGCCTCCTGCAGCGTTACCATCGCCATGCTGGCCGACCCCGCGGCGGCGCATGCCGTCTGCTTCGGACCTCAAGGCGCCCTGGAAGGGATCGGTGCCGGCAGGGGGTACGTCGACATGTCCACGGTGGACGCCGCGACGGCCAAGGAGATAGGCGCGGCCGTCACCGGCAAGGGGGGGAGGTTTCTGGAGGCCCCGGTTTCAGGGAGCAAGAAGCCGGCCGAGGACGGCACCCTGATCATCCTCGCCGCCGGCGACCGTGAACTCTTCGATCAGGCGCTTCCGCTTTTCGAGAAGATGGGGAAGAAAAGCCTTTATTTGGGCGAGCTCGGGCGCGGCGCGCAGATGAAGCTGATCGTCAACATGGTCATGGGAGGGATGATGACCATCTTCTGCGAGGGGCTGGCCCTTGCGGACAAGGCGGGGCTCGAAGGGAGCGACCTCCTCGACGTCATCGACGCCGGCGCCATGGCGAACCCGATGTTCAAGCTGAAGGGGGCGCAGATCGGACAGGGAAACTTCGCCACCGCGTTCCCGCTCAAGCACATGCAAAAAGACATGCGCCTCGCCGTGGCGCTGGGGGACCAGCTGGGGCAGCCGCTCTTTTCCGCCTCCGCCGCCAACGAGAGCTTTAAGAGGGCGCGGGCCCAGGGGCTGTCGGATAACGACTTCAGCGCCGTCTTCAAGGCGATCGCTTCATGAAAAAGCTGCTCTCCCTCGCCGCCGTGACGCTCATAACCAGCGCCTTTCTCGATCCCCTGATCTACTCCGGGCTCGACAAACCGATACCCTGGGGGCGCGACGCGCTGATGCTTGTGGCAGGGGTCATCTGCTTTTACCTGCTGGTGAAATACCGCAACGACCTGTAAACCCAGGGATAAGTTTGCCGTTGACAAAAGTAAACGGCTCCCTTATCCTGCAGCGACAATTTCATATAAAAGACCTGCTTATCTAGAGTGGTGGAGGGAAAGGCCCTGCGAAGCCACAGCAACCGGCCCAGAAATGGGCGACAGGTGCTAAATCCTGCCGAAAGGCGAAGATGAGAAAGGCGCTTTAGCTCCATCACCACAAAAGCCCCTTCTCTCATACCGAGACGGGGCTTTTTTAATACCCGCAGCGTGCGGGCGCACCAATGAAGAGAGAAACATGTCCTACGGCATAGTGACAGAACAGATCGCCAGCTTCGATACCGAGCTGCGCCTGGAAAGCGGGCGCATCCTCGGGCCGATCGACATAGCCTACGAGACCTACGGCACCCTGAACGCGTCGCGCTCCAACGCAATCCTCGTGACCCACGCCTGGACCGGTAGCGCGCATCTGGCCGGGCGCTACAGCGAGGACGAGAAGCGGGCGGGGTGGTGGGACGACATCGTCGGGCCCGGCTGCCTTTTGGACACCGACCGCTATTTCGTGATCTGCTCCAACGTGATCGGCTCCTGTTTCGGCTCCACCGGCCCCACCTCCATTAACCCGAAGACCGGCAAACGCTACAACCTCGCCTTCCCGGTGATCACGGTGCGCGACATGGTGAAGGCCCAGGCCTTGCTCATGGACCGGTTGGGAATAGAGAAGCTTTTCTGCGTGCTGGGGGGGAGCATGGGGGGGATGCAGGCCCTGGAGTGGACCACGCAGTTTCCCGAGCGCGTCGCCTCGGCCGTGGTGCTCGCCACGACGCCGCGCCCGTCGGCGCAGGCAATCTCGTTGAACGCGGTGGCGCGCTGGGCCATCTTCAACGACCCTAACTGGAAAAAAGGGGAATACCGGAAGAATCCCAAGGACGGGCTCGCCCTGGCCCGCGGCATCGGGCACATCACCTTCCTCTCGGACGAGTCGATGACGGCCAAGTTCGACCGCCGCTTCTCCGCCCGCGACGGCCAGTTCGACTTCTTCGGACAGTTCGAGGTGGAGCGCTACCTAACCTACAACGGCTACAACTTCGTGGACCGCTTTGACGCCAACTCCTTCCTCTACCTCGCCAAGGCACTCGACCTCTACGACGTGGCATCCGGGTGCGAGTCGCTGGAGGCGGCGTTCGCGCCGGTGAAAGCGCCCATACAGTTCTTCGCCTTCACCTCGGACTGGCTCTACCCACCGGCCCAGACCGAGGAGATGGTCGAGTCACTTAAAAAGCTCAAGAAACCGGTGGAGTACCACCTGATCACCTCGGCCTACGGACACGACGCCTTCCTATTGGAGCACCAGACCTTCACCCCGCTGGTCGAGTCGTTCCTGGACCGGGTCGAGATCTAGGCGGCACCCGCCTCGCGCGCCGGCCACCCCATGATGGCGGCCACGTCCTCGTTGAGCATCATCTCCTCGCCGCTGGGAAGGGCGAACACCTTCACCTTGGAGCTGTCGGCGCTGATCAGCATCTCCCGCTCCCCCCGCAGGGCCTCCTCGTCCCGCTTCAGGTCCACCTCGATCCCGAACTGCTCCATCCCCTTGAGCGCCATCCCCCGGACCGGCCAGTCCTCCCACCCCTCGCCGTAGGTGAAGACGATGGCGTCGGGCCTCCCGATCACGGCTATGTAGGCGCCTATGTACTTGCGCAGGCGGTAGGACTCCATGTCGAGCGCCAGCTGGCAGCGGGGGTCCCCCACCACCGCCTCGTCCACCACCGTCCTGCGGCTCACCCGACGCCCGACGATCCCCGCCAGCCCGCTCTTCTGGTTCAGGAAGAGATCCATCTCCGCCGCCGAGATCCCGGCCTCGTTCATCATGAACGGTATGATACCCGCGTCTATGTCGCCGCAGCGGGTCCCCATCATCACCCCTTCCAGCGGGGTGAGCCCCATGCTGGTGTCGACCGAGACCCCGTTTTTCAGCGCGCAGAGCGACACGCCGTTGCCGGTGTGCACAGTAACAAGGTTGCAGCGCTCCAGGGGGACCCCGGCGAGCGCCGCCCCCCTCCTTGCGGCATGCAGGTGGGACTGGCCGTGGAAGCCGTAGCGCCTGATGCCGTGCTGCTTGTACCAGTCGTAGGGAAGCGGGTAGATGTAGGCCTTTTCCGGCATGGTCTGGTGGAAGGCGGTGTCGAAGATGGCAACCTGCGGCAGGTTGGGGAGCAGGTCCTTGGCGGCGCGGATACCGGCCAGGTTCGGGGTGTTGTGCAGCGGGGCGAGGTTCGCGGTCTCCTTGATGGCCGCGACGACGTCGTCGTCGATCAGCACGCTCTTGGTGAACCTCTCTCCCCCATGCACCACGCGGTGCCCGATGGCGCTGATGCTCGCCACCTCCGGCATCACCCCGTCCTTCGCGTCGGTCAGCGTGTCCAGCACGAATTGCAGCGCTTGCGTATGGTCGGCGCAGTCGCGGTCCAGGTGCCGGGGCGCCTTGCCGGGGACCTTGTGGGTGAGGAAGGTGTCCCCGATGACGACCCGCTCCACGTTGCCGCTGGCCAGGGTCAGGTTTCGCCCCCAGTCGAAGAGTTGATACTGCAGGGAGAAGGTCCGGCAGTTGAGGGTGAGGATGAGCATGCTACAGACTCCAGTCCGGGCGCCCATAGGGGGCCCGTCGCTTGGTTATGACCGACCATAACTAGCACGCCCGGTGGAAAAGTGCAATTACAACTGGAGGATCACAGCGGCAACTACGGGGAATTTTTCAGGAAAAAATCGGCGATCACCGGGCGGTGGTCCGAGGCCCTGCCGGTCCCGACCCGGCAGCGGGAAGCGGTAAGCCAGGAGTTGGTCATGATGTGGTCGATGCGCATCCAGGAAAGGCGCAGCCAGGGGATCCTGTTTCTCAGCAGGAAATGGCCGTAGGTGTAGCCGTAGCCCGTCCCGGCCGCGGCGAAGGCATCGGTGAGTCCGGCCTCCCGGAGCGTGCGGCAGACAAGGGAAGGATCCGGGGAGTTCATATCCCCCGCCACCAGCACCGGCCCCGTCTCGCGCGTAAGGTATCCCGCGACGGTCATGGCCTGGGCCACCCGCAGCGTCACGTTGTCCTCGAACCTCTGTATGGCCTTGGGGAGGTACCAGGGGCCGTGCTTGGCTTTACGGAACGCGTTGAGGCTGCGGCGGGGGGTCTTGAAATGGACGTCGTAGACAGATAGCTCCGAGGAGCCCACGCGCACCTTGCAGCGCAGGAAGTATTCCTTCCCACGCCCCGAATAGGGTAGCTCGTGAACCTCTGCCGCCGTGAGCGGGTACCTGCTGGCGACCAGGTACTGCCCCTGGCTGCGCAGGTGCCAATCCCTGAAGTACCCCGCGAGCGGGCCCGCGCCGGCGCGCACCGCGTCCTGGAAGAGCACGATGTCCGGCCGGCTCCGCTCCATCTCCTCCACCAGCGGCATGAGATCGTGCTTTCCGTACTTTATGTTCCAGGTCATCACCCTTATGGGGACGCCCGATGCGTCCCCCTCCCCCCGGTTCGACGGGATGTTGTATCCCATGACCGGGCCGATCACCCACAGAAGTAAGCAAAGCGGGAGCCACACCCAGGGCCGCTCCGTCTTCCAGGTAGCCGCCACGAGGATGATGCCGGGCACAGCCCACATCACTTGGGGGAGGTACAGGTTCAAGGCGCCGGGCCAGAAACGGTCGGCGCCTGTCCGGTAGGAGAGGGAAATCGCGGCGATGACGGCCGCATAGATGAGGTTCAGCCACAGAACCGGCTTCATGCGCCGCCTCCAGGGGGGAGAAATAGGCCGCCCCTGCCGAACGCCGGCGTCGGCTCAAAAGCGCCGCCTCCGGGGTTACCGGAAGGCGACGCGCTCGGTCCAAAAAGATGCGATTTCATAGGGGAGAAAATGGCAGTACTCGCCTTGGTAGGTGGTCCGGATGTGCTCCAAAAGCTCACGGTAGAGCTCGCAGGGATACTCGTCGAACTGCCGGCAGCCGTTGAAGCTCATGTAGTCGGGGTGGGTGATCAAGAGTGCCATCCCGCCATGCTCGGCGATCCAGCGCAGCTTCTCCTTCCAGATGTCGATCCCCTTTTCCCTGAACAGGATGAACATGGTGAAATCCTGCGGCAGGGTATAGGGGAGCACCACGTACTCCCGCCCCGGGACCGCGGTCTGGTGCACCGGGAAGATGGTCCTCAAGCCGTCGGACTGCGGCTCGAAGGGGTCGGTGTCGAAGGCGGACGCCTCATAGGCTATGTCGAGCTGGTGCAGCCATTCGAAGTTGTGATAGACGCAAGGCGAGCGGAAACCGACCGCGCCCCACTCCTTCAAGTAGCCGTTGATCAAGGCGGCATGCTTGGCAAAAGTGGCCGGCGATTCGTACAGCTTCCGGTTGTGCTCCAAGCCGTGCACACCCACCTCGAACCCCTGCTCCACCAGTTTCCCGCGCAGCTCCGGGGGGACGTTGTAGTCGTGGGCCACGAAGTTGAACGAGGAGCGGAAACCCATCTCCTGCTCCAGCGCCATCAGCTGCTCGCAGCGCTCGACGCCCCTTGCCGTGTCGACGTCGTGGGTAAGGACCACGGAGAAGCGGTTCCCGCCAGGCCAGCCGGAAAAACCGGCCGGGGTACCGCCGGCATCGGGGTCGATGGGCCAGGTAGCGCCGTAGAGCGCCCTTTTGCGCCTGGCCACCATGCTGCGCACGATAATCTGCAGCCTGCGCGACATCAACGGTTTGACCCGGTAGTACGCTCGCGCCAGCATCTCTTCGGTGATCAGCTTCATGCGATTCTCCTTTACCGGTTGGCCAGACATGGAGGCATCTCCCCGACCGAACTTTCTGTAACAGGCGCCGGTTAGCGATCTCTTAATTAGCAAACACAAAGACAAAATATAGCCAAACAAAATGACAACGCAAGCTGGTTCAGAAAAGGCGACAGGCTCCCTCATTTTTCAAAAGTAGCCGGTCCCGTTTTTAGAGACAGCGAACCGACGATGTGATATCTTTCCGTCTTCCTTTGCAGCCCCCGGAACCGGGAAGGGGCGCGATCCGCAGAGATCTGGGAGTGGGAAATGCCGCTGAAGATACATACCAGCAACCGCATGGAACGACTGGTGGACGAACTGGAAAAGGTGGTTCGCGCCCCCCGTCCCGCCCCCGGCACCCCCTTCGACAAAGAGCTGATCGTGGTGCAGAACAAGGGGATGCAGCGCTGGCTCTCCATGGAGCTGGCCGGACGGATCGGGGTCTGGGCCAACGGCGACTTCCTCTTCCCCAACAGGTTCGTGGAAGAGGTCTTCGCCCAGGCGCTCCCGGAGAGCCCCGCCGACGCCCCACTCTTTACTCCCGAAGTGATGACCTGGAGGATCCTCGCCCTGCTGCAGTCGGCGCAAACAGCCGGCTTCGAGGAGGTCGCCGCGTACCTCGCGGAGGACCGGGACGGCCTCAAGCGGATGCAGCTCGCCCGGCGCATAGCCGACACCTTCGACCGGTACACCATCTACCGTCCCAAGGAGTTGCTACGCTGGGAAAAGGGGGAGGAGGACCATTGGCAGGCGCAGCTCTGGCGAGCCCTCAACGACGGAGCCGGACAGAAGCACCGCGCCCGGCTGCTGCACGACTTCCTCGCCACTCCCAAAAGCGACCGGGCCTGGCGGCGACGCGTCTCGGTGATCGGCATCCCGTCGCTGCCCCCCTTCCACCTCGACGTCCTTGCCAAGGTGGCCCAGGACGCCGAGGTAAACCTGTTCCTCCTGAACCCCTGCCGCCAGTACTGGGGCGAGATCGTTTCCGAGCGGGAACTGGCCCGGCTGGAGAACCACGGGCAGGGGGAAGAGCAGTGGTACGAGACCGGGAACCCGCTCCTTGCCTCCTGGGGTAAGCTCGGCCGGGACTTCTTCAAGGCGATCATCGACGACTGCGGCGACCACGAGCGAGAGGACAGCTTCTACGAGCTCCCGCAGGGGGTACTGCTGCACGAGGTCCAGGCGGACATCGTCGAGTTGCGGGGAGCGGAGGCCGCGCCGCGCCAGGTGCAGGCCTGCGACCTCTCCCTCAAGGTGCACTCCTGCCACTCCCCCATGCGCGAGGTGGAGGTACTCTACGACACGCTCCTCTCCCTGTTCGACGCCGATCCCTCGTTGTCCCCCCGCGACGTGCTGGTGATGACCCCCAATGTCGAGGCTTACGCCCCTTACATCTCCGCGGTCTTCGACAACCCCGAGGATGATAGCCGCCGCATCCCCTATTCCATCGCCGACCGAAGCCTCAAAAACGAAGGGGAGGCGGCCCGGGCGCTTGTCGCCATCCTCGCGCTCTGCGGCGGCCGCTACGGCGTGGCGACGGTTTTGGACATCCTGGAGTCCCCCCCGGTGGCGCGTCGCTTCGGCCTCTCCGGAGACGACCTGGAAACGGTGCGGGACTGGCTTCGGGGGGCCAACATCAGGTGGGGCATCGACGCAGCGCAGCGCACCGAGCACGGCGTCCCCCCCTTCGGCGAGAACTCGTGGGCAGCGGGGCTCGACCGCCTTCTTTTGGGCTACGCCATGAACGGCGACGGGCGCTCGTTCTACGACGGCATCCTCCCCTACGACGATATGGAGGGGGGCGTGGCGCTTCCCTTCGGGCGCTTCCTCACCTTCTGCGAAAAGCTTTTCGCCCAGACCCGGGACCTCTCCCGTCCGCGAGTACCGTCCGAGTGGGTGCCGACGCTGCGCCAGATCCTGGACGACTTCATCCTCCCGGACGCGGACGGCGAGCGCGAGTTCCTGTTCCTGATCGAGATGGCGAAAAAGCTCGGGAACTCCCCGGCGCAGGCCGGTTTCGAGGAAGAGATCGGCATCGAGGTGGTGCGCTACTGGGTGGAGCAGCAGCTGGGGGCCTCGAAACGGGACCTGGGCTTTCTCACCGGCAACGTCACCTTCTGCGCCATGCTCCCGATGCGAAGCATCCCGTTCCCGGTGGTCGCCCTTTTGGGGATGAACGAGGGGGAATTCCCGCGCCGCAACCCGCCCCAGGGGTTCGACCTGATGACCAGGGAGCCCCGCTCCGGGGACTCCTCGCCGCGCGACGAGGACCGTTACCTGTTCCTGGAGGCCCTCCTCTCCGCCCGCAAGAGGTTGCACATAAGCTACGTGGGTCAAAGCATCAAGGACAACGCCGAACTTCCCCCGAGCGTGCTGGTGAGCGAGTTGCTGGACTACCTGGAGCGCTGTTTCGTGACGCCGGAGGGAAATCCTGTGCCTGCGGTCCTGCGCCACCCGCTGCAACCGTTCAGCCCCAGGTACTTCACCCGCGGCTCCGCCTTATTCAGCTACTCCCAGCAAAACTGCGAGGGGGCGAAGGCCAAGCTGTCCCCCCCCTCTCCCCCGCAGCCATTTCTGGATGCGCCTCTTCCCCCCTGGGAGGAAGAGGGTACGGTCACCCTCAAGGCGCTCATCGATTTCCTGTGCAACCCGGCCAAGGAACTCCTGAGGCGCCGGCTCGGCATCCGCATCGAGCAGGGTGTGGAGCCGCTGGAGGAATCGGAACCGTTCGCGCTGGACAGCCTCTCCAAATACCAGCTGGAACAGGAGATGGTCACGGCGCTTTTGCGCGGCGAGGAGCTGGATATCCCCTATGCCGTCGCCTGCGCGCGCGGCGACCTCCCCCCCGGCGTCTGCGGCTCAGCCCTCTTCCGCAAGCTGGGAGAGCCTGCACAGGAATTCGCCGCCAAGGTGGTCGAGGTCTCCTGCGGAGAGCCGCTCCCCCCCCTGGACGTCGACCTGAAACTTCCCCGCGGGAGGATCATCGGACGCATCGAAGGTCTCAGCTCCGACCGCATGGTGCGCTACCGCTATACGAAGCTGAAGGCGAAGGACCAGCTGCGTTTTTGGGTTGAGCACCTGGCGCTCAACTGCGCCAAGGCCGAAGGGTACCCGCTGGAAAGCAGCTTCGTCGCCTCCGACAGCACCATCCACCTCCCCCCGGTCGAAGCATGCACCGCGCAACTGGACCGGCTCCTGGAGCTGTACCAAAGGGGGATGACCTTCCCGCTCAAGTTCTTCCCTGAGAGCTCTCTGGAGTATGCGAAGAAGTCGCGCGACCCGAAGAAGGCGGCGAAGGCGCTCAACGACGCGCTCGGCAAATGGCACGGCAGCGAGTTCTACGAGGGCGAAGGGAAGGACGATCACTGCCGCCGCTGCTTCGGCGACGACGCACCGCTGGACGAGGAATTCACCGCCCTGGCGCTCCAGGTCTGGGAGCCGCTCCTGGATAGCCAGACCGGCAAGGGTAAAGGTAAATGAAACGGTTCGACCTCATCCATACCCCGCTTGCCGGGCGCAACCTGATCGAGGCGAGCGCCGGCACCGGCAAGACCTTCACCATCGCCGGGGTCTACCTGCGCCTGGTGCTCGAAGAGAAACTCGACGTCTCGCGCATCCTGGTAGTCACCTTCACCGAGGCCGCGACCAAGGAGCTCAAGGAGCGGATCAGGAACAAGTTGAAGGAAGCGGAGGACGGCTTCCTCACCGGTGCTGCCGACGACTTCCTGATCCAGGGGCTGATCGAGTCGAGGCCGGACCACTCCGAGGCGCGCCGGCTTCTTTCCAGCGCGATACGGAGCTTCGACGAGGCGGCCATCTTCACCATCCACGGCTTTTGCCAGAGGATGCTGCAGGACAACCCCTTCGAGAGCGGCTCCTTGTGCGACACCGAGCTTGTCACCGACCAGGGGAAGATCCTCATGGAGATCGCCCAGGATTACTGGCGCATCAACTGCTACGGCCAGCCGGCGGAAAGGGTCGCCGCGGCCGACGCCGCCAAGGTAACCCCCGAGTCGCTGCTGAAGCTTGTGCAAAGGGTCAGCGGCGACCCCAACGCCACCGTGATCCCGGACCCGCCCGCCGACGCCACCGAGATTGAAGACTGGCTCCAGGGGCTCAAGCGCGGTTTCTTCGATTACCTGCGCGCCGAGCTCCCGAAGAGAAAGCGGCTCAAGAACCTGCGCTCCTTCGACGACCTCCTCCTCGACCTGCACGCGGCGCTCCTCCGCCCGGGTTCGACCTTGCCCAAGCTGATCCGCGAGCGCTACCAGGCGGCGCTCATCGACGAGTTCCAGGACACCGACCCGCTCCAGTTCGCCATCTTCGACGCCATCTACCCGGTGGGACACGAGGCCCCATTCTTCCTCATCGGCGACCCCAAGCAGGCCATCTACAGCTTCCGCGGCGCCGACATCTTCGCCTACATGGGGGCGGCCGAGGCAACCGAGGAGAGTCACACCCTGCTGCAGAACTTCCGTTCCGAGGCGGGGTTGATCGATGCCGTCAACACCCTCTTCGCATCGCGCGAGCTCCCCTTCCTCTACCCGCAGATAGGCTTCAACCCGGTGGAGGCTGCCCCGAAGGAAAAGAGCCGGCTCGTCGAGGCGGGACAGAGGAAGGCGCCGCTCAAGCTCTGGCTCGCCCCGCGCAAGGACGCGGGTAAGCCGATCAACAAGGGAGACGCCTGGGACGATCTGCCGGAAGCGGTGGCGGCTGAAATCTCGCGGCTTCTGCGTGACGGTGCGGCCGGGAAGCTGACTATCGAGGAGCTCGACAAGGACCCGGAGGGGGGCGAGAAGTGGGTGCAGCGCCCTGTCCAACCCAAGGACGTCGCAGTCCTGGTGCGGGCGAACCGGCAGGCGAAGCTGATGCAGCGGGCGCTCACCCGCAGGGGGATACCGAGCGTCCTTTGCAGCGCGGGTAACCTCTTCGAGTCGGACGAGGCGGCGGAACTGCTGCGGCTCCTTTCCGCGGTGGCGCAACCGGGACACGAGTCGCTTCTGCGCGGGGCCCTTGCCACCGACCTCGTGGGGGTGAGCGGGACGGAACTGGCAGAGCTCATGAACGACGAAAAGGGGTGGGAGGAGATCCTGGAGGAGTTCCGGGGCTACCACGACACCTGGAGCAGCGGCAGCTGCATGTCCATGGCCCTGCAGTTCATGGAAAAGCGCGAGGTCAGAAAGCGGCTTCTCGCTGAACCGATGGGGGAGCGGCGGCTCACCAACCTCCTGCACGCCATCGAGACCATCCACCAGGCGCAGGTCGAGGAACGCCTGGGGATGGAGGCTGTCATCGCCTGGCTCGCCTGCCGCATCACCGAAGAGCCCAAGAAGGAAGAGTACGAAATCCGCCTGGAGACCGACGAGGCCGCTGTGCAGCTGGTCACCATTCACAAGAGCAAGGGGCTCGAATACCCCATCGTGTTCCTCCCTTTCTGCTGGGCCGAGTACGCCGGGAAAGACGAGGGGGCGCTCTTCCATGACGAGGGCGGGCGGGTGGTCTTGGACATTGGCTCCGACCAAATGTCAGAGCACAAGGCGCAGGCCGCGCGGGAAGCGCTTGCCGAGAGCCTGCGGCTTCTCTACGTCGCCCTGACGCGAGGCAAGCACCGGACCTACCTCGTCTGGGGCGCCTTCAAGGATGCCGGTGAGAGCGCGCTCCACTACCTTTTGCATCCGGGCCAGACTGCAGTAAAGGGTCAGGTCACGCTCAGCGACGCCGGAATCCGTGAACGGCTGGAAACGCTGGCGGCATCCTCGCCCGGAAAGATCGAAGTCCTGGACCTGCCGGACGCCGACCTCGCGCCGTACCGGGCGCACGACGAGAAGAAGCCGGAACTCGCGCCGCTTCCTTTTAACGGGGCCATCCCCCGTGACTGGCGCGTGGCGAGCTTCACCTCGCTCTCCAGCCACAAGCACCACACCGCAGAGCTTCCCGACCGCGACGAGGGGAGCCCGGTCGAGGAACGTCCGGCGCAGGATGTCGAGCCAACCGGGATCTTCGCCTTTCCCAAGGGGGCCAAGGCCGGCATCTTCCTGCACAAGATCTTCGAGGATCTCGATTTCACCCGGATCGACGAGCAGCTCACGCCCCTGGTCGAGGAGCAGCTGGACAAACATGGCTTTCCCGCCGAATGGAGCGATGCCGTCGGCCAGATGGTACGTAACGTACTGCAGGCACCGCTGGGGGACGGGGGGATCAGGCTGGCGCAGGTGGGACTGGAGCGGCGCCTCACCGAGATGGAATTCTTCTTCCCCCTTTCGCTCGTTACCTCCGAGCGCCTGAGGGCTGCCGCCGCCGGCTTCACTGCGGCACCTGGCGCAGCTCAAGGTCTCCAGCTCCCGGTCGACCTGGCAGACCTTTTCAGCCGCCTCTCCTTCGCGCCGGTGCAGGGGATGCTCCTCGGTTTCATCGACCTCGTCTTCGAGCAGGGCGGGCGCTATTACATCGTGGACTGGAAGTCCAACCACCTGGGCAACACCCCCGGCAGCTATGGTCAGGCGGCGTTGAAGAAGGAAATGGAAGAGAGCTTCTATCCCCTGCAGTACCTTCTTTACACGGTGGCGCTCGACAACTACCTGAGGCTGAGGATTCCGGATTACGAATACGACCGGCACTTCGGCGGCGTCTTCTACCTCTTCCTGCGCGGCGTCGACGGCACCGGGAACGGGGTCTACGCAGACCGTCCCCCGAAAGAGCTCGTCGCCGCACTTTCCGAGGTGTTGCTTCCGGAGGCGGTGCGCCCGGCGGGGAGAGCCGAACCAGCTCCCTCACCCCAGCCCTCTCCCGCTGGGCGAGGGGGAGTCGGGAGGAAGTCTAAAAAAGCTGAGAGCGAAGGGCAGCTCAGCCTCGACCTCTTCGATTGAGGTGGGAGAGCGACCCACCATGCGCTTCGGCTCACGAAAGCGGAAGAGGGGCAGCAGTCCATTCCCTCGCCCTCTGGGAGAGGGTGGCCGCAGGCCGGGTGAGGGAAAGCTTGCCATCGGAAGGAAGCTGGAGCTTCGTAAGGCATTGCGTTCCCAAGCTGGACCTTGGGAACGAGATCTACTCATAAAGGCAAAGCAATGGCCGCTGAAACATTCCAATTCAACGACATAGACCGGCAATTCGCCTCCTTCATCTGCCGGCAGGCGGCAAGCCGCGACCCGCACCTCGAGGCTGCGGCGGCGCTTTTGAGTCGCGGGGTGACCGGGGGGGACGTCTGCCTCGACCTCGCCGGCGCACTGGAAGACGCGCGCTCTGCGGGTTACCGCATAGAATCGGCAGCCGCCTGGCGCGAAAGACTCGCCGCCTCCCCCGTGGTCGGCGTTCCCGGGGAGTTCAAGCCGCTCATCCTGGACCACTCCGATCGCCTCTACCTGCAGCGTTACTGGCGCTACGAGGAGGAGCTGGCCCAGGCGATCATGAAGCGCGGCGAAACCGTGCCATTCGACCGGGCGCTGCTGCAAAAGGGGCTCGCGCGACTTTTCCCGCCGACGCCCGGAGAAACGGACTGGCAGCGGGTAGCGGCGCTCGCCGCCGTCACCAGGCGCTTTTGCGTCATCTCCGGAGGGCCGGGAACCGGCAAGACCTCGACCGTGGTGAAGGTGCTCTCGCTCCTCCTGGAGCAGGCGGAGAACGCCGCTAGCGGCACCGGCCTCAGGATCGCACTGGCTGCCCCCACCGGCAAGGCGGCCGCGAGGCTCAAGGAATCGATCAGCGCCGGGGTCCAGGCTGCAGAGGAGGGTGTACGCGGGCTGATCCCCGAAGACGTCTTCACCCTGCACCGCCTGCTCGGCTACCTGAAGGGGTCCAGCGGCTTCCGCCACAACGCTGACAACCCGCTCCCCTACGACGTGGTCATCGTCGACGAAGCCTCCATGGTCTCGCTCCCCCTCATGGCAAAGCTGGTCTGCGCCCTGCGGCAGGACACCCGCCTGATCCTTTTGGGCGACCGGGACCAGCTTGCCTCCGTGGAAGCGGGTGCTGTCCTGGGCGACATCTGCGACACCGGCGGCGTGCACGGCTTCTCCCCCGCCTTCGCCGAATTGGCAGCCGAGGTCGCCGGCGACGCGGTTCCCTCGCAATCTGGAATCGCCCCGCTGGGCGACGCCGTCGTGCTGCTGCAGAAGAGCTACCGCTTCTCCTCCGCCGGGGGGATCGGCAAGGTCGGTTCGCTGGTGAACGCAGGAGATGCACCCGAAGCCTTGTCCGCCTGCCTGGATCCGGAGCTGGCCGGGGTCTCGCTGGCGCCGCTTCCGGCGGCGGCCGCTCTCGCCGAGGCACTGGCCAAAAGGATCACCGATGGGTACGGCGGTTATCTGCGGGAGGAGAGCCCGGAAGCGGCCTTCGCGCAATTCAGCCGGTTCCGGATCCTCTGCGCCATGCGCAGCGGCCCCTTCGGGGTCGAGGCAATCAACCTCCTGGTGCGTCAAAGGTTGGCCCAGGCGGGGATGATTCACCCGCGCGGCCGCTGGTATGCAGGCGAGCCGGTGATGATCACTAAAAACGACTACAACCTGGGGCTTTTCAACGGCGACGTGGGGCTGATACTGCCCGATAACGAATCGGGAGGAGAGCTGCGGGCGTACTTTCCCTCCGGCACCGGCGGCATGAGGAAAGTCTCGCCGTTCAGGCTCCCTGAGTACGAGTGCGCCTTCGCCATGACCGTGCACAAGAGTCAGGGCTCGGAGTTCGACCGCGTGCTGCTGGTCATGCCCGACCGCGACGCACCGGTTCTGACCCGTGAGTTGCTCTACACCGCCATCACGCGGGCTAAGCAGTCGGTGGAAATCCTCAGCAGCGACGATATCTTTCTCGATACTGTGCAGCGTAGGGTCGTCAGACGGTCGGGCCTGAGAGAGAGGCTGTGGAGAACCAATTGACAATTGACAATGGATAATTGACAACGGAAACAGTGTAAGGCCGTGGATGATTGACGATTAAAACGTAGAACTACAATTGACCATTGACAATTGATAATTGACGATTACAACCTTTCGGATGGAAACCAATGCGGTCAAAGAAAAATCTTTTGCTTTCGCGCTAAGAATTATCAAGTTGTACCAGTTTCTTTGCGCGCGAAAGGAATTCGTGATCGGCAAGCAGTTGCTGAGATCTGGCACCGCGGTAGGTGCATTAGTACGCGAAGCTGAACAGGCTGAAAGTAGAGCCGACTTCATTCACAAAATGGCAATAGCTCTAAAAGAAGCCAACGAAACGGAGTACTGGCTGGAACTCCTTCACCAGTCCAACTATCTTGAAGAGAAAAATTATCAATCCATTTCTGCAGACTCAAAATGCCTATTAAAGCTGCTTACATCCATTATTAAAACAACGAAGCTGCACAACAAAAAATAAATCGTTGTCAATTGTCAATTATCAATTGTCAATTGGTTCAAAGGATTTTTATGTTAACTCAAATAAACGAAATACGTCTTGCCTTCGACGACCTCGGCAGCGGCCCGGCCGTCTTGCTCATCCACGGCTTCCCGCTCAACCGCCAGATGTGGCAGCCGCAACTAAAACCGCTGGCCGACGCCGGTTACCGCGCCATCGCACCCGATCTGCGCGGCTTCGGCGCCAGCGACGCTCCCGCTACCGGCTACAGCATGGACCGCTTCGCCGACGATCTGGTGGCGCTGCTCGACGCCCTCGATATCGAACAGGCGGTCGTGGGCGGTATGTCCATGGGGGGATATATCCTCATGAACCTCCTGGAACGCCATCCCGACCGGGTGCGTGCAGCCGCCTTCATCGCCACCAGGAGCAACGCAGACGACGAGGCGACGCGCCTGCGCAGAAGCGAGATGGCAGCCCAGGCCGAAAGACTGGGGGCAAACCCGATCACCAAGATCTTCGCCGAGCTCCTTTTCGCCGACGCTACCTCCGTCTCCCGGCCGGAACTCATCGCCCAGGTCACCGCCTGGATGCGCGGCACCTGTCCCCATGGACTCGCGGGGGGACTGCTCGCCATGAGGGACCGGAAAGAATTCACCCCCCTTCTCGCCTCTTTCGGCAAGCCCTCCCTGGTCATCGCCGGAGCGGAGGATAGGGCCGCGCCGCTCGAAGTCGCCCGGGTGCTCATCGAGGCGCTCCCGGGCTGCCGCAGCAAGATTATCGAGCAGGCTGGACACATGGTGAACATGGAGCAGCCGGAAATCTTCAACAAGACGCTGATAGAGTTTCTTGATTCGCTTGCTAAGTAGAGCCCTCACCCCTACCCTCTCCCAAAGGGAGAGGGAGAATGGACGGCATGAGTCGGTTTGGGTCCCCCACCCAGATGGGTAGGGATTTCGCCCCCCTTTTAGAGTGCTACCCCTTGGAATTAGACATGACACCTGACCTTTTTCAATTGATCATCCTGCTTCTTTGCGCCGCCACCTTCGTGATCGCGTTCCTTTGCTACCTGCATCTAAAGCGACTGCACGTTGCCGAAACGCGCTTCGACCAACTGGAGAAGGGGCTGGAGCGGCTGGAGCGCACCCTGCAGGCGGAACTGGGACGAAACCGCGAGGAGCTTGGCGGGAACCTCAGGCAGTTCGGGGAGGCGGTGCAAAAGCGGATGGTGGATATCGCCTCGCTGCAAAAGGGGCAGATGGAAGGGTTCACCCAGCAGCTCGGGAGCCTCACCGCCAGCAACGAGCAGCGCCTGGACAAGCTGCGCGAAACGGTGGAACTGCGCCTCAAATGGCTGCAGGACGACAACTCGAAGAAGCTGGAGCAGATGCGCGCCACGGTCGACGAAAAGCTGCACGAGACCCTGGAGAAGCGGCTGGGCGAATCCTTCAAGCAGGTTAGCGGGCAGTTGGAGCAGGTCCACAAGGGGCTGGGAGAGATGCAGTCGCTTGCCTCCGGGGTCGGCGACCTGAAGAAGGTCCTCTCCAACATCAAGACCCGCGGGACCTTGGGCGAGGTGCAACTGCACAACCTTTTGGAGCAGATCCTCACCCCGGACCAGTACGGCGCCAACGTCGCCACCAAACCCGGGAGCGACGCGCGGGTCGAGTTCGCCATTCGCCTCCCCGGCAAGGACGACAAGCCGCTCTGGCTCCCGGTCGACGCCAAATTCCCCCAGGAGGATTACCTGCGTCTGGTCGAGGCCCAGGAGCAGGGCAACCAGGCCGCGGTACAGGAGGCGACCAGGCAGTTCGACAAGACCGTCGCCGCCATGGCGAAGCTCATCTGCGAGAAGTACCTTTCCCCTCCCGACACCACCGACTTCGCCGTCATGTTCCTGGCCAACGAGGCGAGCTACGCCCAGGTGCTGAGCCGCCCCGGGCTCTTCGACGCGATCCTGCGCGAGCACAAGGTCATCGTGGCAGGCCCCACCACCATAGCCGCGCTTCTCTCCTCGCTCAGCCTGGGCTTCAAGACCCTCACCATCGAGAAGCGCAGCAGCGACGTCTGGCGGCTTTTGGGCGCCATCAAGACAGAGTTCATGACCTTCGGAACCCTGCTGGAAAAAACGAGGAAGAAGCTCGACGAGGCCTCCTCCAGCATCGACACTGCCGCGACCCGCACCCGCCGGATACAGCGCAAGATGCAAGGAATCGAGCAGTTGCCGGAGCATGAGGCGAAGGGATTGCTGGGAGGGGAATTGGGCACCGTTCCGGAGCACGAAAATGGCGAAGTGATCTTGATTGACGAGGCATAACGAGATCAACTGGTTCGGCAAGAGGCAAATCCCCCCTGGCTCCCCGAATTCTGGCCTTTCTCCCACGGAAGAGAATGCTGGGCAAAACAAAACCGCCGGCGCTCGATCCGTGGAACCGATGCCGGCGGTTTATATACAATCAGGGGACTGCTTATTTGATCTGTCCGCGGATCTCGCCGTCTGGATACTTGTCGGTGTGGACGTTAACGTAGGTATCGCCGGACCTTAAGAGCTTAACTAGTTCGTCGAATTTCCCTTTGTAGTCGCCCATAAGGTCGTTGCCGCTGACCTTACCCTCGGAAAGAACGCCGCTGAATTTCCCTTTTTTGCCGCCGCTGAAAAGTCCAACGATCGGAGGACCATTTTCACCCTTCTTGCCAACATGGATGTGCGCGGCGCTTGCGTCCACGACGTTCTTAACGTGTAGTTTATATGTCAGTTCCTTGCCGTCTTTGCTGAGTTTGAACTCGGCCTTGCCTGAGGATTTTGCGTCAGGCTTCGTGACTTCCTCTTTCGGGGTCAATTTTGCTTTGAAGCTGTGCTCAGCGGCATAGCCGGTAGATACGGCAAAGAATGCGGCCAGCACTACCAACAGTAACAGCCTTACCCTTTTCATCTCCTGCCTCCTTTACAGCCTTCATAGTACCACTGCCCCGATTATACCCTTTACATTCAAAAAGCACTATATTTTTGCAGCGTCCGATTTTGCTAGGCAAACTCGGTAATTGCCTGCCCTGGCTACCCTGAAGCAGCATTAGAGGCTATACGTTTTGACTTTTGCGAAGGGAGGAAGCGGAGCTTTACGAGGAAGTGGTTCCTTCAAGCGAGATGCGAGCTGCGTGCTATCACGTCCCCCCCTTTGCCAAGGGGGGACAGGGGGGATTTGAAGTTATTGGGTGAATCGAGGGGAGAACTGAAACAATGCGAGAAGTGACAGATCGTCACTTCCCTAGCAGTATCTCGCGGTAAAGGTTGAGATAGGAGACGGCTTCTTTGTCGGGGGAGTAGTGTTCGCGGACCTGGGCTTTGCCATTTTTGCCCAGCTTTTCCCGCAACCTGGCATCTGCCAAAAGCTCGCCGGCTTTGGCCACGAACTCTCCGGCATCGCGATACAAGAGGCCGGTGACGTGCTCCTTGACCACAGAGCGGTTTCCCTCGATGTCGGCGACCAGAAGCGGCTTCGCATAGGCCATCGCCTCGAGGACGGTGTTGGCCATCCCCCCCTCGCTGAGGGAACTGTTCAGCACCACGTCGATTCGGCGGTACAGATCCCCCATGAGGTCGTGCCCCACCACTCCAAGGTACCTCGCGAAGGGGTAGCGTTCCAGCGCCTCCATCACTTGTGCTGCGTAGTCCTTGTCGAGCACCGGGCCCGCTAGAAGCAGGCGCACCTGGGGATGGGCGGCGTAAAGCGCAGCCAAAGGCTCCAGCGGGAACAGTACGTTCTTCACCGGGCGCAGGCCTGCCGGCAGCAAAAAGGTGAAGCTTCCTTCCTCGGCCGGGGGAAGCGGGGTGCAGTCGACGGGGAGATCGACCCCCTGGGGTATTATGGCGGTCCGCTCCTCCAGGCTCAGCATGTGCTTAGCCAGCCGGTGACGGACGCAGCCATGGAACGCCACCAGCCGGCTTGCCCCCCTGAGGGCGCCGTGGAGCTCTAGGTTGCGCTGGTCGCAGAGCGCGTTGTAGATGTCGGTACCGGTGAAGGTCACCAGGTAGGGAATCCCCAGCACCTTGGACAGTACGCAGGCCATCCTGCCGCCGTGGTAGGCGTGGAAGGCGTGCAGAATGTCCGGAGCGAATTCAGCCACCGCCCCCTGCAGCTTCTCCCCGACCATGCGATCCGTCGCGAAAACCTTCACCTCGCAGCCAAGCTCTTTCAGGTGCCGCTCGATGCGCCTCACCGTCACGGCGTTACCGGTTTCCTCGGCGTAGTAGTTGGGGGAGATGATGCCGACGCGCATGTGAACCTCTGCTAAAATTTATTGCTTAAAAACGGCCGGACATGGCGCCCGGCCAGGGTGAGATAATAGCCGCAAAACCCGCTCAAGGCAAGGGATAAACCCCTTGCTTCACTGGCTCATTCCATGCTACCTTACCCAGCATTCCGAGGGGCGACACATGAAGATTACCATCCTCGGCTCTGGCACCTCGACGGGTGTTCCCATGGTCGGCTGCCACTGCCAGGTCTGCGGATCCACTGACCCGCGCGACAAAAGAACACGTGCTTCGATCCTGGTCGAGTCCTGCGGGCAGCGCATACTGGTCGACACCTCGACCGATCTCAGGACACAGGCGCTGCGTGAGGGGATCCCGCATGTCGATGCGGTCCTCCTCACCCATACCCATGCCGACCACATACACGGCATCGACGACCTCCGCGGTTTCTATTTCATCCACCGCCGGATCATACCCTGCTACGGCAGCCCGGCAACGATGCAATCTATAAGTGACAAGTTCGCCTACATCTTCGAGGGGCTCACTTCCGAAGGGTACTCGCCGCTTCTGGAACCTTTCCCCGTCGAAGACCCTTTCGAGCTGTTCGGATGCCGGGTGGTGCCGGTCCCGATCAAGCACGGCTCCTTTAACGCCACAGGCTACCGCTTCGACAACGCTGCCTACCTGACCGACTGCAGCCAGATCCCGGAGCAATCCCTGGCTCTTCTGGAAGGGCTCGAACTTCTCATCATCGACGCCCTGCGTTTTTCCCCGCACCCGAACCATTTCAACATCGAGGGGGCGCTGCAGGTGGCGCAAAAACTGCGGCCGCGCCGCACGCTCTTCACGCACTTGACCCATGAAGTGCGCCACAGCGACGGCTGCCAACTCCCGGCCGGGGTCGAATTCGCCTACGACGGCATGACGGTCGAACTTTGAAGAGATAGAAGTTTTACAGAAACGGACGGAACCGATGTTCAAAGACATTCGACTGCACGGCTACGCGAACGAACAGATCGAGTTCTACGCCATCACGGCTGGAACCGAGGCGTACAACCGTTACTTCTTCAACACCGACCCCACCGACCCCGACGAGATCCGTTTCTTCTCCCCCGGCAACGAGTTCGTCATCGGCCGTAAAGGTATCACCCACCGCGGCAACGGCGGCTCCTTCTGCGAGTACATGTTTGGCGTCGACCAGCCCATCGCCGACCTCGCCAAGGAAGAGGTCTCGAACCGGCTCATCATCTACGGCACCCATTACGACCACCGGACCGGCACCCTCAAATTCAGCGACCGCACCGAAGGGTACCACAGCTACGACAAGATCTTCTTCGACGGCAACGCCATCTTCAACTACTTCTTCGCCCTTTCCGGGTCGGCCTTCACCGGCGCCCTGCACGAGCAGCAGGAGCGCATCGTCAAGGTGCTGGGCAAGGCGCTCAAGCGCTCCGACGCCGTGGGAGAGGAGCAGGACAACCTCATCATCGACGAGATCCTGAACATCGTCGACGACCCGGGGGCACACCTTTTCCTCTTCAAGCTCATCAACGTAAAGCACCGCGAATACAGCGACCGCTTCAAGACCCTTTACTTCAACAACAAGAAGATCACCGATTCGGACTTCCAGACGCTCGCCGCCTTGGCCGAGCGCTACGGCATCGACCGCTACCAGCAGGAGCGGATCCGGATCGACGTCATGTACAAACACCCCGACAATCGCCGCATCGTCGACGAATACAGGAAGATCCTGATCGCCTGCAACCGCAAGGGTGAGATCAACAAGCTCGAGAACGCGAGGCTCACCCGCCTGAAGACCCTCTCGGTGCGCAACAAGATCCCGGGCGCGCTCTTCTACACGCTCGACGAGATGCTGAAGAAGGACAAGAAGCTTGTCGACCTGGAAGAGAGCAACTACATCTCCGAAACCAGGCAGATCCTGGAGGGGATGTTCCTTTCCGAACGGCACATCGAGAGCACCATCGAGCCAGAGGACATGCTGAAGCTCCTTTACGCGAAGAAGCAGGCGGCGGAAAACCGTGACCATGCCTTCGAGGAGATGCTTCTGGACGCGAGCAAGGCCTGCGACGAGAAGATCCGCGACGGCGCCGACATCTCGATCCTCGAAGGCTACTCCTACATCATCACCTACTTCGACCGCTATGACGCCACCTCGTCCGCGATCAACCAGCTCGCCTTCATGGAAAACGTCAGGATTTCCGAGGAGATGATCAGGAGTCTCCTGGGGAACAAGAGCGCCTTCGACATGCTGGCCCCGGACCTCTTCACCAAGCTCTTTATCTCCGGCATCTTCGAGGACAAGTACCTCGGAATCTACGGCCGCAAAAAGGTGACGACGCTTGCGGCCGGGCTGAAGCTTATCGAGGAGAACCGCCTGACCACCACCGCGCTTTTGGAGCAGCTGGTGCGCATCGACAACGACGAGCGCCTGTACCTGACCCTCCTGGAGCACGTGAAGGATCGCATCCGCAATTTCTACTCCAAGTACGCCACCAAGGCCGACCAGGACGCGCTCAAGAAGGAACTTGCCGAGGAACTCACCCACAAGAAGATCCTTTCCGGCGACATCCCCGCCCACCTGTTCCAGGAGGCGATCCTCACCATCAAGAAGGAAGCGGTCTACATCCACAACCTGCTCCCCCAGATCATCAACGAGAACAACTGCCTGCTGCGCGAGGATTTCCTGGAGAACTCGGGCCTCGACCGTTTCTACGTCGAGGAACTGGAGCGCGAATTCTTCGAACTGAACGGCCTGAACCTCGAAGACCTGTACCAGATCCGCAAAGGGTTCAACTAGGCAGCACCTTTTCTGCAGCGTCCCTACCCTAAAAGTTAAGATACCCATCCCATAACTCCCCTCTCCCTTTGGGAGAGGGACAGGGTGAGGGAAGCGCCGCGTCTCTCTCTAAAAGTCCCTCATCCAGCGTCCCTTCCTAAAACTGAAGCTACCCGTCCCAACGTCCCCTCTCCCTTTGGGAGAGGGACAGGGTGGGGGAAAGGGTGAGGGAAAGGAGGGGGAAGTCATCTCCCAGTAAAGCCCCGATGCGCAGTGCCGTTTATCCCCGTTCCGTTATGTTGACACCGCCTCCGTTTTCCTCTAATGTGCTTCTGGTGTGTAAATTTTGTACTCAGAGGAACAGATAGCCGTCATGGAACAACAACTTAAAAAGTTAGGCGACCGCATCGCCTCTTTCGGGAAAGAAAACCTGGACGAGATGCTTCACCTGGTCGGAGAAGGGTCAAGGCTCGTCTCCGGGCAGGAACGGGTGCGCATCTACCTTGAGGATCTCACCAAGGGCGCCCTTTCCTGCGCCTTTTCCTGCGGCAGCTTCGCCACCGAGATCAGGCAGGAAACCTTCCCCATCATCTCCGCCGAAGCCGCGGTCTCCCGCACCTTCGTGACCCAGCAGGCAGCTCAGTACCAGAACCCCGCCGAAACCGGACTCCCCTTGGACCAGGAATTCTCGCGAAGGTTCCAGATCGACGGGACCACCATGCTCCCCATCACCAGCCAGGGCAAATCGATCGGAGTCGCCTGCCTGGACGGCGGCGCGCTCTCCCAGGAGAATATCGATACGCTGATCCCGTTCCTGGCGAGGGCGGGAGAGCGGGTGGACCAGGCCAGGAAATACCACCAGCAGTTGCTGTTGGCCCGGCGGGTCGAACTCTACAAGAGGCGCGAAGCCGCTGGTTTCATGGTGCGCTCGGCCGTGAACCTCATCGACGGGCTGACGCTCGCCTCGGTGCTCGTCCCCAACAAGGGGGGGATGGAAGTGCTGGCGAGCCACGCCCAGGACCCGGATCTTAAATACCGCTACGACAACGTGGGGGGCATCGACCTCAAGCACGGCACTTCACTTGTTTCCCGCTACGTCAACGAAGACGGCGTGGTCACCGACCCGAGCCTCCTGAAGCCGATGTTCTTTCCCGACCTTTTGGACCAGTCCATCCAGCGCCGCGCCCTCACCGAAGAGATGGGGCTGCGCACCCTTTACATGGTGCCGCGGGTCGAGCCGGAGACGCGACGCATCATCTGCCTGATGAACTACTTCACCCGCGAGGCCACCAGCTACACCGAGTTCGAGATGGGCCTTTTGCAGACCCACGCCGAGATGGTGGAGCGGGTCATCAACGAGGTCGGGGGCGAGCACCTCGAAATCAAGGTCCTTTCCGAGATCTCCGACCTGCTCCAGGAACCCAACGAGGGGCTGCACGGCTTCCTCACCAAGGTACTCTCCAAGGCGACCGAGCTTATCGGCGCCGACACCGGGAGCATCGCCATCGTGCAGGAGCGCGAGGGGGTGAAGTGGCTGGTGGTCGAAACCGAAGAAGGAACCATCGTCGGGGCCAAGAACAAGGAATGGCTCAAGAAGAAGATCCCCCCCTTCAAGATCGGCGGCGCCGACCTTCCCCCCGAAGAGCGCAGCCTCACCGGCTACGTCGCCTGGAACAAGGAGCCCAAGATCATCGAGCAGGTGGCGGACCAAAGCCAGCACGAGGGGTTCCACCGCCCGATGAACGAGCTGATCCAAAGCGAGATGGCGGTCCCCGTCATCAGCGACGACGAGGTGATCGCCGTCATCTGCCTCAACTCGCTGCAAGAGGGGTACTTCACCGAAGAGCACAAGCGGATCCTGCAGATCATCGACCGGCTCACCTCGCGCCACATCTCGGACATCCAGCGCATCGAAAGGCTGCAGTCCGAGGTGAACAAGCTGCAAAGCGACATCTCCTACAAGGACCCGAAAGTCTCCTCCTACCGCCTGGGAAACATCATCGGCAACAGCCGCAAGGCGCAGGAGATCGTCGCCTTCATCAACACCGTGGCGCAGCCTTTATCCAACCGTATCGGGTTGTGGAGCAAGAACATATTGCAGGAGGCGACCATAGGACTTCCCTCCATCCTTGTGCTGGGGCCGACCGGCGCGGGTAAGGAATTCTTCTTCAACAACCTCTACAACAAGCTCAACGAGCTGTACCGGCAACAGATCAACCCGGACGGCGAACTCCCGGTGAAGAAGACGAACATCGCCGCCTACAGCGGGGACCTCACCTACTCCGAGCTCTTCGGCCACATCAAGGGGGCCTTCACCGGCGCCTACAGCGACCGCAAAGGGATAATCGAGGAAGCCGCCGGAGGCATCGTCTTCCTGGACGAGATAGGCGACGCCGACCCCAAGACCCAGGTACAGTTGCTGCGCTTCCTCGACAACGGCGGGTTCGTGCGGCTTGGTGAGAACCGCGAGCGGATCAGCCGCGTGCTGCTCGTTGCCGCCACCAACAAAGACCTGAGCAAAGAGATCGCCTTGGGGAACTTCCGCGAGGACCTCTTCCACCGCCTGACCGAGCTCTCCGTCGTGGTGCCGTCGCTCAACGAGCGGCGCGAGGACATCCCCGACCTTTCCACCCACTTCCTTGGGAAGCTCTACCGCACCTACAGAAGCCGCGAGGAAGAGGCGCGCGACGACGAGCCGAGCCTCTCCAAAGACGCGAAAGACGCCCTGGTAAGCCACAACTACAAGGGGAACATCCGCGAACTGCGCAGCATACTGTTGCGCGCCCTCTTCTTCAGGACCGGCAAGATGGTCACCGGCGAGGACATCAAGAAGGCGATAAGGGACGGGATGCGCGAGCAGATGGCGCCCGCGGCGGAAAGGCTTTCCGAAGAAGTCGCCGGGGGGATATTAGCCGAGATAGAAGGTGGGAGCGATTTCTGGGAGGCAGTTTACCAGCCCTACTCGCAGAGCCAGATTTCCCGCGACGTGGTGCGGCTGATAATCGAGAAGAGCCGAGTCGCCGCCGGCAAGAACATGCCCGAGATCGCCAAGTATTTAAAAGCAATCACCGGCGATCCCCAGGAGGATGAAGAAGAAAGGAAGCGCTTCTTTCGATTCAAGAACTTCCTTTACAAAACTGTGAAGATTTGAGGTCTTTTTAAGGAGTGCTAAACTCAGCTATTTATCAATAAAAAACAATCACTTAGATATTGACAGCACCACCAAGACCCGCTAGCCTGCATGACAGGTTTAGCGGGTTTTTTACATCTCTTCGTACCCATATCGTACCCAGCTCCCCCTTTTCTAGACCTGGGTACGATAAAAATTTTCTAATGGTGATGCCGATGCCGAAAATCAAGTTTAACAAAGTGACGCTCGACAAGCTCGCCGCCCCCAAGGGACAGCGGGTGGATTACTTCGATACCGAGCCCCCCGGCCTGGGGGTCAGGGTCGGCAACTCCTCGAAGACCTTCTTCGTCAAGGTCGACGTCAGGGATGCGACCTCGAAGTCGGGATACCGCAGCGTGCGCAGAACACTCGGGAGGTTCGGCGAGATGACGCTGGAGCAGGCGCGCAAGGAGCTGCAAGGTTACGACGACCGCGACAAGGGGTTCGTACCAGGGCTGCGCCTGGAGATCAAGCGGGGGCAGACCAGGATGCACGGCGCCGAGGTCACCCTGGGGCAGATGCTGGAGGCTTACTTCAAGGAGCGGCGCACGGCGGAGGGGAGAAACTACAAGCCGTCGACGATCAGGGGCTACACCAACATAGTCGGCCGGCACTTCGAGACCTGGCTTTCTCTGCCGCTGGCAGAGATCGGTAAGCTGACGCCGGAGGTGGTGATAGAGCGCTACAGAGAGACTGAGATGAAGCACGGGCCCTACGGGGCCAGGAACGCCTTCGTCATGCTGTCGGCGATCATCAACTACGCCCTGGTCAAGTACCCGGGGGGTTTCACCGGGAATCCCCTCACCGTGCTGAGGCTCGGGAAACACATGAAGAAGATCCAGGCAAGGACCGAGCGGCTGGAGGGGAAGGAGTTCGCGGCCTTCTTCCGGGGGATTCATAAGTTCAACGAGAACATCCGGGACTGTTACCTGTTCTGCCTCTACCATGGCCTCAGGAGCCAGGAGGCGGCATGCCTGCGCTGGGACCAGGTGAACCTGGACCGTCTGACGCTCATCATCCCCGACACCAAGAACCGCAGGCCGCTGCACGCCCCGCTCTGCCGCCAGTCGCTGGAGATCCTTAAGCGGAGGCTTGCGCAGAGGGAGGAGGGGTGCCCGTGGGTGTTCCCGGCAGTGAAGACGTTTCGCTACAGTACCAACAAGACCGGCCATGTCAGGCTCATGTCGGCGGCGCTCAGGCTCAACACCGGGCTGCAGATCACGGTGCACGGCCTGCGCCGAACCTTCATAACCACGGCGCGGCGGTTGAAGATCTTCGAGGACGCCGACCGGCTCACCAACCACGTGGACAGCTCGATTTCCGGGCGTCACTACGATGCTACGGATGTAGAGGATCTACGCAAACCTCTTCAGACCATTGCCACCGAACTCGAAAGGCTAATGAAGGAGGGGACGGCGAAGGTGCTTCAGCTCTACTAAGCGGGAGTTAACGAGGCCGACCTTGACCGGCGGCGTTAGCCGTCCGCGTCTGAGGGCGTTGTTGGGCATCTTCACTTCACCTAAAGAATTGATCCAATCGATTGTCCTTTAAGTTAGCCAACCACTCTGAAAAGGGGTTTCTATTAAAAACATCGATTCCCACCAACCAACGAGCAATTTTAAGTCCCCACTTTTTCCGCTGTAACAATCCCATTCCGACAAGAAAGTGAAAGAACGAAATTACAAAACCTACAACGCTGAACCATATTACATTGAACCATGTAACATCTGAGATAAGGGTCGAACCAGCAATAAGTAAGAAAAACAGGGAAATCCCGATGAAGTAATATTTTGCAATATTGTCGACTCTATTTAGCTCTTCGAACATATCTTGGCCTCTAAAAAACGCTATGAGTAAATCTTACCTATTTATCTGCCCAACGGTTTTGCGGATGACCTGAGAGCATAGCGAATCAGATCTATTCGCGTGTTAAGCGTCATTTATTTTTGCTTTGCTTTTTCTGTGCGGGGGAACTCAGCATAGATTTCGATTTTATCAATGTCAGTCAGGGCAATCCCTCGGCTCATGCCAGGTACTATTCGAGAACGCAGTCCAACCAACTTATTTCCTTCAAAGAAGACCGTGTCGAAATACATTTTTACTGATTCATTTGTTGTCTTCGAGGTTATTTCTATTTGTGTGTTGCGATCAGGATAGAGATATAGAAGGTTTCCTTCTTTGTCCCTACACAATATCTTCTGAATATTGTTTGCGTCATATCGTGATGCAAAAAAGAGAGGTGCTGCGGGTATGAAAACCATCCCCTGACCTATTTTCTGGCTCTCTGCAACTTGACCTATGAAATCGCTTGGGGTGACATAAAAATTGGCGGTACATCCTGTAGTCAGCAGTAGTACCAGCAAAATAAGCATTTTGGGGTTCATCGGTTCATCCTTTGTTTGATCAAGACTTGTTTTCGCTTAACGTAAGGCTGACCGGCTTATTTGGGGCGGTCCAGCCGTGAGTTGGGAATACCACGATTGACTTATCTGGAGACGCCTTCTGTCTGACGAAACGAAACAATCAATCCCCAGATGATGGCTGCGGTCATTACGATCCCACCGGTTATAAAGAAGAAACGACCGATGGCGTGATCCCAAGAAAGGATTCCCAGCTTTCCCAGCATGACCTCCCAGTCGTGGTAATCTTCCACCTCACTCCCGGTCACACCACCAAGGAGCGGGAGCTGCCCAGCACGGGCGTCATCTGCATAGGGAGCCACATCAGCCGTGCTCTCTCCGAACCACCAGATTCCGACGGCTGCGGCGTAGCGGTCGCGACGCATGAGAAAGGAGAACGCCACTACAGCCGGCACCAGAAGCTGCATGATCGTCCCGCCGGCAACTTGGACAAAACGGCCGAAAGGTGAAAAAAGGACATGCCCTGCCTCATGAAATGGGAGATTGACAAGGTGAAGGAAAATTTCCCCAACGTAATTGGACGCGATGGTATGGGTCAGGATACGGAAGCTGTAGAACGACAGGATCACGAGGAATATCACACGTACAACGACAACGGCCGAGGCAACCGGCTCGCAGGCAACAGTAGGCGGGCCAGGCACGGGCTCGGCATCCTCATACTCCGAAGACGGCATACCCGGCCGTGGCCGTACCTTGGCGAAAATCACTCCGCAGTGGGGGCAGCAGTTATCGTCGGTACGTGGTGCGGCGCACTTGGGGCAAACGGGCGGGGGTGAAGACATCTATCTGCCCTCCTGGCTAATAATACCGCTTCGTTGCGCCCTGAACGCCAGAAAGATAATTCCAGGCTCTGTTCTCTGGTCATTCGTCATATTTTTCTATTTTCCTTACACAACGGCCCGCGCCCTTGACCCGCGCCGGGGCGCTTCTCTGCCCCGGTCGGTGTCCAAGGGCCTTGTTGAGCATCGTCTTGCTTGCTTTCCACTTTTCATACTTTTACCTGATCTATAGCCTTCTGAATCCGCACCACCAGTTCGAATCGGATATTGTTAATTCGATCTTGCGTCATTCCTGTGTTTTTTCGTGCATATATTGGCCCGTCGCCAAGAAAGCCTCTTGGCCCGGAAAGAACTCTCAAATCCTCAAGTGTCTCTTGGTCTAAAGGGTTCTTTGCTAATTTTTCTCTGCATGACTTGAATGCAGTAAGGTATCTGGGAACGGGCTTACAATTTTTGAGAAGGTCGATGACGTCATCAATCGCTGGAATCAGATCGTTCATAAATTTCCTTCTACTCAACGGTCGGGAGTTGACCGGCCGCTTTTGGACCGGTCCAACTTCGTGGTTGGGATTACGTCACAGATCCCGAAAATAAGTTACATAACTTACCAGCGTCCCTTCCTCTCAACAAGAAATTCAAGAATAAAGACCTGCCCCCCAGGCTTACTTAAACTTGGAGACATCTCAGCCTTCCTGACAACGGCAAGACACCCCATTTCCTATGGTGAATCCGGTGCATCCCATTCCCACAGAATGCTATCCATCAACATAGGTTTTCCTTTGCTTTTTGCCTTGGCAGCAACATCGTACATAAACTTATAATGACTGTTATGGTAATAATTTTTAGTTCCAAACCAGGAATCATTTTTCGAATGCCATTTTTTCATTTTAAAAACATACCCGTCAGGCCAGTTAAATTTTGGCAATGCGGTTACGTCTAAATATTCACTACCCCAATTTGATTGGGCAAAATAGCCTTTTTTGTAGATCATGATTTGTGGAAGTTCGGCTTTAATAGGAACTGTGCCTACAATACTAACTCTGCCCTCTTTATCACTAACGCCTTCAATCACATTTGTATTTTCTGAGCTGTAATCGATAGCTAACACAATAGCCCCTTCTATTCGCATACCAGTTTCGGAATCAACAACAATTCCTTTGAAGTTAAGAGGGGAGTTGGTGTTAATTCGGCGTTCTCTATCCTTTTCAGCAATGTAATTTTTTTCTTCACAATTCAATGAAATACTATATGGGATGGTGTAAGGGAGAATGATGGTGTCCGCGATAAAACTAAATGGCAAGTCAACTACTCCAATCACCAAAATTATTGGATAGAACGGTAACGCAGCAAGTCCGCTGTCACCATGGGCTGTAAATGGAAAGAGTATAAAATTGTGAATATCAGCATAAGTTCCGCTATAGACTATTGGTGACTTATCATATTTTAGCTTTTCACAGGTGTCATGAGAGTATTGAGACCCGGGATTTCTAAGCTTGTATTGCGAGATAGCAGTCGAACATCCGCAGAAGAGAATTACAAAAAATGCCATTATACTTTGCATTAGGAATTGTTTTCTCATGATCACCCTTAATTTTCCCAACGTTGGTGAGGCGCAGCGGCGCAGTGAAGCGTCAGCGTAACGAAGACCGCTGCCGCCGATGGTTGAGTTCAGGCGGTATCCGCCGACATCTGGGCGAACTTCCTTGCAATCTGCTGCTCTAACTCACCAATGCCACCGCTCCCAGCACTGTCACCTTCCAAGAACCAGTAGATGTTTATCTTCTTTTTGTTGTTCAGTGTGATTTGTAAGTCTTGCGGTGGACCGAACGTCGGAAATGTGCCTGAGAAAATAGCTACCTTTTCGATTTTTCTGATGTTTTTCCAATCGGCTTTGACTCTCTTTGTTATGCCCTGAATCTCTAATCCTGCGTCACTCATTATGATTCTTGTCCTGAATATGGAAATGCCCCATATCGGCGGGGCAATCATCATTACTATGATCGGCAATGTTGCCACCAAGACATAAGGTGCCTCACGTGAAGAGACCTCACCTCCAAGTCCCAGGACAATAACGACACAGATCAGCACTGGAATTAAAGTCAGCATGATTGCGATGGAGGCCGGGTAAAGCATCCTATAGTGATAACTTCTTGTGCTGACACTCATATGAGTTTTGTTCTCCGACTCTTTTGTCTTCTCTTCTACTCAACGGGGTGCCCCCATGACCCGCCCGCCCAGTTTCTTCGGGCGGTCGGCGTCCATGGGGCTGGTTAGGTCATGATTATGGCAAAAAGCCGCCGATAAAAAGGGGAAGGCCATAAATTAGTGATAATTTTTCTCTCTTTCCGAATGGATACTTCAAATAATCGTTTTCATTCCACAAATATTCAGTAGTTTTAGCCCTGGTCAAAAGGCGAAGAGTTCTACTGATTGTGGCGAATCCTATCAATAAAAACCCAATCACAGGGGCAATGAATCGGTAATTTTCGGGGGTGAATAAATAAGTCGCTAGAAGCGCAATTATAATTACCGCATGGAATCTATAATTAATGCGCACAGATGAAGTATCAGTTGTTTCAATCATTCGATTTTCTCTTGACCCAACGGGGTCGGCCATGACCCGCCCGCCTAGGTTTTTCGGGCGGTCGGCGTCTATGGACGTGGTTAGGCGTTATTTCAGTCTACTCTTAAGTGCCCTTCGACTTGCACACCGTCAACTTGCAGTATTGCGCTTGGCCCACCATTCGGATCACGTGCAAGTTTCAAGCGCTTTTTCTTGTCGATTCCTAGAAGCAATAAGGCCACCTTTGAATCACTTGGAATGAAAATTACACTTGTGGAATTTGATAGTTTGATGGTTACAGATTTAACTGCACTTAAGAAAGTCTCTACTTCTACAAAATCAGCATGTTCAAACTTCGCATTTTTCGCACTGATTCGAGATTTTTCCCTAAAGCATTTCCAACAAAATACAATCAATAAAATACAAGCCCACATAGCTAAAAATATTGGCCATCTGTGAAGCACTTCATCAATTGGTCGGGGCTCAGGCATCGGTTTAGATTTTCGATAACCTGTTATTTCAGAAAATAATCCATAACAACCACAAGCGATGCCCAACCTGCAGCAACTATGGCGCTGTTTTTTAATTTTCTGTTTTCTATCATTATTTTCTTTCGCCTAACGGATTGCGGGTGAGCGGCGGAGCGGCTTAGCTTCTGTATACTCTCCCCGACTTATCCCCAACCCGCGGAGTCCGTCTCCACTCGCTCTGGTTGGAATCTTTCCCATGACGTTAAACTATGCCAGTATCCCTCGAGTCCCCTACAATGTTCGCTCAGAACGCCATGCCTCAATCGCAGATAGTACCTCTTCTTGATATTTCGATGATACATTACGCTCTTTATACAGGGAGTGGGTTCTGCGAACTCCTGGCGCTGAGTAGTTTATCGCTTCCGCTAGTTCGCTGAGATAACTCCGACCTATTTGGGCATACCGCGCGCTCTCGTCTTCATCCAGTTCAATGAGCACATCGTAGCTAACGGCACTGTGTTCGCAATTTACATCGAGGAATAGTCGATTTCCTTGAGAAAGGAGAAACCAAAATCCCTGCTCATGGTCTACTACATCCATTTTATTCTCCAACGGGGTGCCCGGTTCACCGGCCTCAGGCCGTGTGCAACCGGCTGGTTAGGCCTTATCATGTTCTCAACAGGCTTTCATCAAAGTGAGTTCTACAATATACAGAACCATGTAGCCTGTGCTCATCGCACCCTGTCCTTCCACATGGCTTGTGTTCAGAATCCAAGTCCGTAGGCGCGTCTATGTCAGTTTTTAATTTCTGCTTTTTGGCCCAATCCCGTAATTTCTGCAAAATCTCTATCTGACTTTCAATTGGAATTGCCACTCCTTTGGGCTCATTCCACTCTCTCAAATCCACTGGAGCAAGCAGGATATCGTATTGTGAAACACCGGACATCTCCCAGTCGATCTCAATTTTATGGTCTGCTGTTTGATAGGTGATACTTCCGCAACGACCATAGGTATTCATCTTAAAAGCATTTTCTTTCATAGTTTTATCCTATTTACTAACTCGTTATTGACCGGTTAGAAAAGTTGCTTATATAGGGTACCGGTTCCCTATATAAGCAACTTGTTACCTATATAGGCGACTGCAACCGGTTCCTTATATAGGGAACGTTCGTATTAGAAGCAGCGACACATCCCTCTCATTTGGGATTCCCTAAGCACCCTCTTTTCCGGACCCATTCCCGCTAAACTTGAAATCCAGGGGTATCTTGCCCTTGGCAGGCGCAGAATAGCATGCAAAGTTAATGAAAAACAATAATAAAGTGCTACTGCGGCCACCATTGGAATGCGGATTTTCTTTGTTAAAGTACGCCAATGGACTTTAGCGCTTTGGAGCCAACACTATAGTGGTTCGCTGACCGGAGAAATGGCCATGATGTCGGTATCACCGGGGATGGCTGCAGGGCAGGCTGGCGGGTACTTCTCCCGAGAAGACTACTACCTGCGCGGCGACGACCTGGGCGAGAACTCGCTATGGCTCGGGCTGGGAAGCCGTGAGCTGGGGCTGGAAGGGCCGGCCCGGGAGGAGGAGTTCCGCGCCCTGTGCCGAGGGGAGGACCCGGAGGGGAACCTGATCGTCGCCCCAAAGCTCACCCGGGACCCTGATAGCGGTTTGCTGGTCGAGACCCACCGGGCAGGGAACGACTGCACCTTCTCCGCCCCCAAGTCGGTATCCATCGCCTATGCGTCAGGGGTGGACGGGGTCAGGGAGGCGCACGACGCGGCGGTGCTGTCTGTGGTCGGGCATATGGAGGAGCATTACTGTCATTACCGGAGCCCCGAAGGGGTCCGCAACGGCGGCATGGTGGCGGCGAAGTTCGACCACGCCACCTCCCGAAACATCGACCCGCAGCTGCACTCCCACGTCTTCGTGGTGAACGCGGTCCACATAGGCAACGGGAGCTGGAGGGCAAACGAGCCTAAAGCCATCTTCCAGGACCAGAAGTCCCTGGGGCTTTTGTACCGGCAGGCTCTCGCCCATGAGCTTATCGAGCGGGGGTTCCAGGTGGAGATCCGGGACCGCTCGCAGATGTTCATAGAGCTGAAGGGAATCGACCCGCACCTTATAGAGCACTTCTCCTCCAGGCGCCTGGCCATCGAGGAGCAGGTGGAGCGCTGGAGGTCGGAGGGGCACTTCATAGGTGTGCCGCACGCCCGGCTCTACGAGATGGCGGCGCTGGAGAGCCGGGACCCGAAGCGCAGCATCACCCGGGAGGAAGTGACCCGGATCTTCGAGCGGGGCTTCGAGGAGTGCGGCAGCTCCGTCCAAAAGGTGCGCCTGGAACTAGAAGAGAGCCGGGAGAGGGCGCTATCCGTTCCCCGGCCCGAGGTCGAGCCTCCCGGCCGGGTGCTGGAGCCTGCGGTCCGGGATCTCGCCGAGCGCGAGGCGGTCCTGGACCGGGCCCGGGTGCTGGACCAGGCGGTACGCATCTCTGGAGGTGGTCACACCCTTACCGAACTGAACGCCGCACTGGACGGAGGGACGCCGGGACTCGTGAGGCTCGGGCAGGACGCCAGGGGACGCGAGCTCTACACCACCGCCGAGATGCAGGAGCTGGAGAGGCGCAACCTGGACCGGATCAGGGAGCTGGCACCTTTTCGCAGCGTCACCACAAAGGCGGAGCTGGAACGCTACCTGGATAGGTTGTCGGAAGAAGGCGTCCGGCTGACCGCCGGACAGACAGCCGAGGTTTTCAACGAGCTGACCGGGAGCCGCGGCGCCACCCTCTCCATGGGAGACCCCGGGACCGCCAAGACCTCCACCCTGAAGGTGATCGAGCGCTTCAACGAGGAGGTGCTGGCCCCTGAGGGGCGGGAGCATCTCTCCGTCAACCTCGCCTACACCGGGAAGGCCGCCCGGGAACTCTCCCTTGCCACCGGAAGGCCCGCCTGCACCCTCTCAAGTTTCGAAAATGCCAATCCTGCTTCCAAATTCGCTCTACAGAGGCAAAACGGGGAGCCGGCCATGGTAATGGTCGCGGGTGAAAAAATCCTCATCCCAGATCGAGAAGGACGGGAAGTGGTGTTCCGGGTGGACGAGGCAGGCTTTCTGGGAGCCCGGCAGGCGGAGCACCTTCTGGAGGTAATCGAGGAGTTGCAGCAGCGGGGGCTGCAGGTGAAACTACATCTCCTGGGGGACTCCAAACAGATGCAGGGGATCCAGGCGGGGGACCTCCTGAAGCAGGTGCAGGAACTGGGACTTCGGCAGGAGGTGGATTACGCGCACCTGGACGAGATCCTGAGGCAACGGGACCCGGGGCTTTTGGAAATCGCGCGTACTCTCAACAGGGAGGACCGGCCGCTGGCCGACAACGCGCGAGAGGCGCTCTCTGAATTGGAAAAACGGGGCGAGCTGCGGGAATTTGCCGACCTGAAGGATCTGCGCCGGGAAGTGGTGCAGCACTACCTGGAGGAGAGCGGGAAGCCTTCCCGTCTACCCGAGCGCGAGAGGAGCGGAGAGACACAACAGGTGCTCCTCGTCACCAGCACCAACGCGCAGCGAAAGGAACTGAACGCGGAGATTCGCGCCGCCCGCGTCGCCGCCGGCGATATCGAGGAGGGGAAAAGCTTTACCGTGCTGTCCCCGGTGCGCGAGGAACTGACGGTGGAAGGATACCAGCTGGGAGACACGGTGCTCTTTTCCGGGGAGCCTGCAGGGAATGGGAGGATGATCAACTGGGGCGCCAGGTTGCATACCGAGGGGCGGGTCACCAAACTTGACCGGGAGCAAAACCGGGTGACGGTCTCTTACCTCTTCACCCGGAAAGGTCCGGATGGCGAGAAAGAGCTTCGAGAAGTGAGCAAGGAATTCTCGGCTGCGGATCTGGCCGGGCGCACAACCTTGTTCCGGAAAGAGGAGCGCAGTTTCTCCGTCGGCGACCGGGTCGTCGCGCTGAAAAACGACGCCAAGCTCGATCTGCAAAACGGAGCGCTCGGTGTGATTCGGGAGCTGGACGATAAAGGGGCGATGCTGGTCGACCTGGGAGACCGGAAGGTGCGCTTGGATCTGGAAAAGTACCGGCAGCTGGATCACGCCTACGCGGTCACCATCCACAAGAGCCAGGGGAGCACCGTCGAGCATTCCATCATGTACGCGCCGGTGCGTCCCGGGAAGGTTCCCGAAAAGGAGATCGATCGCGCGGCCGAGGAATACGGCCGGACCAGTTACAACGCGCTCAACGTCGCCGTGACGCGCGCCCGCTTCGGGACCCGGGTCTTCACCAACTCCATCGAGGGTCTCACTCGTTCGGTGGAAATGGTCGACGGCAAGACTTCGACGCTCGCCAGAGTGCGCGAACCGAAGCGCAACATCTCTCCCCCTCCTTTTGAGAAAACCGAGGGGCGACCGGAACCAGGGTTGAGCCTGAAAATCGAAAATCTGCAGCGGGTCATGTTGCGCCCCGAGGCGGGTGTGCGGAAGATGCCGAGCCTGGAGCATGTCGCTCCCATGTTGCGCGTTCCCGGTCACAAGTTGCCGGCGCCGGTCCGGGAGATCCCTTCGCTGCAAAAGACGGTGGGTCGGCAGCTGGAGCTTTCCCTGCATAAGGGATTCGGGATGGATCTGGAAAAGTGAGGGCGGCGCCAGCGCTGGCAGTGCGCTGCAAGGGGGCTTTCCGGGCTCGGCTCCTGTCGAGGCGGGCCTCGCTTTGCTCGGCTGATTTTCCTTTCACACCTCACGCAGCCTTTGGGGCTACATCGAGCATCCCGCCTCGGTAAAGCTCAATGATTTTGCGCCGGACGGCGGGGGACGCTCTGGTGGCGAAAGCGCTAAGACCATAGTTAGTCCGACAGTTTCCGTGGTACCGCGCTGTCCCCCACCGTCCGGCGCGCCAAGGAGGTAGCGTCCATGGCCAAAACGAGCATCAGGTTGTCACCGGAAATCTGCAGAAAGCTGGAGATCGAGGCGCGCAAGCTCGGGGAGATCGGCGGCGAAACTGTGACGGTTTCCGAGTTGATCCGGGCCTGCATCGTGGAGAATTTTCCCGAGATCTCGTCGCGCACCCGGAAAGAAAAAGCCGCCCTGGTGGAACTGCGGGACGAGGTTTCCCAGCTCAAGGTTCGCCACGACGAGTTCGCGCAGGATGTAGAAAAACTGGTGCAGACCCTTTCCGAGATGTTGCCGCTTTTGGCCACGCGCGAGCAAGTCGATTCACTGGCCGACGGCATCGCGGCCGCCATTCGGACGGCCAAGCTGAGGTGATTATGGGCTCTTCAGGGTTTTCCGTGGGTAAAGCTT
>MTLD01000200.1_pt1 | contig 65504 bp, 63 predicted proteins | sample 1982471 | NCBI WGS metagenome assembly MTLD01 (sample SAMN05712604, study PRJNA340218) | biofilm metagenome | isolation source: sample SPM anode biofilm adapted to -50 mV | place: USA | collected 2012-02-03
CTATAAAGTCTAACTTATTGGGGTCACATCACCTGCTGGCTGGCGGCTTTTTTTATTGTTTTTGAATTTATTTTGAAAGCATATTTGCTGTATGGAAAAATATTGTTATACTAAGACACGTTAGATAGATGTTTTGTTTTATGGAGTGCTTTTCATGCAGATAAAAAACCGATTATTTCTGGAAAAATTGCTGTTGGCGTGGGCTGCTACCGGTATTGTTTTAGCGCTGGTAACGTCTGCGATGTATTTGTTTTGGCCGGGCTTTGGCGAGCAAGGAGAGGTCAACTTTGCGTCAGTGGCCTGGCTGGTCAGCAACGGGCAGCCCCTTTATACGGACGTGGATGCAGCCGCACGATATAGTTTGCAGCATGGCCCGATTGTCTATTTGTTGATCGGCGGTATTATGCAACTGCTGGGGCCAAGCTATGTTACTGCTAAATTATCCGGCGTGGTCATGTTTTGGCTGATTTTGGGGCTGTCTTTTGTTATGTTTAAGAGAGCTGGCGGCAGAAGAAAAGCTTTGATTTTTACAGGTCTGGAAGCCTGGCTCTTGTTTCACTGGCACAACTCTTGTTATATTCGGCCGGATGCTATGCTGGTGGTTTGCATGCTGGTAAGTTTGTATGCCATTACCTGTATTCGAAACAAGACTCTTATGTTGGGAATCTGCGCCGTTGCTTTTGGTTTAATCATCAATCTTAAAGTTCACGGTGTTATTTATTTGCTGCCGCTGCTGGTGCTTTTAACTAAGTATCTGACGGTAAAGCGGTTTTTGGCAGCTGCGTTAGTAACGGCGTTTGTGAGTGGCTTTCCTTTTTTGCTGCCTCAGGTTTCTTTGGGCAATTATATTTTTTGGATTCAAACATCTGTGCAGTTGGCTGCGAGTGATCCAGTGTCTACTTTACGGAACTTTGCGCCTAAATTGGCGGCTATTTTGATTTTGGCCTTGCTTCCGTATTGCTTTGCGGCAGTGCGGGGTATTAGCTTGCGCAGCTATTGCCGGCACAATAGGGTGGTGTTGGCGGCGTTGCTGTTGGGCATTTTAGCCGCTTCTATTATTGGTTCTAAGCCGGGAAGCGGCACCAATCATCTCATGCCCCTCATTCCCTTTTATTGTTACTTGCTCCTGCGGTTGAGCCAGGAAAAACCTGCTGCAGATGCGGCGGCAAGTACGGGATGGATCTGGAAACGCAGAATTTGCGGCATTGTTTTAGGAATGTTGTTTTTACTGGTTACCTTGGGGGGCGCCCACAAAGAACTAACGTTGTTGAAAATGGCGTTGACCGATGACCGCGCGCCGATTCAACAAGAGCTGGCGGAAATTGAAAAAAGATACGCCGGTCAGACGATGGAAATCGGTTATGGTGAAAAAGGGAATCGCGTAATTACAGATTGTATCCCACTGTTAGTGTTTCGCGGGCAGCCGTTGTTGATTGAAAAGGTTGCCTTGGGCGATATGCTGGCGGTGAAAGTCCCTATTCCTGCCGCTACGGTACAGGCGTTGCGGGACGGATATATCCAGGTCTGGTTGATTCCTGCGGGACAAGAGCCATTTCCTTGGATTAGAGAAGAGGCCTTTGTGCAAGCTTTTTTACAGAACTATCGCTTAGAAGAGCGAACAACTCATTTTGACGTTTGGACCTATAAGCCCAAAATGTAAAAAGAAGAATCGTTGGCTGAATTTGGCGCAACGGTTCTTCTTCTTTTTGTGTTCTTTATCATAGCGGTTACTGCTGCTTGTTAGGGCAGTGACGGATAGGTGAAAAGCAGGAAATGAGCGCTATTTAACGCAAAATGCAGTAAGATAGAAGCTTCAATACAGCCTGTTTTTTGATAGGCCCAGCCGTAACCTAGGCCCGCAAGGGTGACGAAGGCTACATACAGCGGTCCGCCGGCAAAATGAGAGAGACCATAGACTAAGGAAGCCAGCGCAAGGGGAAGTTCTTGTTGCAAGGGACGGTTTTTCCAAAGAAGGGCGAGCTGTTGCTGCAAGAAGCCGCGGAAAAAGGCCTCTTCTGCAGTGCAGACAAAGAGCAGGTTCGTGAGCATCCATAATAAAGTATAAGATGGCAGCTTGGGGTCCCAGTGGACTTTGCCGGAGGCAAGAGCCAAAATAAAAATGAGGAGTAAAAAAAGAAGACTGCGGGAGAGCAAAACCTGCAAGAGTTGATGCCATTCTTGGCGTCTGGAAAGTCTGGGAGCACACCAGCCAAGAAGACCTAAAGCGACGAGGGTTTTATCCAAATTTAGATACATGGTGAAAGGAAGCCCGTCGGTGCTGACGGCCATGGCATCAAGAACTTTGAGATTTTGAAAGCCCGGCAATAAATGAGCGCCTAAGAGTAGGGATAAGGCGGCGAGTGGAAGTGTGAGCCATTTTTTCTTGGCTCCCGTCGTCCGTGAAAAGAGGTAAGCGATAAAAAGATATAAAACGGCTAGTCCCAGGCCGAGCGGAGTCAGCTGGCCGCTTATAAGTGCGATAAAGCCTGCGGAAGCGGCCAGGATAAGCCAAAGAGGTTGGCCCCATATAGAAGCTGGAAACCACAGGCAGGCGACGGCAAGATAGAGAACGCTATAGCAAAGAAGCGTGGAAAATGAATAGGGCAGCGAGATGTCCATTTCGTAGTGCCTCCTCAAAAGCGGTTGTCTGAAAAATTTTATTAAAACGCAAATCCTGCAGGCGGCGTATTCGGAGCAGGATTTTCGATAGGAATCAAGAAGGTTCTAAACTATGAATATAGATAGAACAGGAGCGTGAAGTAGGAAGATGAAAACACGAAGCGCAATGGTTAAAATGCTTTTTTTGACGTGTTGTTTCTTGGTGGCTTTGACGACTGCCTGTGCGGCTGGCGGCGCGAATGCGGGCGATAAGTGGACTCCGCGTGATCTGCCGCTGTTGGACGGGACGCCGGTGACGCTGGCGCCGGAGAAGGATAAGATTCTGGTGCTCAATTTCTTTGCCACTTGGTGTCCGTATTGTGTACGAGAATTGCCGGAATTCAACCAAGTACACTTAAAGTATCAAGACAAGATAAAAATGTATGTTATTGACGTGTGGGAAACACCGGAGAAGGCCAATGCCTTTATGTATCAAAACGGATATCAAATTCCGACGCTTTTTGACAATACGAATAAAGCTTTGACAAATGACTTGGGCATTCGCGGTATACCGGTGACCTTGATTATCGACGAGGAAGGCACTATCCGGATACGGAAAGATGGTATGATGCCTCCAGGACATTTGGAGAAAGCCATCCAGCAGGTTATGAGAAAAAATGAGGAAGTAAAATGAAGAAATACCTAGCAATGATGTTGCTGGCGGTGTCTTTACTTAGTAGCAGTGTCGCGTTGGCGGGCGCCGGGGAGCCGCCTCCGCCAGGAAATGCTGGCGATGCAAATGGCAATGACGACTGCAAGGATGGCATTTGCATCCTTAAAGAGCAGCCGGGCGAGCCAGGGGAAGGAACAAAGAGTAACTGAGTAACAGAGGGTAGCAGAGGGCTAAAGAAATAAACGCCGGCCTTCTTCACAGCTAATGAACGCTGCGGAGAAGGCCGGTTTTTTCGCCATACCAGAGTTTATAAGTTTTTACGGATGAAAAGCCTAGGGTCATCAAGAGGTAGGAGCTTTTATATAAACGGCGGCATAACTGTATTTGAGACAAGATTTCCGCGCGACTCGCAAAAATAGGAGTCGTCGGCAGTTCCGCGAACTCGCTGGCGCTCAGACATACGGAACTTTTCTCCGTCGCCTCCTGTTTTTGAGTCCTGCGGACCGTCTTGCTCCCAAAAGTCTCAAATACAATCACGGCCACCGTAGCCTCATTGGCTCCCTCCCTCTACTCCCTCTACTCCCTCTACTCCTGTTCCAATCCCGTACTCCTCTGGTCTTATCTGTTACTTAAGGAGCCCCAAGGCCTGTTTGGCAAGGCGATCCGCCAGCTCGTTTCCTTCTACGCCTGTATGACCGGCTACTTTGCAGAAAGTCACCCAGCTAAGGCGCTGCGAGGCAAACTCGGCATACCAGACAGTGAATGGGTTTTTAGCCTGCCATTCTTTTGTAGCCCATTTGGCTAGGCCGCTATAGTCATGATGAATCGAGATAGGCTGAACACCAGTCTCTTCCGCCCACTGGATAGCCATAGTGGCTCCGGCTAGCTCTCCAGCTACATTGCGCATTTTCGCCGCTTCGGGATCTTCGCCGACGCCGCTGTCGGAGTGAGTCAAATTTCCGTCTTCATAGACGGCAAAGGCCCAGCTGTATTGGCCTTTGCTGAAGCTGCCGTCGACATAGATATGTATGCCTGCAGGATTTTCTTCCGTTGTGGCTGCCGTCGAAATTTGAGCGTTCATAAAAGCAACAGCCTCTTCTTTAGTAGGAAATCCTTTAAAAGCGGCATTGGGATAGCCGCTGACCTGTTTTTGACACTCCGGCCAATTCGTATAGATGCCGGGAATTCGTCCTTCACGGACGGCGTAGAATTTATTCTTGCCAGCCATAGTAGAAGCTCCTCTCCTTAACTTGCTTCTACTATACAGGATACAGCGCGGCAGCGCCAGCATATTTCAGCGTGTGCGGAAATCTCTATTCCCTCTGTCGTACCCTCCTTTTACTCCCTCTACTCTTGTTCAAAACTTCGTGTCCCATTGTAATCAGCAAATCTTGCCTGCCAAATGCGCGCGCTCCGCTTGTTCTTCGGCGTAATACCAGCGAACAGAGCTGCCGATGATGCAGCGTACGGCGTCTAGTTTTCCTTCATTGGCCATTTTGCGCATTTTTTGCACGTCAAAGCCGTTGGTGGAAAAATAGCTTGCCGAGATGAAGCCGCGATGCAAAAGCTGTTTGCGGTACCGTTCGGAATCCCGTCTGTCCAGTTCTACTTGCCAAATCGCCATAATATTTACCATCCTCTCTTGTTTTGCTGTAAGCATTTTTCAAAGAGAATTATAAGAAGCTGTGAATACAGCGGCGGTTTCTTAACTGTTGGCTGCTTCGTCTTGCTGACTCCAACCGGCAAAGGCGGGCCGTAAGGCTAAGCGGCTGGAAAAACGCTCTAAGAGACCTGCGGTGCAGCGCTGCGCCAGGGGCAGCAGAATCTGTGTGGCTTGGTGGTAGTCGGCTGCGCTTGCTCCTTGGGAGGTGTGCGCATATAAAGCGCTTGCCTGTTCGGCGTTTTGCAGCAGCCAAGCAAGGGGGTCTTGGCGGGTATAATAAAGACCGCCTGTCTGCGCCTTGTATTGATGGCGGTGGCTGGCGGCCCAGGTTTCATATTCTTTATGTCCGTCGAAAAGCTGTGCTTGGGCATGATGAGGCACGCAAAGATCCTGCAGCAAATGGGCGGCAGCGCCTAAAAAGAAAGCCGCCTGTTTTTCGTCAGCGCCTTTGGCGACGCTGACGGCTTTTTCAAAGTAGGTCTGAAATTCCTCCAATGCGGAGTGAAAACGCCAAAGGCCTCTGTTGTTCAGAGGCTGCAAATAATGGTGTATGTTTTTCCAGTCTGCATCAGCCCAAACTGCGCCACGATTAAAAGAGGAAAGGTGTCGGCGCAGCCAGGAACCTTCCCAAGCACAGCCGTCGGCCAGCAAAATGCGCGCCGCTTGACGATTAATAAAGCAATGCGTCAAGGCCGGACGGTCAAACCAGTGCTGTACGCTGCCGGCTATCGTTAGCAGCCAGTTTTCTGGTGACGATAAGGACAAACTTCCGTAGTTCACACCTATCTCCTCCTTTTTTGGCGGGCCTTAGCAAGGCAAGAGGTAAGTCACAGTTCGTAGGCTTATAGTAACCATAGCACAGGAACGACAAAATTGCGTTAACCACAGGTTAAGGTTTGATTAAAGAAGTCTATGGAAAATACAAAATGAGCCAGTAACGTACGGAATATACAAACTTTTTGTTAAGTGTATCTTTGGTGTTGACACTTATTTTTTTTCATGATATACTCGGCACAAATAAAAGAGTTACGGCGTAGAAGCCGGCCAAGCCTATGGTTTGGCCGGCTTTTGCGTTTCCAGCGCTGACGCGGATAAGCAGGAAAAGTTCTGTTTAGCCGCGTTTTGTGCATAATTAGGAAGCAAAATTGCAATAGGCGCCTTGAAAAGAGCGGATGCAAAGCTTTTACAGCAAAGGAGGTGAGGCTGCTGCAGGCAGAGGGGAAGGCACAAATGAAAAAAGCCGAAAGAGTATGGCACTACTCTTTCGGCGGGGGCTTGTCGTGAATCCCGAGGGGGGCTTCTTTGACATACCCATTTCATTATAGCCTCCTGTTAAAAGATTTTCAAGAAATAGCAAAGTCGGAAAAAGAGATGGGAGGCTGGAATTATGAGACAGGTAGCAATTTACGGCAAAGGCGGCATCGGTAAATCGACGACAACCCAAAATACGGTGGCGGCTCTAGCGGAAGCAGGGAAGAAAGTAATGGTGGTCGGCTGTGACCCCAAGGCGGATTCGACGCGGCTTCTCTTAAACGGTCTTTGCCAAAAGACGGTATTGGATACGCTTCGCGATGAAGGGGACGATATCGAACTGGACGATATCCTAAAACCAGGCTTTCGCGGCACAAAATGCGTAGAATCCGGCGGCCCGGAGCCTGGCGTAGGCTGCGCTGGTCGCGGGATCATTACCTCCATTAATTTGCTGGAATCTTTGGGCGCGTATACGGATGACTTGGATTATGTTTTTTATGATGTTTTGGGCGACGTTGTTTGCGGCGGGTTTGCCATGCCGATTCGCGAAGGAAAAGCGGAAGAAATATACATTGTAGCTTCTGGAGAACTCATGGCGCTGTATGCGGCTAATAACATTTCTAAGGGCATTCAAAAGTACGCTACTACGGGCAAGGTTCGCTTGGGCGGTATCATTTGCAACAGCCGGCAAGTAGATTTTGAATTGGATTTGTTGCAGGCCTTTGCCTCAGAATTAGGTTCGCAGTTGATCCATTTTGTGCCTCGGAATAATGTAGTGCAGCGGGCGGAAATTAATAAAAAGACGGTTATTGATTTTGATCCGAAAGAAGACCAGTCGGATGAGTATCGCAAACTGGCCATGGCTATCAATCAGAACAAAAACTTTGTTATTCCCAAGCCGATGACGCAAGATCGTTTAGAAGAGCTGATGATGTCTTACGGAATTTTGGGCTAAGCAAAACGCTAACAAAAAGGAGTGAAGTCTATGTTGTTGGTAAGAGCGATTGTTCGTCCGGAAAAGCGGGATGAAGTGCTATATGAGCTGTCTACGGCCGGCTTTCACGCGGCAACGGTCATTGATGTTATGGGCCGCGGCAAGCAAAAAGGCATCAAAATTGGCAGCATTGTTTACGATGAAATTCCCAAAGTGATGATTTTGATGGCGGTGCGGGACGAGGACAAGGACGATGTGGTCAGTGTTATCATGCGCGCCGCCAAAACCAGCGATTCCGGCGCTTTTGGGGATGGCAAGATTTTTATCACGCCTATCGAAGAGGCCTATACGGTATCCTCCGCAGCCACTGGGCTGTAGAAAGGAGTAGCGCTGTCTATGAAAGAGATTATTGCCATTGTGCGTATGAATAAGACCAATGCCACGAAAAAGGCTCTGGTAGAAAGCGGAGCCGCCGGTTTTACGGCCACTAAGGTGCTGGGGCGGGGCAAACTGGTAGATGATCCAGCGGTGATTGCCGCCCGCAAAGCGGATTTGATGCGTCTGGCGGAAGAAGAGGACATGCGCGAGGCGGAGGTGCTGATTGACGGTTTTTTGGACGGCACTCGCCTGTTCCCGCGGCGTATGTTCAATGTCATTGCTCATGATGCCGATGTGGAGAAAATTGTGAAATCGATTATTGCTGCCAACCAGACCAACAACCAAGTAGGAGACGGCAAAATATTCATTCTGCCACTACTGGATGCGTACCGGGTGCGCACGGCGGAAAAAGGCGACGCAGCGATTTAAGAGACAAGGAGGGACGCCATCATGGCGATGACCGAAAAAGAACTTCAAGACATCTTGGACCGCTATCCGAGCAAGGTCCAGAAAAATCGCAAGAAGCACATTTTGATTAAAGATGGCGTTCTGGAACAGCAAGAAATTGAGGCTAATACCAGAACGGTTCCGGGAATTATGACCAACCGCGGCTGCGCCTATGCGGGCTGCAAAGGCGTGGTAGTAGGGCCGCTGAAGGATATGGTGCATATTGTACATGGCCCTATCGGCTGCAGTTACTATGCCTGGGGTACACGGCGCAACAAGGCCCGTACCGAAGAAGGCGGCAGCAATTTTCTTAATTACTGTTTCTCAACAGATATGCAGGAAAGCGACATTGTTTTCGGCGGTGAGAAAAAGCTGGCTGCCATGATTGACGAAGTAGTGGAAATTTTTCATCCTCCGGCGATTAGCATTTCCGCTACCTGTCCGGTTGGGCTTATTGGCGACGATATCAACGCCGTTGCCAGAACTGCGCAGGAAAAATACGGCATTCAGGTGCTGGCGTTCAACTGTGAAGGCTATAAAGGCGTCAGCCAGTCGGCGGGCCATCATATCGCCAATAACAACCTTATGGACAAAGTCATCGGCAACAGCGATCTTGAGGAGGCGCCGGGTAAGTTTCCCATCAACATTCTCGGCGAGTACAACATCGGCGGCGACGGCTGGGAAGTTGAGCGCATGCTCAAAGAAATCGGCTATCATATCGTCACGGTTATGACTGGCGACGGATCCTGGGAGTCCCTGCGCAATGCCCATGTGGCGGAGCTGAATTTGGTGCAGTGTCACCGCTCGATTAACTACATTGCGGAGATGCTGGAAATCAAGTATGGAACGCCTTGGCTGAAGGTCAACTTTATCGGCGTCAACAGCACCGTTGAGACGCTGCGCAACATGGCCAAGTATTTTGACGATCCGGGGCTGACCCAGCGTACCGAAGATTTTATAGCCAAAGAACTAGTGCGGGTACAGCCGCAGATGGAGCAATACCGCAAGATCTGCGAAGGGAAAACCGCCTTCTGCTTTGTAGGCGGTTCCAGGGGGCATCATTATCAGGGCCTTTTTGGCGAGCTGGGTATTGATACAGTCCTGGCCGGTTATGAATTTGCGCATCGTGACGACTATGAAGGTCGCGTCGTCATTCCCACGATCAAAACCGATGCAGACAGCAAAAACATTCCTGAGTTGCATGTGGAGCAAGACGAACGGAGGTATCGCTTGAAGATATCTCCGGAAAAAATGGAAATGTTAAAAGGAAGTATTCCGTTGGGAGAATATAACGGCATGAATGTGGAGATGAAGGACGGCAGTATTATTGTCGACGACATCAACCACTATGAGACGGAAGAATTCATTCGCCTGCTCAAACCGGATATCTTCGCTTCCGGCATCAAGGATAAGTATGTGGTTCAGAAAATGGGAATTCCAGCTAAACAGCTTCACTCATACGACTATAGCGGGCCTTATGCCGGCTTTAACGGGGCCGTGAATTTTGCTCGTGATGTCAGTATGGCCTTTGCTTCGCCGACGTGGAACTACATCACACCGCCGTGGAAAGACCAGCCGCTTCTTGATGGCAGTATGAATGAAGGGGGTGCGCACTGATGCTCAATCACACGCCGAAAACCATTGTCGAACGTAAAAGCGGCGGTATGATCAACCCCGCCAAGACCTGTCAGCCAATCGGCGCCATGTATGCGGCTCTTGGTTTGCACGGCTGCATGCCCCATAGTCACGGTTCCCAAGGTTGCTGCTCCTACCACCGCATGCACCTGACCCGTCACTTCCGGGATCCCATTATGGCGACGACCAGCAGCTTTACGGAAGGCGCGTCCGTATTCGGCGGCGGCGCCAATTTAAAAACATCAATCCGCAATATCTTTGAGGTGTATGACCCGGAAATTATCGCCGTGCATACTACTTGTCTGTCGGAGACCATTGGCGATGATATCCCGACGATTATTTACCAATCGGAGATACCGGAAGGAAAAGTGGTGTTTCACGCCAACACTCCCAGTTATCAGGGCTCTCATATTACTGGCTTTTCTAACATGACGAAAGCCATGGTCAAGTATTTTTGCGAAGCTACAGGAACGTTTAAGAAAGAACAGGTCAATCTTTTACCTGGCTTCGTTAATCCAGGAGATATGCGAGAAATCAAACGCCTGACCCGCTTGATGGATGTTCCGTTCCACATGTTCCCGGATACTTCGGGCGTAGTGGATTCGCCGATGACAGGAAGCTTTGCTATGTATCCTAAAGGAGGCGCGCTGCTGGACGACGTTAAAGACGCGGGGAACTCCCGGATGACAATTTCCTTGGGGCATTTTGCCTCCATGGACGCAGCAGAGCTTTTAGAGAAAAAATGCAAGGTTCCTAAGGTGGATTTGAAAACTCCAATCGGCATTAAAGCGACCGATGATTTCTTGATGGCTTTGCGCGGCGCTTTTGCGAAAGAAATTCCGTACGAACTGGAAGAAGAGCGAGGACAGCTGGTAGACATCATGACGGACACGCACTTCCATTTTCATGGCAAAAAAGTGGCGATTTTCGGAGACCCGGATGTGGTCACGGCGATGACGGAGTTTGCTCTTAGCTTAGGGATGAAACCGGTGCATGTCCTTACAGGCACTCCCGGCGGCGCTTTAGGAGCAGGGCTAGGAAGCTTCGAAGCAGACATTAAGGCGCTCCTTGCCGGCGCCGGTCTGAGCGGCAACGTCAAAGCGGCGGGAGATTTATTCACCCTGCACCAGTGGATTAAAAACGAGCCTGTGGATTTGCTCATCGGCAATACCTATGGCAAGTACATCGCCAAAGCGGAAGATATTCCTTTTATGCGGCTGGGCTTCCCCGTTTTGGACCGCAGCGTGCATTCCTATTTCCCGGTCGTGGGCTATCGCGGCGCGATGCGCCTTATCGAAATGATCAGCGGCGCTCTTCTGGATCGCGCTGACAGCGACGCCAAAGACGAAGACTTCGAATTGGTTATGTAGGTCGGAGTGGACGAGGAGAACGAACACAGAGGAACAGAGTAACAGAGGGGACGCAGGAGAAAAGTAAAACTACTCCTAAATCCCTCCGCCGCTGTGGCGGCGCCTCCCTTTGGCAAGGGAGGCAGGGGATTCGAGAACCACAGGACTTGAAAGTCCCCCTTGCTAAAGGGGGATGGCCCGCAGGGTCAGGGGGGGTGACCTGCGGTTTATGTTCCATAAAGAAAGTGCTTAAAAATTAAGGCGCCACGGATGAAACGAACGCTTCTCTGTAAAGTTATTTTGGGAATAAATCTGTGGGCCTAAAAGGGAAACAACGCTTGTACGAGCACACCGTCAGGGCTAGTCATTGAACCAAAGAACCAGAGAAAAGTAGTGCATTCCCGTCTTCCAAGTATCAAAACGTAATGAAAAATTAAGGCACCACGGATGAAACGAACGCTCCGAGAAAACAAGAGATTTTCCTGCCATACGCGAAAGAAAACGTAGGCATAGCGGCGCTCTGCCGAGGCTTTCTGCCAAAGTATGGCAGGAAAAAGAACTGTTTTATCGTGAGCTGTTCGTAAGTCTGTGGGCCGTGAAGTAGGGAGGTGTGCGCCATGGAAGAGGCGAAAAGTCTAGCGGCTAGAGACGCGTTTATCGTAACCAAAGGCCAGAAAAAAACGTTGCAGTGCGACGCTGACAGCATTGCCGGCTGCGTCAGTCAACGGGCTTGCGTCTACTGCGGCGCGCGGGTCGTACTCAACCCGATTACCGACGCGTTGCATTTGGTGCACGGCCCTATCGGCTGCGCCAGTTATACCTGGGATATTCGGGGCAGTCTAAGCAGCGGCGAAGATTTGTTTCGCAACAGCTTTTCGACCGATATGCAAGAAGAAGACATTATTTTTGGCGGTGAAAAAAAGCTGGCTCTTTGTTTGGATGAGCTGATTACGAAATACCGACCGCCTTTGGCCTTCGTATATTCCACCTGTATTGTCGGCGTCATTGGCGATGACATGAAGGCGGTATGCAAGGCGGCTTCAGAGAGGCATGGCATTGAAGTGCTGCCGGTGGAATCAAGCGGTTTTATCGGCAACAAGGCTGCCGGCTACCGAGCGGCCTGTGATGCGTTGCTGCGGCTGATCGCCATGCCGCTCTTTGCGGCGGAACGCCGCCGCAAAGAGCGCCGCAAAAAAAGCGGCAAACCGGTCATTAACTATTTGGGAGATTTCAATTTGGCCGGAGAGGCTTGGATTATTCGCGACTATCTGCGCCGATTGGGCGTAGAACTCAATGTGGTTTTTACCGGCGACGCCACCTATGCTGATTTAAAGAGGGCGCCGGAAGCGGAGCTGAACATTATTCAGTGCGCCGGTTCGATGCAGTATCTGGCGGGAAATATGCAAGAAGTGTATGGGATTCCGTCGCTGCAAGTTTCCTTTCTGGGTATGGAGGATACAGCGTTTTCACTGCGGGCCATCGCGCAAGAACTGGGAGAAGCGCAGATTGCAGCCAACGCGGAAGCGGTCATTCAGACGGAAGAAGCTGCTTATGCGCCGCAAGTGGAAGCGTATCGACAGCATCTGGAAGGGAAAAAAGCGGCGGTATATGTGGGCGGCGGCTTTAAGGCCGTCTCACTGATTCGGCAGTTCCGAGAAGTCGGCATGGAAGTGGTTATGGTGGGCAGCCAGACTGGACGCAAAGAGGAATACGCGCTGATGAATGACTTAGTCCAAGAAGGCGCGGTCATCTTAGATGATGCCAATCCGGCGGAGTTGGAGCGTTTTTTACTCGAACAAGGCGCCGATCTTCTGGTTGGGGGCGTAAAAGAACGTCCTTTGGCCTACAAGCTGGGGCGGGCGTTTTTGGATCATAATCATGATCGCAAGCATCCTCTCAGCGGCTATGTGGGGGCGCTGAATTTTGCCAAGGAAGTGTACTCTTCCATCTGTTCGCCGGTTTGGCGGCACTTGGGCGAGGCGCCGTGGCTGAAGAAAGGCGGTGTGTAGCATGGTGATGCGCAGCCGCAATGTCAATGAAAATCCCTGCAACATGTGCATGCCTATGGGCGGCATTTTAGCTTTGAAGGGCATTGAAAAAGCAATGGTGATTGTGCATGGCTCCCAAGGCTGCAGTACGTATATGCGGCGTCATATCGCCGAACACTATAATGAGCCCATTGACGTAGGCTCTTCCTCTTTGAACGAAAAAGGCACTGTGTATGGCGGCGAAGGCCAGCTCAAGCAGGCTATCGACAATATTTGCGCCGTCTATCATCCCGAGGTAGTCGGCATCGTTACCACCTGCTTGGCGGAAACCATTGGCGAGGATGTAAAGCGTATCGCTGAAGAATATATGCAAAGTCACTCGCAAGCGGGGGTGGCGTTGGTAGCGGCATCTACGCCTGGTTACGGAGATAGTTTCGGTGAAGGATATCATCGGACCTTACGAGCGGTGGTAGAGACGTTGGCGACAGACGAAACAAGGCATGAAGGCGTTAACATTATCAGCGCGCTTCTCAGCCCGGCGGACATTCGCTGGATCAAGGGACTGTTAGAGTCTATGGGGGTTTCCTATACGTTTTTGCCGGATATCTCCGAGACGCTGGACAAGCCTTATTTGAAGGAGTACCGCAAGCTAGGGCCGGGCGGGACCTCGCTCAAGGATATCCGAGGCATGGGCGGAGCGAAAGCGACGCTGCAATTGGGCTGTACCGTAAAAAACGCTTTTTCGGCAGGCATGTATTTAGAAGAGCATTTTGGCGTTCCTTGCTATACCTTGCCTTTGCCGATTGGCCTAGAAAATACCGATTTATTCTTGGCGACGCTGCAGGAAGTCAGTGGTAAAGAGATACCGCAAGCGTTGGAGCAGCAACGAGGTCGTCTGCAAGACGCCATGGTAGACAGTCACAAGTACAATTTTGCCGGGCGCTGCGCTATTTACGGCGAGCCGGACATGGTCTACGCGGTGACCGCCTTGTGTTTGGAAAACGGTCTTTTACCGGTGCTTGCCGCAACCGGCAGCCGGGGCAGTCGCTTAGTGCCGCTGTTGGAGAAAAAACTGGCGGAGTTTCGGGAAACGCCGCAGCTGTTGGCGGGGGCCGACTTCGTCTCTATTCGCCAGGCTGTAGAAGAACGGCAGGTCAATTTGGTTATCGGTTCATCCGAAGGCCGTTATTTAGAAGAACGCTGTGGCATCCCGCTGGTACGGTTGGGCTTTCCTATTTTGGACCGCGTGGGCGGCGCCAGACAATTTTCAGTCGGCTATGAGGGGACGGTGCTTTTGCTGGATCGACTAACGAATGCGCTTCTGGATCATAAGCACAAACACTACCGCAAAGCGATGGAAGATGCATTTTGGCGGCCGGAAGAAGCGAATAATACAAGCGCTGACGATAGGCGTATTTGAGAAGGAGGCGGGCCTCATGAGCTGTCAATCTGAATCCTGTATGTACGAGGGCATGTCGCCGGAACTGGCTGCCAGTACCGCAAAACATCCCTGTTATTCCTTTGAAGCGCATCACCAATATGCGCGCATGCACCTGCCGGTAGCGCCTGCCTGCAATATCAGCTGCAACTACTGCAACCGGAAGTTCGACTGCGTCAATGAAAGCCGTCCTGGTGTAACCAGCGAAGTGCTGTCTCCTGAAGAAGCGCTGGAAAAATTTCTCTGGGTGAAGCGGGAAATGCCGAAGCTGAGCGTTGTCGGCATTGCCGGACCGGGAGACGCTTTAGCCAATTGGCCGGCTGTATCTAAGACGCTGCGCGCCATTCGGGCAGTGGATGAAAACGTGGTTTTTTGTGTATCCACTAACGGGCTGATGCTGCCAGTATATGCGGATGAGCTGTTGGAACTGGGCGTGCGTCACATTACGGTGACGATGAATGCGCTGGACCCGACAGTGGGGGCTAAACTGTATCGCCATGTGTTATATGAAAACAAAGTGCTTCGCGGCGAAGAGGCGGCTAAACGTCTTTTGGAGAATCAGCAGGCCGGCATTGCCCGTCTGACAGCGGCGGGCGCTTTAGTGAAAATAAATACTGTCATGGTTTCTGGGGTGAATGAAGCGCATATTCCTGAGGTAGTGAAAAAAGCCAAAGAGTTGGGGGCGTTCGTGAGCAACATCATGCCTCTGCTTCCTGCACCTGGGAGCGCCTTTGAAAATCTGCCGCAAACCAATCGTCGCGATTTGGACGCCTTGCGCGAGCGTTGTCAGATCAATTTGCGGCAGATGCGTCATTGTCAGCAGTGTCGAGCCGATGCGATTGGGCTTTTGACGCAGGACGAATCGGCGCGCTACCGGTTGCACGAGCAGCAGCTTCAGCCGGTTGCAGCTTCCGGTGTATACCGTATAGCCGTCACTTCCAAATGTCAAAAATTAGTGGACATGCATTATGGCCACGCTGAGCAGTTCCACATCTACCAGGTGCGCGGCAAACAGATGAAGTTTTTAGAGACGCGTCCCAGCCTGCGGTATTGCCGTGGCAAGGACGTTTGCGAAGAAGACGATACGCACAAGGGGAGCTTGGTGCAATTGCTTTCCGATTGTGATGCGGTATTGACCATGCGCATTGGTCAGGGGGCTAAAGCGCGGCTGCAGCAGGCGGGCATTGTCAGTGTAGAATCGTGCAATAGTGTCGATGAAGGGTTGTTGTTTGCAGCGGAATGCTTGCGGCAGAAGCGAGCGATGTAATTTTGGGAAGCTGCCTCTTTCTTCACTGCTTGCGCCAAAATGGTCTTTTTTCCGCCAGACGTCGTCAGAAAGCCTCGGCAGAGCGCCGCTATGCCTGCGTTTTCTTTCTCGTTTGACGGACTAGAGAGGTCGGTTGCAATGCAATCCTAGCACAACCGACCTTAGGCGCATCCAGCGCCGTTATTTTCGCGGAGCGTTCATTCAATCGACAACTTCCTGGAGTAGTTTTGCGGGGTGCTGTCTTGACTCTCCTGCGTACCCTCCCTTTACTCCCTATACTCTTGTTTAAAATATGCGTATCTCATAAAGCCGTTTTCTTATAAAAAATGCAAAACTAGAAAGGGGTCTGGCAATGGAAAAACCGAAAAAGCATGTATTTATTTGTACTAGTTCGCGTATGACGGGGCAGCAAAAGGGCTTTTGCCACACAAAGGGCGCGGTGGATTTAGTAAACGCCTTTATGGAGGCCATTGAAGAAGAAGATTTGGAAGGTGTTTTTGTTTCCAACACAGGCTGTTTTGGTCTTTGCGAAGAGGGGCCGATTGTAGTGGTCTATCCGGATAATGTTTGGTATGGCAAAGTAAGTGAAGACGATGTGACGGAAATCGTGGAAGAACATTTGGCGGAGGGGCGCATAGTGGAACGCTTGGCGCTTTAAAGAGTGAGTAACGTACTAGCTTCTTGGAAAGAAGGTGTGGAAGATGGCGAAAGAAATTGCCGTGCTGACAGCGGTTGACGGGCAAACGGCGCCCATGGATCAAGGCGGCTTGCTGCGCGTTTATCGCCGGCAAGAAGGAGGCTGGCAAGAAGAGCGCTCCATGCCGCTTTTGATGGCGGCGGGTGGCGGTCTGGCGGGATTGCGCAAGCAATTGGCGGCGATGGTGGAGTTTTTGGCGGGCTGTCGAATTGTAGTGGCTTCAACCATTACAGGCGTTCCTTACTATGAACTGGAGAAAGCAGGCTGCTCTCTTTGGGAGATGCAGGGGGCGCCGTTGGAGTTGCTGAACGAGGTGCTGGCAGGCGAAGAAGAACAGACGGGCAAACCGGCGGTCGAGACTGTCTCGCTGCCCACTCCCGAGGAGTTGGGAGAGGGCCGTTACCGTATTTCCATCTGTGAGGTACAGCGAGCCAGTGGCGGTATTACCTCTAAGCAGGTACTGCAGCCGTGGCTGCAAGGGCGAAACTTTGCTTCGCTGGAAATTTTGTGCACTCATGTGCCGCCATGGCTGGAGTGTGAGTGGCAAAGCGGCGGCGCCTTTGCAGGCGTTAAAGAGAAGATTCCTTCAGGGGAGTGGAAAGTGTTTTTGCAAGGTAAATAGGACAGATAAAATCGGCAGGAGCGGGAAGGTGAGAGCATGGCGCAGGATGTGTTGTTTATCGATCAAACGCTGCGCGAAGCAGCGTCGTTAGGGCCTGCGGCGGTGAGGGCCATCTTAAAAGAAATGAAGCATCTGCAGATTTCTTTAGTGGATGTGCCGATGGCGCTAAATAAATCGCTGCCCTTGCGGACGCAGCCGGAGTTTTTTCGAGCCGTGCTGCCGTTGGAGCAAGGAGCGGCGACAGAGGCGGCGCAACAAGGTTTTCGTCAGGTTCTGTTTTCGTGCTCGTTGCAGCAAGGGTTGCCAGCACATACGGTAGAAGTGCTGCACGAAGCGAAAATGCAAAAACTGCGAGCGACGCTGCTAGTGGAAGATGCCTCGCTGGCGTCGGACCTTCTGTGGCAGGCGGTGCTGCCCATGCTCTGCGCTGCCGGTTTAGAAGGACTTGCTTTTAAGGACTCCTCTGCAATATTGCAGCCTTTGCGCTTACAGGAACATTTGGATCTATTGCAGCAGCAATGGCCGCAATTAACGCTGGAATTTCACGCTTCCAACCAAAAACAGCTGGCTACAGCGAACGTTTGGGCTGCGTGGCAAGCCGGCGTGCGCCGCCTTGCCGTTTCCATTGGAGGGAAGAATAACAGCGCTCCATGGGAAGAGGTACTGCTGCTTTTGCGACAGATGGGGGAGCTGGAACTTCCCGTACCTGCCAATATGGCCCAACGCAGCCGCTGGTTGTTGCAACTCTTGGGTGAAGAGGTAGCGCCCAACAAAGCGGTTATCGGAGAAAATATTTTTGCGCATGAATCAGGCTTGCATGTAGCAGGCGTTGCCAAAGACGCATCTCTTTATGAAGCATTTCCGCCGGAACTGGTAGGGTTAGAGCGAAAAATTGTGCTAGGTAAGCATTCCGGGACAACCTCGTTGCGCGTAAAATTCAAGGAACTAGGGCTGCCTTTCTCCAGCCGGGCGGAAGCCTTGCTGATTAAAATACGCGCCTTGGCGGTAGCGCGCAAACGGGCTATTTCCGATGAGGAACTGCTGTCCTTGTGGCGGGAGGAAACAGCATGAGCGTACGTTTTGTTGATACAACCTTGCGTGACGGGGAGCAGCAGGCCGGTCTTGCTTTTAGCGCAGCTGACAAGCTGCGCATTGCACATTTGCTGGCTGGCGCTGGCGTTGCGGCTATTGAAGCCGGTACTCCTATTATGGGGGCTGCCGAGCAGGAAGCTTTACGCGGCATTGTTCAACAGCGGCTTTCTTGTCCCGTAGTGGCCTGGAATCGCGCCAGGAAGGAGGACATAGACGCCTCCGTGGCCTGCGGCTTTGAGTGGGTGCATATTTCCGTTCCCGTTTCAGACTATCATTTGGTGAAAAAAATGCGCCGCAGTCGCTCCTGGCTGCTAGGGCAGTTGGCGCAAAGTATTCCTTACGCCAAATCTTGGGGCTGCCGGGTGACGGTGGGGGCGGAGGACGCTTCCCGGGCGGACCCGCACTTCTTTTTAGAGGTGGCGCGCTTAGCAGCGGGGCTGGGAGCGGAACGCATTCGCTACGCCGACACGGTGGGCTGTCTAGAGCCCTTTGGAGTATATGAAAAAATGAAGACTCTTGGTGAGTATTGTCCCTTGCCGATTGAATTTCATGGACATAACGATTTTGGATTGGCTGTGGCCAATACGCTGGCGGCCATTGAAGCGGGCATTGAATGGGTAAGCGTCACGGTAGGCGGCATTGGCGAGCGGGCGGGGAATGCTTCGCTGGAAGGAGTGCAAGAAGCGTTGACTCTTGCGACGGCGCAGAAAAGCAGTATGAAAGCGGATTTGCTGCTGGCCTTGCGCGGTGAGGTGCAACTAGCCTGCGGGAGCTAGAAAGAACGAAGGATTGAACAAGAGAATCAGAGTCACGTGAGGGTACGCAGGAGAATGACTAGAACGGTTTAAAAGTCCTGGCGGAGGGCTCATTAAAGCAGCGGTTCCCTGGGGAAAATATGAGGATTATTCTCGCGACTCTTGTTCCATCTTTCTTCTGTTGTCTTCTGGCGCGGAAGTCTGTGATAGAATAAAGGAAAAGAGGGAGCGGAGGCGAGAGCATTGGCAGATCTGAGTAAGGAGCGCATAAAATTTTGGCGTCCTCGGCAACTGCCGCAGGTGGAACTGCTGCATGCCTCCTATGTTAAGCAGTCTTTCTCCCGCCATTTTCACGATGGTTTTGCTTTGGGCGTAGTAGAGCAGGGGGCGCTGCGCTTTTCCTACAGGGGCGAACGCTTGACGGCTTTTCCCGGCTGCGTCAACTTAGTTATTCCCGGCGAGGCTCATGATGGCGAAGCCGCTGGCGCGGACGGCTGGACGTATCGCATGTTTTATCTGGATAATGCCGTAATGGAGCGCGCGGTATTCGAACTGTCCGGTAAAGAAAAGCAACTGCCCTTTATTGCCGCCGGAGTGCTGGAAGATACCGCGCTCGCCCTCGCTATCACTAGGTTGCATCAACAGCTAGAAACGGATGAACTGCCGCTTTTGGAACAGCAAAGCCGTCTGCTTTCTCTTCTGACAATGTTCGTCGCTCGCTATGGAGAAAAACGGATCCAACGAAACTGGGCAGCCGATGCGAAGGCCGTTACGATGGTGAAAGACTATCTTGAGGCTATGTATGCGAGCAATGTTTCCTTAGAAGAATTGTCCCTCCTTTGCGGTCTGAGTTCATTTCATATGCTGCGCCAGTTCCGGGCTGCCGTGGGAGTTCCTCCCCATGCGTATCTTAAGCAAGTGCGGGTACGTCAAGCGAAGAGCCTTTTGCGGCAAGGGCTGCCTTTAGCCTATGTGGCGCAGGAAACCGGTTTTGCCGATCAATGTCATTTTTCTAGGCAGTTCAAGCAGATCGCCGGCGTCAGTCCGAAACAATACAGCAAGAACGTGCAAGAAAAAATCTCCTCTACGCGTTAGCATAAAATACGAGGGGAGATGAAAGTGTATGTTGGTAGTAACGGAGAATTGGCGTCGCCAGTATGCAGGTGCTTCCATGGGACTATTGGTGGTGGAAAATGCGCAGTGTTTAGGGCGTTCTGAAGCGCTGGAGCAGCAGCGGCGGCAAGTGGAAAAAGAGTTGCGGGAGGCCTTTGGGTCCAAAGAGGAATTGGATGCTTCGGCCGTGTTGGCGGCTTATAGCCAATACTATAAGCAATTCAAAAAAACGTATCATGTGCGGCAGCAATTAGAATCGGTGATTTTCAAAGGGAAAAGCATCCCGTCCGTGACTCCTTTGGTGGAAGCCATGTTTATGGCGGAATTAAAAAATGGCCTGCTTACGGCAGGCCATGATTTGGAGCAGGTACAAGGTTTGCTGACGCTGGATGCGGCGTCAGCAGATGAATCGTATGTGTTGCTCAATGGCAAGGAACAGACGCTAAAGGCGCAGGACATGTTTTTGAGAGACGAGGCGGAGGTTCTCTCCAGTATTATCTATGGGCCGGACAGAAGGACCTGCATAGGCCCAGAGACGAAGCGCGCTGTTTTCACCGTGTATGCGCCAAGCGGTATTTCCCGGGAGGCGGTGGAACAGCACTTGGAGGATATTTACAGCTATGTAAGATTGGCGGCGCCGCAAGCGTTGCGAAGAGAACAAAAAGTATATGAATAAAACAAGCCCTGGTCAGTAATGGTACTGGTCGGGGCTTGTTTTTGTTTCTATACCAGAATTTATAAGTTTTTACGGCTAAAAAACCTAGGGTTATCAAGGGCTAGGAGTTTCTGGGTAAACGGCGGTATAACTGTATTTGAGATAAGCTTTACGCTTGCGGATTTCTCAAAAAAAGGAAATGCAACAGTTGTGTCGAAGAAATAAATAATAGCCCTAGGAAGTGTACTGTTGGCAAAGGGTTCTCTTTGGTTAAAGGAGGAGTTTCGGTGAAAATGGTGCAAGTGCAGGAATTGGCGAGAAGCAGGGGACTTAAGCCTGGACGGCGAAAAAAGGCGGACTTAATCCACGCCATTCAGTGTGGAGAGGGAAACCGGCCTTGCTTCAACGAAGCGGGCTTGGTCTGCGGACAGGCGGATTGTCTGTGGCGAGACGACTGCAGCGCCGCTAAGATGTAAATGGGTTTAATAGTGTTTATCTTATCAAGGGTTCCCTGCATAGGGGCTCTTTTTTTGTCTATAAATGCAGCTTGTTCGTTCCTCTTTTTGCAGCGCTTGACGATAGAAAGTCAGTTTTTCCTCGAGCTTGTGCAGGTTGTTTTCTAGCTTTTGCCGTTTCTCTAAGACGGTTTGGTGATGTTGTTCCAACATCGTTAAACGTTCCTGCAAGGTGCTGTCTCCCTGGTAGCGCAACTGCGCATAGCGGCGGATTTCCCGGATGGGCATGCCTGTTTCCTTAAGACGTTTGATAAAATGGAGCCATTCGACATCTTGCTCGGTGTACACGCGACGTCCGGCGGCGTCCCGCTGCACGGATAGCAGTCCTTCCTGCTCGTAGTAGCGCAGCGTAGGGCCAGTGAGGCCAGTCAACTTCGAAAATTGTCCAATTGCATATCCCATAAAAAAACTCCTTGACTTCAAGTTTGCTTTAAGTACTATGCTTTTAGTATAGCAAGTGAAGGAGGCTAAAACAATGCAAGAAGAACGTTGGATAAAAGGATGGGAAAGACTGGCGGAGGTGGACGGCCATGCCGGTGAAATGGTGGTGGAGGGCCTCAAAGACATTGCGCCAGACTTAGGGCGCTATATTGTAGAGTTTGCTTTTGGCGATGTGTACTGTCGCGAAGGTCTTGATCTGCAGGAACGAGAAATGATTACACTAGCCAGCTTGCTGACCCTGGGCGGCTGTGAGACACAACTAGAGGTGCATCTGCATGGCGCGTTGAATGTAGGTGTGACACCGCAAAAAATTATTGAAACGTTTTTGCAATGCATTCCCTACACCGGTTTCCCCAGAGTGCTCAATGCCGTGGCAGTGGCAAAACGGATTTTTGAGCAGCGTCAAGTGTCGCTGGAGGCAAAGGAAAATTAATATGCGACGTAGAAAACAAAGAAGCATTGAGGCATTCAATGCTTCTTTGTTTTCTTACAGACCGTTTTGTTCCAATAAAAGTCTTAAATACAATCATTGACGTCGCAGGCCTCAGTCGTACCCTCCGTTTAAATAGTAGACGTCGGTTGCTATGCCATCCATGGCGCAACCGACCTTAACCGCATCCAGCGGCGTCATACTCCTGTTGAAAATACGTATTTAAATGTATGTTTGGAAAGGAAGTCGGTTGTATGTTTGGCATTAGTCACTATGAAATGTTTTTGCTGGCCGGTATTGTTCTCAACATTACGCCAGGTCCAGATACGCTCTATATTTTGGGACGCAGCGTGTCACAGGGGCGTCGGGCAGGGTTATATTCCGTGTTGGGCAGCAGTTCCGGCTGTGCGGTACATACTTTGTTGGCGGCATTTGGTTTGTCGGTGCTTTTGGCGCAATCTGCCGAGGCGTTCATGGCGGTCAAGATAGCTGGCGCTCTGTATCTTGGGTATTTAGGGCTGCAGCTTCTGCGAAGCAAGGAAAGCATGCTGGCGGCTGTGCAAACAGGAGCAGTATCTAGAAAAGATATCTATTTGCAAGGCCTTTTGACCAATGTCTTGAACCCCAAAGTAGCTTTGTTCTTCATTTCCTTTTTGCCGCAGTTTATTGACCCGCAGAATCAATATGGCATTTTGCCCTTTATGTTGCTGGGCGTTACTTTTTTAACAACCGGTACGCTTTGGTGTTTGTTTCTGGTCCTCTGCTCGTCCCGCGTGACGGCTTGCCTGCGGGAAAGCCAGACGATGGCCAAACGCCTTAACAAGATCTGCGGCGGCATCTATGTGCTGCTGGGGGTTAAGCTATTAACCTCTGAGCGCTAAAGGGCCAAAACTTTATTCACATCTCGCGCCCAAACAGTTCTTTTTCCATCAGACTTTGTCAGAAAGCCTCGGCGCAGCAGCCGTAAGCATATGTCTACAGTTGCCAAAGGAGTTCTTTTTCCAACGGGCTTTGTCAAAAATTCTCGCCATAGCTCCACTATGGCTGCGGTTTTTTTTTCGCGCCCTCTGAAAAAATTCCTTTCTTTAGCAGCGTATCCATAGTGCTTGCGACTACCTATGGATTTTGAGTTCTGAGCCATAATTTTGGCTCCCTTGTTAAAGGGAGGTGCCGCCGTAGCGGCGGAGGGATTTGAAAACTCGTAGCCCTCATTCGTACCCTCCTTCGACTCCCTTTACTCCTGTTTAAAACCGCATTCCGCAGTCATTGTACGCTGATTTGGAGGAATTTAAGATGAGACGCAACACCATGAAAGAAAAACTGCAAAAAGGAGAGTTGGTCACCGGCTGCATGCTGCAGGGGTATCTGCCGTCGTTGGTGGAAATCTGCGGTTTGGCCGGGTTTGATTTTGTCTTTTTAGACGCGGAGCACGGGCCATTATCGCCGGGGGACTGCGAAGGCCTCGTGCGGGCGGCGGAGGTTCGGGGCATTACGCCGCTGGTGCGGGTGCCGGATTTGCAGGAGAGCACGCTGCTGCGGTATCTGGACGTAGGGGCCATGGGTGTAATCTTGCCGGGGGTGTCCAGCGTGCAAGAAGCCAGGGAGGCTGTGGCAGCGGTAAAGTATCATCCGTCGGGAAAACGGGGGCTGAACGGCGTGCGCGCTTCCGGTTACGGTATGGAGCGTCCTTTGGCGGACTATGCGCAGGAGGCCAATCGGGAAACAGTGGTGCTGGCGATTATCGAAAATACGACGGCCATGGAAGCGTTGCCGGAGATTTTGCAGGTAGAAGGGCTGGACGGCTTGATTTTTGGCGCGATGGATTATTCGCAAGCAGTGGGCGTGCCAGGACAAGGCCAGCATCCGCTGGTGCAAGAAGGCTATGAAAAATTGTTGGCGGCGGGGCGGAACTTTGGAAAACCCGTAGGAACGGTGGTGCGCGCTGGTGAAACACTGGAACGGCATGTGCAGCAAGGAGCCAGGCTTTTATTGACCAGCGCTTTTGGCCTTTTTGGCAGGGAAGCGCGCCGGTTTGTACAGACAGCACAGCAAGAAGCGGCTAAAGGGAGTGAAAACGATGGCAACTAGCCATGTGATTGCCCGGGCGGCAGGGGAAGAAACGCTCAAGGAACGATGCTGGCGGCAATGTCGGAATTGCGGCCGAAAATTTGAGCATTATCGTCAGATGTTTAGCCTCAAAAAAGAAACCGTCTCTTGTCCGCGTTGCGGCAAGGAGACGGAAATAGCGGAATTGCTGGATTGAGATTGGGGGTGAACAGGAGTAGCGGGAGTCACGGGAGGGCGCGTATGAGGGTTAGAGATATACATAGAAATAAAAAGACAAGCAAGCAGGAAACAGCAGACAAATCATGAAATCTTACCGATAGTACGATGAATGATGAAAGAGAGAGTGAACTTTATGAGTAACGAAAAGCGAGTACAACAGGCTGTAGAAGCCTTTATGAACGGGAAATCTTGTTCTCAGGCGGTGTTCTGCGTGTACGGCCCGGCCTTGGGAATTGCAGAAGAAGCGGCGCTGCGCATTTCCGGGGCTTTTGGCGGCGGCATGGGCAATCTGTCCGAGGCTTGCGGCGCTGCAACCGGCGTGTTTATGGCGATCGGGGCCAAAGGGCTGCCGAAGGAAGAAACCTATAAGCTGGTACAGGCTTTTGCCAAAGAGTTTCAAGCAAAATACGGGTCTCTTCACTGCACAAACCTCCTGGGGTTTGATTTGAGCACCGAAAACGGCCGTGAGGGGCGCAAAAACAGCGGTCTTGGTCATGAGTATTGCGCGCAGTATGTGCAAGGCGCAGCGGAGATACTGGAAAAGCTGTTGTTTTCTGAAGCAACAAAATAGATATGTAAAAATAAATGTGTCTTTTGGGAAAATAAGGCGATCTGAAGTTAGAAAGAAAAAATAAGATTTATTGACGTTGCTGCCTTCTTTTGCTATATTGAGTCGGTATGGCTTATTGCGATGTAGCAAATGAATGCTTGAAAGTACGAGGTGGTACTTTATGATGCGCTGGGTAAGACGGGCTTTGATTGGCAGACCTTTGCACAATCGAGAGCTTGCGCATGAGAAATTGCCTAAATGGAAGGCACTGTCAATTTTTTCTTCGGACGCACTGTCTTCGGTAGCGTACGGTCCGGAACAGATTATGATTACCTTGGTAGCCGCGCCTGGCATTGTCGCCTACGGCTACATGTCGCCGGTGGCATTGTCAATTTTATTGTTGCTGGCGATTGTTGTTTTGTCCTATGTCCAGGTGGCTAAAGCCAATCCGGGCGGCGGCGGCGCCTATGCGGTAGCTAAGAAAAATCTTGGTGAGATGCCGGCGCTGGTGGCGGCAGGCTCGGTATTTGCCGATTACGTGCTTACCGCTGCAGTGAGCGTGTCGGCGGGCACGGCGGCGATTATCTCAGCCTTTCCCGAATTGTCGGGGAATGAAGTATCCTTAGACTTAGCGGTGCTTTTCGGTATCTTGATGATAGTAAATCTGCGGGGCGTGCGCGAGTCATCCAACGCTTTCGTGATCCCGACCTATGCTTTTTTGCTGGGAATCGTGGTTTTGATTGGCGTTGGCGTGTGGAAATCGATTTTTGATGCGCCCTATGTGCTGCCTGCAGCTTCTATGGCCAAACAGCAGCTCGATTGGGCGATGCTGTTTTTAGTCTTGCGGGCCTTTGCGAACGGCTGTAGTTCGATGACAGGCGTAGAGGCTATTGCCGACAGCGTGCCGATGTTCCGCTCGCCCGAGGCGCGCAATGCCGCTGTTACAACCTACTGGATGGCTGGTATTCTTGGTTTTATGTTTATTGGTATCTCCTATTTGATTATGCATTATCATATCATGCCGATAACGGAAGTAACGGCGATGTCACAGCTGGCGGAGCAGATTTTTGAGCGCTCGCCTATGTATTTCTATATCCAGATTACCACGATGCTGGTGTTGTATTTGGCCGCTAATACGGCCTATAATGGCTTGCCGGTGCTCATGTCCATTGTGGCTAAGGATGGCTATATGCCTCGCTATCTGGCTGCTCGTGGTGAGCGGCTGACCTTTTCTAACGGCATTATTTTGCTGACTGTGGCGGCAGGTCTTTTAATCGTCGCCTTTCAGGGCAACACCGAGCATTTGATTTCTCTTTACGCCATCGGCGTATTCATTTCCTTTACCGTGGCCCAAAGCAGCATGGTGGTGCACTGGAACCGTGAACGTGGCGCGGGTTGGCAATTCCGAGCGTTTCTTAACGGTTTGGGAGCGACTGTGACCGGCATCATTGTAGCGGTTATTACGGCGACAAAATTCCTCTACGGCGCTTGGATTGTTCTTGTCTTTATTCCAATCATGATTTATATTTTCAAAGCGGTAAGGGCGCATTATAATGTGGTGGCGGACCAGCTTCACCTGCCGGAGGAGAGCTACAATAAAGGCGCTGAGGTTTTTCCTAAGGGTAAGCACATTATCATTGTGCCTGTGGCCACGCCGACGCGGGTGGTTTACAATACCATCAAATATGCTAAAACCATTGGTGATAATATTATTGCCGTTAATATCTCTGATAACGCAGAAGCGGAAAAGAAGCTGCGCGAAAAATGGCAGCTTTGGGATCCTGGGGTGGAACTGAAGATCATCCGCTCGCCCTTCCGGCTGCTCATGCGGCCGCTGATTCAGTTTATTGAAAAGAAGGAACGCGAAAAAGGTCCTGACGACTATATCACAGTTATTATTCCAGAGTTTGAAACAAGTAAGCCCTGGCATCGCTTTTTGCATGGCCAGACCGGCTTGTTTCTGCGCAATGCGTTGATTTGGAAAACCAATGTGATCGTCAGTACTGTGCCATACCACTTAAAAGAATAGGAACTACGCAGAAAAGCAGCCTCGTATGATGTGCTCCCCAATAAGTTAGACCTTAAAAATCTAACTGTTGGGGGGCCGTTCAGTATGGGGCTGCTTTTTTTATGGAGTAAAAAGGAATGCCCACATATTGATGGGAAAACTTGGTAATATATAGATGGGTATACTATGAACGTGGCTCTTAGATACGTAATATATAGCCGTGATAAGCTGGTGAAGCAATACAGGGAGGAGCCGGTTTTCTAAAGAGAGGGGCGTCGATAAAATATGAAGTTGCTGATCTCTTTTTTAAAGAACAAAGGGCAAACAACGGTCGAGTATTCCTTAATGCTGCTGCTTGTTTTTCTTGCTGCCGTTGGTGCTATATCTTTGCTTGGTACGGGAGTCCAAGAGATTTATAATGATATAATTAATCGGGGGCAAGAGCTATAAATAGAAGGTTTGCTTGCGTTTATGGGGAAGTGTATATCGATATTAAATTTCTAGCTAGTAGATACTGCTCGCATCGTTTTGGCTGTTGATTCCCTAAACAAACTAGTGCGAGTTATTCCGCCGCAGCGTAACGGTTTTCGCGGTTATAAAAGATAAAGGGTGGGGATGTCATGGAGGTTTTTGTTGCCAGACAACCTATTTTCGACAGTAAAATTGAGGTAGTGGCGTATGAACTGCTTTATCGCAGTGGCATGCTCAATCGTGCCGAACCGATTGATGATAACCAAGCCACTACCGACGTACTCACCAATGTTTTTTTGCAAATGGGCATTGATACCATTGCCGAAGGGAAACGGGCTTTTGTGAATTTTAATGAAGCCTTATTGCTGCAAGAAGTTCCGCAATTATTGCCTTCCCATATCCTGGCAGTAGAAATTCTAGAGACGGTTACACCCAACGAGGCAGTGCTGCAGGCCTGCAAAAAGCTGAAACAAGAAGGATATTGGATTGTGTTGGATGATTTTCTGCCATCGCCGGAATGGATTCCTCTGGCTAAAATTGCCGATATAATAAAAGTGGACTTTAAAAATCCCAAAAGTCTTGAGGCTAGGAATTATTTGCTGCGCCATGATGTTCACCAGCCGGAATATTTGGCGGAAAAGATAGAGACTAAAGAAGAATTTATGCAGGCGCGCAAACAAGGATATGCTTATTTTCAAGGTTATTTTTTTCAAAAACCAATTATTTTATCGCAAAAAGAAATGCCGTTGGCAAGCATTCAGCATTTGCGGCTGTTGAAAGAACTTTATGCCGAGAATGTTGATTTGAGAAGGTTTGAAGAAATTGTTAAACGCGATATGTCATTAACGTTTTTACTTTTAAAGTATGTTAATTCGGCATTTTTTAGCTTTCGTTCGCCGATTCAATCGATTCGTCATGCCGCAGTTCTGCTTGGACAGCGTGAATTGGCAAAATGGCTGGCCTTGGTGACCTTGCGTAATTTGGGACAGGGTCAACCTTCTGAAGTGTTGCATGTGTCCGTGTTAAGAGGAAGGCATTGTGAATTGATTGCGGCTTGCTTGCCCCGCTGCAGGATGGCAATGGAGCAATTCTTTTTTGTAGGCTTGTTTTCGTTGCTGGATGTATTTATAGGCAAGTCGCTGGCGGATATTTTAGAATACTTACCCGTTGCCGAAGAAGTGAAACAGGCGCTGTTGGGAGGAAAAAATACCTTAAATACGGTATTGAATTTAGTTATTGCTTATGAACGAGGTCAATGGTGGGAAGTACAGCAATATAGTGATGAACTGAAACTTCCGTATGATCAACTGGCTCCGACCTACATTTCTGCAATTTGCTGGGAGCAAGAGTTGTTTAGAAACAAATCGTAAGAAATTTATTTATCTGTGGGAAGTGCTAGTATGAGAAAAGTCGACTGCTTGTTAGATAAGCAGCCGACTTTTCTTTATGCATACTTGAAGGGGCTTGTGTGTTTATTTTTCAGTCATGTAAGGGTAGGTCGTCGTGGTGCGGGGCGCAAGCACTTCTTTAATGGCGCGCTGGCTGATCCAGCGGTGCAGGTTGACGGCGCTGCCGGCTTTGTCGTTGGTGCCGGAAGCGCGGCTGCCGCCAAAAGGCTGTTGGCCGACAACGGCGCCTGTGGGCTTGTCGTTGATGTAGAAGTTGCCCGCTGCATGATCCAACGCTTCAGCAATTTTGATGATGGCGCTGCGGTCTTGGGCGAAGACAGCGCCGGTCAAGCCGTATACAGTAGCGGTGTCGCAAGCTTGCAGGGTTTCTTCCAGTTCAGCGTCAGGGTATACATAGATAGTTAGGACAGGTCCAAAAATTTCCTCTACCATGGTTTTAAAGGTAGGTGTTTTGGCCAAGATGACCGTAGGCTCTACGAAGAAACCAACGCTGTCGTCGCAGCCGCCGCCGAGGATAACTTCCGCATCTGGGGAGGCCTTGGCATAGTCCACGTAGCTCTTGATGTTGTTGAAAGAATTACGGTCAATAACAGCGTTCATCAAGTTTCTGAAGTCGCAAACATCTCCCATAGTGACCGCTGCTACTGCTTTTTCCAAGCGGGGTTTTACTTCGGTCCACAGGCTTGCGGGAATATAAGCGCGAGAAGCGGCGGAGCACTTTTGACCTTGATATTCAAAGGAGCCCAGAACAAGTGCGCTTGTCAAAGCCTCTACATCAGCCGATTTGTGGGCGAAGATGAAATCTTTGCCGCCGGTTTCGCCTACCAGTCGCGGATAGGTAACATAGTTGGCGATGTTTTGGCCGACTTGGCTCCAAATACTGTTGAAGACATTGGTAGAACCTGTGAAATGGAACCCTGCCATTTTAGGATGATTGATAACGATTTTGCCGAAATCAGCGCCGCGGCAAGGCAGAAAGTTGATTACGCCAGCGGGTAAACCGGCTTCCATAAGAATTTGCATGAAGTAGTAGTTGGAAAGAACAGCTGTGGAAGACGGTTTCCACAGCACGGTGTTGCCAGCCATGGCCGGAGCGGTACATAAGTTGCCGCCGATGGAAGTGAAGTTAAAGGGCGTAATGGCCGCGACAAAGCCGTCCAAGGCGCGATATTCTACGCGGTTCCAGACACCGTCGGTGCTAAGCGGCTGCTGTTTATAGATTTCTTGGAGGTAGTAGGGATTGAAACGCAAGAAATCAGCGAGCTCGCAGATAATATCGATTTCTGCTTGGAAGGGGTTTTTGCTTTGGCCGAGCATGCAGGAAGCGGCTAACTTGGCGCGATATTTGCCTGTGAGCAGGTCCGCCGCTTTCAGAAAGATGCTGGCGCGGTGTTCCCAAGACATATGCTCCCATTCACGCCGGGCGGATTCGGCGGCGGCGATGGCCAAGTTGAGTTCCGATTCGCCTGCGATATAGTATTCGCCTAAAACGTGCTGATGATCGTGAGGACAGATGATATTTTCTTTGCGCGTTGTACGGACTTCTTGTCCGGCGATGATGAGAGGGACTTCCACGAACGCCTCCAGTTGGCGCTGTAATTCTTCTTTTAAGGCTAGTGTTTCCGGGGCGTCAGGCATATAGCCTTTAACAGGCTCATTGACAGGATGTTTGACTTCAAAATAGGCGTTGTTCATAGCGGCTCCTCCTCAAAGTACATGAAATGCTTACTATGGACTTATCTTAGCATAGCGGAGGATGTCCAGTGAATTATGAGTATTTGAAACAACCATGCAAGTTCTTCGAAGGCTATAAAAGCGGTTTTGTTAAACAGAGCCTTTTGATAGAGTTGTTTTATTCATCTGTATCGGTAAAGGTTAAAAAATCTTTCGCAGCGAGCCATGCATGGGCGCATTGCACAAATTTTTTGGCAGCTGGAGGCAGTTGCTTAAAGGAAAGGGCCGCTAAGCCGATGATGCGATGCTCCTCTGGCTCTAGCGGGATTAGGTGCACGTCTGGCGGCACATGCTCTAAAATGAGTTCGGGCAGGATGCTGATGCCAAGTCCGAGCTGGACCATGGCTAGGATGGTGCGTTCTTCCATAAGTTCGTATTGGACTTGTAATTGTACGCCGTTCTCAAGAAGCATACGACGTATATTGTCATCGGCTCCCCATTGCGGCATGATGAATTGTTCGTTGCGAATTTGCGAGAAGGTAATGGATTTTTGCTGGCGAAGCGAATGCTGCGGCGGCAGAATCACCTGGAGCCGATCTTTATACAAGGGGCGAACTTCAAAAGCTTTGGAGATGGGCAAGGAAACAAAGCCAAAGTCGATCGTTTTATTGGAAATCCAATCGTTCATTTCGTCGTAGCAGCCCAGATAGGTTTTGACTTCAATCTGGGGATAGTCTTTGTGAAACGAAGCAAGGATGCCGGGAAGCCATTGCATGGAAACGCTTGATAAAGTACCGATGCGTACTAGACCGGTTTCAATGCCTTTAATAGCTAAGGATTCTTGGTACAGTTGTTCTTCGTGATGTAAAATTTGTTTCACGTGTACAAGGATGCGTTCGCCGTTAGGTGTTAAGCGCATGCCGGAGCGTTCTCGTTTGAAGAGAGCAAAACCTAGCTCGCTTTCGAGCGTTGAGATCGCGTAACTGACGCCGGATTGGGCCATGCTTAGTTTGTCGGCAGCCTTGCTGAGACTGCCGAGTTCGGCAATGGTGCTAAAAATATAATACTTAGAAGTAAGCAAAGAGAAAACCTCCTTTCGCGCGTCATAGGTAGCAACAGATTATCTTTACTTTACTGGAAGTCTTGTATGTTGGCAAGGCGCATTGTACTATGTTGCGTCAAAGAAGGTCAGAAGTGAGTTCCGGAGGGGCGGACCCGTGAGTATGGCATGTATTGTTATATGCCGCTGAGACGTGAAAAAGTACAGACTCTTTCCAGGTGATTTTCTTGGTCATGTAGAAATAAAACAAAAAGAATGAACAGGCAAGGGAAGTGTTTGGCGTGATGAAACAAGATCGTCTGCAACGGCTGCTGCAAGGAATGGAAGCTGTGGAAATGCCGCAGATGCTGGTGTCGGATCCGGCGTCGCTTTATTATCTGACCGGACAGTGGTTTTCGCCAGGAGAACGGATGCTGGCTTTATATGTAAGCTTGGAGCGGGAGCCTCTGCTCTTTCTTAATGAGCTGTTTCCGCTGCAGGAAGAACTGGGCGTGGAGGTTGTGCGTTTTGACGATACCCAAGACGCAGTGGTTAAAGTAGCGGAGCGGGTTCGTAAGAATTGTCTTATGGGCGTGGATAAGAATTGGCCGGCGCGGTTTTTACTGCGCTTGATGGAGTTGGGAGGCGGCAGCCGCTTTGTTAACGGCTCAGCGGTTTTGGATCGCCTGCGCATGTGTAAGGATCAAGAGGAGATCTCCTTGATGCGAGCGGCGTCTCGCGTCAATGACAAGGCTATGAAACATTTGATCGAATTGATCCCGCAGGAGTTGTCCGAAAAAGCCATGGCCCGGCAGCTTTTGGATATTTATGAAGGCTTAGGAGCTCAAGGCTTTTCTTTTACGCCTATTGTCGCTTATGGAGCTCATGCCGCCGATCCGCATCACAAAACCAGCACAGGTACGGTACGGACAGGAGACTGTGTGCTTTTTGATGTGGGCTGTAAAAAGGATTCCTATTGTGCGGATATGACGCGGACGGTTTTTTATCGTCAAGTGACGCCGTTAGGGCGCAAAGTGTATGAAACAGTGCTGACGGCCAACCGGCGCGCGATTGACGCAGTGAAGCCGGGCGTGAGGTTTTGCGATATCGATGCGGCGGCGCGGCAAGTCATCGAGGCTGCCGGGTACGGAGCTAATTTTACCCATCGCACAGGGCATTCCATCGGTTTGGAAACGCATGATTTTGGTGACGTATCCGCCGTCAACACGGAGTCGGTACAGCCAGGTATGATTTTTTCGATTGAACCGGGCATTTATTTGCCGGGGCAGTTGGGCGTTCGTATCGAAGACTTGGTGCTGGTTACAGACGACGGTTGTGAGGTGCTCAATGCGTATCCGAAAGAGCTGACAATTGTGGAGTAAGGAAAACGAGTTTTGAACAAGAGTCGCGAGAGAATCGGAGGGTTCGAATGAGGGGGCGGGGCACGATGTTTTTACGACGGTGCTGGAAGCACCTAACGGTACGTGAAGTAATGCCAAGGATGGCATGGCAACCGACGTCTACTGGCATTTTATAGGGAGTAAAGGGAGGGTACGCAGGAGAGGGCGCGAGGTGAAGTAATAAAAAGAAAAAATCCGCAAACAGCTGAATGCTGTTTGCGGATTTTGTATATTCGGATTCGTGCTTTGAATTTTTAGTTGCTCTTGCAATTTTCTTGCGTTATTGTAACATTTTCTGTCCACTCCAGGAAATCGGATTTTATTGAAGTTCCACAATGGAGAAACAAACAGCTAAGGCATGCAAGGTTATGAAGAAGCTGTTTTTGCATCAAATACGGTAGTTTCTCGACACGCGACAGGAAAAGAGATATAGTTACCCGTGTCAATGGTTAGCAAGGATAACTATATGATCGTTCAAAGTAAGGGGGAAGAGCTATGCTGGGATTTTTTAGGCAGTGTCTGCCGTTGCAGCGCCGGATTGTCGCTAAGCTGAATGAACGGTTAGAGGGTTTTGGTTTGTGCTACTCGCAGTGGACGGTGCTATACTATGTGAAAAATCATGGTTCTACTGTTTTAGGGGAAATTGCCGCTTATTACGGCGTGAAAAAGCCGGTGATTACGCGTTCCGTGCAGGCCTTGGAGGCGAAGCGGCTGGTGGAACAGCTTCCCAGCCGAGATCGGCGGGAAAAATTGATTCATCTAACAGCCAAAGGCGAAGAGACCTACGCCGCCGTGAGTATTTTGATTGATGAGTTGGAGCAAGAGGCGTTGGCTGGCCTTTCGGAGGCGGAAGTAGCAACGCTGTTTGCCGCTATGAAAACGATACGAAAAAATTTACAGGCATAGGTGATACAAACGATGCAGCAACAATCTACATTATGGACGCGAGACTTTCTGATTGACTCGTTGGCGAATCTCTTTCTTTACTTGACGTACTATTTATTGATTCTGACGATTACCGTCTTTGCCAGCGAGGCCTTTGGGGCGACGCCCAGCCAGGCAGGGCTGGCATCGGGTCTTTTTATTCTGGGAGCTTTGGTGGCGAGGCTCTTTGCCGGCCGGTCGATTGAAGGACTTGGCTGCAAGCGCATGTTGTATATGGGCTTAGGATTATTGCTAGGGACAACTGTGCTTTATTTTATCGTCGGAAATTTGCAGGCGCTTTATGCGGTGCGATTTTTCAACGGATTGGCTTTTGGCATTTGCTCCACGGCCACAGGTACCATTGCGGCGCATTTGATTCCGCAAGAACGTCGAGGCGAAGGCATGAGCTACTACGCTATGAGCGGCACCATTGCTTCGGCGATTGGACCGTTTTTAGGGATGGTTCTTTGTCGTTACAGTACGATGGACATGATCTTTCTTCTTTGCACCTTGCTGGCGCTATGTTCTTTGGGCGGCGTTCTTTTTCTGCGGGTGCCTCCCTTGCAACTGACGGAAGAACAGCGGCGGCAGGCGGCAAGCTGGCGACCAGAGAGCTTTTTTGAATCCAAGGCGCTGCCGATTGCCTTTCTCAGCTTACTCATGGGTTTTTGTTATTCCAGTGTTCTTGGTTTTTTGACTTCCTATACGAAGGAAAGCGGTCTTCTGGGAGCAGGCAGCTTTTTTTTTATCGTCTATGCCGTGGTTGTTTTTCTTTCACGCCCGCTGACAGGACGGCTTTTTGATCAAAAAGGAGAAAACATGGTGATGTATCCTTCGTTCGTATTCTTTGCGTTGGGCATGCTTTTGCTTAGCCAGGTACAGGCGGAAGGGATGCTGTTGTTGGGAGGAGCTTGCATTGGCCTAGGTTTTGGCACGTTCTTCTCCTGCGCTCAGGCTCTTGCCGTCAAGGTGTCTCCGAAGCATCGCATGGGTCTGGCTACGTCGACCTTTTACATTTTTTTAGACGGCGGCATTGGCATCGGACCGTTTTTGCTGGGCATGCTGGTGCCTTCGTTGGGCTTTAGGGGTCTGTACGCCGTCATGGCGGCGCTGGTATTGGCTTGCGGTATTCTCTATCGTCTGCTGCATGGAGCTAAGGCTGGCCGGGAGGAAGAAGAGCTGACAGCTTAGGTAATAGCATAGTAGTTTTGTAAAAATCGCCTTTAGGTCTTGTTGCGGCAAGAACTAAAGGCGATTTCTATATGTTAAGAAAATGTTAAATTTGAGGACGGACATGATTCTTGGAAGGTTTTGTAAATCGCGCAGCGAATAAATGCACCCTTACTATAGTATTTGTAGTATGGAAAGGAGAATTTATATGTTTGTTGCTTGGAATCATCTCAACAATTCCAAAAAGAAATTTGTTTTGTTGTTTTCGCTGGCGATACTTGTGCTGTATTCTTTTGTCACCTATTTCAGCGCCTCTACTTTATATAAAAATATGATGCAGGCCGAGGCCAACCATGCCGCCCGTATGAATGCAACTGCCGCTGAGCCGGGCAAGACTCCGCCGGATCCGCTGCCGCCTGTCGGGGCGTATACGACGGTCAAGGTAGGCACCTATCTAGATGATATCGACAATTTTTCCATTCGAGATTCCTATTGGACAGCGAATCTTTATGTTTGGTTTAGCTGGCAAGGTGATAGAACCCTTGATCCTGGCGGTAAGTTTGTTCTTGTAGATGGAGTGATTAACAAGAAAGAATTGCTGGAAGAGTATCATGACGGCAATGGTGTTAATTACCAGCGTTACAAGGTAACGGCTAAACTTATCAAGTTTTTTGATACGACTCGCGTGCCGATTGAGAACCACATGCTGAACATTTATATTGAAGACGGCGCTCGGGATGGTTCTAAGGTGCGCTATGAAGCAGATGCGGCTTCCAATATCAGCTCACGGACGGCTATCCCCGGCTATAAAATTCTCGGCGGCCAAAACGTTGTCAAAACCCATACTTACAAATCATCCTACGGCGATCCGCGGGTGGCGGAAAACACTTCTAAAATATTTTCTCAGTATATTTACGGTGTAAACATAAAGCGCGTCGATTATGGCGTATACATTAAAATCTTCTTATCTCTTTTTGCGGCACTAGCGCTGACTTTGTCTTCTTTTTTCATTAAACCATCGGATATTGGGCCTCGCTTCTCCTTGCCGACGGCGGCTTATTTCGGCGCAGTAGCCAACTCGTATGTGGCTAATTCCATATTGCCTCCTTCTGGCTCCTTCGGTTTGGTGGACCATATTGCTGGCATCGGACTGTTTACTATTTTTATGTCTATTGCGCTGTCGCTGTTTTCCCATTATCTTTTTGTGCGCAAAGACGAAAAAGAATTATCGGCTGTTTTTGACCGTGCCATGTTTGCGGCGGTTGGCATTGGCTGCTTGGCGGCCAACATCATTGTGCCTCTTTGCGCACGACTTTAATTCTAGGATGTACAACTGTTGTTGGTTTTTTTGCGGTAACAGACCGGCTGAGGTATATGTCTCAGTCGGTTTGTTTTTTTCGCAGTTCCGAAGGGGCGCGGTTCTGGTATTTTTTGAAGACGCGGCTGAAATAATTACTGTCGTCAAAGCCGACGGCAGCGGCTATCTCGGTAATGCCCAGGCGATCTTCCGTCAAGAGCGTGACGGCCTTGGTCGTACGGAGATAGTTGATGTAGTCCATAGGACGTTTGCCTGTGAGCGTTTTGAAAAGACGGCAGAAATGCTGCTCGCTGAGGTTGGCCAACGCAGCTAACTGGCTGAGGCGGATGGTTTCCTGGTAATGGGTGTCGACGTACTCTAGGGCTGTGCGCAGTTGAGCTAGGGAATGCTGGTGGCGTTGTAGTTCCGCCGCCGGCAAAGCCTTCCGCTGATAGTGGCGCAGCAAATGGACAAGCAGCAAGTAGAGCTGGGCTTTGATGGCTAGTTCCCAGCCTGATTGCAATTGCTGGTATTCTTCGGTGATGGTCTGGATGTAACGGCTTAAAAGGCGATCCGGCGGCAGCTTGTTCTGAAATAAGAGCGTCCCTTTGGTCAGCGGCGTTAGGTAGTTGAGTTGGCATAAGTCCTGCTGACTGCTGGCCAGGAAAGGCAGGTCAATTTTTAGAATGACGTAGATCAATTGGTCGCTTTCAGTAACGCCGTAATGAAGCTCTTGACTGTTAATGATTAACGTATCGCCGGGTCCAAGGCGATTTAAACGGCCATTGCAGTGAATGAGAGCTTCTCCCTGTTCGCAATGCAGGACTTGCAAGGCTTCATGCCAGTGTTTTTCAAAGAGTGGTCCGGCCAACGTTCGTTTGCTGCGGGCGATTTTTACGGGAAAATCACGGTATAACGAAGCAGTCCAGTGGGTATTGTGGGTGATGTCGCCAGGGCGGGCGGCGCCGGGCCAGTATTCGCCGCTAGTAGGCATAGTAGACTCCTCCTTGAAGTAGTTTGTGTTCATATTATGCTAAAGACAAAGAATATCCTTCATGACAATCATAATTATTCTCTATATGATAGTACTGTGTTCTAAAACAAATGGATTAAATTTATGCTAGAAATTTTGTAGAGGTGCAAGGATATGGAATATCTTCGTAATATGAACCGGAACTATTTGCTGTTTTTGCTGTCCACGGCCTTAGTCGGCGTGGCCCAGAGCGTGGACGGGTCGACGCTGACCAATTACCTGCGAGATGGTTTAGGTATGATGATCCTGGAGCGTTCGGCGCTGGAGTTCCCTAGGGAATTGCCAGGCTTGTTTATGGTAGGGATTATCGGCATGCTGGCATTTTTGGGAGATACCCGGACGATGATGCTGGGTAATCTTTTTTCCGCGGCAGGCATGTTCGCCTTGGGCATGATCCCGCCGGATTATGCCTTGGTAGTCGTCAGCATTTTCTTTTATAATGTCGGCACCCATATCTATATGCCTTTGTCCAATAGCATCGGCATGAGCTTTGCTTCGGCAAGCGACTTGGGGCGCAGCTTGGGGCGGATGAATGCCGTCAACACGTTTATGCTGGTTCTCAGCAGTGCGGTACTCTGGGTGCTCTTTACGTTTTGGCATATTTCTTATGCGACTGCCTTTACGATTGGAGCGGTAGCGTTCGTTCTGGCGGCGGTGCCGTTGTTTTTTATGAAGCCTTTAGAGGGAACTCGCAAGACGCCTCGTTTCGTTTTTCGCAAAGAGTATAAGCTGTATTACTGGCTGAGTGTGCTCTTTGGCGCGCGCAAGCAGATTTTCATTACCTTCGGACCCTGGGTATTGGTAGATATTTTCCGTCAGCCTGTAGCGACCATGACCATGCTGTTCTTCATCGTTTCTATTGCGGGCATTTTTGTGAAGCCCTGGATTGGCTCGGTTATTGACCGATATGGCGAAAAACGGGTGCTGAGCGGCGAAGCCATCTGCTTCTTTTTGGTTTGTCTGGGCTATGCTTTTGCGGCGGATTTGCTGCCCTATTCGTGGGCGCTGCTGCTCATCTGCTTTTGCTATGTCGTTGACCAAGCGCTGAACGCGGTCAGCATGGCCCGGGCTACGTATATGCGTAAAATCGCCTTGGTGCCGGAAGATATTTCACCCAGCCTTTCCTTGGGTACCAGCATCGACCACTTGGTGACCATGGTGCTGCCTATTTTAGGCGGTTTTGTCTGGTACAACAGCGGTCCGGATGGCTATAAATATGTATTCTTGGGCGGGGCGGCCATTGCGCTCTTGAACTTTATCTCAACGCGCTTTATCCGTATTGGCGGGGCCAAAGCGGAAGCGGTTGCCGCAGGCAGCCAAAAGAGATAAGAATTATTTTGGCGAGGACACAAAAACAGCATACTCCGGCAGAAAAAATGTTTCCTGTCAGAGTGTGCTGTTTTTATAAGTATACCAGAATTTATAAGTTTTTACGGCTGGAAAAACTAGGGTTATCAAGGGTTGGGAGCTTCTATATAAGCGGCGGCATAACTGTATTTGAGACAAGATTTGCGCGCGCCTCGCAAAAGCAGGCTAAGGCGGCAGTTTCTTAACTCGCTGTGCTCAAACAGGCGAAACTGTCATCCGCCTTAGCCGGTTTTTGCGTCCTGCGGACCGCCTTGCTCCAATAAAAGTCTCAAATACAATCACGGCTGCCTCAGCCTCAGTCGAACCCTCTGTGACTCCGGTTCTCTTGTTCAATATTTTCACTGTTCTGTGTGACGTTCTCCTTAAAGGACCGCGCAGCGGTTTTTCTTACTGAAACTAGGCGGTTTAAGCAGTTGCTCTCATCACTTATACGAGAAGGTCAATAGGGTGTCTTTTTTTGGAAGCGTCTTTATCCCCGGAGTTTTCCGGAGAGTCTGCCGCTGAGTCAGCTTCTGCGTCCGTAGGAGTCGCGTCATCGTCCGGCTTTCGTGAAGCGGCAGAGTCGGCAGCGATATTTTTACTGATATCCTGGGACAGCTTGCCGAGCTTGGCTTCAACCCGGCCTAAACCGCCGGCAGCTTTCATCATAGCTTCGGACTGATATTTGATGCTGCCTCCCGTTCGAAGACTGTTGGCAATCTCGCTGCTGGAGACCGCAATCTCACCGGTTAGGCGGCTTTGTAATTGATGCAGGTCGGTCATGTTTTTCTGCAGGGTCATTAATTGGGTTAAACTGTCGGATACAGCCACTCCTTCGTGAGCGAGCACTTCTTTTTTTCTGAGAGTCGGGGTTTCTTTTTGAGCCGGTTCCGTTTGTTTTTGTCGATCTTCTGCAGTAAGCTGTTGTATTTGCGCATCGAGCTGGCTGATTTGCTCGGTCAACGTTTTGATTTTTTCCTGCTTGCTCAAAGGATCATCATCGCTGACTTGAATTTTTTGTCGTTGGTCCATAAGCTGTTGCTTTTGGCGTTCTAAAGCCTGCAGTTGGGGATTTCCGTGTTGTCCGGACGGAGAAGTAGTATTGGTAAGGGCCGCAATCGCCATATAAGACGCCTCCTCAAAAAAGTTCTATGTACTATATCGTCATTATCCGTAATCTTTATAAGAATTAATTGCCTGTTGCAGCAAACATTGTGTAGATCTTTCTAGAAAATGGCACTGCATCTACTGTTTGTATTTATAGTATACAAAATACCCTTCTTTTTTGCAGGAAGAATATTTTTATAATTTTAGAAACGTCTATAGATAAAGGGGTGCAAAACATTAGGACTTAAGTCTTAAAAATGAACATAACAGTAAAAAAATGGGAGGTTTTATACTTTTTTAAAGTGAAGAGCCTTGACGGCAGTCTTAAGAAAACGATACACTTATTTCAAGAATTCTTGAAGATTTTTTTGATACAAGCATGTACCATAAAATTGAAAAAGGCAAACTTGCTGAAAGGCAAGGACGCAAAGCCATGGATCTACGGACAGATGTCTATGATCGCCAGGTTGCCGATTTTTGTGTTGTTTCATAATTCGACACTGGCCAGATCCTGGCTGGTGTATTTTTTTTTGCGGAGAAAAAGGTAAAGGAGGTTGGCGTATGCCAGAGGAAAGCATTTTGCTTCTTTTGGGACTTGTCGCTGCCATGTTGGCGGGATGCGGAGCAGCAGGCTGTTTTGTATCGAACACCTTGTCGGCGCGGAGCCGGTTTAAAAAATCAGCTAAATATGTGGACATGAATACCTTTCGTGTTCGCCCGGCTCCTCTAAAAAAGTAGGCAGGTGACGGCATGAATTGTAGAAAAACGCAAGAACAGCAAGAACAGATACATATTGCCAGGCAGCCTATTTTTGATATGCAGCGGCAGGTATATGGTTATGAGTTGTTATTTCGTCGTACTTTGCAGAATACATACGATGGTACGGATCCAGACCAAGCTACATTGGATGTAGTGACGAACAGTTTTTTATTGTTCGGAATTGATTCTTTAACGCAGGGCAAGCTCGCATTTATTAATTTTACGGCCAACAACTTGTTGACGAAGCTGCCTGCGATGCTGCCGCGTGAGCAAGTGGCGGTGGAAATTTTAGAAGATGTAAAACCGGATGAAGAGGTGCTGCGGCGTTGCCGCGAACTTAAAAGCGCCGGCTATATGCTGGTATTGGATGATTTTGTTTACAAAAAAGAACGATTGCCGTTGGTGGAACTGGCGGATATCGTAAAAATCGATTTTCGGGCTACCTCTGCGGCGGAGCGCCAGCAATGGCAGGATTTTTTAACTCCATACGACCTTCGCCTTTTGGCGGAGAAAGTAGAAACGGAGGAAGAATTCCAGGAAGCTAGGGCTGCAGGCTATACATATGTTCAGGGGTATTATTTTTCCAAGCCGGCGTTGGTTTCCGGTAATGCGTTGCCGGCGTGTAAAGCGAATCATTTTAAGCTTCTTCAAGAATTTAGCCGGTCTGATTTGGAATTTGGCCAAATTGAAGCGGTTTTGCGCAAAGACGTATCTCTGTCGTACAATTTGCTGAAATTTATCAATTCGGCTCTATTCGGTTTTCGCCAGCCGATTCGCTCGTTGCGTCAGGCTATGGTCTTATTGGGCCATAAAGAGTTGAGCAAGTGGGGCGCTCTTGTAGCGTTGAAAGACATGGGCGTGGACAAGCCAGGAGAACTGATTTTGTCTTCGTTGGTGCGTGCGCGTTTTGGGGAGCAATTGGCCATGCACTGTGTCGGCAAAGTTTGCACGGCCGATGCATTTTTATTGGGCTTGTTTTCTCACTTAGATGCGTTATTGGACCGACCATTGGCTGATATATTGTCGGAAATACCAGTCAAAGAGGAAATCAAAAGAGCTTTTAACGAAGAAGCGGAAGGCGTGTTAAGCCTATTGTATAATTTGATGCAAAAATACGAGCAAGGTCAGTGGCAGAGCGCCGCTGCCTACGCCCAAAAAATAGAGTTATCAGAAGGCCAGGTTCTCTTGGGATACCGGGAAGCGTTGAATTGGGCGCAGGATGTGTTCACAGGCAACTATTAAGAAAAAACGAGAGGTCTTGCAGATGATGACCGGATGTGTTTCTGTCTTTTTGGATCATATAATTGTCGCCTTATTAGCCCCGGATACTGCCGATTATTGTCAGTATCTGGATTTGGCTTCTGGCAGAGTGTTGGTATTGGGCGCCAAAGAAAAGAAGCAAACGGGGCTAAGTGAGTGTTGTGAAGAAGGCTGGTCTTTGGTGGAACAGGAGCCAGAGCGGTTTATTCCATTGAGCCCTCTTGCGCCGCAGCAAGTGACTCCATGGTATGGAGAGTTTGCGCAGGCGTGTTGTCAGGGAGTGCAACGGCAAGAACTGTTGCAATTACTGGAAGGCAGCGGTTTTTTAGCTCGCTTTTACGACGCGCTGGCTTGTGATGATTTGCTGCGTGAGAGCTGGCGGCAGTTTGAAACGGAAAAAGTCCGCGCTTATTTTTTGACGTTGGTACCTGCAGCGGTGGCGGTAGAGTTTTGTGATTTTACAGCGCAAAAAGAAGAGGCGTTGAATGTTTTTGGTTAGACGAAGGAATGGAATAAAGCGGGTAGCGCGTTGACGTAAAAATAGTCTGCAGCTTTTGAGGAAGAGGCAGATTATTTTTATGTGTTGAAAGAATATTATAAAACAAGGAAAAATGTATTTTTTCTTTGGAGCGTTATTTAGGAAGGTTTTTTGCAAGGAAAGAAGAATTATCAGAAAATACAATAAATGTAAAAGTCATAGAAAGCGAGGGATGAACATGGGTTGGTTGAATAACTTGAAAGTAGCGCAACGATTGGTGTTGTTAATCCTCGTTTTTGTAGTAGCCTTAGTGGGAGTTGGGGGTACTGGGTATTTTTATCTCAAGAAAACAAGTGATGCTATGGATGCGATGTACCGCGAGAAGATGCATGCGGTGGAGTTGATTTTGGAGAATCGCATTCATATGCGGCGTATCGAAATGAGCATCTTTGCCTTAATGTTGACTACGGATGAGAACGAGAATCAAAAACTATTGACCATGGTGCGCGAGCGGGATGCCGCGTTTGATAAGAATTTGGCGGACTTTGAAAAAATGCCTCTCACAAGCCAGCAGAAAGCGGAAGTGGAGAGTATTCGCGCTACCTTGCAGTCCTATCGGCAGGTGAATAAGCAGGTTTTGGCCTTGGCCGGACAAAACAAGAATGCAGAAGCCTATCAGCTTTTTAAAAGCCAGGCAGAGCCTTTGGGGCTTTCTTTTAACCAAGTGCTGGTGCAGTTGAGTGAGGATGTCAAAAAAGAAGCGACAGTGATGAATGAGCAAGGAAAAAAAGATTTTTCCCAAGCGTCTCTGACTTTCGCGATGATGCTGACAGCAGCGATTTTATTGGGCTTAGCGTTAGGCTGGACGATTACTAAACGGATTACCAGCCGCTTGACGGCGACAGTGGTGTTTTTGGATCATGTGGCGGAGGGCGATTTTTCGCAAGAAGTGCCAGCCTCCAGTATGGCTGATAGAAGTGAATTCGGAGTGTTGGCGACTTCCGTGGATAAGATGAATCGCAGCATCGGGGCGTTAATTCGCAATTTGCTTAACACCGCGGAGCAATTAGCTGCGTCTTCTGAGGAACTGACAGCCAGCGCGGATCAATCTGCGCAAGCGTCGAATCAAGTGGCGCAGTCCATTACGGAAGTGGCAAAAGGCTCGGATGAGCAACTGCGGGCGGCGGATCAGACAAGAGACATGGTAGAGCAAATGTCAAAAGGCATTGACCAAATGGCGCAAAATACGATGGTCGTGTCCGCGTCGGCGCAAAAAACGGCGAGCGCTGCGGCGGAAGGCGAGCAGTCTGTGGGGCAGGCTGTCGCCCAAATGGGTATTATTGAAACAAAGACAGAAGCGACGGCACAGGTAATCGCTTCCTTAGAAGAACGATCCAAGCAAATCGGGCAGATTGTAGAAGTTATTTCTACGATTGCGGCGCAGACCAATCTGTTGGCGCTCAATGCAGCTATTGAAGCGGCTAGAGCCGGTGAGGCCGGTCGAGGCTTTGCCGTGGTCGCCGATGAGGTGCGCAAATTGGCGGAACAATCTCAAGACGCGGCCAAGCAGATTACGGAGTTAATTGGAGAAGTGCAAGGGCGGACCAATCAGGCGGTCTTGTTTATGAATGAAGGCCGAAGAGAAGTAGAAAAAGGAGCGAAGGTGGTTAATTCCGCCGGACAAAGTTTTGCTGATATTTTGCGGATGGTACGGGAAATTTCTGCGGAAGTGCACGAAATTTCAGCGGCGACCGAAGAATTGACAAGCGGTACGCAACAGGTGGTTGGCGCGGCGCAACGCATCAGCAAAGAGAGCCGTCAGGCGGCGGAACAAACGGAAACCATCTCGGCGGCGACCGAAGAACAGTCGGCCTCGATGGAGGAAATTGCGTCCGCCAGCAGGCATTTGGCCAATATGGCGGAAGGCTTGCAGGTGGCGGTGCAGAAATTCAAAATTTAAGAAACACTATTTGACTTTTTTTTAGCGCCCCCTTATAATTTGAATATATTCAAATTATAAGGGGGCGCTTTATGGCTAGAATTGCGCAAGATCCGGAAGTGCGCCGCCGCGAAATCTTAGATGCCGCGGAAAAATTGTTTGAACAGAAAGGATTTCAGCGTACTACCATCAGCGATATTGCTCAGGCTATGAACGTCGCCCAAGGAATGCTCTATTATTACTTTAAATCCAAAGAGGAGCTGTTGGGGGTGCTGGTTCACCGCCAGGCAATGGCTGTCATGGCGGAAGTGCGGCGGCAGCCTGGTTTTGCGAACGGAACGCCAACGCGAAAAATAGAGCTAATGCAGTCGGCGCTGTTTTCCAGCGCGTGCTCTCCGGACGCTGTACTGTTGCGAGCTTTGTTTGACGAGCGCAACGCTCACATTCGGGACCGGGTCAATCGGCAGATAGAAGAGTCTATCAGCGAATGTCTGAAGGAGATCATTGAGGAGGGCGTTCAAGATGGTTCTTTCAAAGTGGCGGACACGGAAGCGGTTTTGAACTTTATTCTGAAATTCGGCGAAGTGATGATTGAGGCCATGCAGGCTAAACTTTCTCGCCAGCAAGTGGTGGTGCGTCTGCGCTTGGCAGAGCAACTGCTGGAAACGCTTTTGGGGTTGAAGCCGAAGACGATGCGCCTTACGTTGAGTCTGTAATGGCGAGGTGACTTTTCGCAGGAAGAAAACTTTCTGCGTATTTTTTGCCATTTAATTGAATGTATTCAAATAAAGAGCTGTTTTTGTGGATACTCAACTTCTTGTGCAAAATCAGTATCTTCCGCTTAGGGTGCGGGCTTTTATTTGCTTATTAATTGAACGCATTCAAAATAAATATAGATACCTATGATAAAAGGAGAGAGACCTATGCAAAAATACTGGTCCCAGATGCCGAAGAAAAGGTTGTATTGCGGGGTAGCCGCCGTGGTGCTCGGCGTGGCGGCAGCAGGAGGAATCGTCTGGAATCTCAAAAGCCAGCCCCAAGTGGTGGAAGAAGAGCTGCCTACGGCGAGAACGCTGGTGGTGGGCGTTAAAAAAGAAGCCCAAAGCTACGCGTATGCCGGCGAAGTGCGGGGGCGTTATGAAAGCAAGCTGGCCTTTCAAGTGAACGGTAAAATCGTGAAGCGCAACGTACAATTGGGAAGTGCCGTTCAAGCGGGAGATGTGCTTCTGCAGATTGATCCCAAGGATGTGCAGCAGACTGTAACCAGTATGAACGCACAAGTGGCGTCCGCCCAATCGCAGCTGCGTTTGGCGGAGAAAAACATGGAACGTTATCAGCGGCTGTGTCAAAGCGGTGCAGTCAGCCAAATGGTGTATGATCAGTATGTGACGGCCTATGACGCGGCGCTGGCTGCGGTGCAGCAAGCGGAGGCGCAGCAGACGCAGAGCGGCAATCAAATGGAGTATACGCTGCTTAGGGCCGATCATAGCGGCGTTGTTTCGGAGTTGACTGCAGAAATTGGTCAAGTGATCAGTGCCGGGCAGCCGATTGTTACGGTGATCCAAAATGGAGAAAGGGAAATCGAAATCAGCGTGCCTGAAAACCGCCTAGAAGAACTAAATCAAGCAGGGACGCTTCAGGTTACGTTTTGGGCGCTTGCCAACCGGGTGATCGAAGGGACTGTGCGCGAAGTGGCGCCTATGGCGGATCCAGTAACGCGGACCTTTAAAGTGCGCGTCGCCTTGAATCAAACGCCGCCGGAGGTCAAGTTGGGCATGACGGCATCGGTAACGGTCGGTCAGGGAAACAGCCAGCCGGTGTTAACGGTGCCGCTGGCCGCTATTTACCAAAATAGCAGCCAGCCCGGACTTTGGGTGGTGCAAGCAGATGGAACTTTATCGTTGCGTATGGTAAAACTGGGGCAATACGGCAGCGATTCTGTGCAGGTAGTGGAAGGGCTGCAGCCGGGAGAACGCATTGTGGCGGCCGGGGTGCATAAATTCCGTGAAGGACAGCGTATCAATCTGGGCGGTGGAACATTATGAACCAGTTCAATCTGACGGAATGGACGCTGAAGCATAAGCAGTTTATCTATTTTTTCATTGTTTTATTCTTTTTGGCGGGCGTTGTTTCGTATAAGAACCTTGGCCGTATGGAAGATCCGGATTTTACGGTTAAGCAGATGGTGGTGACCGTAGCCTGGCCGGGGGCGACAGCCTTGCAGGTGGAAGAGCAGGTTACCGATAAAATCGAGCGCAAGCTGCAGGATCTGCCTGGGTTGGATTATTTGAAAAGCTACTCTATGCCCGGTTACAGTGTTATTTATGTAAACATAAAAGAAACGGTGCCTAAGGCGGAGATCCGCAATCGCTGGGTGGAAGCCAGGCACATGGTAGACGATATTAAGGGGACCCTTCCAGCTGGCGTGATGTCGCCCAGTTTTAATGACCGTTTTGACGAAGTGTACGGGGTTGTTTATGCGCTTACTGGGGACGGCTATACCTATGAAGAGCTCCGAGAAAAGGCGGAAAAAGTGCGCCGCATTCTTTTGGGCGTTCCTAGTGTTAAGAAGGTCAATCTTCTCGGCGTGCAGACTGAAAAAATTTTTATAGAAATCGAAAACGCAAAAATGGCGCAGCTCGGAATTGATCCTGCGCTTGTTACCGCCGCCATTCAAAGCCAAAATGCCATGGCGCCAGCGGGGATGCTAGAAACCAAGGCTGATAATGTGTATCTGCGTGTCACCGGTATGTTTGAAAAGGTGGAGGAGATCCGTAGTCTGCCCATACAGGCGAATGGCCGGACCTTTCGCTTAGGGGATATTGCCAAGGTGACTCGCGCCTATGCCGACCCCAGCGATCCTAAGTTTTTCTATAACGGGCAGCCGGCAATCGGTATTTCCTTGGCCATGGAATCCGGGGGCAATATCCTTACTCTTGGCGAGTCTCTGGAGACGGCGACTAAGCAGATTCAAAAAGCGCTGCCAGGCGGTATGGAGCTGCACCAGACGGTAAACCAGCCGCAGGTGGTGGCCAACTCCATTAGCGATTTTACCAAATCGCTAATGGAAGCCATCGTGATTGTGCTTATCGTCGGTTTTGTCAGCTTGGGATCACGCTCCGGCATTATTGTCGCTGTGTGCATTCCCTTGGTTATCGCCATTGTCTTTACCTGCATGAAGTTGTTGGGCATTGATTTGCAGCGCATATCCTTAGGCGCATTGATTATTGCCTTAGGCCTGTTGGTGGACGACGCCATCATCACCATTGAAACGATGGTGGTCAAAATGGAGGAGGGCTGGAGCCGCTTTAACGCCGCCTGCTTTGCTTATACGTCGACAGCCTATCCCCGACTGACCGGCGAGCTTGTAACTTGCGCCAGCTTTATTCCTGTAGGTTTTGCCACAGGCAGCGGCTCAGAGTATTGCGTAACCCTTTTTTATGTTGTAGTGATTGCGCTTGTTTCTTCATGGGTTGTGGCCGGGACGGCGACGCCGCTATTGGGGTATTTGTTTATTCGTGTAAAGCCTAAGCAAGGAGAAACGGACGGCGAAGCCGTCAGTGTGCACGATACGCCCTTTTACGCCTGGTTTAAGAGGCTCCTCAACTGGTGCTTGCGCCACCGGCGGACGGTGTTGGCTGCTACGGCGGGCTGTTTCTTTGGCGCTATTGTCTTGATGGGGTTGGTGAATCACGAATTTTTCCCCTCGTCAACGCGTCCGGAGCTGATTGTGCAGTTGAAACTGCAAGAAGGCGCCAGCGTTGATAAAACCGAAGAAGTGGCAAAACAATTTGCACAGCAATTGGAGGATCATCCTCTTATTTCGTACTATACGTACCATGTGGGTGAAGGGGCGCCCCGTTTTGTTCTTAGCTTTGAGCCGACTTTTAATAAGACTAATTTTGCAGAGTTCATTATTGTCGCCAAAGACTATAAGGCGCGCAATGAGCTGCGGGAAAAGCTGAGCAAGCAGCTTGCCAATGAGTTTCCGGAAGTGCAGCAGCATCTTAAAGTGATCAGCAATGGTCCTGCGGCGGATTATCCGATTATGCTGCGGGTGACCGGTGAGGATCCTAATAAGGTGAGGGATATCGCTCAGCAGATGGAGCCTATTATGGCGCAGCATCCGAAGGTGAAAAATGTCAACTTGAACTGGAATGAAAAAAGCAAAGTGATGCATTTGGAAGTAGATCAGGATAAAGCAAGAAGTCTCGGCGTATCCTCCCAGGCCTTGGCGACGGCTTTGCAGACGCAGCTTTCCGGTGCGCCGTTGTCGGAATACCGGGAAACGGATCGCACCATCAGCATGCTTTTCCGCTTTGATGCTTTGGACCGTAATGACTTATCACGCATGAAAAACTTAAGCATTCATGTGGGGAATGGCCGTTATATCCCTCTGGATCAAATTGCTAAAATCTCCTCTGATGCAGAAGAAGGCTTGATTTATCGGCGTAATCTGAAGCCGATGATTGCGGTGCAGGCGGAAATTTTGCCTGGAGCTACCGGCGACAGCGTCGCCGAAGAAGTATTCAATCAGATGGCAGATTTGCGCGCGTCGTTGCCGCTAGGATACAAAATCGAGTATGACGGCTCGAAAGAAGACAGTCTCAAGGCGGTGCGTTACATCATGGAAACCGTGCCGGCTATGATTATTATCATTATGATTCTCTTGATGATTCAGCTGCAAAACATTTCTAAGATGATTCTGACGCTGTTAACGGCGCCTTTAGGTCTGATCGGCGTAGCGTTAGGACTGTTTTTGACAGGAAGCCCCATGGGCTTTGTAGTGCAGCTGGGCATTCTGGCGCTGGCAGGCATTATTATGCGCAATACCATTATTTTGATGGACCAGATTGACCAACAACTGGCGGCTGGAGATTCTCTTTGGGACGCTATCATTAACGCTACGGTAATTCGGTTTCGTCCGATTCTTCTGACGGCAGCGGCGGCGATACTGGGCATGATTCCGCTGATCCCCAATATGTTCTGGGGACCGATGGCGGTGGCCATTGCTTCTGGCTTGGCGGGAGCTACGATATTGACTTTGCTGGTGCTGCCGGTCATGTATGCAACCTTGTATCGCGCGAAACCTCCGGTAGCGGAGCAGGCGCCGGAAAAAGCGAACTGAAAGGAAGCGAGAAACGATGGAAATAACGTATAAAAAAATCCTGGCGCCGATTGATGGCTCCCAAAACTCTTTTGCCGCGCTGGCTCATGCGGTTGCTTTGGCGAAAACGAGCGGAGCGGAGCTGCATATCTTGTATGTAATGGCGTTGTCACAGCAATTGCCACTGGCGTCGCAGATTTCCGGCTGCAAAATCCCTCTTTACACCGTAGATAAACCGGAAGCTTTTGCTAAAACGATTATTGACGCCGCCGTAGCGAGCGTGCCGGAAACGGTGAATATCAAAACACATGTGGAGACCGGCGCCCCGACCATTGTCATTAAAGAATTTGCAGAACAGCACAAGGTCGATATGATTGTCATTGGCAGTCGAGGACTGGGAGCTATTTCCGGCTTGATTCTGGGCAGCGTCAGCGGCTATGTGGTACATCAGGCCAAGTGTCCGGTATTGGTGGTTAAATAAATGCAGCTAAAGAAACTGCAATCATAGGGGGAACCAAGGTGAAAATAGAAAGGCCTGCGTGGGCAAAAAAAGCCGTCCTTTTGGGCGCGGCGCTGGCGTTGTGGAGCAGTACCGCAGCGGCAGAACCTACGGCGTTAACGCTGGAAGAAAGTATTTCTCTGGCGATGGCGCGTAATCCGGTTCTGCGCATTGCTGCGGCGAATGAGGAGAAAGCGGTTGGGGCCGTGGGGGAAGCACAGGCTGCCAAAGGAATCAGCGTTGATTATACGCATACGGAAATGCGCTCTACGGCGCCGCTTTCCTGGATGTCGACGATGGCTGCCATTTCTCCTTACAACTATTTCAGTAACAAAATCAGCGCCAGTGTGCCTTTGTATACGGGGGGCAAGCTCGAGAGCGTCATCGCCCAGGCCAAACTGGGACAGCAGGTATCCGCCTTGGAAGTGCAGGCGGTACGGCAGCAATTGCAGCTCGATACGACGGTGGAGTACTATGAGGTGCTGCGCAGCGGCAAACTCTTAGACGTAGCCCGGCAAACGGAGGGCGATTTTGCCGGGCATTTGAAGCAGGTGCGTCAAATGTATGACGAAGGCGTTGTTGCCTGGCGGGATGTGCTGCAGACCAAGGTGCGTCTGGCCAATGCCGAAAACAGCCGCGTCCAGGCGGAAAACGCCTATCAACTTTCCCAATATGCGCTGAATAAGCGCATCGGTTTACCGCTTCATGGCGAATTGAAGCTGCAAGAGCCTGCGGCCAAAGAACTGCCGCAGGAAACTATGGCGGCTTATGTGGAGCATGGCGTTGCCAAAAGGCCGGAAATGGCGCAAAGCCAGGCTGGCGTCGTCGTGGCTAAGGAGAAGATCAAGGAAGCCAAGAGCAGCAAGCAGCCAAGCTTGGCCCTCACCGGCAGCACCGCCTGGGATGATAATGAAGCCTTTGGCGGCAAGAATCGCGACTGGACGGCCATGCTGATTGTGCAGCTGAATCTTTTTGATTCCGGAGCTGCCCAGGCCAAACTCAAGCAGGCTAAAGCCGGCGAAGCGGCGGCGAGGGAAGAAGAACGACAAACCAAAGACGCTATTTCGCTGGAAATCAGCGACGCCCATTTGCGGGTGCAAGAAGCCCTGAAACGCATCGAAGCTACCCGTACCGCTGTGGAAGAAGCGCAGACTAATTTTAATATCAGCCGGGAAAGTTATGCGGCTGGAGTGGGTACCAATCTGGACGTTATGGACGCGGAAGTGGCGCTGCAGCAGGCGCAGACGAACTATATTCAAGCGTCCTACGACTTGCAGATTAGCCGTGCGCGCCTGGAAAAGGCCATCGGACCGCAAAAGTGAAAAAGTAAGACGAACAAGAGCCACGTGAGTGACCGGAGGGTACGCGGGAGGGCTTCGGGAATGCCGCGACTACTTTTGACGGTTTGCTAAAAGAAAAAAGGCGGCTCCTTATTAGGAGTCGCCTTTGGTAAATATATCGGAATTTATAAAACGAACCGCGAAATACGCGAAAGACGCGAAAGGTTTTTTGAAAAAATAATCTTTGCCGCTACGCCCGCTAAATCCCCCTGGCCCTGCGGGCCTTCCCCCTTTGGCAAGGGGGACTTTCACTTTGCCGCCCTTGTTAAAGGGAGGTGCCGCCACAGTGGCGGAGGGATTCGGCTCTTGTTAAAAAATACCGTATCCCGTAACCCTCCTGCGTACCCTCACTCTACTCCTGTTCAAAACCCGTTTCTTCTTTTTCTTACCCCCGAGCCAAGAGGAAGATGTTTTTCATGTCTTCTTGATGGAGAACCTGGAAAGCGCCGATCGTCCGCTTGCCTTCAAAGCTGCACTTATAAGCCAGCTCATCAATCTGCGCATCGCTGACTTCGAGGCCTAATTCTTTTAAAGAGGTGGGCATGCCGATGGACGTGTAGAAGTTTTCCATGGATTTGATGCCGGCGAGAGAGGTATTGTCCGGCGAAGCGAAGTTATTGGCGATACCTAGGACATTGACGGCGAACTGGGCAAAACGGGCTGGATTGGTTTTTTGAACATAACGGGCCCAACTACCCCAGATGGCGGCCAAGCCTGCGCCATGAGCCACGTCGAAAATGCCGCTCAATTCGTGCTCTAGCTGATGGCAGGCCCAGTCTCCTAGACTGCGATGGCCGGTGAGGTCGTTGTGGGAAAGGCTGCTGGCCCACATGATTTCCGCCCGGGCATTATAGTTGGCCGGGTCTTTAACCAGGATGCGGGCATTGCGGATGACAGTGCGCATAAGGGCTTCACTAATGCTGTCGGTCAATTCCATACTGGCGTAGGGGCTGAAATATCGTTCCATCGAGTGCATGAGGATATCGGCGCAGCCGCTGGCAGTCTGATACGGAGGCAGCGTGGCTGTTAGCTCAGGGTTCATAATGGCGAATTTACAGCGGCTGTGATCGTTGGTGCAGCCGCGCTTGAGCCAGCCGTCTTCGTTGGTGATGACCGAGGAGTTGCTCATTTCGCTGCCAGCGGCGGCGATGGTCAAAATGGTTCCCACTGGAAAGCAAGCTTGCGGCTGGGCTTTGCCGCAGTAAAAATCCCAGACGTCGCCGTCGTAGGCTAGGCCATAGCCGATGGCTTTGGCGGAATCGATAACACTGCCGCCGCCGACAGCTAACAGAAAGTCTACTTTTTCCTCGCGGCACAATTCGATGCCTTCGCGCACCTTGGAAAGACGGGGATTTGGTACGACGCCGCCGAGGCTGACGTGTTTTAGGCCAGCTTTTTCCAAGGAAGCATAGACGCGGTCCAGCAGGCCGGAACGTTGCACGCTGCCGCCGCCAAAATGAACCAGTACGGTTTGGCCTTGTTGTTCCGCAATAAGTTGTCCCACTTGATTTTCCGTGTCTTTGCCGAAAATCACCCGGGTGGGTGCATAGTATTCAAAGTTATTCATGATTTGTTCACTCCTTGTAATTTGCAATAAAATAAGAATTTCCACATGGAATGATTATTTTCCTCTGCCATACACAAAAAAACAAAACCGATCTTCTAGCAGCGGGGTTAGGTTTGCAGAAAGATACTTGTTGAAATGAAATGGAATTGTAACACCGTAGTGCTAGGATAGTATAAATGACAACAGAAAGGAAGCTTTTTATGAAAACTAATAGCTGTTTACAGCAAGAAGAAATAACGATAGCCCAGCCAGGGAGAAGGCAGCGTTTTTGGCTGGCGTGCTTGTTGGGCCTGATTTCCTCCATGGGTCCGCTTTGTACTGATTTGTATTTGCCGGGGCTGCCGTTGATGCAGCAAAGTCTTGGCGGCGCTACGCCGTCCCAGGTGCAGTTGAGCCTGACTGCGTCACTCTTGGGTTTGGCCGTCGGGCAGCTTTTGATGGGGCCGTATAGTGACGCGGTGGGACGCCACCGGCCATTATGGCTGTCGCTGGGTGTCTTTTCCTTGGCGTCTTTTTGGTGCGCCTTTGCGACATCCGCCTGGGAATTGGCGGGCGTGCGCCTTTTGCAGGGGCTGGCTGGCGCGGGAGGCATTGTAATCTCTCGGGCGATGGTTAGGGATTTGTACGAAGGGGCGGAGCTTACCCGCTTTTTCTCTCTTCTTATGCTGGTGCATAGCGTCGCGCCGACGCTGGCGCCGACGTTGGGCGGTTTGTTGCTGCAAGTCACCAACTGGCAAGGTATATTTATTGTCTTGGGGATATTGGGAGTGCTGCTGACGGCAGGGGCTTGGCTGGGTTTAAAAGAAACATTGGCGGAGAAAAATCGTGTTCCCGCCAATGGACAGGCCTTGTTAGCCTCCTTTGTTTCCCTGTGGGGCAATCGCTCTTTTCGTTACTATGTTTTGGTCCAAGGTTTTGTGGGAGGCGGTCTGTTTGCCTATATTGCCGGGTCTCCCTTTGTGTTGCAAGGAGGCTTTGGCTTGTCAGCCCAGGCCTTCGGTCTCTGCTTTGCAGTGAATAGCTTGGGCGCCTTGCTAACGACACAGTTGATCAGGCGCTTTAACCGTCGTTATTCCGATATGTTTTTAATGCGCCTATCTCTGGGCGTTTCGGCGGCAGCCAGCTTGGTGTTATTGGCTGTGCTTTTTTTGGGCGGTCTTGGGCGCGTTGTGGCTCATGGTGGCTTGTGTGGGTTCTACCATGACAACCAGCTTTTCTCTAGCTATTCAAGATCAAGCCAAAGCGGCTGGCAGCGCGTCGGCGCTGCTGGGTTTGGTGATGTATGTTTTTGGAGCGGCCGTGTCTCCTTTAGTCGGCTTGGGAGGAGACGCTCTTTGGCCGATGGGGCTGCTGATAGCGCTTTCTAATGGTGCGGCTCTTTTTTGCGGCTGGCGGGCCCTGCAGCATTCAAGAAACATAATAAAAGCAAAAGAAGAAAGAATAGTCAAAAAATAATTGACATTTATTGGAGGATATGGTGCCATATAGGTAGATCATTAGTAGGGAGGGTTGGTTATGAAAACGGGGAAAAAAGCAAAACCTTTAGGCCAAGCGACCGTGCAAGAACTGACCGATCGCAAATGTGGTTTTTGCGGCCTCAATCTGTTGTTTGCAAAAGTGGAGGTAGAGGAAAAAGCAGCTTGGCTTGTGTGTCCGACCTACGAGGCGCAGCGTGAGTTTTCCAAGAATGAACATTCTGCTTACAAAGTGGCGTTGTCGGAGACCGCCTATAAACCTGGTGATGAAGCCAGGGAAGAGCAGAGTGTCAAAACCAGCGCCGTAGGTAAGCGGGAACATCATGACCGTCCGAACGTAGTAGCGCCGCCTCAATCATCGCCCCGTAGATAAGCGCAGGCCTCTTCCGGTTGCCGGAAGAGGCCTGCTTTTTCTCTATAGCAGAATTTATAAGTTTCGAGAGGCTGGGAAAGGAGGACTGGCGGGGGTATGGATAACGAACCGCGAAATACACGAAATACGCGAAAGGGGATTTTAAACCTAGGAGTTTCTGTATAAACGGCGGCATAACTGTATTTGAGACAAGATTTCCGCGCGCTTCACAAAAACAACGGCGGTTGCAGTAACCCTCATTCATACCCTCCCGCGACTCCGGTTCTCTTGTTCCATCCAACTCCTACTGCTTTTCCGCCAGTTGAATAGAGGCGATAGCGGCGTTGACCGCTTCGTTGTTGCCGAAAAAAGCCATAGTATTGATATGCTGGGGGCAGTTGCCGACAATTTCCGCTGCTACAACATTCCCGGCTTTTTGAGCAATATCGGCGAAATAAAAGAGGCTGGGCACGTCGGTTTGAATCAGGCCGATGGCGTCAAAATGAAGGCCTTCGAGCTGTTTTTTAGCCTCTGGCGCTGTACGGCGCAGCAGCATGGCTACCGTATTGGGACGAGGAGCGCGGATAATGCGTGTCGTAAGCATGAAAATCACCTTCCTTATGCTCTATCATACGTCGAAGAGAGTGGGGAGAAGAGGCAGTCTATTGCGGAGTTGTTACGTATTTTTGCTCTCTAAACGAGAATCTCCTTTGTTGGCAGCGTCATTGTATTGGAGACAAGATTTGCGCGCGTCTCGCAAAAGCGGGCGAAGGCGGCAGTTTCTTAACTCGTTGCGCTCAAACAGGCGAAACTGTGCTTCGCCGTAGCCCGCGTTTGCGTCCTGCGGACCGTCTTGCTCCAATAAAAGTCTCCAATACAATGATCGCCGTCGTCGCTGCCCTCCATTTATTCCTGTTCAAAATCCCGTACCATGTTTTTCTCCTGCGTACCCTCACGCGACTCAGGTTCTCTTGTTCAATCCCTGCGTTTCGTGCCTTCTCATTCTCTACGACGCTTGCTTCAGCCCGTGCTTAGCTTCGTAGGCTTTGATGCGGTCCGCAACGTTTTGCTGCAGGTTGCGATAAAAGAAGAGGTAGTCATACACATGGTAGACTCCTGGTTGGAAGAGATCCAGCATAGGAGGGTAGTCGGCGCTGTCAATGTCGGTAACCTTCAAAGAGCCTCGCGTCGGATCCAAGTAGGCGCCAGTAAGCTGCGGAACTTCTTTGGTGATTTCGCCGTGGTAGTTGACAAAGACGGCCCCGAGATTCAGCGATTTGTCGGCAGGCTCGCTGGTGGTTTTCCAGTTCAACGGGTTGATGCTCAATGTTTTTTCCGGCACCAGCAAGGAAGAGGTTACCTCTGGAGCTTCGGTATTGAAGGAAATAACGACGCCTGTATCTGCGGCATGTTGCGCCATTTTTAACTGGGGATACTGCATGGCTTCTGTTGGAGTGACCGGCCAGCCGATGGCATAGGCGGCGACCAATTTTTGCTGTAATGCCGGATCGCGGTATACGTCTTTAATCAGGCGCAGCACCATGTCGCCTCCCTGGCTGAACCCGGCAAGAATCACCGGGCGTCCTTGGTTGTATTCCCTCAGGTAATAGGTGAAGGCCGCCTTGACATCTTCATAGGCGAGAGAGAAATAAGGACTGCTTTGCTGGCGCGGCAGCTTGTACATGGATAAAGAAGCTTGGCGGTAGTAGGGGGCGTAAAAATTACATTCTTGATCGTAAATTCCTTTTTCCATGAGGGTGGCGCCAAGAAAGAATTGGCGGGCCTGCGGGTCGTCTACAGGCATGTTATGCTGTTCGGCGCTGCCCATGTAGGCAGTGGGGCAGACGAAAAAGACATCTACCGCGTGTCCTGATTTTGCCGGTTCTCCTTGAAAGGCCCAGTTGCCGGAGGAGGCATAGTTTAGGGGAGCGCCGTGGGCGCTGCTAAACACAAGCAGGCAAAAGAAGAAAGGAAATAGAATACGTGGCCATAGTCGCATGCAGGTTCCTTCTTTCTGTGTAAAATCGGGAAAGTGAACAAGAGAACCTGAGTGACCGGAGGATACGTAGGAGAAAACAATGATATCATCCTCCTGCGAGCCCTCGCGAGACTCTGATTCTCTTGCTCGAATCTTCGCTTCTTTGCTACTCGGCAGCTACGGCTAAGGCTTCGTCAAGTTCTTCGCGTTCAAAGCCGACAATCAGGCGGCCGTTGATGCTGGTAACGGGGACGCTCAGTTGTTTGGTCAGCGCCAGCAGTTCCTTCCGGCCTTCTAGATCGCTTTCAATGTTGACTTCTTGAAATTTAACTTGCCGCAGTTCAAGGTACTTTTTGACCTTTTGGCACCAGGGACAGTCGGGAATGGAATAGACTTTAATCATGGTAAAGACCCCCTCATATATAGATTTTATATAAGAAAAAATGTACGTTTTTTTATATCCTCATTCGAACCCTCCGGTTCTCGTCGCGACTCCTGTTCAAGCCCTCCGTCGCGCCCTCCATCTACTCCTGTTTAAATCCCGTACTCCGCTGCCCGGTCAAGTACCGTTCCGCCAAAAGAGCCGCTACGGTACCGTCGGCAGCGGCGGTTGTCAGCTGTCGGATGGGTTTAGTCCGGATATCGCCAGCGGCGAAGACACCGGGAACATTGGTTTCACAGCTTTCCCCTGCGATAATGTGGCCGCTGGCGTGCAGGGTAATATCTTGGTTGTACAGGCTGGTTCTGGGAATGACGCCAATATTGACGAAAATACCGTCCAAGTCCAGTGTTCGCTGCTCCTTAGTATGGACATTTTCCACGACAACCCTTTGCAGCTCTGTTTCGCCGGCGGCGGAGAGAATTTGGGTCTGGAAAAGAAATTCTGTATTAGGCAAGTCTAGCGCTGCTTGTTGTTCCGTAGGTTCCGCTGTCATTTGCGGTGAACGATGGATCAGGTATAGTTTTTTGGCGTATTTGCTTAAAACCTTTAGGGCCCCGGCTGCCGCATTGCCGCCGCCGACTACGGCGATGGTTTTTCCTTCATACAGGTGACCGTCACAAAGTTCGCAGTAATGAATGCCGTGGCTGCGAAAGCGTTTTTCTTCGGCAATGGGAAGCTGGCGGCGCTCCATGCCGCCAGCAAGAATAACCGCTTGCGGCTGGTATACGGCGCTGTGTGTTTCTACGACTTTTTCAGCGGCGGTCAGCTTCGCGCTGAGGACTTGGTCGAATTCATCTAAAACAGCGCCTGCTTCTAGGGCTTGCTGTTCCAGCGTTTTAACCAAGTCGCTGCCTTTGACTTTGGGTAGGCCAGGGTAGTTTTCCACGATATAGGCGTCGCGAATTTGTCCGCCCACCAGGGCATCTTCCAGTATCAACGTATTAAGTTTCATGCGCGCTGCGTATAGACCGGCAGTCAGGCCGGCGACGCCGGCGCCGATGATGAGCAAATCTAGCGGTTTATGGGGCTTGGACATGACGGCAGCCTCCTCAGTGTAAAGTACTCTATGTTAATTAAATTGTAGGTTGAGGAAATCGAGAAGTCAAGAAAGGCTTTTTGGTTGCCTCTATTCTCTATTGAGAATCGGACTAAAAAGAAATGGCAAGTACGAAAAAGCATCCTAAAGGCAGGGGAAAAAGACGTAAGACTCGAAAAAGAAAACTGTGAATAAAGAAAATAAATGAAAAGTTGTATGTAAGAAAGCATAGAAGGAGGCTGGCATTTTGCAAAAAATGAATCGACGGACCTTTTTGAAGGTCGGCGCAACCGCTGGAGCGGCCATGATGACCGGCGGCTGTTTTTTGTGGCCTGAAAACATTCCCCCCGCCGTGCGCCAAGGTAAGGCGCTTTATGACGTGTTAATTATCGGCAGCGGCGGCGGTGGTATGCGGGCCGCTTTGGAAGCGTCAAAGACGCCAGGTTTGAAGGTGGCGGTCATGACGAAGATGGCGCCTACTCGTTCGGCGACAACCATGGCCCAAGGGGGCATCAATGGGGCGGCGCGGACGACGGATTCCAAGGATTCCCCGGAAGTACACGCTTTTGATACCGTAAAAGGAGCCGATTATCTTTGTGACCAGGATGCGGTGGAGTATTTTACGGAAAAAGCGCCGGAAATTCTTTTTGAGCTGGATTATCAGGGCATTGCCTTTAACCGTCAGGAGGACGGCCGTTTTCATCAACGGAAGATGGGTGGCAGCACCTATGCGCGTGCGGCCTACTCAGCGGATATCTCCGGCCATGCGGTGCAGCATACCATGTTTGAGCAGTGCTTGAAGGCTAATATTGACTTTATTTCCGAATGCCAGCTTCTGGAGGTCGTGGCGCCGGAAAACCGGCTCAGCGGCGTGGTAGTGCTCGATATGCGCAGCGGCACAGTGCTGCCGATAGCTGCGAAAAGCGTTATCATTGCTACCGGTGGTTACGGGCGTGCGTATTGGGTGCGCACTTCCAATCCCTATAGCTCTACTGGCGATGGTATTGCAGCGGCCTTGCGCGCCGGCATTCCATTCAAGGATCCGGAAATGGTGCAGTTCCATCCTACCGGCTTGGCCAGTAATGGCGTTTTAATGTCTGAATCCAGCCGTAGCGAGGGTGCGTATCTTCTCAACAAGAACGGCGAACGTTTTATGGCTAAATATGCGCCGAAAGCCATGGAACTGGGACCTCGGGATTTGGTCTGTCAGTCGGTGGAAAAGGAAATCCTGGAAGGACGGGGCATCGGGGACGGTCTCAATGCTGCGGTGTATTTAGATTTCCGCCATATTCCTAAGGAACGTATTATGGAGCGTCTCTTTCAGGTTCGCCAGCTGGCGCTGAATTTTGAGGGAGTCGATGTGTTTGAAAAGCCGGTGCCGATTCGCGGTACCTGCCATTACTCCATGGGCGGCATTGACGTAGTGGATTACAAGACCTGCGCTACCAAAGTGCCGGGGATTTTTGCAGCCGGAGAATGCTCCTGTATTTCCGTGCATGGCGCCAACCGTCTGGGAGCTAACTCCTTGACGGAGGTGCTGGTTTTCGGCAAAACCGCCGGCGCCGGCGCGGCAGCCTATGTCAAAGGAGCGGCGTATGCAGACTCCAAAGAGGACCTGGCTGCAGGCGTAAAACGGTGGGAAGAGCAGTTTGCCGCCGCCACTGGGCGCGGCAGCGGCCCGTCGGTGGCCAGCATTCGGGACCGCATGGCTCTGACCATGTGGAACAATGCCGGGATTTTCCGCAACGAGCAGGGCCTGAACCAAGCGTTGAGGGATATTCAAGGTTTGCAGGAAGAATATAAGACTGCCTTTGTGGGTGATTCCAGCCGCGTCTATAATACGGCCTATATGAATTACCTGGAAATCGGCAATCTGCTCCAAGTAGCTCAGGTGATTGTGCTGGGGGCGCTGGCGCGCAAAGAAAGCCGAGGCAGTCACTCGCGCACCGATTTTGCCAAGCGGGATGATAAGAATTTTCTGCAGCACACCTTGATCAGCCGGGCCGGGGACGGCTTTAAGACAGAATACCGTCCTGTGGTTGTAACCAAGTACAAACCGGTAGAGAGGACGTATTGAGATGGCGATAACTTTAAAGATAGAGCGTTTTCTAGATGGAAAAACGTGGACGCAAGATTATGCGGTGGAACTGGAAAAAGGCATGACCGTCTTAGCGGCGATGCTGAAAATTAAGGAAACCGTTGATCCGACACTGACTTTTACAGCCTCCTGCCGCTCCAGCATTTGCGGCGCTTGCGCCGTTCGGGTCAACGACAATGCCGTCTTAGCCTGCGAAACGCTGCTGGAAGATTTGGTAAAGCGCTACCAAACGCAAACGCTGACGCTCGCGCCCTTGGGGAATTTTAAAGTATTGCGCGATTTGGCCGTGGATTGGCAGCCGAAATACGAGCGGTTGAAAAAGATTAAACCCTTTTTGCAGCCGAAAAACGAATTCAGCGCTGCTGAAGGCTGCCGTCAGACGCCGGAGGCCTTTAAGAAGATCAGCAAGAACTCGGAATGCATTCTTTGCGGCTCTTGTGTATCAGAGTGCAATAAATGTACTGCTGACAGCAGCGACTTTTTCGATCCTTTCGTTTTCGCCAGGGCGCAGAAATTTGCCGCTGATTCCCGGGATAGCGATCCGGCGGCTCATTTGGTGCCGGCTGTGCAGGATGGAGGCCTCTGGAAATGCATGAATTGCCAGGAATGCACTACTAAGTGTCCCAAAGGCTTGAAGCCTGCGGAAGACATTGAAAAGCTGCGCATCGCTACCTTTCGGGAGAAGATGTATCGCGGCATAGGGCCGTCTCATGCGTTGGCCTTTTACGATGATATTAAAGACACAGGGCGTCTTAACGAGGCCATGCTGGCTGCGAAAAGCGAAGGCATTCAGGCAGCCTTGCGCATTCCTGTAGCGTATCGACTGCTGCGGGCCGGCAAGCTGGCGCCTTTGGAAAAACATGAAGCCATCGCTGAAATTCAGAAGGTGCGGACTATTATGGTGGCTGCGAAGGAGGACAAAGCATGAAGTACGCCTTTTTTCCAGGCTGCGTGCTCCGCGGCGCTGCAAGTGAAGCGTTTTTAGCTACCGTAAAGGTGACGGAAGCCTTAGGGATTGAATTGGTGGAAATCCCCAGCTGGACTTGTTGCGGGGCGTCGCATTTGCAGGATGTGGACGAGCTGACGGCGCTGTCCGTTAACGCGCGCAATCTGGCGATTGCCGAAAGTATGGGCCTGCCGCTGTTGACAGTATGCAACACTTGTACGTTGCAACTGCGCCGGGCTAAAGCAGCCCTAGACGCTGATGCGGAGTTGAAAAAGAAAGTAAATGCCTTATTGGCGCCTGCAGGGTATGAATACAAGGGCACCGGCAAGGTAACCCATTTGCTGTGGGAACTGGCTTCGCAGCCGCAGCTGCTGGCAGGGAAAGTTGCCAAGCCTCTTAACGGTTGGAAGGTGGCGCCCTATTACGGCTGCCACTTGCTGCGACCGCCGGAAATCATGGGATATGAAGACTGCTTCCATCCGCAGTCGCTGGAAAACGTGATTACCGCCTTGGGGGCGCAGCCGGTCGATTTTGCCTGGAAGCTTAAATGCTGCGGCTTCCATGCGTTTTGGACGGCGGAAGCCGATGTGATGAAGGTGACTGGCCAGGCGGTGGACAGCGCGGTCAAAGCTGGCGCCGAGGTAGTAGTAACGCCTTGTCCTCTTTGTCAGATGCAGCTGGATATGTACCAGCCGGAAGGGCGGGAAGCCGCCAAGACCAATGCGGAGCTGCCTATCTTGCATTTGCCGCAGTTGATTGGCTTGGCTTTGGGACTGACCAAGGAAGAGCTAGGCCTGGCGCGGCACATTTCGGCGATGGCGAAGTTGAAGATTTAAGAGTGCGACCGAGAGAAGAACGGAGCGTTGAACAAGAGAATCGGAGTGACCAGAGGGTACGATGAGGAATAACTGAAACATGAATGCCCCCGAGTGGCCTAAAAGCTGCTCGGGGGCATTCATGTTTTTTATAGGTTTCGTAATCCTCTGTCGTACCCTCCCTTTACTCCCGCGACTCCTGTTCAAAACTTGTTTCTCATCTTCTTACAGCCAGATGGGAATGTCTTTAGCTGGAGGCGCGTTGTTTTTAGCAGTCGGAGGAGTTGGTGTACCGGTTGCTGGCAATGGCGGCAGAAGCTGTGATGCAGGGGTGCGCAGAACCAAATCAATAAAGAATTGCATGGCCGGAGAGAGGTACTTGTTTTTGTGATACACAATCTTGAAGGTGCGCACAAAGGATAAGCCTTCTACAGGGACGATGGCCAGTTCGCCCCGGGCGGCTTCTTTGGCTACCGCCAAGCGGGAGATGACCGTGTGTCCCAATCCGGCGGCAACGGTGGCTTTGATAGTTTCGGCGTTGTTGTAGCACCCTGCCAGCTTCCAGTTCAGGTCGGCACTGGTCATGACGGCTTCAAAGAGTTCGCGGGTGCCGCTGCCTGCTTCGCGGACAATGAAGGAAGCTCCTTCCAACTGGGCGGCGCAGATGCTTTTTTCTTTCGCCCAGGGATGCTGGGGTGCGCAGACAAGCACCATCTCGTCTTCTTGGAAGTTTTGCGTTACCAGCCAGGGAGACTGTATTTTTCCTTCGACTACGCCTAGATCCAGACGGTCTTCTAAAAGATCGTTTTCAATGACGCTGGTATTGTTGACGTAAGAAGTGACTTCAATATCCGCTTTGACAGCGCTCAGACGGTGCAGCAAGGGGCCCAGCAAGTAGGTGCCAACGGTGACGCTGGCGCCCAGTCGCAAAATGCCATGCTCGCTGACCTCGCGCATAGTGGCGGCGGCTTCCTGGTTGAGATTGACAATGTGACGGGCATAGGTGAGGAGACGCTTGCCTGGTTCGGTAAGATACAGACGGCGTCCTAAACGTTCAAAAAGCTTAACTTGGTAATGGCTTTCCAATTCGCCAATGGCCTGGCTGACTGAGGGCTGCGCTACGAAAAGCGCCTTGGCGGCGGCGGTCATGCTGCCGCTGTCGCAGACCTGCAAGAAGATGGTCAAATGCCGAAATGTCATCCTACACCTCCATAGGTAAATTGTTATTGATTATATAAAATTATAGTATTTTACATATGAAACGACAAGGGGTATGCTGGATTTGGATACGAAAGGAGCGAAGAACTATGAAACAAATACCGGGAATTGTGTTGGCGCTGCTTTTGGCAGTGCCGGCGTGGCTGTTAGGACAGGCGGTTCCGTTGGTAGGAGGTCCTGTTTTTGCGATTTTGCTGGGGATCTTGCTGGCTGGTTGGAAGCGTCCCGAGAGTGTGGAACCGGGACTGCGTTTTACCGGCAAGAAAGTGCTGCAACTGTCGATAGTCTTGTTGGGCTTTGAAATGAATCTGCATTATGTCTTACAGGTGGGCGGGCAGTCGCTGGTGATTATTGTGGCGACCTTGAGCGCGGCCTTTTTGACGGCTTGGCTGGTAGGACGCTGGCTGCGTTTGCCGGGAGATACGACGATTCTTATCGGCGTGGGCACTGCGATTTGCGGCGGTTCGGCTATTGCCGCAACAGCCCCGGTGATTGGCGCTAAGACTCAGGATGTAACCTATTCGATTTCGACGATTTTTCTTTTCAATATTGTCGCGGTATTTCTGTTTCCTTTTTTAGGACATCTGTTGGGTTTGGGAGATGCAGGCTTTGGCATGTGGGCCGGCACCGCCATTAACGATACCTCCTCCGTGGTGGCGGCAGGCTATTCCTACAGCGACGCTGCGGGCAGCTACGCTACAATCGTTAAGCTGACGCGAACGCTGATGATTATCCCAATTACCTTAGCGCTTGGTTTATATCAGGCAAAAAAATCCAGGCAAGCAGGAGAAGGGTTTTCCTTAGGTCGCGTTTTCCCGCTTTTTGTTTTGGGTTTCCTGGCCGCTTCTATTGTTAGCACCAGCGGTGTTTTGGGAGAAACAGCGGCGCATTTTCTGGGGGAGACGGGGAAATTCTGTATTGCCGTAGCCATGGCGGCCATTGGCCTGAATACGCGTCTTAGAGAACTGCTTAAAAACGGCTTAGCTCCTATTTTGCTCGGTTTGGCCTGCTGGGCGGCGGTTGCGATAGTGTCGCTTCTTTGTCAGCATATGATTGGTTTGTGGTAGGGAACTGCTAATTTATTCATATCTCGCACCAAATCGGCTTTTTTTCCGCCACACTTTGTCAGAACATCTCGGCATAGCTCTGCTATTCCTGCGATGTTCTTTCGCGTTTGACGAAAAAAAATCTTGTTTTGGTGGAGCATTCATTAAATTATCAGCTCCCATGACCGTGCGGATATGATATTGGGTTGTAAGTTATCACGGGCTTTTGCTCAAAAATATTGATAAGTGAGTAGACAGGTGACAATAATGTTGATAAAATACTTGTAGATAATTACTATTCTTTCAAGGAGAACATCAACATGAATGAGTCAGTGGTTTTGTACCAATGCCCGGATTGCGGTTATATTGTGGAGGTTGTGAACCCGGGAAGCCCGGACCTGATTTGCAGCGGCGAAGCGTTTGCCGCCACCTGTGTGGAAGTGGCCGCCGGGTTGGAGTGTTGCGGCAAGAAGATGATCAAGCTAGAACCTAATACAGTGGAGGCTTCCCAGGAAAAGCATCTGCCTGTGGCCGAGTGGCTCGCAACAGGGCAAGTAGCGGTCAAGGTGGGAGAAGCAGCTCACCCGATGGCGCCGGAGCATTGGATTCGCTGGATTTGGGCCGTGGCTGACGGTCAGGTGCAACGGGTGGAACTGGAGCCGGAACAAAGCCCGGAGGCAGTCTTCAATGTGAAGGGAGCCGGGGAGGTTGCCCTTTATGCCTACTGTAATTTACATGGTCTATGGAAAACACTGCTTTAACGTTGACTCTTTCTGAAGAAAAGTGATATGCTAATTACTAAACATAAAATAACAGGAGGGTATTTAATTTATGAGCAATTTAAAAGGAACGAAGACAGAAGCAAATTTGCAGGCAGCGTTTGCCGGCGAGAGCCAAGCTCGCAATAAGTATACTTACTATGCAGCGGCGGCTAAAAAAGAAGGGTTGAATCAAATTGCCGCTCTTTTTGAAGAAACCGCGAACAATGAGAAAGAGCACGCCAAAATCTGGTTTAAGCTGCTTCATGACGGTATGCCGAAAACCGCCGAGAATTTACTAGATGCTGCAGAGGGCGAAAACTACGAGTGGACTGATATGTACGCTTCTTTTGCCAAAACTGCCAAAGAAGAAGGTTTTGAGAAAATTGCTTATCTTTTTGAAGCAGTGGGTGAAATCGAAAAAGAACACGAAGAGCGTTATCGCAAGCTGTTGGCTAACTTGAAGGACGAAACCGTTTTTGCGCGTCCCGAAGAGCAGCGCTGGCAATGCGCTAACTGCGGCCATATTCACGTAGGAACCAAAGCGCCCACACTTTGCCCTGTTTGCGATCATCCCCAGGCGCATTTCCAAATTCTCGCGACCAACTACTAAGTCGGAAGCGCGAGAATGCGAGATACGATTTTTTAACAGGAGTAAAGGGAGTAGAGCGAGGGTTCGCAAGGGTCGAATTTAAAAATAAAGGGTTCTATAATAAATGTTGGGGTAAGCACGCG
>MTLD01001446.1_pt3 | contig 65348 bp, 63 predicted proteins | sample 1982471 | NCBI WGS metagenome assembly MTLD01 (sample SAMN05712604, study PRJNA340218) | biofilm metagenome | isolation source: sample SPM anode biofilm adapted to -50 mV | place: USA | collected 2012-02-03
GCCCCGGTTCTCCGGGGCGCGACGCAGGTCACAAGTCGGGGGTGATTGCTGCAAGTGCATATTAAACAATTTTTAAATTTGCTTTAGGCCGGAATCCGCGCGGCCGATACGGATCCTAGCGACTGCCCTGAAGTGGTTTCAGGACAGCCCTGAGGAGACGATTCGATGAAGCTGGTCACCCTTCTGTCCGCTGCCGCCCTGCTCGCCGCGCCCCTGACCGCCGGCGACTACGACGCCCTGGGCAAGACCATCAAGCACACCTGGCCCAAGTGCGGCACCATCGCCGTGGTCTGCGACGCCTCCGCCAGCCATGGGGCCGTGGAATCCCTGGCCAGCGCCCTGCCCGGCGTGAAGCTCATGGTGGTGGACGTCAAGGGGCCCCAGGAGGTCGGCAAGGCCGTGGCCGCCCTGGGCTCCCGCAAGCCCGACGCCGTGGTCCTGGTGGCCGGCGACCACGTGGCCGGGGACGGCAGCAGTGCCGCCTCCTTCCTCATCCAGCGCATGGCCGCCGCGAAGGTGCCCACCGCCGCCACCACCGAGCAGGGCGTGAAGCAGGGGGCCGTCCTGGGCGTGGGCCCCGGCACGGGCGGCAAGCTCCTGGCCAACGCCAAGGCTGCCAGCGCGACGGGCGCCGCCATCCCCCAGGGCGCCGTCCAGCTCTAGAGTCCTTCCCGATACCGGCAGGCCAGGCGTTTCGCAGCCTGGCCTGCCGGCTGTACGGAGCTACTGGGCCTCGATGGCCCTGAGCAGCGCCGCATCCTTGGGGAGCTGGCCCACGTCGGCGAGGCGGGGGACCAGGCGCTTCCAGAAGGGCTCCGCGGCGAAGACCTGCTTGAAGAGGGGCAGGGCCTCGTCGAGCTTGCCGCTGGAGGCCAGGGCCACGGCCTGCCAGAAGGGCATCTCCCAGATGCCCGGGGCCAGCTTGGCGGCGGCCCCATAGGCGGCCTTGGCCTCGGCCCACTTGCCGGCGGTCACGAAGCCGTCGCCCTGATCCATGAGGATGTAGGCGCGGCGCAACTGGATGAGGCGTCCCAGCTCCTTCAGCGGATCGGGGCTGTCCTCCACCCGCAGGTCGAAGAGCCGGTCGTTCCAGGGCTGGCCGGAGGCCTTGCCCTTCACGATGAGGATGGCCGCGCTCTGCTGGCCGCGGATGTCGCCGCCCTGGGCCTGGGCGGCCCGGAGCGCTGCCAGCATCCGGTCGGCCAGGTCGCCCTTCGCTTCCCGGAAGGCCTTCGCCATGGCCGGCCAGACCGTGGCCTTGTCCATGAGGTTGGCCTCCACGGTGAACCCGTCGCCCACCTCGTCGCCGGCGGCCTGGATGCACTTGGCGCCTGTGTGGGCCGCGGCCCGGCCCTGGGCGTCCACCATGGCCACCTGCCGCACCTCGCGATCCGGATCTCCGGCCAGCAGCGCCTTCAGGGCCTCGGGCGCCGACTTGCCCGCCCGCATGAGGGCCAGGCCCATGGCGCCGTAGGTGGGATCCGTGAAGCTCTGCGTGGCCACGGCCCCCACACCCGCCTCGGCCCAGGGCACGGACGATCCCACGGAGAACCAGTGGCTCTGCACCGCCACGCCCAGGTCCCCCGTGGCGGCGTCCCGGGCCACGATGGAGTAGGTGTGGACGGGACGGCGGGGGACCTCGCCCGCCCGGGCCGGAAGCAGAAGCGACAGGAGGAGGAGGGCGGGCAGGCGCATGGGGGCTCCGGGCTGCATGGGGGTATTCATCATCCTACCCCCCGGCCAGGGGGTCAGCGTCAGGGACCACCTGGCGACGGGGGGAACCGGTGCCTCAGCCAGGCCTGCACGCGGGCCCAGGCATCCTCCCAGTCCCGAGGCTCCATGAGGTGGCCGCCAGGGTAGTTCAGGCTCACGGCCCGTTCCGGGCCGAACCGGGCGTTGAGGCGGGATGTGAAGGCCCTCAAGGGGCCCGGTGGGACGACCGGATCCTCGTCGGTGGTGATGGCGAGCAGCGAGGTTCCCCGCCACGCTGCGAGGTCGAGGTGGGGCGACCCTGGCCGGTCATCCCAGACAGGATCTGCGCTGAACGCGATGACGGCCTCGATCCGCGAATCGCGTCCCGGGGTCGCGAGGGCCAGGTGGCCGCCCATGGAGACGCCCGCGGCGGCGAAGCGGCTGCACCCCAGGGCGGCGAGGTGGTCCACCAGGGCCCCGGTCTCCTCGGCCCAGGTCTCGAGGAGGTCCAGGAAGAGGGCGCGCGCCTCCGGTCCGGAGGCTGACGACATGAGCGCCAGCAGACCATCCGCACGCAGGCCGTGATGTGGGGCCTCCGGGAGGAGGGTGGCGAAGCCTGCAGCCGCCAGCAGCTGGGCCTCCGGCCACTGGGTCTGCCTCGTTCCGCCGAGCCCATGGCCGAGGAGGACACCAGTGCGGGACCGGGCCGGATCGCCCGCCAGAAGTGCCGGGATGGGGCCGCGGGGGCCGGGAATCCGGAGGAATGTGGGCATGGAGGCAGCGTACAGCCGGGCTCCTGGCCCGGCCATCAGGTCAAGGCGGCCCCGGTGGAGGGGATCTCCAGTGCGAACACGCTTCCCCGGGGCGGGTTGTCCTCCACCCAGATCCGGCCTCCGTGGGCCTCGGCCACGAGCTGGCAGAAGGCCAGACCGAGGCCCGATCCGGAACGGGCGTTCGGCCCCCCCTCCTCGAGGCGCACGAACTTCCCGAAGATCTGTTCCCGCATGGATTCGGGGATCCCTTCGCCCTGATCCCGCACCTCCAGGTGCACGCCGCCTTCGCCCTGCCAGGCCCCCACCCGGATCTGGCTGCCGGAGGGGGAGTACTTCAGCGCGTTGTCGACGAGGTTCAGGAGCACCCGCCGGAGGAAGGCCGGATCTGCCTCGACCGCCAGATCCGCCGGACAGGTCCAGCTCAGGCCATGGCTCCGGCTCTGGGCCTGGGCCTCCACCTCCCGGATCAGACCGGGAAGCCAGGTGTCCAGGGGGATCCGGGTCCGGCGGAGGTCCAGGCCGACCTGCTCCGCGCGGCCGATGTCCAGGATGTCCTGGATCATCCGTCCCATGGCGTGGGCCGTGTCCCGGAGCCGGCGGAGGTGGAGCCCGGAGACCGGGTCCCTGCCCTCCCGGGTGTCCATGAGCTCCAGCCCCATCTGAATGGCGGAGAGGGGGTTCTTCAGGTCGTGCACGATGAAATGGAAGAGCTGCTCCCGCTGTTTCTGGAGGTCGAGCAGGCTGTCCCGCTCCTCCTGGACCTCGGCCTGGAGCCGCTTGAGGCGCATGAGGCTCCGGATGCGGACGATGAGCTCTCCCTGCAGGACCGGCTTGCGCAGGAAATCATCCCCCTTGGCCCGGAAGGCCAGGGAATGCACGTCCGGGCGTTCGTCGGCCGTCAGGAAGATGATGGGCAGCAGATCGCCGTTCGGCAGTTCGCGGATGCGGCGGCAGACCTCCAGCCCGTCCATGCCAGGCATCTGGATGTCCAGGAGCACCAGTTCCGGCTGGTACGAGGGGAGCAGCGCCAGCGCCTCCGCTCCGCCCTCCGCCGTCTCCACCTGGTAGTAGCCGCGCTCCAGCATGGCGCGGACGCTCCGGCGCGAGAGGGCGTCATCGTCCACCACCAGGATCCGGGCCCCGTGGTCCGCCCGGCGCTTGACGATCGGCTCACCCTCCATGGTTGACCTCAGACAGCGGATCAAAGTCGCCAGAAAACTGCCAGCATTGGAACCATGACATTTGGAGGGGATATTCTTGTCAAGGTCAACCGCCGGACCTGCAGAATCGTCCTCCGAACGGTAGGTCCCGCCTCCGGTGGGACCGGAACGCGTCCTACCCGTGGCCGGGGAAGGGGCCTATCCCTTCACCACCCCGTCGACGTACACCCACCGCCCTTCCTCCCGGGCGAAGGTGCTGGTTTCGATGTGGAGGGAGCGGCGGCCGTTGGCCTGGAGGCTGGCGTGGAAGGTGACCACGCCCTCGGTGTCCTCCGGGCCGCCCTTCTCCTTCGCGACGATCCGGAGGCCCACGCACTGGACGGACTTGCAGTACTGGGCCAGCTCCTCCCGGTTCTCGCCGCCCCGCTTGTCGGCGCTGCGGGTGGCGATGAGGTAGTCCACCTTGCCCAGGGCGTAGGCGCTGAAGCGGGAGCGCATGAGCTGCTCGGCGGTGGGCGGAAGCTGGGTCCCGTCGATGTAGGGGCCGCAGCAGCGGTCATAGGTCTTCTTGGAGGTACAGGGGCAGGGTCTGGACATGGTTCCTTTCGAGGGATCTCCCACCCAGCATTCTAAGGCGCTCCGCGAAGGGCACGAAGGCGCCCTGTGGACCGGAAAGGCTACGAAGGTGCCCGCCAGTCGACGACTGGGTCATCCCTGGCGGAGCCTTTCCTTCGTGGCCTTGGCCTGTTCGGATTCGTCCTCTTGGTGGATGGCGCTGCGAGGCGTGGGGATCAGCGGGTCTCGATACCGGGGGCGATGGTGACCTGGAATTTCTGCTGGGCCTTGGCAGCGCCCAGGGTCAGCGTGGCGGTGTAGGTTCCGGAGGGGAGGAACTTGTGGGCCCCCAGGCCGCCGTAGGGCGTGAGGAGGTTGGCGGTGGGCCGGAGGTTCCAGGCCACGCGGCCCAGGCCCGGGGTGCGGGGCAGGGTGAAGGTGGCCACGGGCTGTCCCTCGGCATTGGCGATGGAGAGGGTGGGCGTCTCGTCGCCCAGGTCCCGGAGCCAGTAGGTGAGGAGGGCGCCCTCCGGCGGGTTCGCGCCCCGGTAGTGGCCCGCGCCGGCGGACTCCACCCATCCGTCCAACAGGTACGAGCCCTCAGCGGGACGCACGGGGAAGAGGTCGATGGGCTTGGCAGCGGCCTCCGGGGTGAGGGCCTCCAGGGGGGCGATGTCATCCAGCACGTAGAGGCTGCGGCCGTGGGTGGCGAGGACCAAGTCGTGCTCCCGGGGCTGGATCTGGATGTCGTCCACGGCCACGGGAGGCAGGCCGCCGAACTTCGACCAGGAGGCCCCGCGGTCCAGGCTGGCCCAGAGGCCGGTCTCGGTGCCGGCGAAGAGCAGGTCGGGATTCACGGGATCCTCGCGCACGACCTTCACGGGCACGTCCGCGGGCAGGTTGGCAGCGAGGCTCTGCCAGCTGAGGCCGCCGTCGGCGGTGCGGTAGACGAGGGGCGCGTAGAGGCCCGCGCGATGGGCGTCCACCGCGAGGTAGGCCACCTTCGGATCGCGGGAGCCGGGCTCGATCCGGCTGATCCACTGTCCCCGGGCCGGGACGGGCACGTGGGCGGTGAGATCCGTCCAGTGGGCGCCGTCGTCCTCGGTGATCCAGAGCTTCCCGTCGTCGGTGCCGGCCCAGAGGAGGCCGGCCTTCGCCGGGGACTCCGCCAGGGTGAACACCACGCCGAAGGTCTCGGCGCCGCTGCCGGTGGCCGTGGTCTTCTGGGGATCCTGGGTGGAGAGGTCGGGGCTGATGAGGGCCCACTTCTCGCCGTGGTCCGTGAGACGGAAGACCCGGTTGCCGCCCAGGTAGAGCACGCCCTTGTCGTGCTTGCTGCCGAAGAGGGGGGCGTTCCAGTTGAAGCGGAAGGCGGGCTGGCCCTCGGCGGGGCTGGGCTGGAGGGGCTTGAACTCGCCGGTGCGGAGGTTGAAGCGATGCAGGGTGCCACCCTGGCTCTCGGCGTAGAGCAGGTTGGGATCCTGCGGATCGAACACGCAGGAGAAGCCGTCGCCGCCGCCGATGGGGGTCCAGTCCGTATTCCGGATGCCCTCCTTGGAGAGGGTCCGGCTGGGGCCCACCCAGTTCTCGTTGTCCTGGAGGCCCCCGGCGATGCGGTAGGGCGTGCTGTCATCCAGGGTGATGCGGTAGAACTCCCCGGCGGGGATGTGGTCCAGGTGGAGCCAGTTCTGGCCGCCCTCGTAGGTCTGGTACACGCCCCCATCGGTGCCGAGGAGCAGGCGCGAAGTGATCGGCGGATGGGCGGGCTCACCGGGCTTGGGGGCCTCGGCCTTCGGCGGATCGGCCTTGGGGAAGGCCAGGGCGTGGCAGTCGGGATGCACCTGCTTGAAGAGATCCTCCCGGAAGCTGCGCCCCCCGTCGTCGGAGACGTGCAGCATGTAGCCGGCCACGTAGACCCGCTGGGGGTTCACGGGGTCGATGCGGATCTGGCTGAAGTAGAAGGGACGGGGGTCCAGGGCATTCATGCGGGTCCAGTTGTCGCCGCCGTCCTCCGAACGGAAGACGCCGCCGGCGCGGCTGAGGACGTCATCGATGCCCGCCGTGCCGCCCTGGTCGCTCTGGACCACGGCCATCACCAGCTTCGGGTTGCTGCGGGAGACATCCAGCCCGATGCGGCCGGTGAGGGTGGGCAGTCCCTTGGTGAGCTTGTGCCAGGTGGCGCCGCCGTCGGCGCTCTTGTAGATCCCGCCCACATCCTGGCCGTTCGAGGCGGCTGCGCCGTAGGTGAAGGACCAGGGGGTGCGCTGCCGCGCGTAGAGGGCGGCGTAGAGGGTGTCGGGACTCGCGGGATCCATCGCCACGTCGCCGCAGCCCACGCGGGTGTCCAGGGCGCCGGGGGCCTTCAGGACGGCCTTCCAGGTCTTCCCGCCGTCCGTGGTCTTGAACAGGCCCCGTTCGCCGCCGGGAGTCCAGAGATCGCCCATGACCGCCACATAGGCCGTGGCGGGATCCTTGGGGTTCACCACGATGCGGGGGATGGCCTTGCTGTGGGCGAGGCCCACGTGGCTCCAGGTGGCGCCGCCATCGGTGGAACGGTACACGCCGTCGCCCCAGCCGGAGCTGTTGCGATCGTTGGCCTCGCCGGTGCCCACCCAGACCACCTTGGGATCGGAGGGCGCCACGGCCACGGCGCCGATGGAGGCGACGGACTGCTTGTCGAAGATGGGGCTGAAGGTGGCGCCGGCGTTGACGGTCTTCCAGACGCCGCCCGTGGCGAGGCCCACGTAGAACGTGTCGGGGCTGGCGGGATCGGCGGCGAGGTCCGAGACCCGCCCGCCCATGACGGCGGGACCGATGCTGCGGGCCTTCAGAGCCGCCAGGCGGGCGGCGTCCACGGCCGGCCCCTGGGACTTCGGCGCAGGCGCGGGTGCCTTGGTCTTCTGGCCGCCGAGGAGTGGGGCGCAGAGCAGCAGGGCGGACAGCAGGCTCGGAAGGCGGGCGGGCATGGTCACCTCGTGGGGGGGACCGCCAGCATACCGCAGGAATTGAGGTATCAATCCCTCCCGAGGGCCTCAGCCCTTCATGGGGATGTGCAATCCGATTTTCTCCGCGTGCTCGCGGGCGGTGTCGTAGCCGGCGTCGGCATGCCGGAAGACGCCCATGGCGGGATCGTTCCAGAGCACCCGGGCCAGGCAGCGGTCGGCGCGCTCGGTGCCATCGGCCACGATGACCACGCCCGCGTGCTGGCTGTAGCCCATGCCCACGCCGCCGCCGTGGTGGATGCTCACCCAGGAGGCGCCCCCGGCGGCGCTGGTCAGCGCGTTCAGGAAGGCCCAGTCGGATACGGCGTCAGAGCCGTCCTTCATGCCCTCGGTCTCGCGGTTGGGGCTGGCTACGGAGCCGCTGTCCAGGTGGTCGCGGCCGATGACGATGGGTGCCTTCACCTTGCCCGTGCGAACCAGCTCGTTGAACTTCAGTCCCGCCAGGTGGCGCTCGCCCGCGCCGATCCAGCAGATGCGGGCGGGCAGGCCCTGGAAGGCGATCTTCTCCTTGGCGGCCTTCAGCCAGCGGATCATGCCCTCGTTCTCGGGGAAGAGCTCCATCATGGCGGCGTCCGTGACGGCGATGTCCTCCGGATCGCCGCTGAGGGCGGCCCAACGGAAAGGGCCGATGCCCTTGCAGAAGAGGGGCCGGATGAAGGCCGGCACGAAGCCCGGGAAGGCGAAGGCGTTCTCCAGGCCGGCGCGCTGGGCCTGGGCGCGGATGTTGTTGCCGTAGTCGAAGGTGACGGCGCCGCGGCGCTGGAACTCGATCATGGCCTCGACGTGGGTGCGCATGGAGGCGAGGGCCCGCTGCACGTAGGCCTCCGGGTCCGAGGCCCGCAGGGCGGCGGCCTGGTCCAGGGAGAGGCCGGCGGGGATGTAGCCGTTGTATTCGTCGTGGGCGCTGGTCTGGTCGGTGACCAGGTCGGGCTGGAAGCCGCGCTTCAGGATCTCCGGCAGCACCTCGGCGGCGTTGCCCAGCAGGCCGATGCTGCGGGCCTCCTTGGCGTCCGCGTACTGGCGGACCAGGGCCAGGGCCGTGTCCAGGCTGTCCGTCCACTCGTCGAGGTAGCGGGTCTGCAGGCGCTTCTCGATGCGGGTGCGGTCCACCTCCACGCAGAGGGCCACGCCGCCGTTCATGGTGACGGACAGGGGCTGGGCGCCGCCCATGCCGCCCAGGCCGGCGGTGAGGGTCCAGGTGCCGGCGAGGGTGCCGTGGAAGTGCTGCCGTGCCGCCTCGGCGAAGGTCTCGTACGTGCCCTGGACGATGCCCTGACTGCCGATGTAGATCCAGCTGCCGGCGGTCATCTGGCCGTACATCATCAGGCCCTTCTGATCCAGCTCGCGGAAGTGCTCCCAGGTGGCCCACTTCGGCACCAGGTTGGAATTGGCGATGAGGACGCGCGGGGCCTCGGGATGGGTCTTCACCACGCCCACGGGCTTGCCGCTCTGCACCAGCAGCGTCTCGTCGTCATTCAGGTGCTTCAGCTCCTTCACGATGGCATGGAAGCAGTCCCAGTTCCGGGCCGCCTTGCCCAGGCCGCCGTAGACCACCAGGTCCTCGGGCCGCTCGGCCACCTCGGGGTCCAGGTTGTTCATGAGCATCCGCAACGCGGCCTCCTGCACCCAGCCTTTGCAGTGCAGGTGCGTGCCGCGGGGCGCGGAGAGGACGGGGGCGTCGGTGGCGATGGTCATGGGGGACTCCCGTGAAGCCCCCCAGTTTCCCACGGCTCCCGGGAGACGGCGATCAAGACCGGTGGAGGGCGGCCAGGGCCCGCACCAGGTCGGTCCGCATGGCGGCCGGGCTGGCGGCCCGGTGGAGGCTGCCATGGCCCGGGAGTACCCAGCTGAACTCGAAGGCCAGCAGCCGCTCCAGGCTGTCGAGCTGCTGGGGCCAGGAGTGCCAGGCGTAGGCGCGGGACGCGGAGAGCCGGCCCTTCGCCGGGTTCCACCAGAGGTGGTCACCCGTGAACAGCCGGTCGCGGTGGAGCAGGCACTGGCTCCCCGGCGTGTGGCCCGGCGTGGGGATGAGGAGCAGGTCCGGAGCCAGCGGCACAGGTTCGTTCCCTTCCACGTAGCGTTCCAGCCCGCGGAGCCCATCGTCCCGGTGCATGACCCGGTCGCAGCCGAAGCGGTCGCGGTAGGCCTCATGGTCCGCAACGTCATCCCGGTGGCTGAGCACGAGGTATCGCACGCCGCCCAGTTCCTCGATCCGGTCCATCAGCGGACCGGCGGCCCTGGGGCAGTCCACCAGGACGTTGCCCCCGGGGCGGAGGATCAGGTAGCTCCAAGCTCCGAAGCTCTTCTCGCTGGTGTAGCCGCAGAAGAGGAGATCGTCGGCGAGGGGATGGGGGAAAGCTCGCGCAGCCTCAGATACCAGGGCCTTGTCTGAGGTGCCGATGGAGCCCACAGGGCAGGCCACCAGGGCCATGGCGGCATGGAGCCGGGCCTCCGGGTCCTCCGGCTGGCGGTGGACCCGGGCGTGATCCCCGCCGTCGGCGAAGGTGTCCGGGGCGAACTGGTAGCAGGTGCCGCAGTCGATGCAGGTGCGATCGACGAAAAACGGCCCGGGGGCGTTGTCCGGATGGGCGTCGGCGCGGCGGGCCATGGACCTACTGGTTGACCAGCCCCATCATGGCCGCTGGGTAGCGGGATCCGGCCGCGGCGCCCGGGGGGAACAGGCGGTCGATCTCCGCCAGCTCGGCGCCGGTGAGGGTGAAGTCCAGGGCCCCCAGATTCTCCTCAAGGCGGCTCCGCTTCTTGGTGCCGGGGATGGGCGCCAGGTGGCCCCCCTGGGCCAGCACCCAGGCCAGGGCGAGCTGGGCGGGGGTGCAGCCCCGGGCCGAAGCCAGGGCCTGGATGTGGGCCACCAGGTCGAGGTTCTTCTGGAAGTTCTCCCCCTGGAAGCGGGGGGAGTTCCGGCGGTAGTCATCGGGCTCGAAGTCCTCGAAGCGCTTGATCTGGCCCGTCAGGAAGCCCCGGCCCAGGGGGCTGTAGGGCACGAAGCCGACACCCAGCTCCTGGCAGGCGGGCAGGAGGGACTCCTCGGGGTCCCGCGTCCAGAGCGAGTACTCGGACTGCACCGCGCTGATGGGATGCACCGCATGGGCCCGGCGCAAGGTCTCGGCGCCCACCTCGGAGAGGCCGAGGAACCGCACCTTGCCGGCCTTCACCAGGTCGGCCATGGCGCCCACGGTCTCCTCGATGGGCACCTGGGGGTCCTTGCGGTGCTGGTAGTAGAGGTCGATGACCTCCACCCCGAGGCGGCGGAGGCTGCCCTCGCAGGCGCTGCGGACGTAGTCGGGCCGGCCACAGACGCCGCGGATCGTCGGGTCGTTGGGATCGCGGACGATGCCGAACTTGGTGGCGATCACCACCTGGTCCCGCACGTCCGCCAGGCACTGGCCCACCAGCCGCTCGTTCGTGTGGGGCCCGTACATGTCGGCGGTATCGAAGAAGGTGACGCCACGCTCGACGGCGCGCCGGATGGTGGCGGCGGATTCCGCCTCGTCCCGGCCGCCGTAGAAATCGGACATGCCCATGCACCCCAGGCCGAGGGCGGATACGGTCAATCCCTGGTTTCCGAGCGCGCGCATCTGCATGGAAGCCTCCCGCGGGAACGAGTATGCCCCCGTTGCGCCCGGCGGGGGGCCCCCGGAAAACGGGAAGGGCCGCGGGGGGGCTCCCCGCGGCCCTTCCTGCGCGAGGATGACTCAGCGGTGCTCGATGACGTCCCCGGCATCGAAGCGCACCTTGGGGGTGCTGGCGTACTTGTCGTCGCCGGCGCGGTAGCCCGCGGGGCAGGCGGCAAGGGTCCGGAAGCCGGTGCCCTTGAGGCCCAGGATCTCGTCGTATTTCGCGGGTTCCAGCCCCTCGATGGGGCAGGTGTCGATGCCGAGGAGGGCAGCGGCGGTCATGAAGTTGCCGAAGGCGATGTAGACCTGGCGGGCGGCCCACTCGCCGATGACGGCGTGGCGGGGGCCGTTGACCAGGTCGCCCATCATGAAGCCCTTGTACCCGGCCAGGCTCTCCGGGGCGACGCCGCGCACCCCGGCGATGCGGGCCACGAAGCGGTCCACGTCGGCCTCGGTGATGTCCTCCTTGGCCAGGAACACGACGAGGTGGCTGCAGTCCTCGATCTGGGACTGGTTCCAGGAGGCGGGCCGGAGCTTCGCCTTGAGGGCGGGGTCGGTGATGACCAGGAACTTCCAGGGCTGCAGGCCGTAGCTGGACGGCGTGAGGACCAGGGCCTGCTCGAGGGTGGCCCATTCGGCCGCGGGGATCTTCTTCGATGGGTCGAACTTCTTGGTGGCGTAGCGCCACTGCAGGGCATCCAGGAGGGAGGTCGGGGCGGTGGGGGTCACGGATTCCTCAGGAAAGGGGGTGGGGTGGATCAGAGGGCCTGCTGGAGGAAGGTCTCGAGCTGGGCCTTGGGCAGGGCGCCGATGGCCTTGTCCACGGGCTGGCCGTCCTTCATGAGCAGGAGGGTGGGCATGCTGAGGATGTCGTAGATCTCGGAGGTCTTCGGGTTGTCGTCCACGTTGACGCGGAAGAAGGCCACGCGGCCCTTGAACTGCTCGGCCAGCTGGTCCACCAGCGGGGAGACCTCCCGGCAGGGGGCGCACCAGGCGGCCCAGAAGTCGATGAGGGTGACCCCCTTGGCCACGGCGCCGGCGAAATCAGCGTCGTTGAGGGACTTGACGAGTTCGGACATGGACGGTTCCTCCGGAAATGACCAGGATTCCAGGGTAGCCGCCGGACGTCCCATTCCTGTCATGGATGATGCTTTCAAGCGCCCTTGACCCATCGCTGGGTGGAGCGGGCCACCCGGTGGCCGAGGGCCTCGGCGCCGTGCCGGTCCGCTTCATTCGGCTCCTCCTCGGGGGGGACCTGCCCGGCCTGGGCCATGACCCCGCTGAAGCTGCCCAGGCGGTTGGTGCCCTGGTCGTTCTGGGGCAGATCCGCCATCCCGATCCACACCATGCCGTGCTGCATGGCGAAGATCATCAGGCTCTGGAGGGTGTTGAGCTTGTCGCCGCTGGGGCTGCCGCTGATGGTGAAGCCGGCGGCGAGCTTGTCCTGCCACTTCCGCTCGTACCAGGGCTTGGAGCTGGCGTCCATGAACACCTTGAAGGGGCCGCTCACGTTGCCCATGTAGGTGGGGCTCCCGAAGACGATGGCGTCGGCGGCCTCCAGGTCGGCCCAGCGGCTGTCCGCCTCTTCGACCGGGATGAGCTGCGCCCGCGTCCCGGCGACCTGCTCGGCGCCGGCCTTGACCCGCTCGGCCAGCACCTTCGTGTGGCCGAAACCGCTGTGGAAGACGATGGCGATCCTGGACATCTGGGCTTTCCTCCGGGGCTTGCGCTCTCGCAGCCTGTGGCACAATGGTTGGGTGCTTACGAACGAAAAGAAAGTAGGCACCTTCTTGGAAGGTAGGCACCCCATGGTTAGCAAGGCGTGTTCCCTGCATCCCAACGTCCTCAGCGCCCAGTGCCCCACCCGCAAGGTGCTGGACCTCATCGCCGACAAGTGGACGACGCTGGTGATCTACCTGCTGGCCCGCGGACGGCAGCGCTACGGCGACCTCCACCGCCAGATCGGCGGCATCAGCCAGAAGATGCTCACTCAGACCCTTCGCAAGCTGGAGCGAGACGGCCTCGTGGCCCGCCACGTCTACCCCGAGGTGCCCCCCCGCACGGAGTACGAGCTGACGGCCCTGGGGCACACGCTCATCGAGCCCATGGGCGCCCTCTGCACCTGGGCGGAGGGCCACCTCGCGGAGCTGGAACAGGCCCGCAGGCGTTACGACGCCCTCCAGAAGAAGGCCAGCCTCAGCGCCTGATCCGAGCGAGGTCCTCGGGCCGGTCGAGGTCCTGCGCGCCCTCCGGGAAGGGCAGGGTGGCCGCGCCTTCCTGCAACAGGATGGCCTTGGCGCCCCGGTCCCCCCGGAGATCCAGAAGGCCGGGCAGGAGGTGGGAGGGGAAGACCGCGGGGATGCCGATGGAATCCGCATAGGCGCAGGCGGCGGGACGGCCGCCAGAGGCCCGGAACAGCTCCAGGAGACTGCGCAGGAGGGCTGCGTCCACGGCGGGCTGGTCCACCGCGAGGATCAGCACGGCCTCGACCTCGTGCGGCAGGGCCGCCAGCCCGGTCCGGATGGAACTCGCCATGCCCTCGTCGGCCTCCGGATTCGGAATCCCAGGGACGCCCAGATCCTCCAGCTCCGGGTCCCAGGGGCCCACCACGGCCACCACCGGGGCACAGCCGGCGGCCAGGGCCGCGCGGGCCGCCCGGCGCAGCAGCGTCTCGCCATCCACCACCAGGAGGGCCTTGGGGCCGCCCATGCGACGGCCCGCCCCGGCGGCGAGGACGACGGCAGCGATGCTCACGGGGCGCCTGCGAGTGCAGACGGCAGGCTGCGGAGGGACCCGGCCCCGCGCCCGGCAAGGGAGGCCTGGATCTCCGCGAGGATGGCCAGGGCGAGGGTCTCCGGGTCCTGTGCGCCCAGGTCCAGGCCCACGGGCGTGTGGAGGCGGGTATCGGCCGCGAGCCCCTCGGCAGCGAGCTCCGCCAGCAGCTTGGCACCCCGGGCCCGGCTGCCCATGAGGCCGAGGTACCCCGCGGACGAGGGCAGCAGGAGGCGCAGGGCCTCCAGGTCCTTCGCGTAGTGATGGGTCAGGAGGACCACGGCGCTCCGGGCATCCAGGGGGAGGGTGGGGATCGTGGCGGCGGGGTGTCCGGCCCGCACGTGGTCGGCCTCCGCGAACCGCTCGGGCCGGGCGAAGGCCGGGCGGTGATCCAGCAGGCCCACGATCCAGCCCAGGTCCTTCGCCATGCGGACGAGGGGGCGGCTGTCGTCGGCAGCGCCGAGGATCCACAGCGCGGGGGGTGGGGCGAAGTCCTCGAAGCAGGCCTTCTCTTGCCCAGGCGCATCCGCGCCCGGGGATTTCGGCCTGCTGCGCGCGCCGAGGTTCTCCGGCGACAGGTCGGTGCGGATCCGCAGGCTCTCCCGGCTGGACCAGGCCTCTTCGATCCAGGCCATCCAGGCGGGAAAGCCCTCGATCCGCTCCACCAGGATGTCCAGCACGCCCTCACAGCCGCTGCCGCTGCCCCAGACCAGGTCAAGATCGCCGCGGAGGTCGTGGCGAAGGAGGCGGGGGCGGCCGGAGGCCAGGACGTCCAGGCCCCGGGCCTGGACCTCACCCTCGAGGCAGCCGCCGCTGAGTGAGCCGCGCAGCGGACCGTCCCGATCCAGGAGGAGGCGGGCGCCGGGCCGGCGGTAGCTGGCGCCGTCCACCCCCACCAGGGTGGCCAGGGCGAAGGGCCCCGGCCCCCGGTGGACGATCCGGAGGATGTCCTGGAGTTCCTTCGTCATGGGCTAGGCCAGATCCGAAGGCGCGATGGGCAGTCGCCGCAGGCGCTTGCCGGTGGCGGCGAAGATCGCGTTCATGACCGCGGGGATCGTGACGGGGACGGGCGGCTCGCCCATCCCGGAGGGCGCCTCGGCGCTGGCGATGGTATGGACCTCCACCTCCGGCATCTCGGGGAGGCGCAGCACGGGGAAGGTGTCGAAGTTCTCCTGCACGGCGCGGCCCTTCTCGAAGGTGATCTGCGAGGAGAGGGCCGAGACGGCCCAGGCAACGCCGCCCTCCACCTGGCCTGCGAGTCCCTCGGGATTGAGGATGATGCCGCAGTCCACGGCCGCCACCACCCGGTGCACCCGGAGGCTGCCTTTTTCGACGGAGACTTCCGCCACTGTGGCGAGGTAGGTGCGGCGGTCGTACGCATGGCAGGCGAGCCCCAGGCCGTGGCCCTTCGGAAAGGACCGCCCCCAGCCGGCCTTCCCCGCGGCCAGTTCCAGGACCTTCCTGAGGCGGGCGATGTCCACTTCCTCCTCGCCAAGCTTCTCCTTCCCCCGCTTCCCGAGCAGGTCCAGCCGGAAGGCCAGGGGGTCCTTCCCGGCGGCGTGGGCCACCTCGTCAAGGAAGCATTCCCGCGCGAAGACATTGGGCACGATCTCGATGGCCCGCCACCAGCCCAGGGGGACGGGGACTTCCACCTCGGCGAAGGAGATGTCGAGAGCCGGGATGTCGTAGGGGAGATCCCAGGCCCCGTTGGCCTCGGTTTCCGCCTGCCCCGGAGCCTTCTTCCCTCCCATCCAGGAGCGCAGCACGGCCCCGCCGGCGATGCGGTGGGACCAAGCGCCGAGATCGCCTCGGCCGTCCAGTCCGGCCTTCAGGCGGTGGAGGGTGGCGGGGTGGAACTGGTCGTGGCGGATGTCGTCCGTGCGGTCCCAGACCACTTGGATCGGGCCACCGCCCGCGGCCTTGGCCACCTGCGCGGCCTCGGTGCTGTAGTCCGTGCCCGACCGGCGACCGAAACCCCCGCCAAGCAGGGTCACGTTCAACTCCACCTGTCCGGGTTTCAGTCCTGCCGCTGCGGCCGCCCGCTCCTGGGCGGTGTTGGGGCTCTGGGTGCCCACCCAGAGCACCGCGCCGCCCGGGCGGACCTGGGCGGTGGCATTCATCGGTTCCATGGTGGTGTGGGCCTGGAAGGGGAAGGCGTACTCGGCCTCGACCACGCGGGCGGCGGCGGCGAGGGCCGGCACCACCGCGCCCGTGCTCCGGGCGGTGTCGGCGGGGCCGTCGAGGGCGGCCCGCATCCGGGTCTCCAGATCCTTCGAGTTGAAGCCCGTGTTCGGCCCCTCGTCCCAGGTGACCGTGGCGGCGAGGGCCTCCCGTCCCTTGAAGGCGGGCCAGGTGCCGTCGGCCACCACGGCCAGGCCCGTGGGCACCGGCACGACGGCCTTCACCCCGCGCACGGCCAGGGCCTTCGAGGCATCCCAGGCCTTCGGTGTGCCCCCGACCACGGGGCACCGCAGCACGGCGGCAAAGCGCTGCCCGGGCCGGCGCACATCCAGGCCGAAGAGGGCCTTCCCGACGACGATCTTGGGGCCGTCCACCCGGCGGGTGGGGCGCCCCAGCAGGCGGAATTCCGCCGGGGCCTTCAGTTTCGGCGCCTTCGGCACCGGCAGCTTCGCGGCGGCCTCGGCGAGTTCGCCATAGCCCGCCTTCTTCCCGCCGGGGCCGAGGACGAAGCCCTTCTCGGTCCGGCACTGGTCCGGAGTCACTCCCCAGCCCTTCGCGGCGGCGGCCACGAGCATCTCCCGGGCGGCGGCGCCCGCGGCGCGGAGGGTGGTCCAGGTGGTGCTGACGCTGGTGCTGCCGCCGGTACCCAGGTGCCGGAACTCGGGGCCGGGCATGGCCTGGACCAGCTCCACGCGGGACCAGTCCAGGTCCAGTTCCTCGGCGATTACCAGAGGCAGGCTGGTGCGCACCCCCTGGCCCATCTCGGATTTCGGGACGGTGAGGACGGCCAGGCCATCCGGCCGGATGGCGAGGTAGGCGTTGGGATGGAAGGGCCGGCCGGCGGTCTCGCCGGGACGGGGCTTGGCCTCGAGGCGCAGGCCCAGCACGAGGCCGGCGCCCGCAGCGCCCGTGACCTTGAGGAAATCGCGGCGGCTGGTCACTTCGCACCTCCGTTCGCGGCGCGGTGGATGGCCTTGCGGATCCGGGGGTAGGAGCCGCAGCGGCAGATGTGGTCGCCGATGACCTCGTCGATCTGCCCGTCCGTGGGACGGGGATGGGCCGCCAGGAGCGCCGAGGCCGACATGATCATGCCGGGCTGGCAGTAGCCGCACTGGGCCACGTCCTCTTCCAGCCAGGCCCGCTGGACGGGGTGGGAACCCTCCTTCGACAGGCCCTCGATGGTGACGATGGCAGAACCCACGGCCTCCTTGACGCTCACCTGGCAGGACCGCACGGCCTTGCCGTCCAGGTGGACGGTGCAGGATCCGCAGATGCCCTGCCCGCACCCGAACTTGGTGCCGGTGAGGCCGAGGGTGTCCCGGAGGACCCAGAGCAGAGGGGTGTCGGCGTCCACGTCCACGGACCGGCGCCGGCCGTTCACGGTGATCTGGAAGGCAGGCATGGCGACTCCTTCAAAGACAGCGTGGGGGGCTTCCACCCTACGCCCGGCCGGGCCCGGCCGCAACGGCCGGCCTTGGCATCCCTCTCGCCCTTGGCAGGGGATGTGTCGGGAGTTTGTCGTGATGCGACGTGGGTGGTTGTGCTTGGCAATGATGGCGGGTCTGGGGCTCTTCGCCCAGGACGCCCCCCGGCCGGGGCCCCCGCCCAGCCCGGCGGAGAAGGAGCTGCAGGCCCCCCTGAACTTGGAGGACGGAAAACCGACGCAGGGTCAGCGGGCGGACGCCGGACCCTCGGGATTGCGGGCCTTCGGGTCCCTGGTTCTGGTGTTGGGCCTGGCGGGCGTGAGTCTCTGGGCCCTCAAGAAGTACGGCCGGGGCCGCCTCCCCGGCAGCGGCGGCGGGAAGCTAAAGGTGGACGAGACCCTGGCCCTGGGGGACCGGCGCTATGTCTCGATCCTGGACGTGGAGGGCGAGCGGTTCCTCATCGCCCTGGCGCCCCAGGGCATCAGCCTGCTGGCCCGGCTGGATGGCCTGGAGCGTGCGTCGGAGGCCCCTGGATTCGAACGCGCCCTGGCCGCCCAGCAGATGGAACTGGGACGCCCCGTCCCCGTGAAGGAGATGGAGGCCCTCCTCAAGCAGTCTGGAGGTGGCCAGTGAGGCGCCTCCTGCGCTGGCTGCCCGTGGTCCTGCTGCTGCTGGCCGGAGTCCATCTCTGCGCCCAGGCAGCGCCCCCCCTGCCGTCCGTGACGGTGGATTTTGGCAAGACGCCCTCGGGCCCGGCGCTGAGCAACAGCCTCCAGGCGGTACTCCTGCTGACGGTGTTGACCCTGGCGCCCACGATCCTCATGACGGCCACGAGCTTCACCCGCATCGTGGTGGTGATGCACTTCCTCCGGCAGGGCCTGGGCACCCAGCAGACGCCCTCCAACCAGGTGCTCATCAGCCTCTCGCTCGTGCTGACCTTCTTCGTCATGGCCCCCACGGCGCGGGAGATCAACACGACGGTGCTCCAGCCCCTCCAGCGCAATGAGCTGACGGTGGACCAGGCCATGGACCGGACGGCCGCGCCGCTGAAGGTGTTCATGCTGCGCTACACGCGGAAGAAGGACCTGTCCCTCTTCCTGGGCATCGCCAAGGCCCCGGCCCCCAAGACCAAGGCGGACGTGCCCATGGAGTGCCTGCTGCCGGCCTTCCTCATCAGCGAGCTGAAGACCGCCTTCGAGATCGGTTTCATGATCTTCCTGCCCTTCCTGGTAGTGGACATGGTGGTGGCCAGCATCCTGCTCAGCATGGGCATGATGATGCTGCCGCCCGTGGTCATCAGCCTGCCCTTCAAGATCCTGCTCTTCGTGCTGGTGGACGGCTGGTACCTGATCGTGGGCTCCCTGGTGCGGGGGTACACGGGATGAACCGGACGGATGGAGTTCGCCCATGAACGAGCTGATCATCGCCCAGATCGGGAAGGAGGCCCTGAAGACCGCCCTTCTCGTGGCCGGTCCCGCGCTGCTGGTGTCACTGGTGGTGGGGCTGCTCATCTCCATCTTCCAGGTGGTGACGAGCCTGCAGGACCAGACCATCGCCTTCGTGCCCAAGATCGTGGCGGTGATGGTGGTGGTGGCCCTGGCCTTCCCGTGGATGGTCCAGGTCCTGGTGGCCTTCACCACCCACATGTTCACGGACTTCAACGCCGTCATCCGGCAGATGCCGTAGGCCGGCCGTGACGCCCACCCTGTCGAACCTCGCGGTCTGGGCCTTCACGGCCGACCGGGTGGTGCTGTGGATGCTGGTGCTGACGCGGGTCACGGGGCTGCTGGCGGCCTTCCCCGTGCTGGGTGCGGAGCAGCTCCCGCTCCAGCTGCGGGCGGCCCTGGCGGCGATCCTGGCGACCATCATCGTGCCGGTGGTACCGGTCCCGCCCACGCTGCCCACCGGGGTTCCCGCCCTGATCGCCCTCATGGCGGCGGAGCTGGCGGTAGGGCTCCTCCTCGGCACGGTGGTGGCCTGGATCATCGAGGCCGTGGCCTTCGCCGGGGCGCTCATGGACACACAGATGGGCTTCTCCTTCGTGCAGTTCCTCGATCCCTCCACCAACCAGACGACCTCGGTCTCGGGTTCCTTCCTCGTGCAGATGGCCTCGGTGCTGATCTTCGTCACGGGCCTCCACCACCAGATGATCCTGGCCCTGGTGGACAGCTACCGGGTGGCCCCCATGGGCCAGGGCGTCCCGCTCCAGGCCATGGGCCTGATCCTCCTGCTGGGCCAGCTCCTGGCCAAGGGTTTCCAGCTGGCCTTCCCGGTGCTGGCGGTGCTCTTCCTCGTGGACCTGGTCCTCGGCATCTCCGGTAAGTTCATGCCCCAGCTCCAGCTGCTGCAGCTGAGCTTTCCGCTGAAGATCGCCTTCGGGATGATCATCATCGGGCTGCTGCTGCGGGAGCTGACCCCCTGGCTGGTGCCCCTCTTCGAGCGGGCCCCGCGCATCGCCCTCCGGCTGCTGGGCTAGGCCATGGCCAACGAACCCGATCGCACGGAGAAGGCGACCCCCAAACGCAGGCAGAAGGCCCGGGACGAAGGCTCGGTCCCCCGCAGCCCCGATTTCGACGCAGCCATCCTCCTCTGGGGCAACCTGTTCCTGTTTCTGGGCCTGGGCGGGGCCACGGTGGCCCTCCTGGGCCAGCAGGTGGCCTACTTCCTCGGCAAGGCGCTGCCCGGCGCGCTGGCGGAGGGGAACCGCCTCCCCCTGTTGCGGGATGTCCTCCAGATCCTCGCCCGGGTCGTGCTGCCCTTCCTCGGCCTGAACCTGCTCGTGGCCCTGGCCGCCGGCTTCGCCCAGCGGGGGTTCAGCTTCAGCACCAAGCCCCTGGGGCCGAAGTTCGATCGGCTCAATCCGGCTCAGGGGTTCAAGCGGATTTTCTCCGCCCGCGCAGCCATGGACCTGCTCAAGAGCCTGCTGAAGTTCGTCCTCCTGGCCTGGGTGGCCTACGCCGTGCTGGCGCCTCGGATCCCCGATCTGCTGGGCACCCTCAAATTGCCCCTGGGCCAGGCGCTGGACCTCTTCCAGGCCACGCTCTTCACCCTCTACCGCAACGTCCTGATCGCCATGTTCCTGCTGGCCTTGGGGGACTTCGCCTGGCAGCGTCACAGCTGGGAGAAGAGCATCCGCATGACCAAGCAGGAGATCAAGGACGAGTTCAAGGATGCGGAAGGGGCCCCCGAGGTGAAGCGGCAGCAGAAGTCCATCATGATGGCCGCGGCCCGCAGGCGCATGCTGGCCGAGGTGCCGAAGGCCACGGTGGTGGTGACCAATCCCACCCACGTGGCGGTGGCCCTCCGCTACGACGAGAAGACCTCCGCGCCGGTCTGCGTGGCCAAAGGGCTGGACCATCTGGCCCTGAAGATCCGCGAACGGGCCCGGGAGGCGGGCATCCCCACCCTGGAGCGCCCCGAGCTGGCCCGCGCCCTCTACCGCACGGTGGAAGTGGACAAGCCCATTCCCAGGGATCTCTACCAGGCCGTGGCCCAGGTGCTGGCCTTCGTGTACCGCCTGAGGGGGGCCGCCTGAGCCCCCCGGGACTCCAGGGCCGGGCACAATGATCCGAAAGAGCGCTGAACCCCTTCCCATGGAAGCCCGCCGTGACCCGTCCCATCGTCCCTCCCCAGATGCCCGCTCCAAGCCTCCTTCTGGTGGACGACGACCCCATGCCCCGGGAGACCCTCTCCACGCTGCTCCAGAGCGAGGGCTTCCAGGTCACCGCCGCGGCCACGGGGGAGGTCGCCGAGAAGATCCTGAAGGAGGCCCATCCCCCCTTCGACCTCGTCATCACGGACCTGGTGATGCCGGGCAAGTCGGGCATGGATGTGCTGAAGACGGCCCTCAAGATGAATCCGAGCTGCACCGTGCTGGTGCTCACGGGCTTCGGCAGCGTGCGGGAAGCCACCGAGGCCATGGAGATCGGAGCCTTCGACTTCGTCACGAAACCCATGCAGATCGACCAGTTCCGGAACACCCTGCGGCGCCTGATGGAGCGCCGGACCCTGGCCCACGAGCGGGACGAACTGCGGGCCCGGGTGAAGGAGCTCACGGCCCGGGCCGAGCGCCTGGAGACCACCCTCGGGCGTATGGAGATCCTGGCGAACCAGATCACGCCGGCGGCGCCCGCGGCGGCGGCGCCAGCGGATCCCCTGGCCGACCTGGAGCGGATGGCCTCCCTCAAGGCCAAGGGCCTGCTTTCGGATGACGAATTCGAGCAGGCGAAGAAGACTCTCCTTGCGCGGTGGCTGACGTGAACGGGGGCTGGCAGCTGGCGGCCCTCGCACTCCTCCTGGGAGGGGCCCCCGCGCTGGCCGGGCCCGCGGAACCGCCCCGCGCCGGCCGGTCCCAGGGGCGCATGACGGATGCCCAGGCGGCGGAACTGGCCCGGGGCGCCCTCTCGGCCCAGGATCCGGCTTCCATCCGGCCGGTCCTGCAGCGGCTGCGGAACCATGTCTTCCGTTCCAGCCGGGTCCCCGAACGGGAGGTGGTCCTGTACGCCCAGGGTGTGCTGGAGGCCCGGCTCGGGAATCTGGGCGGGGCGGCGCTGTCGTTCCGGAAACTCGAGCGCCAGTGGCCGCAATCGCCCTACACGGCGGAGGCCCAGGTGGTCCTGGCCCAGGACGCGGTGGCCCGGAACCGCTATCCCGAAGCGGAGGTCCGGCTGCACCGGGCCCTGGCGGCGGACATCTCCGCCGAGCAGAAGCGGAAGGCCCAGGAACTGATGCTGTGGACCCTGGTCCAGCAGGGACGGCCCCTGGAGGGGTTGCCCATCGTGCAGGCCCTCGAACCCATGGCGGCCCAGGAGAAGCCCTCCGAGCGCGGTCTGGTCGCCATGGCCGAGGTGCTTTGCGCCGCCGGGGAGCGGGAGCAGGCGGAGGGGGTGCGGAAGTCGCTGACCGATTTCTACCCCACCAGCCCCCTCCTGCCGCGGGTGGACCTGGCCTATGGCCGGCTCCTGGGGAAGGCCGGCGAGGCCAGGGCTTCGGCCGAGGTCCTGCGCAAGCTCATCCAGGACCACCCGGGGGCTCCCGAGGCGGATGATGCGCGCCTGGCGCTGGCCAACCTGCTCACGGACGGCAGCCTGCCCGACGGCAAGGATCTGCCCACCGCCGAATCCCTGCTGGCCGAGATCCGCAAAGGCGGGAAGGGCCTGCCCAAGGGCCGGGCCCAGCTCGTAGAGCTCCGACTCCTGACGTCGAAATCCCTGTGGGAGGAGGCTCTCGACCTCGTGGACCGGATGGAGCCCGTCTGGCGCCGGGGTCAGCCCGAGGTGCAGGCCCTCTGGAAGCGGGCCTGGGGCGCCTGGGTGGACCAGCGGCTGCAGAAGGGCTTCGCGGGGGAACTGCTGGCGCGGCTCAAGCCCGGTGCCTTCGGGGCCCTGGAGGCCAAGCAACGGCGGGGCGTCGTGGAACTGCTGGCCGCCCAGGGGCTGTTGAGCACCCTGCCGGCGCTGCTGCCGGAGGCGCCCGCGAAGGAGAGAGCCGGGCTCCGCAAGGCGGCACTGGCCAAGGCTGATCCTGCCGCCCAGTCCCTGGCGGTCCTGCGCCTTCTGCCCACCTCGGGCGGGACGCCAGACGAAGCGCTGCAGCGGGCCCAGGCCGAGGCGGCGCGGGGCGACTGGGCGCGGCTCCGGGCTTCGCTGACCCGCGTGCGCCCCGGGATGGAGCGGGTGGGCCTCGCGACGCAGCTCCTCCAGCGGCCCATGGCCCCGGGCGAGACCCCGTCCCAGCGTCTCAAGGAGGCCGAGGGCTGGCTCGCCCGCGCCCCCGAGAGGGGCGAGGCCCGGGAACCCCTGGCGATCCTGGTGGCCGACCTCCGCTTCCAGGCCGGGGATCCCCGGGGGGCCCTGGCCCTCTACCCTCCGAAGCCCGCCGCTCCCCAGCGGGGCTGGGTGGCCCTCATGCGGGCTCAGGCGCTGCTCCAGCTGGGCCAGACCGAGGCTGCGCGTGCGCAGATTCTCCAGGCCCGCGACGAGTCAGGGTTCAAGGGCCAGCGGGACGCGCTGGCCAAGGCGCTCCACGCCTATTGAGGCCCCGCGCTAAGCTGGGGCGGTCCTCCGGGAGATCCCCATGCGCCGCATCCTCGTCTGCCTCCTGTCGCTTGCCGCCGTGGCCCTGTCCGCCGCTCCGAAGCCCCGGGTGAAACTCACCACCTCCATGGGCGTGATCGTGCTGGAGCTGGAGCCCCAGGCGGCGCCGAAGACCGTGGAGAACTTCCTGAAATACGTCCACAAGGGGCAGTACAAGGGCACCATCTTCCACCGCGTGATCCCGGGTTTCATGATCCAGGGCGGCGGCTACGTGGACTACCTCGGAAAGAAGCGCACCGAGGCGCCCATTCCCAATGAGGCCGACCGCTCCAAGGCCGCGGGGCTCCTGAACCATCGCGGCACCGTGGCCATGGCCCGCACGGGCGATCCCGACAGCGCGACCGCCGAGTTCTACATCAACCTGGTGAACAACCCCTCCCTCGACTTCAGGAGCAAGAAGGATGGGAACACCTGGGGCTACTGCGTGTTCGGGAAGGTGGTGAAGGGCCTGGACGTGGTGGACCGGATCGCCCACGTGAAGATCAGCCACGCCCGCAGCGACTTCCCGGCCCTGCCCGCGAAGCCGGTGATCATCCAGGACGCCGTGGTGGAGTAGGGTCCTACTCCGGCGCTGTCACCAGGGCGGCGACCGGGTGGCCGTCCGGGTCCTGAGCCCAGCGGATGTCCAGCCACTGGGCCACCGTGGGGGCCACGTCCCAGGCCGGCACGTCGGCGAGGGGGCCGCGCCCCTCGCCCAGCACCACGAGCCAGGCCCGCATGGCGGCGACCTCCGGCACATAGGCGTGGGCCCCGGCGCGCCCATGGCGCTCGGTGGCGGCCTCGCGGGCGGTGCGGGCCTGGGAGAGCCAGGTGCCCTCGGGGGCCAGCACCACCAGGTCGCCCACCCGGGCGCTCCCGCCCAGATGGTACCGGACGGGCACTTCGGCGCGGGGCCACACCGTGAGGCCGGCCTTCCGCAGGCGGGCCGCGGCGCGCCCGGCATCCGTCGGCTGCTGGAGGTAGATGTAGGCGCTGCCGCCATGGGTGATCAGCTCCACCGGGAGGCCCTTCAGAACGCCGGGCAGGGAGATGCGGCGGCGCATGGGCGCCATGCCGTGATCGGCGGTGAGGATGACGCGCAGGCCGGGGTGTTCGGCCCTCAGGCGCGTGAGCCAGGGGGCCAGCTCGTCATCGAGCTGTTTCAGCTTGGCCTTCACCTCCGGGCTGCCGGGGCCGTGCAGGTGCCCCTCCTCGTCGGTGCCGGAGAGGTAGGCCATCACCAGCTTCGCCCCATCCGCCAGGGCCGACTCGCACCAGGCCATGCCCTCCGTGTCCGGGTGGCCCAGGCGGAAAGCCTGCATGCGCCAGGGGGAGACGCCCTGCCAGGGGCCGGTGGCCCCCACCCAGTGGTACACCGCCGTGCGCACGCCGCTGCGGGTGGCGGCCACCCAGAGGGGTTCGCGCTGGATGTCCTCGACCCGGGAGGCGGCCCGGACCAGGTGGTGGTCCGAGGGCTCGACATAGGCATTGGCCACCACGCCGTGGTGCTCGGGCCAGCAGCCTGTGGCGAGGGTCACGTGGCCGTTGAAGGTGGTGGCGGGGAAGGGGGGGCGCACGGCGCCGCGGTGCCCCGCCTCCGCCAGGGCCCACATCCGCGGCATGGTGTCCGGCCGGAACTCGTCGGCGCCCAGGCCGTCCTCGCTGATGACCAGCACCGGCCCGGATTCCGGTGTCGGTGGCGGGGTGGCCTGGACCCTGAAGGAGACGAGCAGGAGGGAGGCGAGAAGAAGGGCGGCGCGCATCGCCCCAGGGTACCCTGGAACCATGGACACCCCGCGCTGGCCCTACCCGCTGCTCCGTCTCAAGCCCGGGAAGGAGGCCCTGCTCTCCAAGCGGCACCCCTGGATCTACAGCGGGGCCCAGGCGGCCCCGGCCCAGGCGTCCGTGGTGCGGGTGGCGGACGAGGCGGGCAGCGTGCTCGGCGTGGGCACCGCCAGCGCCACGAACCCCCTGGCGGCGCGGGTCTTCCGCTTCGAGGACGGGCCCCTGGACCAGGCCTTCTTCCGCGCCCGGTTCGAATCGGCCCTGACCCTGCGCAAGACGCTGGGACTTTGGGATCCCCAGGGGGGGTGCCGGTGGGTCTTCGGCGAGGGCGACGGCCTGCCGGGACTCGTGGTGGACCGCTACGCCCATGCCCTGGTGATCCAGGTGGGCACGGCGGGGCTGGAGGCCCTGCGGGACGCCTGGTGGCCCGTGCTGTGGGAGATCGCCAGGCGGGAGGGGATCACTGCCTTCGTGGAGCGCAGCCAGTCCGGGCGCCGGGAGGAGGGCCTCGATCCCGTGAACCGCCTGCTGAAGGGCAGCCTGGCCGGGCCCGTCACCGTCCACGAAGGTGCCGCGAAACTCAGCGTGGACCTCCTCCGGGGCCAGAAGACCGGCTTCTTCCTGGACCAGCGGGCCCACCGTCTCCAGGTGGGTGCCCACGCGGAGGGCTGCCGGGTGCTCAACGCCTTCGGGTACACGGGTGGCTTCAGCATCCACGCAGGCCTGGGCGGCGCGATGCAGGTGGCCACCCTCGACATCAGCGCCCCGGCCCTGGACCAGGCGGAGCGGGACTGGGCCGCCAACGGATTGGATCCCGCCGCGCACCTGCGGATGGAGGGTGACGCCTTCGAGCTGATGCGGCAGCTGGAGCCCGCCTCCTGGCATCGGGTCATCGTGGATCCGCCGGCCTTCGCCAAGCAGCGCAAGGACGTGGACAAGGCCTTCAAGGCCTACAAGGACGTCTTCCGCCTCGGCGCCCGCGCCACGGCCCCCGGCGGCCTGCTGTGGGTGTTCTCCTGCAGCCAGCACCTGGACCGGGCGCGGTTCCAGGAGGCCGTGTGGACCGCCCTGCTGGAGGCCGGCCGCGAGGCCCGCGTCCTCGCCCACCTCGGCCAGCCCGCCGACCACCCCTACGCGCTGAACCACCCCGAAGGGTTCTACCTCAAGGGGCTGTGGCTAGGCTTGGATTAGCCGGACCCTGGGCCGTATCGTCCGCCGCGGGGCCGAGCTCGTGCTTCGAGGATGTTACAAGTTTCAATATTTGACTTTTGTAGCGAATGGTCTACCTTTCCCCGTGTCTTGTGTCAGCACAGGAAAGGAGCAGCACGATGAGCGAAGCCAGACTCGGCGGCCGGTTCGCCTTCCCCGGCACCCCGTGGACGGTCCGACGGATGGGCTACGGCGCGATGCAGCTGGCCGGCCCCGGCGTGTGGGGGCCGCCCAGGGACCCGGACGGGGCCGTGGCCGTCCTCCGCGAGGTCATCGGGGCTGGCGTGAACCACATCGACACGTCCGATTTCTATGGCCCGCATGTCACCAACCAGATCATCCGGAAGGCCCTTCATCCGTACCCGGCCGGGTTGGTGATCGTCACGAAGCTCGGAGCCCGTCGGCCGCCCGACAAGTCTTGGCAGCCGGCCATCTCCCGCAAGGAGCTGACCGCGGGGGTCCACGACAACCTCCGCAGCCTGGGGCTGGATGCGCTGGACATCGTCAACTACCGCGCGATGGGATCGGTCCATGGCCCCAGAGAGGGGTCGATCGCCGAGCAGGTGGCTATGCTGGCAGACCTCCAGCGCGAGGGGCTGATCCGCCACATCGGCCTGAGCAACGTCACGGCCGCCCAGATCGCCGAGGCACAGGCGATCACGGACATCGTCTGCGTGCAGAACCACTACAACCTCGCCAGCCGCCACGATGACACCCTGATCGACGACCTGGCCCGGAAGGGCATTCCGTACGTGCCGTTCTTTCCGCTCGGCGGGTTCACGCCGCTTCAGTCCTCCACGCTGTCGAAGGTCGCGGGCCAGCTTCGGGCCACGCCGATGCAGGTGGCGCTGGCCTGGCTGCTGCACCGGTCACCCAACATCCTGCTGATCCCCGGCACATCGTCGGTCAGCCACCTCCGTGAGAACCTGGCCGCTGCGCAGCTGGCCCTGCCGGCGGAGATCCTGCTGATGCTGGACGGGATCGCCGCAGAGCCGGGGAAGGGACATTGATGGGAACCGGAGGGTTGCCCCCCTTCCCGGGGCGCCGGGCGGGAGGCCCCCATGGCGCCCGCTGACGCACCCCTCACCCGGGAGCGGATCCTGGTCGCGGCCGAGGACGTCCTCCGCCGCTTCGGTCCGGCCAAGGCGACGGTGGTGGATGTGGCCCGGGCCCTGGGCGTGAGCCATGCAGCCGTCTACCGGCATGTGGCGAACAAGGCCGAGCTGAGGGACCTGGTCGTCGGCCGGTGGCTGGAGGGGATCATGGTCCCCCTGAGGACCATCACCGCCCGTCCGGGCCCGGCCCCGCAGCGGCTTCGACGGCTCTTCGACGCGCTGATCGCCGTCAAGCGTCGCCGCGCGACCGATGACCCGGAATTGCTCGCCGCCTACCGGACCCTGGCGGCCGGAGCTCCGTCCGTCATCGCCGCCCACCTGGACGATCTGGTCGGGCTGGCCGCGGGGGTGATCGACTCCGGCGTGAAGGAGGGCACGTTCCGTGCCGTCGATTCCGTGGCCGCCGCCCGGGCCGTGCTATTCGCCACGTCCCGGTTCCACCATCCTGCCCACGTCGCCGAGTGGGCCGATCCGGCCATCGATGCGGCCTACAACGACGTGTGGCAGCTGATGATGGACGGGCTGTGCCTCGCGAAGCGTTCCGACTAGCCCAGCTTCTCCACGGCCTCGTCCACACCCTTGGCGCTGAGGGCGCCGAGGTTCAGATCCAGCAGGTGGCTCAGTTTCACGTTGCCCATGGCGCCGAGCATGGAGGCCTTGAGGCGGGGGATGCTGGTCTCCAGGGCGGCGATGAGCTCCTTCACCTGCTTGCGGCGGCTCTCCAGGCTGGAGCAGCCGCAGAGGGGGCAGCCGCAGGGCACGATGGGGAAGCCCCGCAGCCATGCGTAGCGCTGGAGGTCCTTCTCCTCGCAGGTGCCCAGGGGGCGGATGACGGTGTTGGCACCGTCGTCGCTCTCCAGGCGCAGGGGCATGGTGCTGAGCCGGCCCTCGAAGAAGAGGTTGATGAGCAGCGTCTCGATGAGGTCGTCCAAGTGGTGCCCCAAGGCGATCTTCGAGAAGCCGCGTTGCTTGGCGAAGGAGTAGAGGACGCCGCGCCGCAGCCGGGAGCAGATGATGCAGGGCAGCTCCTCGGGCTTGGTGCGCACCATCTTGTCGATGGGGGCCGGAATGATATGGTGCGGCACACCGAGCCGCTCGCAGGTTTCGGCGATGGGATCGGGATTGAACTGGGGGAAGCCGGGATCCACGGTCACGGCCTCGACCGAGAAGGCCACGGGGGCCCGCCTGCGCAGCCGCTCGAGGATGTCCAGGAGGGCCCAGGAATCCTTGCCGCCGCTCACGGCCACGAGGATGCGGTCGCCTTCCTCGATCAGCCGGTAGGCGGCATTGGTCTCGCCCACCCGTCGGGCGAGCTTCCGCTCCAGCCGGGGCAGGGTCCCGAGGTCAGCCTCGGTCGGGGGCAGGGCCAGGCTGGGGAGGGCGCAGGGATTGCTCAAATGACGCCGCAGGCCTTCCGCTCGCCTCGCACCAGCTGGCCCTGCACGTCCTTCACATACTCCGGACAGGTGCAGTCCGGGCAGGTGTTGCTGTCGGTCTCGGAGCAGAGATCCGCGAAGGTGACCTTCTCCATGAAGGCGGAGATGTGGTCGGACAGCCGGTTCCAGAGCATGCGGCTCATCTTCTCGTCGGCCATCAGGACCCGGTTGGCGCTCTGGGGATCTTCCTTCGCCGCGGCGTAGAAGCTGCTGTCGGTGAGGCGCAGCACCTCGCCCACGCTCACCTGGTTGCAGGGGCGGGTGAGGATGTAGCCGCCCTTGGGGCCGCGCACGCTGGCCACGATCCCGGCCTTCTTGAGCTTGTTGAAGATCTGCTCGAGAAAGGGCAGGGAGAGCTTCTGGCGCTCGGCGATGACGTGGAGCGGGACCGGCTGGCCGTGGCTGTGGTGGGCCAGGTCGAACAGGGCCTGCATGCTGTACCTGCCTCGGGCCGAGATCTTCACGGAACGACTCCATGCCCAGGCTAGTATTCCTGAGCGATTGAGTCAAGTTTATCGCGGGGGTAGGATGGGGCCCAGGAGCCGCCCATGAAATCCGCCTTCCTGCTCGCCGCGACGCTGCTCGGAGCCCAGCCCGCCACGCCTCCGCCCATGGTGCCCGCCGCCAAGGCCGGAGAGCTCCCCTGCGATGCGAAGGACCATCAGCCTCTCCTGCTGGGGGCCACTACCCGCCAGGCCATCCTGGCCCACCGGGCGGTCTTCCGGGAGGCCACGGCGGCGGTCCAGGTGCCGGACGCCCTCCGAGCCCGCTGGAAAGCGGTGAAACAGCCGCTCACCCTGGTGGCCGTATTCGGCTCCTGGTGCGGTGACAGCCAGCGGGAACTGCCGGAGCTGCTGGCCCTGGAGTCCGAGCCCAATCCCTTCATCGAAGTGCACTACCTGGGCGTGTACCGGGACAAACAGCTGGAGGCCTCGGCCTGGCCCCAGGGCTGCCCGCCCCAGCCCGTGAACCGGGTGCCGACTTTCTACCTCTTCGCCCTGCAGCCCGGCGGTGGTCAGAAGCTGGTGGGCACCATCGTCGAAACCCCTCCGAAGGCGGGCCAGCGCATGGCCGAGGCCCTGGTGGAACTGGCGGAGAAGGGCTCTCTGGCCTTCTGAACTCACCACCGACCGCGAACTGCCGATGGAATGGGCATGGTGCGCCTCCGATCCATGCTGCTCCTCCTGTGCGCGGTGCTCGCGCTCCGGGCCGCGGAGCCCATCCGCGTCGGCGTGGACGACTGGACCACCCTGAACCCCCTCCTGATGGCCCGCGACACGGACGTGGAGGTGACGGATCTGCTCTTCGATCGCCTGGTGACGCTGGATGCCCACGGGCAGTTCATCCCGGAACTCCTGCAGAGCTGGGAGATCCGCCGGGGCGGCCGGGAGGTGCTGCTCCACCTGCGTCCGGGCCTGACCTGGCAGGACGGCAGCCCCATCGAGGCCGAGGATCTGGTCTTCACCTGGCGGATGCTCCGGCAGCCCCAGATCCGCGCCATCAACGACACCGTTCCCGGTGTGCGCAGCCTGGACCGCCTGGAGGCCCTGGGCCCGCTCACGGTCAGGATCGACCTGGCCGAGCCGCGCGGCACGCTGATGTCCGATCTCTACAATTTCATCCCGGTCCCCCGCCGGCATTACGCCATGGGGGCGAAACCGGAAACCGCCCCGGTGAACTTCGCGCCCGTGGGATCAGGCCCCTACCGCGTGGTGGGCCAGGCCACCCGCATGGACATCCGCCTGGAGCGGTGGGACGGCTACCGGGGACCCCACCCCGGCGCCTGGCCCGCCTTCGAATTGAAGAACATCACGCCGATGAAGCAGATCCGGGAGGCCCTGGCGTCGGGCGATCTCCACCTGTGCCCCGTGGGCTCGCTCAGCCATTACCTGGTGCGCCATGGCGCCATCATGGGGGGGCGGCTCCGCGCCTATGCCGCGCCCCAGGCGGCCTTCAACGCCTTCTTCCTCAACTGCGATCCGAAGCGGAGCCTGCTGGGGGACGTGCGGCTGCGGCAGGCCCTGGCGGAACTGGTGCCCTGGGAACAGCTGGCCCGGGGCCGGCAATTCTTCGGCACCCGCCTGGCCACCTCCTTCTGGCCCCCGGAGGGCTGGGCCTACGACCCGACCCCGCGTCCCCTGCCGCGGCTCAGCCGGGCCCGGGCCCTCCTGGACGCCGCCGGCTGGCGGATGGGAGCCGACGGCCTCCGCCATGATGCCGAGGGCCGGCCGCTGGATCTGGTGGCCTACGAGCAGCGGGAAGCCGGCCTGCACAGCGTGACCCACCTCCTGGTGGACCGGGCCGCCAAGGTCGGGATGCGGATCGAGATCCGGCCGGTGACCTTCGACGAGCTGGGCCGGAAATCGGCGGCCCACGTGGGGGACTTCTGGAGCTACGGGTGGACCACGGGCCTGGACCCGAATGACGACAGCCCCCTCTTCACGAAGGACGGCCTCCGCAGCGGCGCCAATGTCAGCGCCTACGTCAACCCCGAGGTGGACCGCCTGTTCGATGAGGGGCAGCACACCGTGGATCCGGAGGCACGGAAACGGATCTACCGCCGCATCGCCGACATCCTGTGGCGGGACCGTCCGGTGATTCCCCTGACCTACAATCTCACCCGGTACATCGCGAATCAGGATCTTCGCGGCGTGGCCTTCAACCCCCTGGGCCAGCCCTACGGATTCTGGCCGGGGATGCGGGGCTGGACTCTGGCCCCCTGAGGATCGTCCGATTCAAAACTGGGCTGTCTTCCGGCCGATAGATTCCCCATGCGTCTCCGGATCCTGTCCGCCCTCTGTCTTGCTGCGTTCCTGCGGGCAGCGGATCCCATCTCCATCGCCCTGGACAAGCCGGTGCTCAGCCTGGACCCGCTCCTGCTGGCCCGGGAGGTGGAGGTCCAGGTGGTGGACCTGGTCTTCGACCGCCTGGTGGCCATCGACGAGCACGGGAACTACCTGCCCGAGATGCTGGAGTCCTGGGAGATCTCGAAGGATGGGCGGAACGTGCTGCTGAAGCTGCGGCCAGGCCTCACCTGGCAGGACGGCAGCCCGGTGGAGGCGGAGGATGTCGTGGCCACCTGGCGCATGCTCTCCCTCCCGGCCGTGAGGAAGGTGTACGACCTGGTGGGGGTGCGGACCCTGGACAGCCTGGTGGCCGAGGGGCCGCTGAAGATCCGCATCCACCTCCGCCAGCCGCGCGCCACGCTTCTGGCCGACCTCTACAACTTCCAGCCCGTTCCCAGGAAGCTCTATCGCCTGGGGGCCGACCCCTTCCAGAATCCCCTGAACTATGCGCCGGTGGGGTCGGGCCCCTATCGCGTGCTGCCCGGTGCCAATGCCCGGGACATCCAGCTCGAACGCTGGCCGGGCTACCGTGGCCCCCACCCGGGCCGCTGGGACCGGTTCCATTTCCGGGTGCAGCCTCCCGACCTGGGGGAGTACCTGCGCGAGATCCGCGCCGGGGAGTTCCATTTCGCCGACCTGGACTGGTTCCACCACTACCTGCTGCGACATGGGGCCCTGGGGACGCCGGGGCTCCAGGCGCTGTCCACCCCCACCTCCTCCTACGACACCTTCTGGATGGACTGCGATCCTGCGCGCAGCCTGCTGGGCGACAAGCGGCTGCGCCGGGCCCTGGTGGAGCTGCAGCCCCTGGACTTCCTCCTGGCCCAGCGCCAGCTGCGCCCCAGCCGCCTGGCCACCAGCCTCTGGTCACCCCTCAGCTGGGCCTACGAGGCTGTTCCCCAGACGCTTCCGAAGCTGGCCCGGGCCCGGGCCCTCCTGGACGCGGCCGGCTGGCACCCGGGTCCCGACGGGGTGCGCCGGGATGCGAAGGGTCGGCCCCTGAGGCTCGTGATGTACGCTGTCCGCGGTTATTCACGCCTGGATGCCGCCCAGGCCTTCGCCGGTCTGGCCCGGAAGGCGGGCATCGACCTGGATCTGCGGCGGGTGGGGATCGACGAGGTGCTGGTCCGGGCCGCCAAGGGGGAGGGGGACCTCTGGGCCTATGGCTGGAACACGAGCCTGGACCCCGATGCGGAGGCCCCGCTGTTCACGCTCGAAGGGATCCGGGGCGGCACCAACGTCACCCGCTACCACAATCCGGAGGTGGACCGGCTCTTCACCGCGGCCCGGCACGAGATGGATGCCGGGCGTCGGCGCGCCATGTACCGCCGCATCAACCTGCTGGTGCAGAGTGACTTCCCCCTGATCCAGCTCACCTATGGCGTGGCCTACCTGGCCGCGGACCGGCGGCTGCGCGGTGTGGCCTTCGATCCCCTGGGGCAGTCCTACGGCTACGTGCCGGGACGGCGCGGCTGGACCCTCGCGAACTGATCGGGATCAGAGCCGATCGAAGCGGATGATCTCCAGCTTCCCGGGCTTGCCCTTGGGCGCCTCATCCTCCTGGTCGCGGCGGGGTTCGCGGGCGGGGCGGCCCTCATGCCTGCGGGGCTCCTGGGCCGGCTCGGTGCGGGCCGGGCGGTGCTCGGCGCGGGGCTCGGGTTTGGCCTCGTGCCGGGCCTCGTGCCGGGGCGCCTCGGCGCGGGGGGCGGCGGGGGCGGCCTGGCGATCCCGGCCCATCCACACCGCGGCCACCTGCTTCATGCGGTCCAGCAGCCGGGCCGGTTCCTGGACCTGGATACCGTCTCCGAACTGGAGGATCCAGCGGGCGATGGCCCGCAGATCCGTGGCGGTGAAGGTCACCAGGGCCTGACCGTCGCCCTGGTCCTCCATGCGGAAGTGGGGGAAGGCCGGGGGGGCCTGCTTCACGGCGAAGACCCACTGCTTCATGAGCACGGCCTTCACGGCGATGGGCTCGCCACCCAGCCAGCCGCCGATCTGATTGGCGGGGGTGCCCTCGGCGTAGGGACCCTGGGCGGCGCGGCCCACGCCCTCCACGGGATTCACTTCGGCCAGGAGGTCGAGGCGGTGGAAGCGTTCCGCGTTGTAGCGCCGGTCCCAGCCCCACACGTACCAGGCCTGGCTGAGCGCATCGAAGGTGAGCTGCCGGGGCTCGAAGGTGCGGGGCGCGTTGGTCTCCGCATCCGCGAAGATGAATTCCAGGGCGCGGCCTTCGCGGAGGGCGGCCAGGATGGCCTCGGCGAAGGGGGGGACGGCCGACTCGGTTCCGGCAGCCTTCCGGGCCGCGGGCTTGGGCTGGGCCACGGGCTCGGGGAGGGGCGCGGGCTCGGGGGCGGTGCTGGCCTTGCCCTTCCGCGCCGGCTTCGCCTCGGCCTCCACGGCCTTGGCCGCCGCCTTCTTCGCCGGGGCCTTCTTCGGGGCCGGCTTTTCGGCAGCGGGCTTCACCGGAGCGGCCTTCGTGGCGGCTTTCTTCGCGGCCGCCTTGGAGGCCTTGGGCGAATCGGCGGTTTCGGTCTTCTTGCGGGGGGTCCTGGTGACGGCCATGGATGGGTACTCCTGCGCCCATCATCGCCCATCCCCGCGCGGCCGGTCCACGGCCAATTCAACGGGGCGGAGCCCGCCGCGCGCGGCCATGCTGGAGGGATGGGCCGCACGAACCTCCGCTTCGCCGTCGTCATGACGCTGCACACGATCATCTCCGCGGGCACCTACCTGCTGGGGAAGATCGCGGCGGACGCCCTGCCCACCCTCGTCCTCGGCCTCCTGCGCTTCCTCATCGCGGGGGCTGGCTTCCTCGTCCTGGCCCGGATCCGGGGCCTGGACCTCTGGCCCCTGGCCCGCTCGGAATGGCGGACCTACCTGTGGCTGGGCTTCCTGGGCGTGGCGCTCAACCAGGTGGCCTTCCTGGGCGGGTTGGCTTTCACGCTGCCCTCCCACGCCGCCTTGCTCTATGCCCTCACGCCCACGGTGGTGCTCCTCATGGCCTGGGCGCGGGGCCAGGAGCGCCCGGGACTGCGGAAGCTCCTGGGCATCGGGCTGGCCTTCGGGGGGGTGGTGGTCCTCCTGGCGGGCCGGCGGGGCAGCGTGGCCCTGCCGCCGAGATGGATCCTGGGCGACCTGATGATCCTGGTGGCCGTGGTGGCCTGGGCGGGCTACACGGTCGCCAGCCGGCCCATGGTGTTGAAACATGGCGCCCAGCGGGCCACGACGCTGTCGATCCTCTTCGGCTTGGCGGTGTTTTCGCCCCTGGGGGCGCTGGGTCTGCCCCGGTTGCACCTGGCCTCGATCCCGCCCGTGGCCTGGCTGGGACTGGCCTACCTCGGCCTGATGACGAGCGTCGTCTCGTACCTGCTCTGGTTCCACGCGCTCTCCCTGAAGGAGCCCAGCCGCGTGGCCATCGCCAGCAACGCCCAGCCCGTGGTCACGGCGCTGCTGGGCTGGATCTTCTTCGCCCAGCCCATCACGCTGCCCTTCGTGGCGGGCGCGGCGCTGGTGGCCGCTGGCGTGTTCCTGGCCCAGCGCTGAAGGGTCACTCCCCGGAGCCGCTCCGGGGGTGCATCCGGTCGTAGAGGGCGCGGAGCCGGGCCTGGTGGACGTGGGTGTAGATCTGGGTCGTGCTGATGTCGGCGTGGCCGAGCATCGCCTGGACGGCCCGGAGGTCTGCCCCGTGGTCCAGGAGATGGGTGGCGAAGGCATGGCGAAGCACGTGGGGGCTGACGGCCTCCGGCCGGAGGCCCGCCTGGCGGGCATAGCCCTTGAGGAGGCGCCAGAGGTGCTGGCGCGTCAGGCCTTCGCCCCGCTGGCCCACGAAGAGTTCCCCGCCCTTCGGCCGGAAGCCGGGCCGCAGGGCCAGCCAGGCGCGGATCCAGCGCTCGGCGCCGGCGCCGAAGGGGATCAGACGCTCCTTCCGTCCCTTGCCCATAACCTTCAGAAAGCCTTCATCCAGGAAGACGGAGAGGGCAGGGAGGCCCACCAGCTCGGAGACCCGCAGGCCGGAGGCATAGAGCAGCTCCAGCCAGGCACGGTCGCGCACGCCCAGGGGCACGGCGGTGTCCGGTGCGGCCAGCAGGGCCTCCACCTGGCTCTCCCCGAGGGTGCGCGGCAGGATGCGGGGCGGGCGGGGCGGTTTCACCACGGATTCGGGGCCTGCGCCGCCGCCCTCCATGCGCAGAAAGGTCAGAAAGGCCCGGAGGCTGGAGCTCATCCGGGCCAGGCTGCGGGGGGCCTTGCCCTGGGCCTGCTGGTCCACGAGGAACCGGGTGAGGTGGTCCCGCTCCAGATCCGTGGCGACGACCCCCTCCCCGCAGGCCCAGGCGGCCAGGTGGGCCAGGTCGGACAGGTAGCTGGCGGCCGTGTTGGGGGAGAGGCCCCGCTCAATGGCCAGGAAGGTGCGGAATTCCCGGAGACTCGAGGCCCATCCCAGGGGCCAGCCGTGCTCGGGTTCCTCGATCTGCTTGGCGCGGGGCATGGGCCATTCCCGCACAACCGGGCTCCGGGCGCAACCGGGGGTGCCTGACCCGGGGTTTGGCATTCGGAGGGGGTTGTGTTACGGTTTCCGGGTTCGTCTGGAGGAGCCCACGATGGCTGATGTGCGTAAGAAGGTCATTGCGATCATTGCTGAGCAGCTGGCCAAGCCCGAAGATTCCATTTCCGAGTCCAGCCATTTCGTGGACGACCTCGGCGCCGACAGCCTCGACACTGTCGAGATCATCATGGCCATCGAGGAGGCCTTCAGCCTGGAGATTCCCGAGAGCGAGCAGGAGAAGATCCGCACCGTCGGGGACGCCATCGCCTACATCGAGAAGCACGCGAAGGCCTGATCGTCCATCCGTGACACGTGCCGCAGCGCCCCCCCGGCCTGCGGCACGTTCGTTTTTCCGGCGGAGCAGGTAGCCTTGAGACGTCAGGGACCTGCCGCCCGATCGAGAGGTGAAGCATGAGCACCCCCATCCATCGCCGTCGTGTGGTCATCACCGGCCTGGGGACCGTGAATCCCTGCGGACTCACTGTGCCCGAGACCTGGGAGAACCTGCTGGCCGGCCGGAGCGGCATCGGGCCCATCGACCGCTTCGACGCCTCTGAGTTCGCCTGCAGGATCGCCGGACAGGTGAAGGGGTTCAACCCCGACCTGTGCATCGACAAGAAGGAACAGAAGAAGATGGACATCTTCATCCACTACGCCCTGGGCGCGGCCCACGAGGCGTGGCTGGACGCGGGCTTTGACCGGGTGGAGCTCACCAAGGCCGAGCGGGAGATGTTCGGCACCTACATCGGCAGCGGCATCGGCGGCCTCAGCACCATCTGGGACGAGGCCAACGGGTACCGCGGCCCCCGCCGCACCAGTCCCTTCTTCATCCCCAGCCTCATCGTGAACCTGGCCAGCGGCCAGGCCAGCATCAAGTACGGCCTGCAGGGGCCCAACAGCGCCGTGGCCACGGCCTGCGCCACGGGCGCCCATGCCATCGGCGACGCCGCCCGTCTCATCGCCTTCGGCTACGCAGACCGCATGATGGCCGGCGGCAGCGATTCGGTCATCAACCAGCTGGGCGTGGGCGGCTTCGCCGCCATGCGAGCCCTCAGCACCCGGAACGACGAGCCCCAGAGGGCCTCACGCCCGTTCGATGTGGACCGCGACGGTTTCGTGATGAGCGAAGGCGCCGGCATCGTCATCCTCGAGGAGTACGAACTGGCGAAGGCCCGTGGGGCGAAGATCTACGCGGAAGTGGCCGGCTACGGCATGAGCGGGGACGCCAACCACATCACCAGCCCGGCGCCGGAGGGCGAGGGCGGCCAGCGCGTCATGCGGGCGGCCATGAAGGATGCCGGGATCGCCCCCGAGCAGGTGGGCTACATCAACATGCACGGCACCAGCACCCCCGTGGGCGACAAGCTGGAGTGCATGGCCATCCACCGCGTCTTTGGAGACCACGCCAAGCGCCTCAAGGTGAGCAGCACCAAGTCCATGCACGGGCACCTGCTGGGGGCCGCCGGTGGCCTGGAGACCATCGTCACGGCCCTGGCCGTGAAGCACGGGAAGATCCCCCCGACCATCAACGTGGACAACCAGGATCCCGAGTGCGATGTGGACGTCACCCCCAACACGGCGGGCTCCTTCGATGCCGAGTACGCCATGAACAACGGCTTCGGCTTCGGCGGGACGAACGCCTGCGTGATCCTCAGGAGGGTCTGAGGCGGGGCTCCCCGGACCGCCCCGGCTGAGGATCAGTGCCGGGGCGGTTCAGGGATGGTCTTCTTGAGGTCCTTGGGATCGCCCTTGGACAAGGGGAGAGGCCCCCCCTTGGCACTGCCGTTGGCGCTTCCTTCAGCGCCCTTGACCTGCTGGTCCTTGCGGACGCAGACCCCCTGGAGGGTGCCGCCCTCGTCGACCACGAGGGAGCCCACCTCCACGTCGCCCTCCACATAGCCGGTGCCGTGGATCTCGAGGCACTCGGAGATCTTCATGATGCCTTCGGCGCGCCCGGTGACGATCAGGTGCTTGGCGAAGACGGTGCCCTTCACCAGCCCGCCGGGGGCGATGGAGACCTCGCCGGTGGAGTGGATGGTGCCGTCCACGGTCCCCTCGATGCGGAGGCTGCGGTCCCCGGTCTGGATCTCGCCGGAGAGGGTCACATCCTTGCCCAGCAGGGAGTGGATGGCCGGGGCGGCATCGGGGCGCTTGGAGTTGTTGCGGAAGACGGCCATGGAGCTCTCCTGGGACCCTAGGACTGCCGGCCGATGGCGTGGAGCCACTGGCGCTGGAGCTTGAGGTAGGGGGTGGGGTTCACGGGATGGCCCGCGATGCGGACTTCGTAGTGGAGGTGAACGCCGGTGGCGTTGCCGGTGCGCCCCATGTACCCGAGGATGTCCCCCCGGCTGACCTGCTGGCCCACCTTCACCGCCACGCGATCCATGTGGGCGTACAGGGTCTCGAGTTCCGGCGTGTGGCGGAGGACGACGCCGTTGCCGTAGCGGTCCATCCATCCGGCCTGCTCCACGGTGCCGTCGGCCGTCGCCTGGATGGGCGTGTCGAGCGAATTGCTGATGTCCAGTCCCGTGTGGTAGCCGAGGAGTCCGTCACCCACCTCGTTGCCCTTCGAGAAGGGGGAGATGCGCACCCCGAAACCGGAGCTGAGGTAGCCGGCGGTCGGCGGGATGGAGGGGGTGTGCGACCAGGCCCAGAGCACGGGCTCCATCCTCGTCTTCACCCGCTCGATCTGGCGGCTGGTCTGGTCCAGTTCGTCCTGCAGCCTGGAGATGCGCTGCTGGGCGCCCGGGGGCAGCTTGGCCGTGGGCTTGGATCCGCCCGCGTTCCCGGGATCGGCCTGGCTGCCCGGCGGCGGGATGGAGGGGGCGGGGCCCTTGGGATCCAGCAGCTTCAGCAATTCGGTGTGCTGCTGGCGGAGGGTCTCCATCTCCGCTTCCAGATCGTGGGCCTGGTCCAGGGTCGAGCGCAGCTGGTCCTGCTGACGGCGGGTCTCCTGCTGGAGGCGGCTGAAGCTCATGATCTTCTTGGTGGCCCAGAACCCGTAGCCGGAGCCGATCATGGCCAGTGCGGAGAACCCCGCCACGATGCCCAGCATCCAGAGCAGAAGGCGGCGGGTCAGAGACCAGCGGAAGGTGCGGTGGCTGAGAACCACCATGACCGTGAGCCACCGGCCTGAATCGGGGCGGCTGGAGCGCACGGCGCGGCGTCGTTCCGGTTGGGTGGACATGGCTCCCCAGCATACCTGGGCAGAGCCGCGTGCGCGAGTCGCCTTCTTACAACCAAGGATCTAAGTGGTGGCCAGGAATGCGTGCGAAAGCCACCACTCAAGGGCGTGGCCTGTAAAAAAAACAAGACCGACGAGGCTGTTGAGCGTGAAGAAGGCATGGTCGATCCGCGTCAGATCACCGCCGCGCACCAGCCACTGTTCGCGGGCGAGCATGGTCGCCACCACCGCCCATCCCGCCCACCCCACCACGTGGGAGCCCAGCAGGAGGTTGAACTGGGCCCAGCAGCCCAGCGCGAGCAGGTGGAGGAGCCGGGAGAGCAGAAGGGCGCGATGCGTGCCGAGGCGGGCCGGAATGGAGTGCAGGCCCTGTTCCCGATCGAACGCCTCGTCCTGGAGGGCGTAGAGGATGTCGAAGCCGGCCGTCCAGGCCAGCACACCCGCAGACAGCCAGAGGGCGGGGGCCTCGATGCGGCCGGACACGGCGATCCAGGCGCCCAGCGGAGCGCCCGAAAGGGAGAGGCCGAGCACCACATGGGCCCAGGTGGTGAAGCGCTTGCAGAGGGAGTAGCCCAGGATGATCACGAGGGCCAGGGGCGACAGGGCCCAGGTCAGCGGGCCCAGGGCCCCGGCAGCCAGCCCGAACAGGACGATCCCCGCCCCGAGCATGGCCAGAGCCCCGGCCCGGGAGACCCGGCCGGCAGGCAGGGCCCGGGTGGCCGTCCGGGGGTTCTCCGCATCGATGTCGGCATCGACCAGCCGATTGAAGGTCATGGCCGCCGTGCGCGCCCCCACCATGGCCGCAAGGATCCACAGCGAGATGCGGAGCGGGGGGATCCCCTGGGCCCCGGCCAGCGCGCCCAGGAGGGCGAAGGGCAGCGCGAAGACGGTGTGCTCGAATTTGATCATGTCGAGCAGCTCGCGGGTCTGGTTCAGGGCCTTCGTCATGCCCTCATCGTACTGGATCCGCGGGCCGGAGCCAGCGCGAGGCCAGCCGGGCGAAGGCGCGTTCCCGGGTGCGGATCGCCCGGAAGCCCCGGCAGGTGCCGCTCGCCGCCGATTCGGGGCAGGTGGCGCAAGGGCTGCGGTCCGGGCCCCGGCGCCGGTAGGCGAGGACGGTCCCGAGGGCAGCGGCGGCTGCGCCCGCGGCCACACCCCAGCGAACCGTCCCTCCGCCGCGGAGGGCCTGGAGCAGGAGGAAGCCCAGCAGGGCCGTGGGGAGGCCCCGGGTGAGCGTCTTGGGGCGCCGGCCCCGGCCCAGGGAGAGCAGGCTGGAAAGCATGCCCAGGGCCGCCAGCGCCAGGATCGCCGGGGCGGGGAGGATGGGCAGGGCGATGCCTCCAGCCAGGCCAGAGAGGGCTCCGAGAGCGGCCAGGGTGCAGCCCCGGCAGAGCCGGAACCGGCGGCCCAGGCGGAACACTTCGCCTCCGTATTCCCGGCAGAGGGGATGATGTGCCCAGCGATGGAAGGCGTGGGCCCGGAAGGCCAGACGGTCGAGGCGCCGCGCGAGGCCCCTGTCGATCTGCGGGCGGGCCGGGGTCGGGGACGCGGGGCTCAAGCCGTCCGGGTGGCCCGGAGACGGACCGCGGTTCCGTAGGCGATGATCTCGTTGGTGTTCTGCATGAGCTCGCCACTGTCGAAGCGCATGGCCAGGACGCCGTTGGCGCCCATGGCGAGGGCGTGCTGCTCCAGGCGATCCATGGCCTCGTTGCGGGAATCGCTGGCCAGTTCCGTGAGCATCGTGATCTCGCCGCCGAAGATCTGCTGGCAACCCGCGCACGTGGTGCCCACCACGCTGCGGCTGCGGACGGTCACGCCCCAGCAGGGGCCCAGGATGGCCTCGATCTCCGTGCCCGGAGGCGGGTCGAAGGTGGTCAGGATGGGGATGTTGTGGTGGCGGGCGTTCTGGGACATGGGCTCCTCAATGGGCTTCGCTGTCGCCCTTGTGCTCAGTGTAGAGGCTCTCGATGAGGCCGCCGTACATCTCGTTCACCACCCTGCGCTTCACCTTCAGGGAGGGCGTGAGCTGGCCCCCCTCGAGGGTCATCTCGTGGTCGAGGATGGCGATCTTGCGGATGCGCTCGTAGTTCGAGAGATCGGCGTTCACGCGCTCGATGCGGCTCATGAGCTTGGCCATCACCATGGGGTCCTGCACCAGGTCGGCATGGGTGCGGAAGTGGAGCTTCTTGTAGCCGGCCCAGCGGACCAGGGAGTCGAAGTTCGGCACCACGAGGGCGGTGATGTAGTTCCGCTTGTCCCCGATGAGCACCGCCTGGCTGATGTACTTGTCGCCCTTCAGCTGGTTCTCGATGGGCTGGGGGGCCACCTTCTTGCCGCCGCTGGTGACGATGAGCTCCTTCTTCCGGTCCGTGATGTAGAGACGGCCCTGGTCGTCCAGGTGGCCGATGTCGCCGGTGTGGAAGTAGCCGTCGGCGTCGATGGCCTCCCGCGTGGCGGTCTCGTTCTTCCAGTAGCCGGTCATGACGTTGGGCCCCTGGCAGAGGATCTCGCCGTCCTCGGCGATCTTGAGGAAGGGGCGGCCGTTCCAGATCTCGTAGAGGGGGCGTCCCACGCAGCCCGGCACCACCTCCCCGGGCCGGTTGACGGTGATGACCGGGCTGGTCTCGGTCAATCCGTAGCCCTCGAGGATGGGGAGGCCGATGATCCAGAAGAAGGACATGACCTTGGGCCCGAGAGGCGCGCCCCCGCTGATGGCGAACTTGATGCGGCCACCGGTCCGCTGGCGGATCTTCTCGAACACCACCTTCTGGGCCGTGCGGTACCACATGCCCTTCCAGGAGGGCGGCTGCTGGCCCTTCATCAGGTAGGGCGCCGCCTGCCGGCCCGCCAGCATGGCCCAGTGGAAGATGAGCCGCTTGAGAATCCCGCCGGCGGAGACCATGTCGTAGATCCGGGCGAAGATCTTCTCGTAGATGCGGGGTACGGAGGCCAGGAGCGTCGGGCGGACAAGCAGGAGATCCTCGGCGACGGTCTGGACGCTTTCGGCGTAGTAGATGGCGGCGCCGACGTGGAACATGAGGAAGTGCCCGGCCATGCGCTCGAAGATGTGCGTGAGGGGCAGGAAGCTCATGGCCCGTTCCCCGGGTTCGATCTTCACGACGCTCTCCGCGGCCAGGACGTTGGAGACGAGGTTCCCGTGGGTGAGCATCGCGCCCTTGGGATCGGCCGTCGTCCCCGAGGTGTAGATCAGGGTCAGCAGGTCGCCGGCCTTTCGCTCCATGCCCCACTGGCGCACCAGGGGGCGCCGCTCCTCCTGGGCCCCGCCCTCGGCCATCAGATCTGACCAGCGGAGCAGGGTGCGTCCCGTCCCGTCGGGAAGGTCGCCATCCAGGAGTACCGCAGCTTCGAGGGCGGGCAGGGATCCCCAGTGGTCCAGGACCTTGTCCAGTTGTTCGCGGTTGGAGCAGAGGACCCAGCGGGATTCGCTGTCCCGGAGGATGAAGGCGGCCTGGCCCGCATTGAGCGTGGCGTAGATGGTGACGTCGGGCAGGCCGAGGATGGCGCAGGCGAAGTCCGCGATGGCCCATTCGGGGCGGTTCTCGGACATGAAGGCGACCCGGTCCCCCATCCGCAGGCCCCGGCGGTCCATGGCCAGGGCCAGGCGCTCGACGCTGGCCTGCAGCTCCCGGTGCGAGATGGGCACGTAGGCGCCGTTCTGCTTCGAGGCCAGGGCATCAGGGAGGTCCCGCTCAATCGCCTGATAGAAAAGCTGCGCGATGGTCTCGACGGGCTGGGCCACAATGACTCCGGAGCTGCGGGGGATGTGACGGCATGGTAGCAGGGAACGGCGCAGGACCGCTGGGCGAGGGCATCGAGGCCTTCCACCTCGAGCAACGCGCCCGAGGTGTATCGCCCCACACGGCACGCGCACAGAGCGGTGACCTGGAAAAACTCCTGAACCACGCAGTGCGCTGCGGATGGGAGGCCTGGGAGGTGAGCCCCCGCACCCTGCGCGGTTTCGCGCTGGAGCTGGGCGAACGCGGACTCGATCCGGCCACCCAGGCGCGTGTCCTCTCCACGGTTCGGACCTTCTTCAAGTGGCTGTGGGAGACCCGGCGCATCACCCGGAATCCCGCCTCGGGGCTGAGGAATCCCAAACAGCCGAAGCGGCTCCCCGCCTTTCTCACCGAGGGCGAGAGCCAGGCGCTCCTGGACCTTCCCCCGGCCGTGGATTTCCCCTCCGCCCGCCTCGCCTGTCTCCTGGAGCTGCTCTACGCATCGGGTCTCCGCGTGTCAGAGCTGGTCGGTCTGGACCTGCAGGATCTGCTGGCGGAGCAGCGCACCCTCCGCGTGCTGGGCAAGGGGCGCAAGGAACGGCTGGTCCCCTACCATGCGCAGGCTGCGGAAGTGCTGGCGGCCTACCTGGGCCACCGGGGGGCCTTCCTGGCTGCGAAGGCGCTGCCCCAGAGCCCGGCGCTTTTCCTCAACCAGCGGGGCGGGCGGCTCACCCCCACCAGCGTGCGGGCGCTCCTGCGCCAGGCGCTGGCGGCTGCGGCCGTGCGGGCGCGGGTGAGCCCCCACGCCCTGCGGCACAGTTTCGCCACCCACCTCCTCAACCGCGGGATGGATCTCCGCGCCATCCAGGAACTGCTGGGGCACGCGAGTCTCAGCACCACCCAGAGGTACACGCACCTCGGCCTCGACGAGCTGGCCCGTACCTACGAGAAGGCCCATCCCCGGGCCAAGGGGTAGAGTTAGGGAGGTCCTTTCCTCCTGGGAGCAGCCATGGAAACCGTCCCCCCGATCCCGGCCCCGGTCCTCATTCCGGTGAAGGAAGGCGCGAATCCCTTCCCGGTGCGCAGAATCTACTGCGTCGGGCGCAACTATGCGGATCACGCCCTGGAGATGGGCGGGGATCCGCATCGCGAGCCGCCCTTCTTCTTCGGCAAGCCCCGCGATGCCGCGGTGCCCGGCGGGGGAACCCTCGCCTACCCCCAGGCCACCTCGAACCTCCATCACGAAGTGGAACTGGTGGTGGCCCTGGGGCGGGGCGCGAGCGGGATCGCGGCTGAATCGGCCCTCGATTGCGTGTTCGGCTACGCCGTGGGGATCGATCTCACCCGGCGGGATCTCCAGGCCCGCGCCAAGGAGAAGGGCCAGCCCTGGGAGATGGCCAAGGGCTTCGACCAGTCCGCGCCGGTGTCCCCCATCGTGCCCGCCAGCCGTTGCGGCCACCTGCGCTCCGGCGCGATCTGGCTCAGCGTGAACGGGGAGACGCGACAGAAGGGGGATCTGTCGCAGATGACCTGGAACGTGGCCGAGATCATCGCCCACCTCTCCACCTTCGTGGCCCTGGCGCCGGGGGACCTCATCTTCACGGGAACTCCGGCGGGCGTCGGCGCCCTGGTGAAGGGCGACCGCGTCCGCTGCGGCATCGACGGGCTGGGAGAGCTGGAGATCGCGCTGGCCTGAGCCCGGCCGTACCTCAGTTCCCGCTGCCCATCTTGAACTGGGCGATGATGTCCTCGACGCTGTCCTTCCGGCCATCGGCCTCCAGGCTGGTGTCGAAGATGCGGTCCTGGGTGGCCACGTGGCGATCGCCGAACCCCTGTTCGGCCAGGGCGCCGCTGTGGATGTTGAAGATGACCAGCAGGCGGGTGAGGCCGGACTGGAACTGCTTGAGGAGGAGGACGACCTTCTCGATCTTCTGGCGCGTGATGTCCTGGAACTGGAGGATGTTCAGGATCTCGAAGGCCTCGTCACCCACCTGACGGAGCTTGTCCTGGACCGGCGTGAGGTCGGGGAGGGGCGCGGCGGCTTCCATCTGGTGCGCGAAGAGGAACTCGAGCACCTCCTGGGCCAGGGCGGTGCTGTCCTCCCCGGCGGAGGCCCGGTCCAGGAAGCCCGTGATGGCCTGGTTCAGGGCCTCGCGGCCCTCCTGGTGCTTCTTCATCTGGGCGTCGCAGGCGGCGAAGGCCCTGGAGGCGTCCTCCCCGGCCGCCATGAGCGTGTCCAGGCGGTTCATGACGTTCTGGGTGGCCTCTTCCGTGTCGCTGGTGATTGCGTCCAGCTGGGCGGCCAGTTCAGGCACCTGGGTGCTCTGGTGCTTCACGGAGGCGTCGAGCTGCTGCAGATTCAGGAGGGTCTGGTTGAGGCTCGTGACCAGGGCGCCCAGCTCGCCCTTGGCCTCGATGTCGATCTTCTGGTACACGCGCCCGTTGGCCATGTCCTGGGCGGCCTGGGCCAGGCGGTGAATGCTGGCCTCGGCATCTCCCTGGAGTTCCTTCCGGAGCTCCTGGATCAGGTCCTGGATGCTGTCCAGCCGGCGGTCCAGCTGCTCCCGCCGCTCCTTGAACTCCCGGACCATGCCGTCCTGCGCGGGGGAATCCGCGGGGGCTTGGAGGGAGCCTTCCTCGGGAACTTCGGACATGGGACCTCCCAGAATCGTCTCAGGGCGCCGGACGCACCTTGACATGGCTCCCTTCGGCCAGGTTCCAGGACTGCATGAGTTCCCGAGGAACCGAGAGCAGATGCTCCGAAAGGCCGGTCACGAATTCGACCCGCTCCACCGCGGGGCCCTCGGGCCAGATCACCCGCAGGTTCTTCACGCCCTGGGCGTAGGGGCCCAGGGCGGTCCACCAGCCCTCCATGGCCTTGGGCAGCTCGAGGTGGTCCCCCTTCTTGAAGAGGCCGGTCTTCATGGCCACGACGGTGACGTGGGCATCCGGCTCAAGTACGTCCAGTCGCCCCGCGTCCTTCAGGATGCCGGCGGCCTGCAGCACGGCCACATCGTTCTGGCCGGAGGCCTTCATGACGTCCTGGAAATCCCGGTAGCCGTCGAAGAAGGGCAGGATGCGCCGCTCTTCCGCGAAGATCTTGAGCCCCTCGGTCAGCCTGGGCAGGGGCAGGGAGGGCCAGGGGACGGCCGTGAGGCGGGGGAACAGGGTGTGGAGCCGCTTGCGGCTGTCGCTGAGCCGCGCCGAGTCCATGAGGAGATCAGGAACGGTGCGCCGGATGGTGGCGGGCACCTGCACCTGCGTGGAGAGAAATTCGAACTGGCCTGTGACCCACTCGAGGATCTCGAAGGCGGCGAGTTCGCCCCGCTGGGCCAGGGTCTCCGCGTGGATGACCTCGCCCCTGGAGAAATAGAGCACGCCGCTCACCTTGCCGGAGCTGACCTGCAGCATGCCGGTCTTCCGGTTCACGTGGAGCAGCTGCGCCACGTCGGTGAGGGAGATGCTCTCCAGGGTGCCCTTCAGGTTGCTCATCTAGGCCGGGCCCGGGCGACGGCGGCCCGCATCTCGGCCACGGCGGGCCCCAGGCCGATCAGCACGGCGCGGCCGATGATGCTGTGGCCGATGTTGAGCTCCTCCACCTCCGGGAGGGCGGCCACCGGCTCCACGTTCTGGAGCGTGAGGCCGTGCCCCGCCAGCACCCTGAGGCCCAGGCGGCTGGCCATCCGGGCCGAATCGCGCAGGCGGCCCAGCTCCAGGGACGGGTCGGAACCCATGGGCAGGTCGCTGTAGAGGCCGGTGTTGAGCTCCACGGCATCGGCCTCCAGCTTGGCGGCCATCTTCACCTGGTCCAGCACGGGATCCAGGAACAGGCTGGTGCGGATGCCGGCGCTGCGCAGCTCGCGAAGGACGGTGCGGAGCATGCCCTGGAGGAAGATGGCATCCAGGCCGCCCTGGGTGGTGAGTTCCTCCCGACTCTCGGGCACGAGGGTCACCCAGGCGGGCTTCATGGGGATGACAGCCGCCATGGCCTCGGGCGTGGCCGCGCATTCCACGTTCAGCGGGACCGCCAGGACATCCTTCAGCACGCGGAGATCGCGTTCCTGGATGTGCCGGCGATCCCCCCGGAGGTGGACGGTGATGCCGTCCGCCCCGGCACTCTGGGCCAGGAGGGCCGCCGCCACCGGCTCCGGTTCATGGCCGCCACGGGCCTGACGGAGGGTGGCCACGTGATCGATGTTGACGCCGAGCCTGAGGTCCACGCGCGCTCCGGGTTTCCAGAAAGCTTAGCCTACTTAGACCTTTCCTCCCCAATCGGTTCGGCTGATCCGGAGCGGGGCTTGAAAATGGGAGTTGAAACATATTTTTGGATCTGTCAGATTCGGGTCATGGACGCCCCCCGGTTCCAAGCGCCGCTCTTCCTGGCCCACGGCTCTCCCATGCTGGCGCTCGAAGGTGGCGCCTGGGGTGCGAGACTGTCCGCGCTGGCCGCCAGCCTCCCGCCAGTCCGAGCCGTGGTGGTGTGCTCGGCCCACTGGGAGACCTCCGGCGGATTCCGCATCACCACGGGGGCGCAGCCGCAGACCCTCCATGATTTCGGGGGCTTCCCCGCGGACCTCTTTGGATTGGATTACCCGGCCCCCGGCGATCCCGCCTTGGCCGCGCGGGTGGCGGAGCTTCTGGGGCAGGCCGGAGAGCCGGTCCGGCCCGATCCGGACCGAGGTTTCGACCACGGCGCCTGGGTGCCCCTGCGCCGCCTCTTCCCGGAGGCCAGGGTGCCGGTGGTCCAGTTGTCCCTCCCCAGGCCGAGAGATCCCCGGCGGCTCTGGGCGGCCGGGCGGGCCCTGGCCCCCCTGCGGGAGGAGTGCGTGCTGCTCATCGGAAGCGGCGGCCTGGTCCACAACCTGGGGCTTCTGGACTGGGGCGGCACCACAGGTCCCCAGCCCTGGGCGGAGGCCTTCGAGGGGTGGCTCCTGGAACGGCTCGCCTCGGAGCAGCCCGCATCGGCCATGGGCTGGGCCGACGCCCCCGGGGCGGCCCTGTCCGCACCCACCACCGAGCATCTGGACCCCCTCTGGCTGGCCCTCGGCGCGGGGGACGGCGGTCGCGCCCGTACCGTGTTCGAAGGCTGGCAACTCGGAAGCCTGAGCCTCAGGTGCCTGGCCTTCGGCTGATCAGGCGGAGGGGATCGTGAACCGGATCCGGTTCCCGGTCTCATTGAATGTCAGGCCCTTCGAAAGTGCGCGGAGCAACAGAAGTCCCCGTCCGCTGGGAGCGGTGGAGGCTTCGGCCGCCTCCGGATCCCAGGCACGCCAGTCGAATCCTGGGCCGGTGTCCTCCACCTCGACTGCGACCTCCTGGACGGGGCCGCTGGGTCGCGTCCGCAACCCGATGGAGAGGCGGACCGAACCCGTCTGCAGAGCCGCCAAATGCAGTCTGCGGAGGGCCTCATAGGCCTCAAAGCCCTGGTGCTTCAGGTCCGGGTCCAGGCCCAGCAGCCCGTGATCCACGGCATTGGCCAGCGCTTCGGTAAGAGTCAGGGCGAGGATCTGTCCTTCCCGGGCGCCGAGTCCCCGGTCTGACAGGAGCCGGATCACGTCCGGAAGCAGGTCGCGGACGGCATGGATTCGGGGCTGGAAGGCCAGGTCCAGCCGGAAATCCTCGTTCAATCCCGTCGGGAGGATGTCCGAGGCCCGCTCGGGTGGCTCGATCCTGGCGCAGAGCAGGGGTGGCACTTCCCACAGGGCCCAGCTCAGGTCGTCGCGCTGCCCTTGCTCCGCAGTGATCCTCGTCAGGGTCTCCTGGATCGCCCTTCGATGCGCTGCCAAGGGGCCCGCGTCGAGTCCCCTGAGCAGCCAGGGGTCCGGGTCCCCGGCCTCGAACAGCTCGATCACGCCATCGGTGCAGGCGAACAGCCGATCTCCGGGATTCACGGCCACGGTCTCGATCACGGGCTCCTCCTCGGCCAGGATGCCGGAGGGAAGGTTCCTGCTCACGAATCGCCGCCGCCCTCCCTCCGAGGTGCAGAGGATTGCGTCAGGAAGGCCGGCATTCAGCACGGAAAGGGTGCCGTTCCTGAGATCCAGCCGGATCAGCAGGAGGCAAAGAAAGCGTCCCACGGGCAGAAGCTGGTGGATCCGCTGATTGATCTCCCGGTACATGGTCTCGAGGGGAACGTCCCGGGCCACCATGCTGAGGAAGGCCTGGACGGCAGGAAGGGTCGAGATGCCGGCCGTGAGTCCGTGTCCAGTAGCGTCGCAGAGCAGGCCGAAGTGGAGTCCCGCCGGCCCCTCCTGGTAGGTGCAGGCATCCCCGTTGATCCTGGCCACCTGGAGGGTCTCCATGTGGAATTGGGGTGGGAGGGCGGCGAGGCCGGGTTCCACCAGGCGCTGGAGCACATGCCTGGCCACTGTCAGCTCTTCGTCGCTTTGGGCCTGGGCCTTGATCAAGGTGGCACGTTTATTCTCCAGCCTCGCGAGGAGCCCATTGAAGGCGTCCACCAGAAGGCCCGTCTCATCGTTCGTCTTCCGGAGGTATACACGCTGTCCAGGTTCCTTGTCTGCCGCCCCCTCCACCTGGCGTGTGAGGTCCTCCAGGTTTTCGGTAAGCCGGTGGGAAAGGGCCCAGGTCAACAGCAGGGCCAGTGGTACTGATGCGGCCACGGCCCACTGGAGGTAGCGCCTGAATTGATGGGCGGTCTTGGCGGCCTGGGACTCGGGGAGAATGGCGGCCAACACCCAAGGTACGACTTGGAGCCGCCTCACCGAGGTCAAGGTGGGAACCCCGTGGGCGTCGACACGCCCCCCTGTGCTTCCCGAGGCTCTCCGGAGGAGGGCGTTCCACCTCTGGAGGTCTATTTGTTGGAGGAGGCGGTTCCGATCTTCGTGCAGCAGGATCCGCCCCCTCTCATCGATGAGGGAGAGGCGGCTCGCGTCCGCTGGCTTCTGGTTGGACAAGGCTCCGAGGAAATCGTCGTGGACCAGATCGATGGCTCCGGCGAGGAGCAGCCGTGTGCTCCCCTCACCATCCCGGACCGGGGCGGCCATCAGGATGGCGGGGTTCCCACTGGTCGCCGAGCGGTAGACCTCAGAGATGCCAGGCTTCCCGGCCTTCGCCACGCCCTGGAGGAAGGCGGCCTGGCCGTCAGGAAGCCTGGTTCCGGGTTGCCCAGCAAGGAGCCGCCCATCGGGGCGGACCAGGAATGTTCCGTTCTCGAACATCGATGCGATGACGCGCCGGTCTTCCAGCCATCGCAGGGCCCGTGGCCCGCCCGATTCCAGCCCGCGGGGACAGCTCCGAGCCTCGGTATCGAGGCTGCCGAGGTAGCTGGAGATCTTGCCATCCATGGCAGAGGCCACCAGCCGCGCGAGGCCCGCTTGTTGGGATTCGATCTGGCGGTTGGCCACCCGGCCGAAGTACCGGGCCACCGCCCACCCTCCCACGGCCAGAGTCAAGGCCAGCGTGGCCCCGAAGGCCAGGAAGATCCGAACCTGGATGGAGGCGAACCGGCTCCTCATGGGGAGAAACCATGAACGTGCCTTCACGGCCATGTATCAACTTTCCCGGATATCGAAAAGTTTGCCGAACTGCACGATCTGGAGAATGCCCGAGACGGGGGGCGAGGGCCGGCTCAACGCGACCTTCAGGCCCTTCGCAGCAGCCTTCTCCCGAAGGAGGAGTAGCATGCCCAGGGCGGCGGAGTCCATGTAGGCCACGCCAGAGAGATCGAGGACGATGGAGGGGAAGCCCCCGGCCTCGAGCAGGAGGGCTGTCGCGTCCCTGAAGGTCGCATGACCGTCGAAGGTGAAGGTCCCCTCCAGATGGAGGAGCCCGGGCTGGACGTCATTTCGGATGGCAAAGGTCATGGGGGATCCCGGAATCAGGTTTCAGAGCACCAGTCGAGGATGTGGCGGGGCATCGCGTTCAGGGCGGACTGATGGGCCACGGCCCCCAGGCTCCAGGCCACCCGCGGCATGCCGTACACCACGGAAGTGGCGGCGTCCTGGCCTAGGGTGTGCGCTCCGGCCTGGCGCAGGTGGAGGAGGCCCTCGGCCCCGTCGTCCCCCATGCCGGTCAGGATGATGCCGAGGGCCCTCCTTCCGCAGGCCGCAGCTACGGAATTGAAGAGCACGGTGGCGGAGGGGCGGTGCCTGGATACGGGTTCCCTGTCCTGGAGGTGGGCCACCAGGCCGGTGGGGCGTCGTTCCACCTCGAAGTGGCGGGCGCTGGGGGCGAGGTAGATGGTCCCGCGTTGGAGCGGTTCCCCCTGGGCGACCACCTTCACGGTGGGTTGGCAGATGCGGTCCAACCGCGCGGCGAAGGCCTCGGTGAAACCCGGGAGCATGTGCTGGACTACGGCGATGGGGGGAAGGCCGGCGGGGAGGGACTGGAAGATCTCCCGGAGAGCCTCGGTGCCTCCGGTACTCGAGCCAATGGCCACGAGCTGGCGTTGCGCGGCCGGCCGCGGGGCCTGCGGAGGAGGGGGGTGATTCTCGAGGGCACCCTCGGCCGGGACCTGCAGGTGGGCCTGGGCCGCGGCGTAGACGGTCTCCGCGATCTCCGCGGCCATGCCTTCCAGTCCCTGGACCGGGTCCATCTCAGGCTTGCCGATGACATCCACAGCCCCCAGGGCGAGGGCATCCAACGCGGTGGCAGTGCCTTTGGCCGTGAGGCTGGAGACCATCACCACGGGCATGGGATGGGCCTTCCGGAGCTTGCCCAGGAAGGTGAGGCCGTCCATGCGGGGCATCTCCACGTCCAGGGTGAGGACGTCGGGAGCCAGGGCCTTGATCTTCTCCCGGGCATCGTAGGGATCCATGGCCGTCCCCACCACTTCGAGCCCCGGATGGCGGGAGAGGATGAGGCTGAGCACTTGGCGGATGAGGGCACTGTCGTCCACCACGAGGACCCGTTTCCGAGTGCCGCCACTCATGTGAACAGCTCCACATCTCCGCCGTGCCGGTTCCGGGCGACCTCCTGAAGGTAGGCGGACTCGCGCTCGATCACCGTGCTGTTGTGGACCCTGGTCAGGCGTTTCACCAGAACCTGTCCGGTGTGGGGGAAGAAGTACACCTTCCGGGCGCAGGGGCCTCCCAGATCCTCGCTCCAGATCGGGATGCCCTCCTGCTGCAGGAAGGTCCTGACGAAGTGGATGTTCTGGCCCCCCACATCCGAGAGGCCCTCCATCACCTTGCCGCCTCCGAATACCTTGGCCACCAACCGATCGCGGTCCGCACCGTGGTGCATGAGGTCGTTGATGAGGTATTCCATGGCCGCCGCCCCGTAACGGGCGGCGTAGAAGACATCCCGGCCCTGGTCCATGCGGCTGAGGGGCAGCATGAAGTGGTTCATGCCACCGACCATGGCGACGGGATCCATGAGGCAGGCGGATACACAGCTGCCCAGCACCGTGACAATGACCTCATCCTTGGCCGTGGCGTAGAACTCGCCCGGAAGGATCTTCATGGCCTGGCGCTGGAAGTGCCGATCGAAGTATTTGGATGCCTTTCCTATGGCCAGGGCTGGAGACCACGAAGGCTGTCCGGATTCAGCATTGGACCTGCGGGCAGAGATCACGGCTTTCCCCCCCGCTTCCGATAGACGGTCTGCCCCAGGGGTTCGAAACCTAGCGTCGGATCCAGCAGCGATTCGGAATGGCCCACGAACAGCAGGCCACGAGGGACCATGGCCTCCTGGAAACGCTGCAGCAATTGGCGCTGGGTTGGCTTGTCGAAGTAGATCATCACATTGCGACAGAAGATGGCGTGGAAGGGCGGACCCTCCAGGGCCCACTCCTGATCCAGAAGGTTGAGCCTCGAGAACCGGATGGGGCGCCGCACCTCGGGACGCACGCGGGCCAGCCCCTCATGGGCTCCTGTGCCCCGTAGGAATGCGAACTTCCGCCACCCTTCCTCCAATGCTTCGATCCGGGCCATCGGATAGACCCCTCGGGCGGCCGTTTCCAGGACGGAGGTGTCCAGGTCCGTGGCGAGGATTTCGAGGGGCTGAGTGGGGCCGAAGGCCCGGAGCAGGGTCATGGCGAGGGTGTAGGGCTCCTCCCCGGTGGAACAGCCGGCGCTCCAGATGCGGAGGGGGCGGGGCAGAGGGGTCTCGGTGCCCAGAAGCTCCACCAGGCGCGAGAAGTGGTGCGATTCACGGAAGAAGCTGGTGAGGTTGGTGGTGAGGGCGTTGATGAAGTGCACCCACTCATCCGACGCCGGGTCCTCGAGCACCTCCAGATAGGCCTCGTACGTCTCGAGCTGCAGCGCCCGAAGGCGTTTGGCCAGCCGGGACTGGACCATGGTGAGTTTGTGGGGGGAGAGCGCAATGCCCGAATGCTCGTGGAGGAGCGAACGGAGGGTCTGGAACGTGGCCGCGGTGAGCGGCTCCCGGTCCGGAAGCAGGTCAGCCCGGAGGCTCGATGTCCGGGCCATTCCCTTCATGCCCGGGCCAGGGCTGCCCCGGCCTCGAGGCGCAGAATTCCCGGGACATCAAGGATCAGAGCCACGCGGCCATCCCCCAGGATGGTCGCGCCGGAGATGCCCTCCACTCGGCGGTAGTGGGTCTCCAGGCTCTTGATGACGACCTGCTGTTGGCCCAACAGCTCATCCACGGACATGGCGGCGCGTCGGCCTTCGGCCTCCACCAGCACGAGCAGGGGGCGGCCGCTGGAACCCTCGCCCGAGTCATCGCCCAGTTCCAGCAGGCGCTTCAGGCGAATCACTGGGATGAATTCTCCCCGGAGGTTGATCACCTCCCGGTCTCCCTTCACGGTCCGAAGATCCTCCGGCTGGCATTGGAAGCTCTCCAGGACAGAGGCGAGCGGAAAGACGAAGGTCTCATCGCCCACCCGGACGGTGAGGCCATCGAGGATGGCCAGTGTGAGCGGCAGGATCAGGCGGAAGGTGGAGCCCCGGCCAGGTTGGCTGTCCACCTCGATACGCCCACCGAGGGTGCGGATGTTCTGTCTGACGACGTCCATGCCGACGCCGCGGCCAGATACATCCGAAACCTGCTCGGCCGTGGAGAATCCGGGTTCAAAGATGAGGAGATTGAGCTCCTCGTCGCTGGGCCGGGTTCCCGGAGGCACGAGGCCCCGGTCGACCGCCTTCCGGAGAATCCGCTCGGGATCGAGGCCGCGCCCGTCATCCTTCACCTCGATGTGGATATGGCCGCCTCGGCTGTAGGCCCGGAGCGCGATGGTCCCGGTGGCCGGCTTGCTGGTCAGGGCGCGCTCCTCTCGCGTCTCGATGCCGTGGTCCACGGCATTGCGGACGAGGTGGGTCATGGGGTCCACGAGCATCTCGATGAAGGTCTTGTCCAGTTCCGTGGCCTGGCCCTCGAGGGTCAGCTCCAGGTCCTTGCCGAGCTGCTTGCCGAGTTCGTGGATCATCCGGGGGAATCGCGAGAAGACCATCTCCACAGGTACCATGCGGATGCCCATCACCCGCTCCTGGAGTTCCCGGGTCTGGCGGTCCAGCTGCAAGAGGGCGCTGGCAAGGCGTTCTTCGCCCGTGCTGGAGAGGGCCTGCTGGGCCGCCTGGGCAAGCATGGCCTGGGTGATGACGAGTTCACCGACGAGGTTCACGAGCCGGTCGATCTTCTCGGTGGAGACGCGCAGGGTGGCGGCATCCGTCTGCGAACGTTTCTTCTGCTGCTGGTCCAGGGCCCGGCTCACGGCCTCGGGCTTGACCTTCCCCGACTCCACCAGAAGCTCTCCGAGAGGTTTCTGCTGGGCCAGGGCTTCCCGGACATCGGCCGGGCTGACGCCCGCCACCGCTTCGAGGATCTCGCCGAGGGGGGGGACCTGGTCCGCGGGTGTAAGCGGTGTGATCCGCAGGTTGTCGCCTTCGGCGACGAATTCGAAGATCTCCTCCACCTCGGCCCGGGTGGCGGCCGTTTCCAGTCGGAGATCCCAGGCCAGGTGGCAGTCCTCTGGATCGAGATCCCCCATCCCCGGCAGCCGGGAAGTGTCCAGCCAGGTTTGAAGGCTTCCAAGCCTTCCAAGATCCCGGAAGACGCGCTCCAGGTTCACCCCGCGGCGGAAGGCCTCGCGCGGGGCCTCGAACCGTACCGAAAAACCGGTGGCGGTGGAAGCGGGAGCCTCCGGCTTGGAGGACGCCGATCCAGGCTGGGCGGAGGCCTTTGGATCCTGGGCCTGGATCCGCTCCACCAGCAGGTCCTGGGCCTGCTGGTCCCGGGGTGGCAGGGGCTCACCCAGACGGGCATGGTGGAGATGGCTTCGGATCAGGTCCACGCCCTGGAGCAACTGCTCCCGCAGCTCGGGGGTCATGGGCCGCACTCCCTGGCGAACGGGATCCATCACGCTTTCCAGCTGGTGGGTGAACCCGGCGATCGCGGGGAAGCCGAAGGTCCCTGCGTTGCCCTTGATGGAATGCGCGGCTCGGAAGATGGTGTGCAGGTCCTCGGTCTCCACCCTGCCGATGTCCAGGGCGAGCAGGGTGGCCTCCATGCCATCGGCCAGCTCGGTGGCTTCTTCGAAGAAGGCGTTGCGGAACTGCTCCATGGGATCAGACACGATGGACCTCAAAGGACCTTGTTCACGACTTCCAGGAGCTTCTCGGGACTGAAGGGTTTGACGATCCAGCCCGTGGCGCCGGCCTCTTTGCCCTTCTGCTTCATATCCATGCCGGATTCCGTCGTCAGTACGAGGATGGGGGTGAACCGGAATTCCGGAAGGGCGCGGAGCTCCTTGACGAGGGTGATTCCGTCCATCCTGGGCATGTTCACATCCGTGATGACGAGGGACAGCTTCTGCCCCTTGGCCCGATCCAGGGCCTCTACGCCATCCCCGGCCTCCAGGATCTCGAAGCCTGCCTCCTTCAGGGTGAAGACGATCATCTGCCGCATGGTGCTGGAATCGTCGACCGTGAGAATGCATTTGCCCATGAGCTGCTCCAGCTAGAAAAGGTCCACGTCCCCGGCGGCCAGGGATTCACGTTTGACGGCCTTGAAACGGACCTGGGCAGCCTTCACCTCATCGAGGGTTCCACAGAGGCGTTGCAGGAGCAGGCTGGCGTCTCCACCCTCCTCCAGGCCGGCTCCCAAGGCCCGCCAGGCATTGGCCTGCTCCTGCAGATTGCTCAGTTCCTGCATGCAGGCCTGGAGGGTCTGGTGGACCAGGTCCTCGAACTGGAGGCTGCGGACCACATGGCCCACCTGTTCTCCGATCATCCGGGCGTTGGTCTCCATCTCCGCAACGAGCTCCTTCACCTTGTGGGTGCTCTCGTCCAGGGCCCCGATCAGGGATTCGGACTCGCCCCGGGACTGGATCGCCAAATTGAGATCCTTGCTCGCGATGGCCTGGACCTGGGCGTCCGTCCGAAGGAGGGCCTCGCGGGTGCCATCGAGCTGCTGCTGGATGTTGGCGCTCAGGGCCGTGCTCCGGTCCGCAAGCTTCGAGACCTCCGCAGCCACGATGGCAAACCCCGCGCCGAATTTTCGGGCGTGCGCCGCCTCGATGCTGGCGTTGAGAGCCAGCAGGTGGGTCTGGCCTGCGATCTCGCCGAGCTCCCCAAGCATGTGTTCCATGTGGTTGGAACGGTTCCGGATGTCCTCGACCTCCTCCACCAGCTTCATGGAGGACTTGGAGATCTCCAGCATGTTCGTCACGAAGGCGTCGAGGGTGCCCACGATGGTGGCGGAGAGGGTCGCCGTTGCCTCGGTCGAATCGATTCCCAGCCCGGTGATCTGCATGGCCTCCTGAACCGATAGGGCCAGGCGGTGCTGGTCCTTCACCCGCTGATCGAGGGTTTTCAACGCCTGCTGGAGGGTGGTGGCAGCCTCTTGGACCAGGCCATCCACCTGGACCAGTTCCTCATGGAGGAAGACAACCTGTCCCTCGAGCATGGTGGATTCCTGGGCGGCGGCCCGGGCGAGGAGAGGACGGAGCGCCTCCTGGGCCTCCACGCCTGGGGCGGCGGCCTCAAGGACAGGGCTCCGTCCGAACCAACCTTTCATGGGCGGCCCTCCACCAGGGGTGCCAGGCCCAGAGGACTGAAGCGGTCGATCCACTCAGGCTTCACGCCGCTCAGGAGCAGCCGACTCCCCCGGGCCGCGAGGTGGTGATCGAGGACAAGCAGGAGCTGAAGCCCGGACAGGTCCAGGTCCCCGATGGATGAGAGGTCCAGGGAGAGGGTCCCTTCGTGGGCGTGCAGGTGCGTCTGGAGGCCCTCCCATTGGGCCTGGATGCTGAACACGTCCAGGTCGCCCTGCAGGGAGAGCGCGCCTGACGCGGAGGGGGGCTTCCTGGCCATGAGGGTCAGGCCGTGGCCGCGTCGATGGAGCTCAGTTCCCCATCCGAGAGGAGGCGGTCCAGATCCAGCAGGATCAGCATGGCGCTGTCCCCCTGGCCCTCCGATCCGGGGGCACTGGGCTGCGAGGCCAGACCTGCGATGAACTCTCGGCCCAATTGAGTCTGGGCTCCCAGTTCCGGAGGCGCCTTGATCGCCGATGGATCCAGATCGACCACATCCGAGACCGCATCCACGCGGATGCCGATCGTCCGGCCCTGCACCTCCACGATGACGATGACCGGCCGGGTGTCCTCGGGGGCGTCTCCGAGCGAGAACCGCTGCCGCAATTCCAGGATGGGGACGATGGCACCCCTGAGGTTGATGACTCCCGGCATGTAGGTCGGGGCCTTCGGGATTCGGGTGATGACTGCCTCAGCCTGGATTTCCCTCACCTTGAGGATGGGAATGCCGTAGGCTTCGCCCGCAAGGGCGAAACAGAGGACCTGATGCATGCTCTGGGTGCTGGTCTGGGGGTTGGCCATCTCATCCTCCTCCTGGGATCGTCATGACGCGGGGCGGGGCCTAGAAGGCCTCCCACTGGCCGTCATCGTCGTCCTTGGGAGTCGGGACGGGGTGCTTGGCCGCGGCCAGTTCCGGTCGGGCCGCGGGGCGCTTCAAGGCGGCGATGTGGCCCGCCTTCCTCGGGGCGGGGGAGGCATGCACCGTGGTCTGGGGCGTGGGTCGCGAAGTCTTGGAGTGGGCGCGGCGGACCTCCACGCCCGTCTTGAACCGGGCCACGATCTCGGTGAGCGCGTGGGCCTGGGCGTCCAGGGATTCGGCGGCGGCGGCAGCCTCCTCCACGAGGGCGGCGTTCTGCTGGGTCACCTCGTCCATCTGCACGACCGCCTTGTTGATCTCGTTCAGGCCCGTGCTCTGCTCCTGGGTCGCCCCCGCGATCTCGCCCACCAGGCTCGTCACCCGCTGCACGTTGGATACCACTTCCTGAATGGTCTCTCCGGCGTGGGCCGCGACCTTGGTGCCGTCCTGGGACTTGCCCACGCTCTCGCGGATGAGGATCTTGATCTCCTTGGCGGCATCGGCGCTGCGCTTGGCCAGGTTGCGGACTTCGGCGGCCACCACGGCGAAGCCGCGTCCCTGTTCACCGGCCCGGGCGGCCTCCACGGCGGCGTTCAGGGCGAGCAGGTTGGTCTGGAAGGCGATCTCGTCCACCACGCCGATGATTTCGTTGATGCGGGCGGAGCTCTGATTGATGGCTTCCATGGCGGAGATGACCTGGGAGACCGCCTCGCCGCCCTCCTGGGCCACCTTGCGCGCCTTGCCAGCCTCCTGATTGGCCGACCGCGCGTTGTCGGCGGTCTGGTTCACATTGGAGGTGATCTGCTCCATGCTGCTCGCCGTCTCCTCCAGGCTGGCGGCCTGCTCCTCGGTGCGCCGGCTCAGATCCTGGTTGCCGGTGGAAATCTCCCCGGAGGCGGTGGAGATGGCCTGGGCGCTCTCCTGGATCTGCAAGACCATTTCCCGGAGCCCCTCGTTGGTCTCGTTGAGGATCCGGCCCAACTCGCCCAGTTCATCCTTGGAGTGGATCTCCACGCGCTGGGTGAGGTCTCCCTGGGCCACGGTCTGGATCACCTCGCCAACGGCGGCCAGCGGATGGGTGATGCTCCGGGTCGTGAGGATGGCCATCACGCTGCCCAGGATGAGCGCGAGGATCGTACCCGTGATCATGAAGATCACGGCAGCGGTGTAGGCGGCCTTGGCCTCGGCATACTTCTCATCCATCTTGCCGTTGAAGAACTTCACCGCCTTGTTGATGCTCTCCTGCCAGGCGGCCACCGCCGGCCTGGCCTCACCCATCATGACCTTGACGGCTTCCTGGTTTTTGCCGGCCAGGGCCAGTTCCGTCACCTGGTTGTTGGCTGCCCGGGCCTTGGCCTTGGCTGCATCGATGGTGGCGCAGACATCCTTTCCCTGCTGGGACCAGTTGCTGTCTTCGAGCTTCTTGTAGACCTCGTCGTAGGTCTCGCGGGCCTTGGCGATGGCTTCCGCGTTGGCTCGCTTGTCCGCCTGGTTGTCCATGAGGAGGACCGTGCGCAGGAGCCTCGACACGTTCTGGACCTGATCGGACAGATCCCGTGCCATGTGGGCCTGAGCGTTGTAGTGGGTGACGATCTGCTCCGTATTGGTCTCGATGGCTCCCATCCGGTTCAGGCCGATGCCGGCCACGACCAGGAGCAGGGCCAGGATGATGCCGAAGCCCAGGGCGAGACGGGTGCCGATCCTCAGGTTCGTGAGCATGGATTCCTCCGGTGGGGAGTCGATGGCGCGGGGGCGCACGGGGAAAGGGCAGGCGTGCTTTGGATAAAAGTGGCCAGTACAGGCCGGGCTGACGGATTCCCATCGGATGTGGGTCCCGCGGGCTGAAAGACTGAGGATCACCATGTGATCTATGTCATAGGAATTAAAAGATTGTTATAAAGTGATTTGATTAAAACAAGATTTATATGTCGCAAAAATTCATGATGCACGAGTTGAATAACGATTTAAGCTCGGCGGCACCGTTGCGCCCCTTCGGTCGGTGTCCTGCTGGAATCCGGAGATCCGAATGCCCCCATTCCCGAAGCCCCCGCGGCTCACCCCGTGGCTCCTCGCCTTCGCTTCGGCTGCTGCCGCGGGGACACTGGCGGCTCTTGCGTGGATCCTGGGCGGGCCGCTGAATCCCGAAGGCACGTCGATGGGACCGGTGTCGGCTTCTCTCATGCTGGTGCTCACGGGGGCGGTGCTCCTGTCCCTGGCCGGTGAGACCCGCCCGCATCTCCGGAAAGGCGGGAGCGCTCTGGCCCTCCTCGCGGCCCTGATGGGCCTGGGTTCCCTGGTGATGGCCATGGTCAATCCCGGAGTCGTGGTCTCGGCTCCCCTGCGGATGCTGCAGGACCTTTCGATTCCGGCGGCGGTGGCCCTCTCCGGAGCCTCCCTGGCGATCCTCCTTCGGTGGGGAGCCCGGGGGGCGTCCTGGGCGATACGGCAGGCCGCGGCGGTTTTGGCCCTGGTCCCCCTGGGAACCGGGCTCATGGGTCTGCTGGGCTTCATGAGCGGCATGACCTTGCTGTACGGGGCCCAGCGCATGCCCATGTCCCTTCCCGCGGGACTGGGAGCCCTGCTGCTGGGGCTGGCGCTGGTGGTGGCGGCCGGTCTCGACACCTGGCCTCTGGCGCTCTTCCAGGTGCGCCATCCGAACCATGAATCGCCGGCCGCGCGGTGGTTCGCCCACGGACCCCTCGGGTTGTTCCTGATGGTGGGGATCGGGGTCCTCGGCGGCGGATCCCTCTACCTCCGAGGCCAGATCCGCTCAGCGCGGGAGGGGGCCCAGCGGGAGCTGGCTGCGGTGGGGGACCTGAAGGTCCGCCAGATCACGCAGTGGTACGAGGAGCGGCGCGAGGATGCAGAGCAGATCTTCCGTGGGGGCCTGATCCAGGTCCAGCTCGCCCGGTTCCTGGCCGGCGGTTCCGGGGCCCCACCTGAGGCGCAGGTGATGGGATGGCTGCAGAGCCTGCGGAACGGGACCTACCGGCGAGTGGTCCTGATGGATGCCCAGGGGCACCCGCGACTGTCGATCCCCCCGGTGGATGAAGCCTCCGGATTCGAACCTGGGCCGCTGGATTCGGCCCGGATCCAGGAGGCGCTCCGGGCGCGGGACATCCTGATCCAGGATCTCCACCGGGACTCCGGTTCGGGAGCCCCCCACCTGTCCATATGGGTACCGATCGGCGTCAATCCCGTGCCGGGTGGACCCGCCCGGGGCCTGCTTCTGCTCATGCTGGATCCTCGGCAGTTCCTCTATCCCCTGGTCCAGACCTGGCCAGGACCCAGTCCCAGCGCTGAGACCCAGCTCCTCCGACGGGATGGGAACGAGGTGGTCTTCCTCAACGACATGCGCAACCGGGCGGGCACGGCCCTCGAACTCCGGATGTCCATGAAGACCCATGCGGACATGGCCGGCACGCTGGCGGCCGAAGGGAAGGAGGGCACCGTCGAGGGGCGGGACTATCGGGGTGTGCCGGTGCTGGCGGTCCTGCGCCAGGTGACCGGAACCCCCTGGTTCCTGGTGTCCAAGGTGGACGAGGCGGAAATCTACGGGCCCGCCCGGAAGCGCATCTGGATCGTGGAAGGCGGCCTGCTGGGGCTGATGGTCCTGGTGGCGCTCACCATGGGCCTGATCGTGCGCCATCACGATGCCGATCAGATCCATTCGCGGATGCTGCTCGAACGCGAGAAGCGGATCCTGTCGGACCGCTACGCCCACCTGATGGAGCAGGCCAGTGACATCATCCTGGTCATCGACCCGGGGGGGCGCATCCTGGAGGCCAACGCCCAGGCCGTGATCCAGTATGGCTATTCCCCGGAATCCCTCAGGGGTATGACCGTGGCGGACCTCCGGTCACCGGAGTCGAGGACCGGGATTTCCGACCAGTTCTCCCAGGTGATGATGGGCACCTCCCTGCGGTTCGAGACGACGCACCTCAGAGCCGATGGGACCACCTTCCCGGTGGAGGTGAGCTCCCGGAAGGTCCAGGTCGGGGACAAGACCGCCATCCTGAGCTTCGTCCGGGACATCACCGACCGGAAGGCCCAGGAGTGGGAACTCCAGCGGATGACGCGGCTCTACGCGGCCCTCAGCCAAGTGAACCAGGCCATCGTCTGGTCACCGGACCGCCAAGCGCTGCTCGCCAAGATCTGCGAAGTGATGGTGGCCTTCGGGAAGTTCTCCATGGCCTGGATCGGCTGGGACGACCCTGTCACCCATCGCGTGTACGTGGCCGCCCGGCACGGCGACGCGCGGGGCATGCTGGATCGTATCGTCGTCCGAAGCGACGACTCGCCCGAGGGTCATGGCGCCGTGGGCACCGCCATCCGTGAAGCCTGCCCCTGTGTGATCAATGATTTTGTGGCGGGGCCGGAATCCACGCCCTGGCGGGATGAACTTGCTGCCTCGGGATTCGCCTCCATCGCCGCCTTTCCCATCCGGCAGGCGGGTGAGGTCCGGGGCGCCCTGGCGGTCTACGCCTCGGAGAAGGACTTCTTCGGAATCCATGAAGCGGCGCTCCTCGAGGAGGCCGCCATGGACATCTCCTTCGCCTTGGACCACCTGGCGGGTGAGGCGCAGCGACGGGAGGCCGAGGCCGCCCTGCAGGCAAGCGAGCGGTTCCTGCAGGCCGCCCAGGAGGCGGGGGGGATCGGGACCTATGTCTGGAACATCCAGGGGGACGGCTGGAAGGGCAGTTCGCACCTCGATCGGATCTTCGGCATCGACGAGGCGTATCCCCGGGATCTGGAGGGGTGGACCAACCTGATCGAGCCCGCCTTCCGGAACCAGATGCGGGATTACGTCGCCGGCATCATCGCGCGCCGGGAACGGTTCGACCTGGACTACCCCATCATCCGGGTCGCCGACGGCGCCCATCGCTGGCTCCATGGAACAGGGGAGATCCAGTGGGATGAGCAAGGCCGTCCCCTGGCGTTGACGGGAGTCATCCGGGACATCACGGACCGTAAGCACGCGGAGGAGGCCCTGCGGGCCTCCGAGGAGAAGTTCTCCAAGACCTTCCATGCCAGTCCGGACAGCGTGAACCTCAACCGGTTCTCCGATGGGGTCTACCTGGATATCAACGAAGGCTTCACACGGATCACGGGCTACACGGCCGAAGACGTCCTGGGGCGTTCCTCCCTGCCGGGAGAGCTCGGGATCTGGGTGAAGGCCGAGGATCGTCTCCGCCTCCAGGAGGGCTTGTTGCGAGACGGCCACGTGGAGGGGGTGGAGGCACCCTTCCGGAGGAAGGACGGGACCCTGCTCACGGGGTTGATGTCCGCCAGCGTCATCGAGATCGAGGGCGAACCCTGCGTGCTCTCCATCACCAGGGACATCACGGAAATGCGTGCCCAGGGGCGACAGCTGGAACGGCTGACCAAGATGTACGCCGCCCTGAGCCAGGTGAACCAGGCCATCGTCTGGTCGCCGGACCGGGAGGCCCTGGTGGCCAAGATCTGCGAGGTGATGGTCGAGTTCGGGAAGTTCAGCATGGCCTGGATCGGCTGGAACGATCCCCGCACCCATGAGGTCCGGGTGGCCGGCAGCTATGGCGACAGGATGGGCTACCTGGACACGCTCCAGGTTCGGAGCGACGACACGCCCATGGGCCGGGGGCCCACCGGCATCGCCATCCGGGAGGGCCGCCCCTGTGTGCTGAACGATTTTATCGGGGAGACCGAATCCAAGCCCTGGCATGAGTACGCGGAGCGGGCGGGGTACGCTTCCTCCGCGGCCTTCCCGATCCGCCAGCAGGGTGAAGTCTGCGGGGCCCTGATGGTCTATGCCTCGGAGAGGGATTTCTTCGGACCCCACGAGACGGCCCTTCTGGAGGAGGCTGCCGGGGATGTGTCCTTCGCCCTGGATCACCTGGCTGGAGAGGCTCGGCGCGTCGAGGCCGAGGAGGCCCTCCTTCAGCAGAAGAACGAGTTCGAGAAGATCTTCAACGGGGTGCCCTCCCAGATCTGGTACAAGGACACGCACAACCGGTTCCTGAGAGTGAACGACAAGGTCTGCCGGGACCTGGGCCTGCAGCGGGAGCAGATCGAAGGCCATACGGCGGAAGAGCTGTTCCCCGCCCACGCGGCCCAGTACCTGATGGACGACGAGGAGGTTTTCGCCAGCGGCCAGCCGAAACTGGGCATCCTGGAACGGATCAACAACACCACCGGCCAGGAACTCTGGATCCGCACGGACAAGGTGCCCCTCGTGGATGCACAGGGGGACGTGACGGGCCTGCTGGCCATCGTCGAGGATCTGACGGGCCGCAGGGAGACCGAGGAAGCGCTGCACAAGATCTCGGTGGCGGTGGAACAGAGCCCGCTCTGCGTTGTGATCACGGATCCCAAGGGTGCCATTGAGTACGTGAATCCCCGATTCACCCAGGTGACCGGCTATTCCTATGGCGAGGCCATCGGGCAGAATCCCCGCATCCTGAAGTCGTCCCGGACCCCGCGGGAGGTCCACCGGCAGATGTGGGAGACCCTCTCGCAGGGCGAGATCTGGGTGGGCGAACTCGAGAACCTCAAGAAGGGGGGCGAACCCTTCCTGGAACGGGCCACCATCGTTCCCGTTAAGGGCGAGACAGGAGAGGTGACCAACTACATCGCCCTCAAGGAGGACATCACCGCCCAGAAGATGGCCGAGGCCGAACGGCGGTCCCTTGAGGCCCAGCTCCACCAGTCCCAGAAGCTGGAGAGCCTCGGCAGCCTGGCGGGCGGGGTGGCCCACGACATGAACAATGTGCTGGGCGCCATCCTGAGCCTGGCTTCGACACTGCGGGAGAAGGCCGGACCGGCCGATCCCTCGACCAGGGCCCTCGACACGATCATGAACGCCTGCACGCGGGGTCGGGGCGTGGTCAAGAGCCTCCTCTATTTCGCCCACAAGGGTCTCCAGGAGGAGCAACCCATCGATCTCAACGACCTCGTTCGGGAGATGAGCCAGCTTCTGAGCTACACCACCCTCAAGCGCATCCGGCTCGAGATGGGCCTGGAGGACGGGCTCGGGATGGTTCGGGGTGATGCTGGGGCGATCAGCCATGCGCTGATGAACCTGTCGGTGAACGCCTGCGATGCCATGCCGGAAGGTGGCGTCCTCAGAATCAAGACCCAGCGCAGTCCAGAGGGCGGCATCCTCCTCCGGGTCCAGGACACGGGCGAGGGCATGCCCCCCGAGGTGCTCGCCAAATGCGTAGAGCCCTTCTTCACCACCAAGCCCCAGGGCAAGGGCACCGGGCTTGGCCTGTCCATGGTCTACGGAACCATGAAGGCCCACGAGGGGCGCCTCGAACTCCGAAGCCAGGTGGGAGGGGGCACGGAAGTCCTCCTTTTCTTCCCGGCCGCCAGGATCGTCCCGCCCCTCCAGGGGGAGGCCCCGCCGGAGGCACCCTCCCCATTGGCGGGAACCC